>Ga0315901_10000552_pt1 | contig 55744 bp, 40 predicted proteins | sample LakEriMetagenome_10_FD_203761 | JGI IMG/M metagenome (GOLD analysis project Ga0315901, IMG submission 203761) | Freshwater fungal communities from buoy surface, Lake Erie, Ohio, United States - Buoy 2 MA116 | ecosystem: Environmental > Aquatic > Freshwater > Lake | place: USA: Lake Erie, Ohio... | reverse complement strand
ATCCAAAAGCTACCTCTAAGATCGTCAGTGATTTGAACAGGCAGTGTACATGGGCTTGTTTGCGAACCAAAGGGTTTGAGTCCATTCAGGAAACAGAACTTGATCATGTCTGGACCGCTGTCAGGTTTGGCAAGAAAGGCGCCCTGGTTGTTCGCGAAGAGCTCGCCGTAGTAGAATAACTTTTCCCGAGACAAAGCTGTGCCGAAATACCCCAAAGGTCTGGCGAGTTCCCCTATTTCATGATCACCGTTCCCATTTTCTTTGCCAGGTCCATTTCCAGGAGTTTCAGGTGATGGTGCGTTTCCACCAGGTTATTGAGTATGGCCGGGTCATGGCTTTTCTCCATGTCTTTCTGGTTTTCGGTGATCAGTCTTTTGATCTTTCTAAGCTTCAGGTAATTCATGCAGGAGGTGACTTCGGTTTGATAGACCTCATCCCTTGACGGAACCGGCCTGTCAAAATGCTCACTCCAGTTGGGGCTGATCTCAAAAGCGGAATTATCCATCAGCGAAACGGCCAGTATATTCAGTTGTTCGTTCTCGTGATATAGAAAACTTTTGGCCGTAGGCTCTATGCCGGCCTTGTACCACTGGCGGTAGACTTCAATGATCTCCAGCAACTGCTTGTTGTCGAACATTTCGTTCAATCCATTCTCTTCCATCTCTTCGAATATGAAATCAGCTACGGTACGTGTATCATCCCATGGTTTGATGCCGAACTCCATGAGGGAGCGAACCATGGCTCGTTCCTGCAGCTCATCCCGGAACATCAGCTCGAAGCCTTCTTCCTGTTCCGGTGGCAGTTCTGTTTCGGCTTTGGCTTCGGCAGTGGCCTGTTTTTTCTCTTCAACCTGGAGCCTTTCCCGGATGTTCTTGTTCACCAGTGCCGTAAGGCCTTCTTCGTCGATCTTCAGTAATTCCGCACAGCGATGGATATAATCCTGCTGCTTGGTGAAGTCCTCTGCTTTATTGATCCGCGAGATGCTTTCTGCGATCTGGTTCACCACTGCAGATTTCCGGGTGGGGTCATTGCCTGCGTCTTTCAACGCTATTTCCAGTTGGAACAGGATGATGTCTTTCCGTTCCTTCTCAATGAAGTTCTTGAAGGCAGTTGAACCGATCTTCTTCACATAGCTATCCGGATCCTCATTGTCCGGGATCAATACCAGCCGCACGTTAAGACCTTCCTCCAGGGCCAGGTCCAGTCCCCTTGCCGCCGCTTTGATTCCCGCGCTATCGCCATCATAGACGATGGTAAGGTTCTGGGTGTACTTCCGGATCAGCCGAAGTTGGTCAATGGTGAGTGCTGTTCCCCCGGAGGCTACAACATTTTCAATACCCGCCTGTTGAAGGGAAATAACATCTGTATAGCCTTCTACCAGCAGGCACTCGTTCTGTTTGTCAATGGCCTGCCTGGCGAAATACATTCCATAGAGCAACTTGCTTTTGAAATAGATCTCATTTTCAGGCGTATTGATGTATTTGGGTGCGCGGTCATTCTTACGAATCAGCCTTGCACCAAACCCCAGGATCTTACCACTTTGGTTATGGATCGGAAAGATGATCCTGCCCCGGTAGTTGTCCACCAATCGGTTATCCCGCATCGCTACCAGGCCGCTCTTGAGCAGGATATCTGAGCTATATTGTTTTTCCAGTGCCGTTTTGGAGAAGGCCTGCCCATCCTCAGGGCAATAGCCCAACTGGAACTTCTCAATTGTTTCGTCGTGAAAATCCCTTTCCCGCAGATAACCCAGTCCTGCGATTCTTCCTTCTTCCTCCCCGAGCAGTTGTTTTGAGAAAAACTCCTGGGCAAACTTGTTCAGGATAAAAAGGCTATCAGCCGTTTGCTGCTGGAGTTTTTGCTCCGGGTTCCGGTATTCTTCCTCGATCTCAATATTGTACCTCGCTGCCAGCCATTTAAGCGCTTCTACGTACGAATATTTTTCGTGCTCCATCACAAAACTGATGGTGTTGCCAGAGCGGCCGCAACCAAAGCATTTGTAGATCTCCTTGGAAGGGGAGACGGTAAATGAGGGCGTTTTTTCATTGTGGAATGGGCAAAGACCGAGGTAATTGGAACCTCGTTTCTTTAGTTTCACAAAGCTTCCTACGATCTCGATGATATCGATCCTGTTCTGAATCTGCTGTATCGTCTCCTGGGGGATCATTAAGGGGGGCAAATTAAGAAAGGGTTTTCAATAAAACGTTGAATTTCACGTTACAAACAAAGTTGAGCAGGCGGGTGTAGCGTATATTTGAGGAGATTAAGCCGTTCCAGCCCCTGGAATACAAAGAATTACCCTTGCCTGAACCAATTATGAACGGATGCAGCTCTTTTTAGGAAAATTTAAAATAGAGTTCAAAAGGATCTTCGGCGACTATTTCTTCCTGTTGCTGTTGCTCACCGGTATTGCCGTCAACTACTATTTTGAAATGAAGGTGAACCGGGCCATTAAGACGTTCACCGCCGACCACCAGACCATCCAGGAACGCCGGGCTGATGCCGAACAGATTTTTGCGCTGGGTAAATCAATCAACGATTTCGAGTACCTGGTCAGGAAATATATGTCTTCAGGCGACTCCACCCTGATCACTCGGATAGCGGAAGAAGAGAAGATCCTGAACCGTTCGATCGTTTTGGCCACGGAGAAACTGCGCCATGCAGCACCCGACGGTGAGGTGCTCGCACTCAGGATCATCCTCCGGAAGAAGCTGGCTTTCGAGCGGTCGTTGCTGGATGCGCACCGCCAGAAGGGTAGCTCGGAAGCCGCTACACTTGCCCTCTCCGACGAAGCCTTATACCTGAACAGATCCCTGTCAGAGCAGTCTGATAAAATATATAATGCGGCCCATGATACGATTGCGAAACTGGACAAAAAACTGGAAGCGGACCGCGTAGCGATCATATCGCTGGACTACGCCATGCCCCACCTTACTTCCTTTATCTTCCTGGTGATCGCCGGTTTCATCCTGTACAAGATCCTCCAGGCCATCAGGCTCAACCGGAATTTACATGAAGCCGTGGAGAATGAGCAGAAGGCCCAGCAGGTCAAGGATCAGTTCATGGACAATATGACCCATGAGCTTCGGAGTCCGCTTAATTCTGTTTTGGGATATACCAACTTATTGTTGCGCACACCCCTGAACGGCGATCAGTCTAAGTTTGTAAAATCGATCCGCACTTCCGGTGAACTGCTGTTGAATATCATCAATGAAGTGCTGGACTTCTCCAAGGTTAAATCCGGTTATATTCATTTTTCCAACGATCCATTCAGTTTTTGCGAACAAATGAACGCCTTGTCCGATATCGTTCGTGACAAGATCACAGAGAAAGGACTGGCCTTTGAATGCATCGTTGACGATGAGATCCCGGACACACTTAAAGGTGATCCCGGAAAACTTTTGCAGGTACTGCTCAACCTCACCTCAAACGCGATCAAATTCACTTCCGAGGGAAGTGTAACGGTCAAGGCCACCTGTAAAGAGAGGACCCAGGATAGGATCACCATTTCCATCAGCGTTTCGGATACTGGTATAGGTATTCCGCACGACAAGCTGCCGCATATTTTTGAGAGATTTTTCCAGGTGGAAGCCGGTGCCGGAGAAACCCATGGTACGGGCCTGGGGTTGTCCATTACACGCGAGATGCTGGCCCTGCAGGGCGGTACCATCAGTGTTGAAAGCGAAACAGGGAGAGGCTCAACCTTTCATGTAGAGATCCCTTACGACATCAAGAGTGAAACTGATGAAGAAGGGAAGGATGGCCTCGAGGATGAAAATACGCGCCTGCAGTTGCCCTATTCCATGAAGGTGCTGGTGGTTGACGATAATTCCATGAACCGGGAACTGGTGGCCTTTATCCTTCGCGATTTTGGGGTTAAGTATACCCTGGTACCCGGGGGCCATGAGGCCCTGAGCCTGCTGGCCCGCGAGCCATTTGATGTGGTACTGATGGACCTGCAGATGCCCGGTATGGATGGTAAAGAGACCACGCGACGGTTACGTGAAGACTTGAAATGCGAGGTCCCTGTAGTAGCCCTGTCAGCCTATGCCCAGACAGAGGAGAAGCAGAAATGCCTGGAAGCAGGTATGGATGCTTATCTGACCAAGCCGGTAAAGGAAAAGGAACTGTTTGAAACACTTGAGATCTATGCGCCCGCAGCAGCCCCGGTTATGGTGGACATCGAGTACCTGAAGAAAATAGCCAGTGGAAACGCCGAATACATCGAAACAGTGATCCTGAAAGTAGCAGACAGGCTACCCCGCGAGATCGAGGAACTCAAGAACGCGATCTACGAGAACAACCATGAAAAGGTGAACACGCTGGCACACGACATGAAAACAACTTTCGCCGTGCTCGGCGTAAGCCCTGCGGTTGCCGAACCGCTCAGATACCTCGAATCATGGAAGATGAGCACCAAGAACATCACAGAGGCCGTCAGTATGCTGGAAATTGTTGAAACCGTTGGCGGTGAAGTAACCTTCCAGATCCTTGACAGTTTTGCCAATACGGAACCTAACCCGGACGACCAGCAGGTTGCCTAGTTGAAGAAGATCTCATCAACGAACACCCATGCTTTTTTCCCTTTTTCATTATGCCACTTGGGGAGCTTTTTCACGCAAGTCACCTTGATCCTGTAGTATTGGTAGGTTCCGTTGATTGGAATCCGTTGCATCTCGATCAGGTCGAAAATGTATTTGGTGGGTTGTTCTGGTACCATGCTGCCCACCAACTTCAGGTTGGTGGAATCATTACCCGCCCAGACTTCTATTTTCTCCGGTGGCATGATATGTGGCCCGGTTTTCCTCAAGGTGCTGATCACGATCTCGTTCACTTTTTTAGGCTCTCTGAAACCGCAGAAAACGCCCATGTCCACCGCATTGTAACCTATCCAGTTTTGGGTGGTCTGGTTGATATCGCCCTTCATATTGTCGAACAATGAAGTGTCTTTCTTGGCCATGTATTTAGAATCCGGTCTGTTCAACAAGCGGTACTGGAAGGGCAGGATCGACTTGGCAAAAAGACTGTGGTCCGAAGTATCACTGGTGAGCCAGCCTTGCCTGATGGCGATGGCCCTGACCCTGGTAGCCTTAGAAATGGTGAATGGCTTAGTGTACAGGGTGGAGGTCAGGCTGTCCGGCTTGGACCCGTCTGTAGTATATTTGATTTGTACACCAGCCATCGGGTGTTTGAATACGATGGAATCATTGGGGCCCATGATGAACTTCTCTTCATCGGCAAGCTGCGGCGGGGTAAGTTGCAGCAGTTCATTTGGATCAGGGATATAGCCAATGATCCATTTAACCCCGGGATTTTTGGCCCGCAATTTTACCACCATAGCGCTGTCAACAATGGTATTCCAGCAGTACACATTCTTCAACGAGGGGATCGAACCGGCCAGGTATTCAATGCCCTTGGCGTCGATCCTGGTATTGGAGACGGATATGGAATGCAGGGCTCCATCCTTTGGCAGGTGAACAAATCCTGCACCGGTTACATCGGATCCATTGATATTCAGGATCTCAAGTTCATTGAATTTCTTCAGCCATTGGAGGTCTTCATCTTTCACTGGCATATTGCTGCAATTGATTTCAACCACCTGCTGACTCAGCTTCTCCAGTTCCTTTAACTTCTCAGCCTTAAATCCGGAACGTATCAGGAAGCGGACCTGGAGGGCAGGGGAGCCAACTGCAACAGGTGTAATGCTGCAATACGGTGATCTGATCTCATTGATCGTTTTAGGATCGGCGGCTTTGAATCCATATGATTTCGTGGCGCTCTTCTTGGGAATATGGCTGGCCAGGAATATCCTGAATGAATCCGTCTCAGGATAGTCCATAAATCTTTTTTTGGTGTCTGCGCCATGTTTGATCCACGCATACAACAGCTCTTTCTCTTCTTCTGTCACCTGCGTTTTTCCTCTCGGCGGCATATGCTTTTTATCTTCTTCCGGCAGATCAAGTCTTTGTAGGATATGGCTGTTGAGCGGATCTCCGGGTATCCAGACTTCGCCACTCTTTCCGCCTTTCATCAATGCCTCTACCGAGGTCATAATGAGCTCGCCTTTTGATTTTTTATCATTATGGCAGGAATAACATTTGGAAGCCAGGACAGGCTCTATCAGCGCAGCATAAACTACGGAACTATCGGTAATGGCTACTTGCTCTTGCACGAGTTCGGCTGAACCCTGTAAAAAATCCTCACCATGTGTCAGTACCCCGCCGAAATGGCTGCCGACGATGAGGACAGGTACCGTTACCAACATCAGTACCGCGCGCAACTTACCCGAACCTTCTGATGCTTCCGATCCGTCTGACCGCACCATGATCCATACCACTAAACTCAGCACACTGACCGCTACGCCCAACCACTGGTGTTTTGTGAGCAGTTCCTTATCATATCCTCCTTCTGTAGAGAGGAAAAGTCCCATCAGCGCAGTGAACACCGCTGTCAGGGCAGACAGGAAGAACAGGGTGTGGAATATCTCCACCTGATGAATACCCAATGGTTTCCTGGACAGGTAGATGGCTATTGTCACCAGCATCAGGGCCAGTGGGAAATGCAATATCATCGGATGCAACCTTCCGGTGTAGACCAGCCAGGATGGTAATTGGAGTTTTTCAGAGAACATCGACAAGAATACAAGCAGTACATTCAGGCAAATGACTGAATAGAAAGAAACGGGTCGTAATAGTTTCATGATGTTGTTTAGGCCATTAATCCTTCAATGAGTTTACCTTCTACATCGGTCAACCTGTAACGCCTGCCGAGGTGTTTATACGTCAGCTGCTCGTGGTTAAGACCCATAAGGTGCAAAAGGGTAGCATGGAGGTCGTGTACGGAAACAGGATCCCTAAGGACGTTGTATCCGAATTCATCCGTTTCACCGTAAACGATACCCTGCTTGATACCACCGCCCGCCATCCATATGGAGAAGCATTTCGGGTGGTGGTCACGGCCATAATTATCTTTTGTGAAATTACCTTGCGAGTAGTTTGTTCGTCCAAATTCACCGCCCCAGATCACGAGTGTTTCATCCAGCAGGCCTCGCTGCTTCAGGTCGGTGATCAGTGCTGCAGAAGCCCTGTCCACGTCTTTCGCCTGGCCTTGCATCTGACCCACCAGGTCGCCATGGTGATCCCAGCCCTGGTGATAGAGTTGCACGAAACGCACGCCCGATTCAGACAGTTTTCTGGCGAGCAGGCAGTTGGCGGCATAAGTGCCTGGAACCAGCGCATCGGCTCCATACATGCGAATAATATGATCAGGCTCCCTGGTGACGTCTGTCAATTCGGGGACAGCTGTTTGCATGCGGTAAGCCATTTCGTACTGCTGTATCTTATTCAGGATCTCAGGATCTCCAAAATCCTTAAATGCCAGTTCATTCAGTTTGCCGATCTGGTCGAGCATGGATCGACGCGACATATGATCCTGCCCCTCAGGATTTTTCAGGTACAGAACAGGGTCTTCACCACTGCTGAACACTACACCCTGATGACCGGAGTCGAGGAATCCATTGCTCCAGAGTTTTGAATACACACCCTGGCCATTTCCTTTTCCGCGGGAGAGTAACACGCAGAAAGATGGCAGGTTCTTATTCTCACTACCCAGACCGTAGCTCAGCCATGAACCCATACTCGGGCGATTGCCTTGCTGGGCACCTGTTTGGAAGAAAGTCAATGCAGGATCGTGGTTGATCGCATCTGTATGTATCGTTTTTACTATACAGATATCGTCGGCGATCTTGGCGATGTTGGGGAAGAGTTCGCTGATCCATGCGCCGGACTGACCGTGCTGGGAGAAGGCGAATTTTGAACCAACGAGCGGGAACTTTTCCTGGCCGGCGGTCATACCCGTCAGCCTTTGCCCCATTCGAACAGAAGCCGGGAGATCCTGGCCCTCCATTTTATTGAGCAGGGGCTTATAATCAAAACTTTCCAACTGCGAGGGCGCTCCGTTCTGGAACAGGTAGATCACGCGTTTCGCTTTAGGGGCAAAATGGGGGATGCCCAAAGGAAGGCCATCTTCACTGGCGCTGCCACCTTTTAACAGTCCGGGTACCAACAGTGATCCGAGACCAACTGTACCGAGGCCAAGGCCTGCACCCGTCAGGAACTTCCTGCGGGTGACCTGCATCCTGAATTTGTTAAGATCGTTTTGCATTAGTATTTGTTTCCGCTTTCGTCAAGGTTATAAAGTGTATGTATGAGCTGCATCATGGCTGCAGTTTCTGCTTTGTCGACCGTCTCGTTCTTTTTGTATTCACCATGCGAGGTGAATTTTGTGGCCCGCTCTGGTGTTTTCGTGAAATCCTGTTTCTCTTTCTCAAGATATTCATTCAGCATGCGAAGTTCCTTGCTTGTGGGTTGTCTGCACAGCACAAGCCGGAATACTTCCTTCACCTTCTCTTCAGTGGGTCTTTTATCTGCCGCATATTTTTCAGCCAAGACCCTGGCCGCTTCAAGAACCTGCGGGTCATTCAGCAATACGAGAGCCTGCAATGGTGTGGAAGTGCTCGTCCTAGCCACTTCGCACTGGTCCCTGTTGCTGGCGTCAAATACCAGCAGGGCAGGCGGTGGTACAGTTCTCTTGATAAAAGAATAGATCGTTCTCCTGTAAAGCATATCCCCATGATCCTGTACGTACTTGGCCAATTCACCACGCCCCGAGGTACTGGATTCCCAGATGCCCTTTGGTTGGTAAGGTTTTGAGCTGGGTCCGCCGATCTCCCGGACCAGCAAGCCGCTTGTGGCCAGCACCAGATCCCTTTGCTCTTCGGCGCTCAGTCGTTTCCTGGAGAACCTAGACAGCCAGATGTTCTCAGGATCATTCTTCCTTTTATTGTCATTCAATTCGACCGACTGCCTATAGGTGGCAGACATGACGATCTGCTTAACGAGGCGTTTAATGTCCCATCCGTTTTCGGCAAAATCCACTGCCAGCCAATCTAACAATTCGGGGTGGGAGGGTAGTTCACCCTGCATACCGAAGTCGCCTGCAGTCTTTACAATACCACGGCCGAAAAATGTTTGCCATACCCGATTTACATATACTCTTGAAGTAAGCGGATTCTCTTTGGCGAAAAGCCATTGCGCCAGTCCTAACCTATTGTTCGGATACTTACTGCTGTCAAATGGTAATATAGCAGCGGGTGTACCCATGACAACGGTATCCGAAGGCATATCGTATGCTCCACGTTTCAGAACGCGGGTTACTCTGCGCATGACCGTATCTTTCATAACCATTACCGTAACCGGCGCGGTATCTTTTTTATTTATGAACTGCAATATCGAGTCAATCTGACGGGTAGTGATCTTCATGTTGGGTGGATCGCCGGGAGACGCCAGGTCAATCGTACCCACGATCCCTTGCTCATCCACCTGGTTAAAAAAGGCGAAAGTGCTGAAGTAATCTTTATGAGAGATGGGGTCGTATTTATGGTCGTGGCATTTTGAGCACTCAAAGGTGAGCGCGAGCATAGCCTTGCCAAACGTGTTGGTTCGATCTGTCACGTATTCGATCCGGTATTCTTCAGGAATTACGCCACCTTCCTGGGTGATTTTGTGGTTACGGTTAAAGCCCGTAGCCATAATCTGCTCAAGGGTTGGGTTATCCATCAGGTCCCCGGCCAGTTGCCACTGGATGAACTGTTTATATGAATAGTTCTTATTAAAGGCATGGATTACCCAGTCTCGCCAGGGCCACATGGTGCGGTAGCCATCGTCCTGGTATCCATGACTATCGGCATACCTGGCTACATCCAGCCAGGATACAGCCATCTTCTCGCCATAATGGCGGGATTTAAGCAGTTCATCCACCACCTTCTCATATGCATTGGGGGAATTGTCTTTCATGAACCGGTCCTGCAGGTCCAGCGATGGCGGAAGACCGGTAAGGTCAATGCTGACCCTCTTGAGCAGCCTTTCTTTATCCGCTTCCTCGTTGGGTGCAAACCCTTTTTTTTCCATGGCCGCCAGTGTGAACCTGTCTATTTCATTGCGAGGCCATTCGTCATCTTTCACATCGGGAAGCGGGCTTTTCACAGGCGAAAGGAAGGCCCAGTGTTTCTTGTACTTGGCACCCTGGCTGATCCATTTTTCGATCAGCTTAACCTCCATGGGGGTAAGCGACAAGTTGGAAGATGGCGGGGGCATCACGATGGAGGTATCTGTGGTGCTGATACGCATGAAAAGGTCCGATTTCAGCGGATCGCCGGGAACGATCACATGCCCCGAAGGGTCATCCTTCAAGGCGGCATAAGCCCCTTCCTCGGTATCGAGGCGAAGATCAGCTTCCCGTTTCTTCCCGTCTGGTCCATGGCATTTGAAACATCTGTCGGACAGGATCGGGCGGATATGGAAATTGTAGTCTACCACATCAGGCAGCCCCTCTGCATCAGCAGTACCGGTGCTTTTGTCTTTCAACAAGAACCATGCTCCGGCGGCAATGAGCGCGAAGAGGGGTAGGGAGATCAGAAGCAGTTTTCTCGTAGAGAGGTTAAACAACATCAACTCGGGGGTTTAATATGCTAATTTACGTAAATACATGCTGATATCTGTCATTTGTCGATGAAACATTTGCTGTTAAAATCGCCGCTTTTTTATTGAAAGTTTGTATATAAATTTAATAGAGGTTCTAATCCCTTCGAATTCAAACCTCGCGGGCCTTTAATCGTAAATCACTTAAAACTCCTCCCCATGGTGCAGACAGACCTCACACAGCTAAACCGGGAGTGCAACTCCTGGAGAGAGATCCTCAGAGCCCACCGCACAGAACTAACGGATTTCCGGGCCAAACTTCAACAGGCAGTAGCGAGACCTTTGAATCGAACGGAGTTGGCACAGATTGAGCACTACGACAATCAGATCGAGATCCAGTTGAACAATATCAGCCACCTGAAGCACGAGATCAAGGACCATGAACGGAATGCAGCCTGGGAACTTGGGCGCACTTCCGGCAATGTCAGTGATACTGCATGGGCCCGGCACGAAACCCTGCTGGACCGATACGAAAGCCTGGAACATACCCTCAGCGACCTGAAACAGGAATTCGCCGGCTTTATGGGTAAGCTCAGCTGATTTTTCCTACCATATTAAATCTTAAGTCATGGCAGATTTTGATACCTCACATGTCAAAAATATTGTCTTGCTCGGTCATGCGGGTACCGGTAAGACCACGTTAGCGGAATGCATGTTATATGAAGCAGGACTGATCAGCAGGCGCGGAACCATTGCTGAGCGGAACACTGTGTCTGATTACCATCCCCTGGAACAGGAAAGGGGCAACTCCATATTTTCCAAACTGTTACATACCAGATGGCAGGGTTATAAGATCAATATCACAGATACCCCCGGTTTCGACGATTTCTCCGGTGAAGTGATCTCTGCGCTGCGTGTAGCCGATACCGGCGTTATGCTGCTCAATGCTGCTGAAGGCGTGGAAGTAGGCTCTGATATCATTTGGGAGTATACCGAGAACTTCAAAACCCCCATGATCATTGCCGTCAATAAGCTGGATCATGAAAAGGCTGATTTTGATGCCACCGTTGCCCAGGCAAAAAATCATTTTGGACCCAACGTCACGGTGGTGCAATACCCGCTGGAACAAGGACCGGCATTCAATGCCATCATCGACGTGCTGAAAATGACCATGTACCGTTTCCCGGCCGCGGGCGGCAAGCCTGAGAAATTGCCGATCCCGGACCAGGAAAGGGAAAAGGCCGGTAAACTCCATCTGGAACTGGTTGAAGCAGTGGCGGTGAATGATGAAACGCTGATGGAGCATTACCTCGACAAAGGAGAGCTGGATGAAGATGAAATGCGCCAGGGTTTAAAGAGATCATTGATCAACCATGATCTGTTTCCCGTATTCTGCATCTCAGCTGAAAAGGATATGGGCAGTGGCCGATTGATGGGTTTCATCGACAATGTTTGCCCAAGTGCCAATGAAATGCCACCTCAAACCACGCTCTCCGGCGAGTCACTTCCCTGTGACCCCAATGGACCCGTATGCATCTTTGTATTTAAGACGATGTCTGAACCCCATGTTGGTGAGTTGTCTTACTTCAAAGTGTACTCCGGCACGGTGAAAGTGGGTATGGAGCTGGTGAATGAAAGCACATCGGTATCTGAGAAGATCCACCAGTTGTTTATCGTTGAAGGCAATAAAAGGCAGAGTGTTCAGGAATTGGTGGCCGGGGATATCGGGGCCACACTGAAGTTGAGGAATACCCATGTCAATAATACACTTCATGCCAAAGGAAGGCAGGTGGAATTGAAACCGATCAACTTCCCGGCGCCCAACATGACGGTTTCCATAGAACCTGTTAATAAGGGGGAAGAAGAGAAACTTGCCCTTGCCCTGCATAGTTTGCGGGAGGAAGATCCATCCATTATCATAGAAGTATCACCTGAATTGCACCAGACGCTGATCCGTTGCCAGGGTGACATGCACCTCGCGGTGGCTAAGTGGAAGATCGAGCAGCTGCACAAAGTGGACGTGAAGTTCGGCAAGCCAAAGATCCCTTACCGGGAAACCATCCGAAAGTCCGCTGATTCCAATTACCGGCATAAGAAACAATCGGGAGGAGCCGGCCAGTTCGGAGAAGTGTTCATCCGTATTGAACCCTGGCACGAAGGCATGCCTGATCCGAAAGGGCTGTCTGTCAGGGGCCGGGAAGAATTTAGCCTGGATTGGGGTGGTAAGCTGGTGTACTATAATTGTATCGTGGGTGGGGCTATTGATAACCGGTTTATACCTTCTGTTTTAAAAGGCGTGATGGAGAAGATGAACAATGGACCTTTGACTGGCTCATTTGTTCGGGATGTTCGGGTGAGCGTGTACGATGGCAAGATGCATCCTGTTGACAGCAACGATCTTTCCTTTAAGATCGCTGGTATGATGGCTTTCAAACAGGCCTTCAAAGAGGCAGACCCACTGCTCCTTGAGCCCATCTACCATGTGGATGTATTATGCCCTGAAGACCTTACGGGTGCTGTGATCGGGGATATACAGACTCGAAGGGGGCTGGTGGAAGGCATGGATACGGAAGGTCATTTCCAGAAAATCTCGGCCCGAGTCCCCCTGGCGGAAATGGATGATTATTCATCTTCCCTCAGGTCGCTGTCGCAAGGCAGGGCGAAGTTCCGGATGAATTTTAATGAGTATTGTCCGGTTCCTGTTGAACTCCAGCGTAAATTGACAGAAGATTATGCCAAGTCGGCCAAGGAAGAAGGATGACCTGATCGCAGGTATACGCGGGCCACGGCAATGGTGTCGTGACCCGTATTTTTTTTTGCGGTGCTCCCGTCCGCATGAACTTTGCTACTGCAATAAATGTCTAACTTTTGATGATGAGTAACGTTTTGAATTACAGGATGGCCGTGAGCCTTTTCCTGATCTGTTTATCCATGCGCGCCAATTCCCAAACACCCGATTATGCGTCCTACCAGGTCTATGCCGGCACGGACCTGGGGTTGAATTATTCGCCAGCCAAATCATCATTTCGGGTATGGGCACCATCGGCTGAAAGAATGCAGCTCAGCGTATACAAAGACGGGATCGGTGGCGAACCATTGAAACGGGTGGACATGACCAGGTCCGCGCAGGGAACCTGGACAGCGGAGCTGACCGGCAACGAGGCCGGCAGGTTTTACACGTTTCGAATATTCTCCGGTGGCGCCTGGCTTGCAGAGGTTCCTGATCCCTACGCGAAAATGGTGGGTGTGAATGGAAGGCGGGGGATGATCGGCGATCTGAGCAATACCAACCCTCCAGGATGGGAGAACGATAAGAGTCCCGCCTTTAAAAACGCGACGGATGCCGTGATTTATGAACTACACGTGCGGGATGCGAGTATCCACAACAGCTCGGGGATCAGCTATAAGGGAAAATTCAAGGGGTTAACGGAAACGGGTACACGAAACTCAGCGGGCCTGAGTACGGGGATCGAACATTTGAGAGAGCTGGGGATCACCCATGTTCATCTTTTGCCGAGTTATGATTTTTATACGGTAGACGAAACAAAGCCCGATGTTCCCCAGTACAACTGGGGTTATGATCCCCTGAACTACAATGTTCCGGAGGGTTCTTATTCAACAAATCCCATGGATGGTATGACCAGGATCCGCGAGTTCAAACAACTCGTACAGTCCCTGCACCGGCAGGGCATCCGGGTAGTGATGGATGTGGTATACAATCACACCATGCTAACGGAAGATTCATGGTTTAATCAGCTCGTGCCTGGTTATTATTATCGTCAGAATAAGGATGGCAGTTTCTCGAATGCTACAGCCTGCAACAATGAAACCGCGAGTGAGCGCCCAATGATGCGCAAGTTCATGCTGGAATCAGTGAAACACTGGGTGAAAGAGTACCATATTGACGGATTTCGGTTCGACCTGATGGGCGTACATGATATTGCCACAATGAACTTGATCTCTGAAGAGTTACACCGGATCAAGCCTGATATACTGTTGTATGGTGAGGGTTGGACGGCAGGTGCCAGCCCGCTTCCAGACTCCGTGCGTGCCCTGAAAAAGAACGCGGGCCAGCTGCACAAGATCGCAGTATTCAGTGATGATATCCGTGACGGTATCAAGGGGTCTGTCTTTAATCACGCAGAAAAAGGCTTTGCGAGCGGAATGAAAGGCATGGAGGAAACCATCAAATTCGGCGTAGTGGCTTCTCTGCAACATCCGCAAGTGGACTATTCCCGGGTAAATTATTCGAAGGCGCCCTATGCGCTTGATCCTGCCAGTGTGATATCCTATTGCGAATGTCATGATAATCACGTGCTTGCCGATAAGCTGTTGATCTCTGCCCCGGAAGCATCACCCGCGCAGCGACGGGAGATGCAGAAGCTCGCGCTGGGCATAGTGCTAACCTCGCAAGGCATTTCTTTCCTGCACGCCGGTACCGAATTCCTCCGAACTAAGAAAGGTGCAGAGAATTCATATAATGCCGGTGACAGCATTAACGCGATCGACTGGGATATGAAGACCACCAACATCGATGTGTTTCAGTATGTCCAGGCCCTTGTAGCAATGCGAAGATCCCATCCTGCCTTTCGCATGACCGATGCAGCCGCTATAGCCAGCGGAATTAAATTCCTGGATAGTACAAATAACCTTGTTTCCTTCACCATCAACGGCGCCGCCGCCGGAGATACGTGGAAACACATACTCGTCGTTTACAATGGAAATCCGAAGGCCATGCCATTCACCCTACCCAGAGGCAGGTGGAAGGCACATATTGTGGGGAATCGGCTTGCAACGAAGAACTCGCCCTTGCCTCCAAGTGTTGAGCCGTGGAGTATAATGGTTTTATATCGGTAGTTGTTACGATCAGATCAGAAACGGGCTGTTGGAATCCGGTTACGGGCACTTTCCCTAAAAGAACTGAGAATCGACCGTTCAGGGATGGGGCTACCTAGGATCTACCCAGTTGCATCAATTTCTCCTTCAAGGCAATCCCATTGCCGCGGTCGATCATAGCGGGTATTTGCTTCAGGGCCTGTTGGATCTTGACATCAGCGTCTGGCTCGTTTTTCAGTTTGCCAATGGCTGCCTCGGTGGCCAGCACCTGCGCTTTTGGAATCATGGCGGAGGGTACAAATTGCTTCCAATACTTCTCAGCCTGTTCCAGGTCTTTTCGGGCATACGCGTAAAAAAAAGCCGCGTCCAGATGTGCCATTCCGCGGAGCCCTTTGGGAATGCTTTCGATTTCTGCGAGATAGTCTTGTAAATGCATTTCGGCACTATCTGTGTCTCCTCCATCCAGTGCGGCCTGGTGAAGATAAGAATGCAGGTAAACCTTCATGGGCGCATTGAGTTGGTTGCCCAGCCTCAAGGCCTCATTCAGGTCATTTCTGTTTAGTTCCCTGGGCCGTACTCCGGCTGATGCCTTGCTGACTGCATTAAGGAGCAGCAGTTCGAAACGGGAGGTGTCGCCACCCTTCAGGAACCTGATAGCCCTGCCGCCATCGGTATAAAATCCGTCGGAATGCCACGGTATGATGGTCACCAGGAAAATGAAGAGGGAGAGATAGCCCAGCAGGCTGAACAATGAGCTGAGCACATCCATTGTGGTCAGTTGCCTGGCGCCAAAGGCAAGGGCCGCAAAGATCAGGCTGGCCACTGGTCCACCCAGGACAAATTTGGAGAATCGACTGGCCAGGTTTTCTGAATCTCCCGGCAGGCAGAGCACCAACCCCCCAAACAGGTTCACGTTCCGGTTCAATTTAAATGTCCATCCGTAGCTTTCCCTGACCCACATAAAAGGACCAACCACATACATGTAGAAATCGAACTTAACCCATATCCCGGCAAGAGCATGGCCTGCTTCATGGGCTGCGACCACAAGCAAGTAGGCCGGTAATAGAAGTATCGCAAGGGTTATGATTTGGCTGGCAGACATGTCTTTTGCAGCGTCCATTCCCATTATTGCGGCCAATGCGCCAAAACCTCCGCTGATCAGCATGACGACGATCGTAGACAGTATCTTGTTTCGCTTTTTCATCATTAAGGGATTGCTCAATGTATCAGATAACCCCGGGAAACTGATTTTGTTGCGTGTTCATCATTCATTTGATCAGGAAGAAGTTGAGGGATATTTTGCAATAACAGTGCATTAACACCCCTTGCAGCATTCTCAAATTGCCGTGTTATCTTTGCAACATGCCATATAAAATCGCTTACATCGTTTCTGCCGTCCGCACGCCCATGGGGAGTTTCGGCGGCGCACTCAAGGATTTTTCTGCTACCGATTTAGGCGCTATCGCCATTAAAGGCGCGGTCGCCAAAGCCGGTATTGAACCCGAGCAGGTAGAGGAAGTACTGATGGGTTCTGTGATCCAGGCAAATTTGGGCCAGGCACCAGCCCGCCAGGCAGCGAGAAAAGCAGGCCTGCCCGATCATGTTAGCTGCACCACGGTCAATAAAGTCTGCGCCAGTGGTATGAAAGCTATAGCACAGGCAGCTCAATCCATCATGCTCGGTGACAGGGATATTGTTGTAGCCGGGGGGATGGAGAGTATGAGCAATGTTCCTTACTATGCTCCCAACATGCGTTGGGGAAATAAATACGGTAATGTTACACTGGTAGATGGGCTGGCTAAGGATGGTCTCACCGATGCGTACGATAACCAGGCGATGGGTATGGCCGCCGAACTCTGCGCGAGGGATTGCGGCATCAGCAGGGAAGAGCAGGACGCTTTCGCTATTGAAAGTTACAAGCGCTCACAAGCCGCATGGACCAATGGTTATTTTAAAGAGGAGATCATTCCTGTTCCTATCCCGCAACGCAAGGGCGATCCCGTCATTTTTGATAAAGACGAAGAACCCTGGAACGTTAAGTTTGATAAGATACCTGAACTCAGGCCTGCGTTCACAAAGGAGGGATCCGTTACAGCGGCCAACGCATCTACCATGAATGACGGTGCCGCCGCGCTGGTATTGGTGAGCGAAAAGAAGGTAAATGAACTCGGACTTACACCGCTGGCAAAGATCGTATCTTATGCCGATGCTGAGCAGGCACCAGAATGGTTCACCACCACGCCCTCGATCGCGATACCCATCGCCCTGAATAAGGCAGGCCTGAAGGCCGGGGATATTGAATTTTGGGAGCTGAACGAGGCTTTCGCCGTAGTGGGCATCGAGAACACCAGGCGACTCCAACTGGATCCAGCAAAAGTGAATGTGTTTGGGGGAGCAGTGTCTTTGGGCCATCCCCTGGGTTGTAGCGGCGCGAGGATCATCGTCACGCTGATCAATGTACTCAGGACCAATAAAGCAAAGGTGGGTGCCGCCGGGATCTGCAATGGCGGCGGTGGGGCTTCAGCGATGGTGCTGGAGTTGGTTTAAGAGAATATCAATGTATTCTCCCAATGCTTAGATGCTTTGTTTAACGGCCGCGCATTAGAAGATGTTACATCGCTGGCACCACCAATCATCCAACCTTCTTGCCCCATAGCTCTACATCAGCACGCTGTCCATAACTCCGGGTATCGTACCAGAAAACGATCTTGCTGACCTGCTTCGAACCTTCGTTCAGACTGATCTCCCTGCTCTCAGAACCGGCAGGAACATCATTTCGCAGTTCTATGGACTTTTTAGACCCGTCGCTGAACCATACCTCGCAACGGTGCAGGTTCACACCCCCTCTTAAGACTTTGATCTTGATCGCATGAACTGCTTTGCCAGCTTGTGCATTAACGGTGGTCATCCCGTTGTCCGTAGGCTCCACCGAACCCTGGCCCAACTTACCCCAGGTGGTTTGCGTCCCCTCCGTCTTCGTGGACCTCGCCCTGGCAAGGGCAGGTGTTGTGTAGAAAACCAGGGCCACAGAAACTACAGCGGCTCCCAATATCGATATCCCATACTTTTTCATGTTAAGCCCATTTGGTTTACAATAGGTACCGGAATCCGAAAAATAGTAAGTCTGACGTCACTGGTCAAGCCCGTCGGAACCGTTATTTTATTGTGCAGGACTCCTTTTATCTTTCCCCAATACAGTTGTAACCGGCTAGAAAATCATGCCCCCAGGCTATGACCGGTCTTATTGGCGCCGAATCAACCGTTATCACATTCTGTTTTTCCCTATTTTTGCGACTCCAAAACCAATTATTGAATGGCCAGAATCATACAGTTCAGAGAAGCGTTAAGAGAGGCGATGAATGAGGAAATGAGGCGGGACGAACGTGTTTTCCTGATGGGCGAAGAAGTTGCAGAATACAATGGCGCGTATAAGGTCAGCCAGGGAATGCTCGACGAATTCGGCCCCAAAAGGGTGATCGACACCCCAATCGCTGAACTCGGTTTCACCGCAGTGGCTGTAGGCGCTGCCCAGAATGGACTCAGACCCATAGTGGAGTACATGACCTGGAACTTCGGCGTACTCCCTTTGGACCAGATCCTGAACACCGCATCTAAAATGCTCGCCATGAGCGGCGGCCAGGTAGGCTGCCCGATTGTATTCCGTGGCGCAAATGGCTCCGCCGGTCAGCTCGGTGCCCAGCACTCAACCGCTTTTGAAAGTTTGTACGCGAATATTCCCGGTTTGAAAGTGATCTCTGTTTCGAACCCTTATGATGCTAAAGGCCTCTTGAAAAGCGCCATCCGGGACGACGATCCGGTGATTTTCATGGAGTCTGAAGTGATGTATGGCGATAAAGGAGAGGTGCCTGAGGAAGAATACCTGATTCCCATTGGCAAGGCCGATATCAAACGAGCCGGAACCGATGTTACCATCGTTTCTTTCAACAAGATGATGAAGGTTGCCCTGGGAGCTGCAGAAGAACTTGCCAAAGAAGGCATAAGTGCTGAAGTGATCGACCTGAGGACCATCAGGCCGCTCGACTGGCACACGATCCTGGAAAGTGTCAAGAAAACTAACCGCCTGGTGATCGTTGAGGAACAATGGCCGTTCGCTTCTGTAAGTTCCGAGATCACTTATCGCATCCAGAAAGAAGGATTTGATTACCTCGATGCACCTATCCGCAGGATCACTTCCGCAGATGCCCCTATGCACTACGCGCCAAACCTCGTGGCCCTTTATCTACCGGATATCCCGCGCACCGTGAAACTGGTGAAAGAAGTGATGTACCTGAAAAAGTAATTTAATATCAAGCATCCCTCCGGCAACGGAGGGATTTTTTATTTTTAGGCAATGATGCGTAAGATCCCCGCCGTAGCATTTTCTTTGCTGGTTAGCCTATCCGTTTATTCGCAGGACAGCCTGCTGTCCATGAAAGAAATTTCCATCCGGGGTTTTGAAACCAGTGTGAAGCAGATCCGGGTTCCCGCTTCAGTAAGCACGCTCTCAAACCGCGACCTCCAAAGATTCTCTAATACCACACTCGTTCCGGTTTTCAATACGGTCCCCGGCGTCAGGATGGAAGAACGCTCTCCGGGCAGCTATCGCTTATCGATCCGGGGAAGCCTCCTCAGGTCACCCTTCGGCGTGCGGAACGTGAAAGTGTACTGGAAAGATATTCCCATCACAGATGCCGGCGGGAACACCTACCTCAACCTGTTCGACTTCAACGGGGTGGGTTTTGTAGAGATACTCAAAGGCCCGGCGGGCAGTATCTATGGCGCAGGTACCGGCGGCGTGGTCACCCTGAAAGAACCGGAATTCACACCCGGCAGAAAGCACCGATTCATGGCCCAGGTCAATGGTGGTTCCTATGGCTTGTTTGGAGGCGTTTTTAGATGGCAAGGCGGCAACGAGACCTTCAACTGGCAGATCATGCAGTCGCACCAGCAATCCGATGGTTACCGCGAGAATAGCCGCCTCAGGAGGGATCTCTCCCAGGCAACCCTCCATTGGAAAACAAGTGATAAGAATAAAATGGATGTCCTGGTCCTCTACGGCAACCTGGCTTATCGTACCCCCGGGGGATTGACCCTTGCCCAGATGACCGCCAATCCCAGGCAGGCAAGGCCTGCAACGCCTACGTTACCTTCCGCCACCCAGCAACAGGCCGGTGTGTATAACAAGACCTTCCTCACGGGCCTCACCAATACCTACCAGTTCAACAGCAATTGGTCAAATGTTACAACCATCACAGCTGCTTTTACGGATTTCAGGAATCCATTCATTACCAACTACGAGGTACGCAAGGAAAATGGCTTCGGCATCCGCTCAAAATTCCAGTACAACAGAACATTCGGTCGTACTGTATTCAATTGGACCGGTGGTGCTGAATGGCAACAAGGCCGCTCGGTGATCGACAGCACGGGGAACAGGGGTGGTATCCCCGATAATAACCTGGTGAGGGACAATCTGCGTTCCTCACAGCGATTTGTATTTACACAGCTTGAGCTTCAAATTTTAGATAAGGTTACCCTTCAGGCAGGATTGAGTTACAACGATTATGGCTATGAACTTCAGCGAACAGTACCTCTTGCCTCCGGGTCTGATCTCCCGTTTGATGCCCAGCTCTTGCCTCGTTTGGCAGCGGCGTACTCCGTCACGGATAACATGACCCTGCATGGCTCCGTATCCAAGGGATATTCCCCGCCCGGCCTTGCGGAAGTGCGTCCCTCTGCCGGAGGCATCTACTCAGACCTCCAGGCCGAATACGGTTGGAATTATGAACTCGGTTTCAAGGGTGCGATACTGAGGTCAAGACTGAATTTCGATATCACTGCATTTCAGTTCAACCTCAATGACGCGATCGTAAGGCGGACTAACGCGGCCGGCGCAGAATATTTCATCAATGCAGGCAGCACTAAACAGAAAGGAATAGAACTTTTTGTAGAAGGCTTTCCGGTAAATCGCACGTCAGGTTTTCTGCGCCAGCTAAGGATCTGGAGCAGCAGCAGTTTTTTTGACTTTAAGTTTTCATCATACAAGGTAAATAACAACGACTTTTCCGGAAATGAACTCACCGGCGTTCCGGGCAAGGTGGTTCTCGCCGGTGCAGACCTCTTCTTGACTGCAGGCTTTTACTTCAACGGAACCTTCAATTACACATCCTCCCTGCCGCTGACAGACGCCAATGATGTATTTGCCGATGACTACAGGTTATGGCAATGCAGGGTAGGATGGAAGCACAACTGGAAAAAGTTTTTTCAAACCGAGGTCTTCGCGGGGATCGATAATGCCGGGAATGGACTTTACAGCCTTGGGAATGATATCAATGCCTTCGGAAGGCGATACTATAATCCCGCCCCGGAAAGAAATTATTTTGCCGGCTTGAGGGTTACATTCTGATCACTACCTTTAGTACATAAACATCTCACATGTCGAATGTTCTGATCATTGATGACGAAAGGGCGATACGGAAAACATTGTCTGAGATCCTTTCCTACGAGGGATATAAAATAGACGAAGCAGGAGATGGGGAAGAGGGCCTGAAGAGATTCAAGGAGAAGACCTATGACGTTGTATTGTGTGATATCAAGATGCCGAAGATCGACGGCATTGAATTCCTGGAAAAGGCACGCGAAGCAAACCCGGATATTCCTGTGATCATGATATCCGGTCATGGTACCATTGAAACCGCTGTAGAAGCGGTGAAGAAGGGTGCTTATGATTATATTTCGAAGCCCCCGGACCTCAACCGGTTGCTGATCACCATCCGGAATGCAACGGATAAAACAAACCTGGTCACCGAAACCAAAGTACTCAGGCGGAAGGTCACTAAAGTGGAAGAAATGATCGGGGACTCCCCGGCCATTTTAAAGATCAAGGACACCATTGACAAAGTGGCACCTACCGATGCTCGGGTCCTGATCACAGGGGAGAATGGTGTGGGCAAGGAGTTGGTGGCCCGCTGGCTGCATGAAAAAAGTAACCGAAATAAGTCGGCCATCATTGAAGTCAATTGCGCCGCGATTCCCACGGAACTGATCGAAAGTGAATTGTTTGGCCATGAAAAAGGGTCATTTACATCTGCCGTCAAACAGCGGATCGGCAAGTTTGAACAGGCCCATGGTGGAACCCTGTTCCTGGATGAGATCGGTGACATGAGCTTGAGTGCACAGGCTAAAGTGCTTCGGGCCCTGCAGGAAGGAAAAATCACCCGGGTGGGTGGCGACAAGGACATCAGCGTGGATGTCAGGGTGGTGGCTGCCACCAATAAGGACCTGCTGCAGGAAGTGGAAGCGAAGAACTTCCGCCTTGACCTCTATCACCGGCTAAGTGTGATCATCATACATGTTCCCGGTTTGAACGACAGGCGGGAAGATATCCCTTCACTGATCCAACATTTTTTGGAGGCCATTTGTACCGAGTACGGTATCCCCGTGAAAGGCATTGAGGCCGAAGCCATTGAGGCCCTTAAGCAGAATAATTGGACCGGTAACATCAGGGAACTGCGGAATGTGGTGGAGCGGCTTATCATCCTTTCTGGAAAATCCATCTCGGCTGCGGATGTTTCAAGCTATGTTTTGCTGCGTGGATAGATCACTGGTCAGGGTAACTGCCCGTCTACATCGAGGTAAGAGATGAAATGCTGCACAGTATCAAAGACCCTGGTATTGGGATAAGGCACTTCCATGTTACTGAATACCTTTCCTGAAGCAAGAATCTTGATCTCCGGGAAATGCTGGTGCAGTTCGTCCAATAATGACCCGGGTTCCAAATGGGTGAAATTGGTGATCAGATGGACAAAAAAATGCGTGGCCTCATTCTTCTCCAGGTAGTCCCTGATCTGCCCCATATCGGTGTTCACGCCAAAGTATACGGATGGTATACCCCTTTCCCGCAGGCTGTATTGCAACAGTAAAAGGGGGATCTCATGGAATTCACCAGGCGGGCAGAGGATCAGGTATTTCCTGTTGGCCACAATTTTTTTCGCCTTCATCCTGGAAATAGCCATCACTATCTTGTTGCGGATAATATTGGTGGCAAAATGTTCCTGGGCTGGCACAATGTTTCCCGTCACCCAAAGCATGCCCACTTTGTGAAAAAATGGATAGACCACCAAGGTCATTGCATCCTCCATGCCCAGGTGGTAAAATACCGAATCTATCGTTTTCCTGAACGACGTCTCATCAAAATCGATAGATGATTCCATCATCTGGTTGATGAAAACCTCAAAATTGCCTTTGGGCGAGAATTCGAGGGCGAGCGTCCTGATCTCGTTCTCCGACATTTCGGCTATGCGTGATATTTTGTAGCCTTCGTTGTAGAGGTAGGATATCCGAAGGATCTTTTTAAGGTCGTCAATGCCGTAAAGTCTGTGGTTGCTGTCTTTCCGCATGGGCTTTATGATCCCGTAGCGATGCTCCCAGACCCGAAGCGTATGGGCCTTGATGCCACTCAGATTCTCGATATCCCTGATTGTAAATGTATTCATTCGGGCATCTTAAAATTAGAAAATACGCTGCATTTCACCTGATTTTTATGTTAAGGCTTTTGTAATAGAGCAATAAGTTGTAACATCTGCTTGCTGGAAACGACTATCCCTGAATCGCTGATTTATAGTATTTTTGGTCACATTTAAACAACCCGCATGAGCTTAGGCCTGGTTCTTTTCATCGTTGCTGCAATAGGATTCCACATTGGTTTGTATGGTATGTTCGCGAAGGCCGGGATTACTCCCTGGAAGGCACTTGTGCCATATTATAATACTTGGGAGATGGTGGAGAAGATGGAGTTGAAGAAATACTGGTTCTGGCTCCAGTTCATACCTATTGTGGGCCAGTTCATCAGCATCTGGATCTACATCAAATTTGTTGAGCATTTTGGAAGGTTCTCCGTGCTGCACCATGCCGCAGCCGTTTTCATTCCGTTCATTTATTTCCCCTACCTGGGTTTCTCCAAAAATGAGAGATACGCGGGCACCCGGGCAGTAAAGGATTACCGAAAGTCCTCCACCCGCGAGTGGATCGATGCTGCTGTCTTCGCCGTGGTTGCCGCAACCATTATCAGAACCTTTGTATTCGAGGCTTATACCATCCCTACGGGATCGATGGAGAAGACCCTGCTGGTGAACGACTTCCTGTTTGTCAATAAGGCAAGCTATGGCCAGCGCCTGCCCAATACGCCACTTTCATTTCCTTTTGTACATCATACATTGCCCATCACCAACTCAAAATCATACCTGGAATGGATCAGGATCCCATATAAAAGGCTGTTTGAAAGCGCAGTGGAACGCAATGATGTGATGGTATTCAATTATCCGGTAGGAGATACCGTCATCAGCGAGTTCCAGTCGGAGATCAATTACTACGACTATCTCCGGGCCTACCAGGAGCGGGGCGGAACCCGGGAACAATTGCTGGCAGAGCGTGACGATATCCTCGTCAGACCCGTGGATAAGCGCGAAAACTTCATAAAGCGTTGCGTGGGTATATCTGGGGATACGATCAGGATCGTGGACGGGGTGCTAATTGTGAATGGTGAAAAAGGAAACGAACCTCCTAAAGCCGAAACCTATTATTTTGTGACTACCAATGGCAAGGAATTCTTCTCGGAATCCTTCCTGCATGATGAATTGAATATTGACCCCGACGATCCGGAACAGCGCGATATGGTGCAAGTCCCCGGCGCTGCAAATACCTGGAGGATGAATCTCACCAATGACCAGGTGGCCAAGGTGAAGAGCTTGCCATTCATTGCCCCGGATGGATTGAAAAAGGATCTAAACACTGCCGGATTTGGCAACACTTTCCCTTATGACACCACCCATTACAAATGGTCGGAGGATAATTTCGGACCGCTTTGGGTTCCCAAAAAAGGTGCAACCATTACGCTCACCGCTGAGAATATTGCCGTCTACCGCCGGATCATCAATGTGTATGAGAACAATACGTTCGAAGAGAAAGGGGGTGCGTTCTTTATCAATGGAAAACAGACCAGTTCATACACGTTTAACATGAATTACTACTGGCTGATGGGTGACAACAGGCACAACTCCCAGGATTCAAGGTTCTGGGGTTTTGTTCCAGAGGACCATGTAGTTGGCAAGGCCTCACTGATCTGGTTCAGCTGGCAGAACGGTCCGCGCTGGAACCGGTTGTTCAGAATCATAAAATAACAACTATGCGAATTCAGAAGACGGGATTTGAGTTTGAAGTGTATGACAACATAGACCAGCTCTCGCCTGAAGATGCATCACTTCTTGCCAGAGCGAGGGCTGTTACCTCCAGCGCCTATGCCCCGTATTCATCATTTTTTGTGGGTGCCGCTGCATGTCTGCAGAATGGCGAAGTAGTCTGTGGTACCAACCAGGAGAATGCGTCGTTCCCCGCAGGCATTTGTGCCGAACAGGCCGCTCTGGCTGCCGTTGCCTCTTTGCAACCCGGTGTCCAGGTTAAAGCGATGGCTATTAGCTACAATGGTTATGGAATTGAAAGCGATCATCCCATTTCGCCGTGTGGCGTATGCAGGCAGGTCCTCACGGAATATGAAGGGCGCGTGGGTGCACCCATTAGATTGATCCTGGGTGGTATGAAAGGCGAAGTTTATATCATTCCATCAGCACAGTCCCTATTGCCACTTGCCTTTACAGCCGAAGAACTGCCATAAAGAACATGCAGATCAGGTCACCGCAACATCAACGTCATTTTTAAAAAACGATCCTTAGTTAACAGTGGTTGACGGTTTTTTTGAAACCATTATTCTGCGCCTACTTCACCGATGATAAGCTGGGCAGACAGTGCCGCCAGTTTTTCCCGGTACAATGCATTGATGTAGCGGTCCTGCGCTTCTATAAGACTGAGTTGGGCCTGCCGCAGTTCTATGGAATTTCCCTGTAGTTTCTTGAATCGTTCAGTTGAAATGAAGTTGTTTTCGGAGGCGATCTTTACATTTTTCTCTTCAATGTCAGCCACGTGCTTGGCATTTTCAAATTCCTGGAATGCGATGAACATGTCGCGCTGCAGTTGGGTTCGTATCAACTCCGTCTGTAGTTTCTGTTGTTTCTGCAGTACTTCATTTGCCCGCAACTGGGTTTTGAAAATATTGGAATTATACAGCGGGATTCCCATATTAAGTCCGATGTTAGGTCCATAGTTTTGGTTGGTCAGGAAGAAACCACCACTTGCCTTGGTCCTGTTGTAACTGGTGGTGCTGTTCAGCGTGAGCGAAGGAATGCGGTTAGAGTTGATGATCCTGCGTTCCTCTACCAGGATGGCCCTTTCCCGTTCAGCCCTCAGCAGGTCAAGGTTCTGGGTGTCTATTTTAGCCAGCGCCGAATCATAGTTGAGACTGGGAATATGGAAGGTTGAATCAGCGACCGTGATCGGATAAGCCGCCGGCCGTTTCAAAAGGGTATTCAGGATTGCTTTATTGTCCTGTATCTGGCGTTCTATATTATTCAGATTGATCTCCTGCTCATTGAGGTCGATCTGCGATTGCAACATATCCGTTTTTGCGGCACTTCCCACTTCAAACCTGGTTTTGGCAATGGTGTACCTTTCTCTCGACAGTGCAATGATGGCTTTAAAAGCCTTCACCTGCTGGTTGAATCTCACAATGTTATTATATACCACCAGCACATCAAAGGCGATCCTTTGCATTTGCTGGGTAACGTTGATCTCCCCGATCTTTTCCAACTCCTGGAACCTGTTTTTGGTTGCCACAACCCGCTTGCCGTTATAGATCCGCCAACTGGCCTGAATGTTTGCGTTCAACGTGTTGTTGGTTACACCGTTTCTCTTGATCTCAGTACCATTGGCCAGCGACTGGTTCAGGTTGGACAATGCCTCGGTATTGCCGATATTGGCATTCACGATTGGCCATCGGCCCGAATTACCCCAGTTATTATTGATGGTAGCGATGTCGCGGTCCGCCTCTACAATCTTGATATCGAGGTTGTTCTCAAGGGCGATGCGAACGGCATCTTCAGAGGTCAGCACGGTGGAGTCCTGGGCCTTGATGAAAAGAGGCAGAAAAAATAATATGATGATCCGACTAATCTTCATAATGAACAGTTTTTTTCCTTGAGATGTAGCTGTACAAGGCGGGTACTACAAATAAGGTGAGGACAAGCGCAAACAACATACCGCCCACGATCACAATACCCAACGGCACGCGGCTCTTGCCAGCGGATCCAAATGCCACTGCAATGGGCAGAGCACCCAGGGTGGTGGCCAGGGTGGTCATCAGGATGGGTCTTAACCGTTGCACGGCGGAATCAATGGCCGCATTGTATTTGTCGAGCCCGTGTTCTCTTTTCTGGTTTGCGAATTCAACAATGAGGATACCGTTTTTAGTGACGAGTCCAATGAGCATGATGATTCCGATCTGTGAGAAGATATTCAGCGATTGTCCAAATGTCCAAAGGGCTAGCACAGCGCCGGCCAGTGCGAGGGGTACTGTGATCATAATGATGAATGGATCTACAAAGCTTTCAAACTGCGCGGCAAGCACAAGGAAGATCAGGATGAGTGCAAGAATGAAGGCGAAGCTGGTGTTGGAGGAACTTTCCCGGAAATCCCGGGACACACCACTCAAAGAAGTGGTGAAGGTGTCGTCCAGCACTTTTTCGGCGATACGTTCCATTTCATTGATGCCATCGCCAAGTGTTTTGCCAGGTGCCAGGCCAGCGGAAATATTTGCATTCTTCAACCTGTTGTAGTGATAAATGGATGGCGGGTTGGCAGATTCAACGATCGTTACCAGGTTATCCAACTGGATCAATTCCCCTTTCCGGTTACGCACATAAAAAGCTTTGAGGTCAAGCGGTTCATCGCGATTCTGGCGGTCAACCTGGCCGATCACCTGGTACTGTTTACCATTCATGATAAAGTATCCGAACCTCCGTCCACTGAGCGCCAGTTGCAAGGTGTTGGTAATATCCAGGATCGAAACACCCAGTTCGCTTGACTTCAAACGGTCTATGGTAATCTGGAGTTCCGGTTTATTGAATTTCAGATTGACGTCATAACCCTGAAAAACCGGACTCCTGGAAACTTCGTCCATAAATTTCGGAACATACTCTTTCAGTTTGTCGAAGTTCAGGTTCTGGATCACAAACTGCACAGGAAGACTACCCCGGCCACCCAGACCAACTGAGATCGTTTGTTCCTGGACCGTAAGCACGCGCATGTAGGTGTAGTTCTTGAACATTCTGTTCATTTGCTGGGCGATCTCATCCTGGCTTCTTTGACGTTGGGATCCATCAATCAGGCCCATGCTGATGAAAGAGGAGTTCACACCACCTGCGCCAAAAAAAGAAGGCGCAAATGACAGCACTACATTTCTCTCCGGGACAGAATCCATGATTTGCTGAGCAATTTCCTGCGTGGCCCTGTCCATGAGGTCAAAATCTGTTCCTTCCGGCGCGAGCACAGTTGACCTGAGCCTATTGCGGTCCTCGATAGGAGCGAGTTCGGACGGCAATGATCCGCCTACACCAACGATAATGAATACACAGATGGCAACAATAACGAGGGCCATCCATCTGGCTTTCATAAACTTACCCAGCAGAAAACGGTATCCATTCTCCAGCCCCCGGTAAAAAGGCTCGGTTTTATGGTAAAACCAGGAATGCCTGATACCGGACTTTGGCGTAAGGAATATATTCAAAACGGGGGTCAGCGTGAGGGAAACAAAAGCGGATATCAGAACTGCACCAGCTACCACAATTCCAAACTCCCGGAAAAGTCTTCCTACAAAGCCCTCTAAAAATATAATTGGAAGGAAAACGATGGCCAGGGTGATGGATGTGGCGATAACGGCAAAATAGATCTCATTTGCGCCTTCCCGGGCAGCCTTCCACTTATCCATACCGGCTTCCATTTTCTTAAATATATTCTCTGTGACCACTATGCCATCGTCCACCACAAGCCCGGTAGCAAGTACTAAAGACAGCATGGTTAATACGTTGATGGAAAAATCGGCAACGTACATGATGAAGAAAGCACCGATGAGGGATACCGGGATATCGATCAGGGGCCTGAAGGCAATGCTCCAGTCGCGGAAGAACAGATAGATGATGATCACCACCAGCAAAATGGCGATGAACAGTGTTTCTTTTACTTCTGTAATTGCTTTTCTTACAAAAGTGGTTCGGTCAAACCCTACCTCCAGTGTGATGTCTTCCGGAAGTTCTTTTTTCAGGTTTTCGATTCGTTTATATAATTCGTTTGCGATCGCAACCTGGTTGGATCCCGGCTGCGGGAGTGCTTGCAGGGATACCACCTGTACATTGTTTTTTCTGGCAGCTGATTCTTCGTCATTGGTGCCGAGTATGGCATATCCAATATCCTTGAATCGTACAATCCTCCCGGCATCCTGCGCGATGATCAGGTTGTTGAAATCCTCTTCGGTGGACAACTTGCCATAGGCTTTTACAGTCAGTTCAGTGGAACTTCCCCTTACCTTACCGCCCGGGAGCTCTATGTTTTCCCTATCCAGCGCATTCTTCACATCCTGGATGGTTAATTTGTATGCTGAGAGTTTTGCCGGATCAAACCACAGCCGCATTGCATACGTTTTACCCCTTAAGTTGATTGAACTGATTCCGGGAACCGTTTGAAGCCTTTCCTGGATCACATTTGAAGCAATATCCGAGAGTTCAAGCAAAGTTCTTTTGTTACTCTGGACCTGCATCATCAAAATGAAGTCGGAGTCGTCCTGTTTTGCTACCGAAGGTGGCGCATCTATGTCCTGTGGGAGCGCATTGATCGCCTGTGATACTTTTTCCCGAACATCGTTGGCTGCTTTTTCAATATCAACACCCAACTCAAACTCAACTGTAATACTGCTGCTGCCCTGGCTTGATGAGGAGGTAATTGTTTTTACACCTTCTACACCATTGACTGCTTTTTCCAGCGGCTCCGTGATTTGCTGTTCAATAATTTCTGCGTTAGCGCCAGTATATTGGGTCCTTACATTGACAATGGGGGGTTCAATGGCCGGGAATTCCCTTACTCCAAGGAAACTGAAGCCAATGACTCCGAATATGATGATCACGATGGAGCAGACAATGGCCAGTACCGGTCTTTTTAAACTGAGTTCAGATAAATTCATCAGCAAAGATTTCGATTCAGTTTAGAATTTTTGTCAGCTTGATCTTTGACTCCGGTTTTACGAATAGCAAGCCCGTTGTGATCAAGGTGTCTCCAGCCTCCAAACCATTCACCACCTGGATCAGGCTTGAATCACGAATGCCCGTTTCCACTTTTGTCATCACCGCCACACCGCCGCGATATAGGGCAACTTCCTTATTACGTGCTTGTGGTATGACCGCGCTGCTTGGGATCATAAAGGCATTGTCATTCCGGCCGAGTATCATGCGAACTTTGGCAAAACTTCCTGGCACAAGGAATTCATCCCTGCTCTGCACAATGGCCCTGACCCTCAGATTGCGGGTGGCTTCCTCAACGGAGCTTTCCTTGGCAAGCACATTTGCCTTATACACCTGGCCGCTTTTGCCGCCCTCGAGTGTGAATTCAACAGGAAGACCGTTTTCTATTTCAGAACTGTATTTTTCGGGGACGCTGAACTCTATTTTCATCTGGCTCACCTGGGTGATGGTGGTCAGCAGGGAGGCTGGGGACACATAGGCGCCAGGACTGATATTCTTTAAACCAAGACGGCCATTGTAAGGCGCGCGGATCTCTGTTTTGCCAATCCCGACACGGGTGAGCTCGATATCTGCATTGATGTTGCTGACGTTTAGTACAGACAAGTCGTAGTCCTGCTGGGCGATCCCACCGATCTTCAGCAGTTCGCGCTGACGTTCTTCCGTTTTTTCTGCGATCTGAAGCTGAACCGTCAGTTTTTTCAACTGTGCCTGCAAGTCACCATCGTAGATCTTGGCAAGCAGGCTTCCTTTGGGTACAACGGCACCCTCACGTATGTTCAACTGTACAAGGCGCCCGGAGATTTCGGGACGGATCTCCGTGGATTCATTCGCCAGTATCGTTCCGGATACCTCCACCACTTCCGTGATCGAAGATGGCTTTACAACCATTCCCTCGACTTCAAGGGCGGAAGGTCCTTTTTTGTTAGCCGCAAGCGAGGCACTACTTTGTTTATCCGATTTGCAGGAATATAGTGCCGCAGAAAAGAGAAGAACAATGGTATAATTTCTCATGAAGGGTCAATACGTCTGATCAGAAAAAAATATAGTTTGAATGTGAACCGTAAATCTTTAGATGCCGGATTGTATGCAAACTTGTAAAAACGCATGAAGTTATCTTAATTCAGCCGATTTTCGCACCGTCGGGCGTCTGTTTATCCGGTTTTAGCAGCACAACATCCTGATTCCCGTCGTACACCCCCAACACCAGGCAATCGCTCTGAAAATTCGCAATTTGTTTCTTTGGAAAATTGATCACCGCAACGACCTGCCTGCCAACCAGTTCCTCCGGCCGGTAGTGGGCCGTGATCTGGGCAGACGACTTTTTGATGCCCGCAGGTCCGAAATCGATGAGCAACCGATAGGCCGGCTTTTTCGCACCGGGAAAATCTTTGGCTTCCAGGACGGTTCCGGTACGGATATCGATTTTTTCAAAATCATCCCAGCTGATCAACGACATATGCAGGCATTTTTAATAAATTGACTAAAATAAACAACATGTCGCATTCCTCTTCCCGCCGAAATTTTATCAGGCAGTTGGGCATCACCGCCGCTGGCTTCACCATTGTGCCCCGGCATGTGTTGGGTAAGGGTTATTTATCCCCGAGCGACAAGCTCAACATTGCCGCCATTGGCGCTGGAGGAAAGGCAACGTTCAACATCACACAGGCATGGAACAACGGCGCGGAAAACATTGCGGTGCTTTGCGATGTGGATGACCGCATGTCTGCTGCCATGCGCAAGAAGTTCCCATCGGCAAAATACTACAAAGATTACCGGGAGATGCTTGACAGAGAAGCCAAATCCGTAGACGCTGTGATCATTACCACCCCGGATCATATGCATTATATGCAAACTATTGCTGCCATGCAGTTGGGAAAGCATGTCTATACCGAAAAACCGCTGACGCATGACATTGCCGAGGCGCGTTTGCTCACCGAAGCCGAACAGAAGTATCAAGTGGTCACGCAGATGGGAAACCAGGGAAGCAGTGGCGATGATACCCGCAGGGTAGAGGCCTGGGTGCAAAAAGGTGTCCTGGGGGACGTGCACACGGTGCATGTTTGGACCAATCGGCCTACCTGGCCACAAGGTATACCCAGGCCCGGCGGCGTGGACCCGGTGCCTGCAGAACTCAACTGGGATCTTTGGCTCGGAACGGCTCCATTCCGCGATTTCAATAAAGCCTATCTGCCCGCCACCTGGCGCGGCTGGTGGGATTTTGGCACAGGATCCCTGGGCGATATGGGCTGCCATTTTATTGATGTTCCTTTCCGTGCACTAAGGTTGGGATATCCGGAAAAAGTGGAATGCAGTGTCACCGGGGTGTGGACCGGATTTTTTCAGGAAGCAGATTACCACGAGAGCTGCCCGCCATCGTCTAAGGTGCATATCCAATTTCCAGCGAGGGGAAACATGAAGCCGGTGGAAATGATCTGGTACGATGGAGGTATACAGCCGAAGAGGCCTGCAGAACTCGGACCTGATGAACCTATGGGGGAAGTGGACGGTGGAATTATCTTCGAAGGCACTAAGGGTAAATTGATGGCGGGGTTATTTGGACGGAATCCAACCTTGCTGCCCACCCATACCATGGCTGGTGCAAACCTGCCCGCAGCTGACCGGCCCTTTGTTCCCGGCGGCTGGGATGGACACCAGAATCAATGGACAGCCGCCTGTAAGAAAGGCTGGGGTGCCTACACCAGCTCGCCGTTCTCCATGGCTGGCCCACTCACCGAAACGGTGCTCATGGGCAATCTGGCCACCAGGAGTTTCAACCTTAGGAGACCAAAAACTGGCGGGGGACATACTTATCCAGGCAGGAAGCAACTGCTGTGGGATGGCAGGAACATGCGCATCACCAATTTCGATGAAGCAAATCAGTTCGTGAAAAGAGAGTACCGAAAAGGCTGGTGACAATTACCGGTTCAGCAGTTCGGACAGCCGGAGCAGTTCAACTTGCTTGTACCGGTTTGTGTCGTTGTCAAAGCATTTTGAATACTCCTCGAGCAGGAACTGGATGGTTTTTGCAGGCGTCACGGGTTTGAAATGGGACTCGGTGGGCGTGATATTGATGCGTGAAAAATAATTCTCCACGTCTTTCTGTGTATACACCTGACCGGTCATGGGATCGATGAAGAAATGAATCTTATTCTCCGTTGTTTGCGTACTGAAATAGTCATGCGACGTGTCAAAATAAGCGAGGATGTATTGCCTCGGGATATTCACAGCTTTTACAGGGATGTCCAACATCTGGCAGAGGTATTGGTACAGGATGCCATTGGTGATGGAGTTTCCACGGCGGGTCTCTATCACTTTATTCAACAGGAATTCTTCCTGATGGTGATAGGATACTTCAACGCCTTTCAGCTTGTGATAGGAGAACAGGATCTTGTTGACTACGTTCACCTGTTCCAGCGCGGTTAGGTAGCTGTTCAATTCGAGCCAGATGTTACGCCGGAATTTTTCGATTTCCTGTATGATGGGTGATGTGTGGAGGTCGGGGTACTTGTACCGCGCAGCCATTAATGCGCCTTCCACCAGATCCGGGTATTCTTTCCCATGCCATTCGGCAAAATCGAGTTTCAGTTCGTCATAATGTAAACGATGTATCAACAACTCGATCCTTTCCTGTACTTCCTCCGCCGGTGTGTTCTCCCAAAGATGTTCAAGATTTGGAATGATGTCCTTACCGAAGCTTATGATCCTGTCGCTTACCGTGGTAAACACTTCTTCATCCGGGTCATCGATCAGGTGAAACAGGGCCGATATCTCATTGTTTTGTTCCATAAGGATAAACGTTCAGTAATATGACGTTTCACTTTGCTGAAAACTGCCAGCAAATTCAAAATAAATATCGGAGGAACAAATTGACTTCGGTCTCTTATTTATCCACAATGGATAAAATAATGTTAGTAAGGCCGCGGTAATTATTTCGTTTTCTTTTTCCTGAAATTCTTCTTCGGTGGATTGGCAATTGCGTCTTCGATCATCTTCTTGACTTCCTCTATCGTCAGATCGGCCACCTTTTCGTGTTGCTCCTTAGGGATGGGAAAATTCCTGAGGCCCTTCTTGATATAGGGGCCATAGGGTCCTCTAAGCAGCTGCACCTTTTCTTTTTCAAAGATCTTGATGGTCCTTTCCTGTTTCGCCTTTCTTTTTTCTACGATGATGGGCAGCACTTCATCCAGCACGACCTCATACGGATCGTATTCTTTATTCAGTGAGTAGAATTGTTTGTCGTGCGCAATGTAGGGACCAAATCTTCCAATACTTACAGAGACCGGTGAGCCTTCAAAATCTCCCAGTATCCGGGGGAGTTTAAAAAGCTCCATGGCTTCTTCGTAGGTGATGGTTTCAATGCTCTGGTCCTGTTTCAGTTTTGCGAAGCGCGCTTTGTCTTCTTCATTGCTGGTATCCCCGATCTGCACCATGGGCCCGAATCTGCCCATACGTGCGATTACTTTTTTGCCGGATTCGGGTTCAATTCCGAGTTCCCTTTCGCCGCTGATGCGTTCAGCTGTTTCCATGGTGGTGGTAACATCTTTCTTAAATGGTGTATAAAAATCATCCACCATCTTGTTCCACTTCACTTTGCCATTTGCAATTTCATCGAACTCGTTTTCGATCTTGGCCGTAAAGCCATAATCCATCACTTCGTCGAAATGCTGTATCAGGAAATCAGTGACGACCAGGCCAAGGTCCGTTGGGAAAAGTTTTGCTTTTTCCGCGCCCGTGTTCTCCTGCTCGGTTTTCTTGCTGATCTTGTCTGCACTCAGTACCAGGGTCCGGTAATTCCTTTGCACGCCCTCTTTATCCCTTTTCTCCACGTAGCCACGTTTCAAAATGGTTGAGATGGTAGGGGCGTAGGTAGATGGACGTCCAATGCCAAGTTCTTCGAGTTTTTTCACCAATGAAGCTTCCGTGTACCGGGGAGCGGGACGCGAAAATCGTTCCACGGCTTTCATTTCCTTCAATCCCAGTTCCTGGCCAACAGCCAGTGGCGGCAACATGCTTTCGTTGCCTTCGTCTTCGTCCTCTTCATCACGGCTTTCCATATACACTTTCAGGAAGCCGTCAAATTTCATGACCTCACCCTGTGCAGACAGCATGTCCTTGTTTGTGCTGATGCTGATCTTGGCCGTGGTTTTCTCCAGTTCGGCATCCGCCATTTGAGAGGCCATGGTTCTTTTCCAGATCAGTTCATACAAACGCTGTGCGTCCTGGATGTCCGTCTCCCGTCTGTCCATATAGGTAGGACGGATGGCTTCGTGCGCTTCCTGGGCCGACTCGTTCTTGTTTTTGTATTTCCTGGTCTGGATATATTTCTTTCCATATTCGTTGCCGATCTGCGTGGTGATATCCTGCACCGCCGTATCACTCAGACTCACACTGTCCGTTCTCATGTACGAGATATAACCCGCTTCGTAGAGTTTTTGCGCGAGGATCATAGTACGACTAACTCCATAACCCAGTTTCCTTCCGGCTTCCTGTTGAAGCGTTGATGTTGTGAATGGGGCGGGTGGAGTACGTTTGGATGGTTTGACCTGGATATCCGCCACTTTATAATTCGCGCCGATGCAGCTTTGCAGGAATTTTTCTGCGCTGTCTTCAGAATTATGTTTACCGCCCTCTGCCTTAAACGATACTTTTTTATCGTTGATGTCCTTTGCCGTAAAAAAGGCGTCTACCTTAAATGTACTGGTAGGCGTAAATGCATTGATCTCCCTTTCCCTTTCTGCAATGATGCGAACGGCCACGCTCTGCACCCTTCCGGCACTGAGGTTGTTCTTCATGCTCATTTTTCTCCATAGGATGGGGGACAGTTCAAAGCCCACGATCCTGTCGAGTATCCTGCGGGCCTGTTGGGCATTCACCAGGTTCAGGTCCAGCAGCCTTGGATTCTTAACTGCTTTCTCGATGGCAGGCTTGGTGATCTCGTGAAAAACAATGCGTTTGGTTTGGACCGGATCAAGGCCCAGTACCTCACACAGGTGCCAGCTGATCGCTTCCCCTTCACGGTCCTCATCCGTTGCAAGCCATACTTCCCCGGATTTTTTGGCCAACTGCTTCAGTTCTTTCACTACTTTTTCCTTATCCTCGGGAACTATATACCGGGGCTGGAAATTATTCTGCACGTCGATGCCCATCGCGTCTTTTTCAAGGTCGCGTATGTGCCCAAAACAACTTTTCACCTCGAAATCGGATCCCAGGATCTTTTCTATGGTTTTGGCTTTTGCCGGCGACTCAACTATCAGTAAATTTTTGGCCATATTGGGGGTTTCGGTCTTTTTCAGAAGGTCATTAAAGAAAAATAGATTTTATAAATATATGAAAATCAGCATTTTTCCTTATTCCCCTCTTTTCCTTAGCGTTGCAATAATACGGTATTGCGTCAAATTCTGAAATTAGATACCAGCGACGGCCATGGGGAAAATGGCCATTTACAGGAAGGAAAATATTCTGCTCTTTACTCCATTATCCCTGTATATCCTGTTGTGCCCGAGTCCTTTTGTGATCATGAACTCGATGTTTGGGTAACCCATTGCCATTATTTTATGGGCGTCTTTAAGCGGGGTGACCAGGTCGTCCTCATCATGGATCCAGAGTATGGAAGCCCTGGTATGACGGAGGGCCCGTGCGGCAGAAAAATGAGCGGGCCAGTGGCCTGAGCGCTGGTGAATGATACGGTCAAAAGCGGCCCTGACTTTATCATTCAACTGAAGGAAACGGAAAAAACCGTCTATCGCTATGATTGTTTCTGAAGCGGGCGCAATCAGCACGGCCTTTGTATGCGGATCGTGGGGACGGTTCTCCAAATACATCACCAACGCCAATCCGCCAAAAGAATGGCAAATAAAGCTGTTGACCCTGCCATAGTTTTTTTCCACGTTGGCAATCATTTCTACATAGTCCAGCAGGTTGACCCTTGTTCCTTCGCTGCTGCCATGAGCGGGTGCATCGAACGCAAGCACTTCAAATCCATTTTTAATGGCCCTCGAGATATGGTGATCGAACTTCCGGCAAGAGGATTCGTATCCATGCAGGACGAGTAATCTCTTTCCGGCATCTTTGTTCCAGCGATATCCGCGGATCATTTTACCCTGTTGAAGGAAATGAAGTTTCTCGCCTTTAGCAAAAATCTCAGGGAAAGGTTTTTTTGATCTCTGCTGCGGTGTGCAGAAAAGTTCGTAGGCTTTCTCTGCTGCTTTTCCGGGTGATACCACGGCAATCATATTCAGCCTTGCCCTCACATAACCAATGGCAATTTTCTGTGCAAGTTTCATATCTTTCGCAAATATAACCATCGAATTTAGTTTGACCGATATTGTGATCATAGGTTCGGGCCATGTGGCCAACGTGATGGGAAGAAAGTTCCTGGCTTCTGGCCACAGGGTGGTGCAGGTAGTGGCGAGGAATAAACAGAAAGGAGCCACCCTTGCTAAACTTCTCAACGCTTCATATTCGCCGGATTTTACTTCAGCGAGGCAAGATGCCCTCCTTTGCCTGGTTGCGATCAGCGACGATGCCCTTCCTGAACTGCATCGTCATCTTTCCCTTGGCCGAACGCTGGTAGCGCACACTGCCGGATCCGTTCCGGCCTCCGTTCTGGAACATGTTTCCAGAAATTACGGGGTACTCTATCCGATGCAAACATTCAGGGCCGAGACGGAACGCATTCCTGAGTTTCCATTGCTCGTAGACGGTAATACCCCAGAGACGAGAACTATGCTCATGGATTTTGCAGCATCTGTTTCCAGTTCTGTTGTTCATGCCAATGATGGATACCGGCGGAAGATGCACCTTGCCGCTGTTGCAACAGGGAATTTTTCCAACCACCTGTATGCCCTTGTGCAGGATTATTGCATCAAAGAGAAGGTTAACTTTGACCTGCTGCTGCCTATGTTGCGGGAGATCATCGGTAAACTGGAGTACGGGGAGGCTGCCCGCAACCAGACAGGTCCTGCCATCAGGAACGATGTTCAGACATTGAACGCCCAACGGACGATGCTGGCTGATCACCCTGAACTTGCCAGCATCTACGATGTAATGAGCGACTCTATTTATCGTTATCACCGTCAATCCGGTAAATAAAAGATTATATGAACGTATTGGAAAAATTCCTTCCCGTAGATACACTGGTGTTTGATATGGATGGCGTACTGACCGATGGGACGCTGCTGGTCATGCCGGATGGCGAATGGGTCAGGAAGATGAATATCAAAGACGGGTATGTGCTCCAGCTTGCGGTGAAAACCGGTTACAAGGTGATCGTGATCACAGGTTCCTCATCCACTCCTGTTGAAAAAAGGTTGAACAAGCTGGGGATCACCATGGTCTACCAGCGGGTAGGTGACAAGTTGTTACTGCTGAAACAAGTGATGGAGGAACATCGGTTGACCCCCGAGCAGGTCATGTTCATGGGCGATGATATCCCTGATCAGGCTGTAATGCAGTATTGCGGCCTTTCCTGTTGCCCCGCTGATGCTGCAAGGGATATATTGGCCACGGCCGATTACATATCTCCCCTGAATGGTGGCGAAGGCTGTGTCAGGGATGTGATTGAGAAATTAATGCGGGTGCAGGGCAAATGGCAGCACCAGGGTGATGTTAGCAGTACCTGAAGTGTTATCTTCATGCAATGAAACTGGCGGGCGCATTTTTCAGGTTGATCAGGTATCCTAACCTGTTCTTTATCGCGCTGACCCAACTTCTTTTTTATTTCTGCATCGTAACCCCTTCTTTTGGCGCAATGAGTTTGAAGGATCCCATGGGATTCAACGGACTCCTTATCCTGATCGCAGCGTCCATGTTTATTGCTGCTGCGGGATACATCATCAATGATTATTTCGATCTCAATATTGACCGGGTCAATAAGCCTGGGAAGTTGGTGGTTGACCAGGTCATCAAACGGCGGTGGGCCATTCTCTGGCATCTGGGGTTTTCTCTCGCAGGCCTGGTCCTGAGCGCTGTTCTTTCAGATCAGCTCAGAAATCCGCTGCCCCTGATCTTTAATTTCATCACCGTGGTGCTGTTGTGGTTTTATTCCACTACGTTCAAAAAGCAGGTTCTGGTGGGTAATATCATTATTTCGATGCTCACCGGATGGGTGGTATTGGTGATCTATGTGTCTGTTAATCCCATGGTACTCCAGAGGCCGGACAGTGAAGGGTTTAAGGTACTTTCCCGGATCTATAAATTTGCGGTGCTCTATGGTGGGTTTGCTTTCATCATTTCACTCGTTAGGGAGGTGGTTAAGGACATGGAAGATATGGAAGGAGATGCCAGGTATGGTTGCAGAACCATGCCCATCGTTTGGGGTCTGCCATCGTCAAAACTTTTTGTGTCCGTTTGGATGATCGTGTTGATCTGCTCGATGGTGATCCTGCAAATCTATGCGCTTCAGCTTCACTGGTGGTGGTCCGCCTTATACAGTGTTGTTTTCATCATCATTCCCATGGCCATGATCCAGAAACGATTGTTTCCTGCGGCTACGCCCCAGGATTACCACCAGCTCAGTACGCTGATCAAAATAGTGATGCTGACCGGTATTCTCTCTATGTTATTCATTAAATGGTATTCATGACCCGGAAGATCGTACTTGCTTCACAGTCGCCACGGAGAAAACAATTGCTTGAATGGGCAGAACTGGATTTTGATGTACTTACGAGGGAAACCGATGAATCATGGCCAGAAGGCATGCCGATGGAGGAGATCCCCATCTACATTGCCCGCGAGAAAGCAAGGGCCGTGATGCAACTGGAGCTCTACAAACGTTACGAAGAAGGCATCCCCGTACTCGCGGCGGATACCATTGTAGTGCTCGATGAGCAGGTGCTTGGTAAACCCAGGGATGCCGGACAGGCCTTCAATATGCTCAAGGCATTATCAGGTCGCCGTCACAAAGTGATCACGGGCGTGGTCATTATCAACCATTTGAAAGAGATCCGTTTTTCGGATATCACTGAAGTGGAGTTTCACGAGGTTAGAGATGAGGACCTTCAGTATTATGTGGAAAACTACGAACCCTTTGATAAAGCAGGTGCCTATGCCATACAGGAGTGGATCGGAGTAGTAGGCATTAAGGCGATCACAGGGGATTTTTATAATGTCATGGGGCTGCCTGTAAGCCGTGTCATCAGGAGTTTGCACGACCATTTCTGATTTTTTTTTCTGAATCCCCTCCTGGGGATGAGGCCGGGTAATTTTCCAACGGGGCGTCTGGTCCCTACCGGGTTCATCATTACCGGTTCGGGGAAGCGTTGGGGTTCCTTCAAAAACTTATCGGCCCCCAATTCGTGGATAACCTTATCATAAATATGATCATTCCCTGCCGGGCATCGTACTGTAAATTCCTCCTGGAGGGTACACGTAAAAAGCGGCGAGTCTTATAAATGCATGCGCACATTTACCACATTCTCACATTGATTCCTCCACATTCACCACATTCTCACATTTCCTCTTCCGGCCAATTGAACTTAACATCCAGCACGATGTCCGGGTGGATACTTTCTTTAACCGGGCACGACCAGGCGATTTGCTCCAGTTCCTGCTTTCTGTCAGCCGGCAGGGAAAATCCTGCAGGGTAATGAAACGTTAAATTTATCCTGCTGATCCGTCGTGGATTGGCACTCATGATCTTCTCAGTGTCCACCCTGATTTGTCGGATGGCGGGCTCCAGGTCTTTTGCCCGAATGCCCATGGTGGTGAGCATGCAGCTTGCCAGGGAGGTAGCCACAAGGTCGGTTGGAGAGAACCTTTCCCCCTTTCCCTGGTTATCCATTGGGGCGTCAGTTTCAAAAAATGAGCCTGATTGCAGGTGCGTGCAGGTGGTTCTCAGGCCGCCTTCATAGATAACAGAAGATGTCATTCCCTTTTTTTTATAAATTTACACATAAGTAAAATCTGAAGCGTGAAAACATTCTCAATAATATCTCTATCCCTGATGCTTTCCCTGTCGATCCAGGCGCAGGATAAACAGGCCCGGAAAGAAGATAAGAAGCAGGCAAAAAGGGAGAAGATCAACGAAATGGTCAGGCTGGAGGAAGAAGGGGAATCTGCTTTCAGCAAACATTCAGTATTCAGCTTCAAATTCAATACGGACGGATATGGCGTAATGTATGAAAAGGGTAAGATCAAGTCCCCTTTTAAAACAAGCCTGTTCCAGATCGAGTTCAATGAGAAGAAGCACAGGAAAGAGGATAAACAGTCGCGCAGTGATGGTGCCATTATCTTCGGAAATCCTTTCGTCTATGGCAAGCAAATCAATTTTTACCAGTTGAAATTTGGGTTCGGCCAGCAGCGCATGATCGGCGGCAAGGGTAACAAGAATGGTGTTGCTGTTTATGGCATTTATGCCGGCGGGTTATCCCTCGGACTGTTAAAACCTTATTATGTGGATGTCCAGGATCCCCCAAACTCCGGGATAGTCAGGCAGGTCAAATATTCCCAGGCCGACAGCGCCTTATTCATGAGCCAGGATATCCTGGGGGCATCTGGCTTTACCAAAGGCTGGGGTGAAATGAAATTTGCCCCGGGCGTTCATGCAAAAACAGGACTTCGCTTCGATTGGGGCAGGTTCAACAACGCCATTTCGGCTGTTGAAGTGGGCGTGAACGTTGAATTCTATGCGAAAAAAGTGGAACAAATGGTAGGGGTGGAGCCCAACCAGTTTTTCCTGAACGGCTATCTTGCCGTGGTTTTCGGTAGTAGAAAGTAACTAATTTTGCCCCCCGTTGTTATTTCACAATATGAAGGAATTACCGGTAATTGACGCAGTAGTGGAACAAAGGCCCAAGAAGCCGGATTGGCTCAGGGTGAGGCTTCCTATCGGAGAAGGCTATAAGAACGTTCGTAATCTTGTTGATTCCCATAAGCTACACACCATTTGCGAAAGTGGGAACTGTCCAAATATGGGCGAATGCTGGGGCGCAGGCACGGCAACATTCATGATCCTGGGCAACGTTTGTACGCGGAGTTGCGGCTTTTGTGCCGTAGCCACAGGCAGGCCCGAGGAAGTGGACTGGGATGAACCCCAGCGTGTGGCAGAGGCCATATTCCTTATGAAGGTCAAGCACGCGGTGATTACTTCGGTTGACCGTGACGAGATCAAAGATGGCGGAAGTATCATTTGGAAAAATACCATTAAGGCAGTTCGTGCATTGAATCCAGGCACTACCCTGGAGACCCTGATCCCCGATTTCAAAGGCGAAAAAGAAAACATCGACCGCATTATTGAAGCGGCGCCCGAAGTGGTTTCCCATAACATTGAAACGGTAGAGCGCCTCACCCGCAAAGTACGGATCCAGGCCAAATACTGGCGCAGTATGGAAGTCCTCCGGCACCTGAAAGACGGAGGTATGCGCACCAAATCCGGCATCATGCTCGGCCTGGGTGAGGAAATAGACGAGGTGGTTCAAACCATGCGTGACCTCAGGAACAGCAACGTGGACGTGATCACCATCGGTCAATACCTTCAGCCTACTAAGAAACATCTCCCGGTAGTACGCTTTGTACACCCTGACGAGTTCAACCGACTTACTGAGATCGGCTATGAGTTGGGATTTGACTATGTCGAGTGCGGACCGTTGGTCAGGTCATCCTATCACTCGGAGAGACACGTTTTCCCCGGCATTGGCAGGGCTGAATGGGAGAACCGGTTGAAATAATCGGTAAAGTCATACCATCTGTCCTTCCAGCCTGCTTTCCCAAACCAGTGCGCTGGCGCCAAGGATCGCTGCATCCGCTTCTTTCAGTTCAGAGAAGATGATCTTCACTTTATTTTGGAAGATCGGCAACAGGTTCTTTTCCATGGTTTCGCGGGTTGGCTTCAGGATCAGGTCGCCTGCTTTTGACATTCCGCCAAACAGAATGATGGCCTCAGGGCTGCTGAACATGACAAAATTCGCAAAAGCCAGACCGAGGATCTTACCAGTGTATTCATAGACTTCCTTGGCCATGGCATCGCCCTGGATGGCACAGTCGTACACCACCCTCGAATCAATTTCTTCCTTGGCATAGTTTCTGAGCAGGGTTTCTTCTCGGGGCCTTTGATCCAGGAATTCAAGCGCGGTTCGCGCTACTCCAGTGGCAGAAGTATAGGCTTCCAGGGATCCCTTGTGACCAGTTCCGGGATGCAGACGTCCTTCGGGGATGATGATGGTATGCCCAAGCTCGCCCGCGAAGCCATCGTGCCCATAGATCAACTGGCCATTGGCAACGATACCACTGCCCACACCAGTTCCCAGGGTGATCATGATGAAGTCCTTCATGCCCTTGGCCGAGCCATAGGTCATTTCACCTACCGCGGCTGCATTGGCATCGTTGGTGAGCCGGGCTGGCAAGCCAAAACGCTGGCCGATCAATTCCGCGAGGGGAATGACTCCTTTCCAACGCAGGTTGGGGGCGTATTCTATTGTTCCTTTATAAATATTTCCATTGGGGGCGCCGATGCCGATTCCCCGGATAAATTCAATGCCGCCTGACTCTTCCACGGCCGGTTTTAGTGCCTGGAACAGGTCTTCGATGAAATCGCTGATCTTTTCGTGCTTGTGAGTAAGGATGGCCCCGTGGTATGAAACATCACCCCGGTGGTTAACCAGACCAAATTTAGTATTGGTTCCACCGATATCTATACCTATGGCGTATTGCTGTGAAATGGGTATTGTCATGTTTCGTTTAAAAATTAATGCCCGCCCCCGATCTGCTGATCGAAGTCTAATCCCTGTTTTTTCAACACGCTTTTCAGTTTGAGCGCCAAATAGGCAAGGATCAAAAAGCAGGCTGCGGCCACAAGATATGATTTATGGAGACCAATTGCGCCATCGCCAACGGCTCCCTGTAAAGGAGGGATAATGGCACCTCCAAGGATCATCATGATCAGCATGGCTGAGCCCTCACTGGTGTACTTGCCCAAACCGCCCACACCCAGCGAGAAAATGCATGGCCACATAATGGAGCAGCAGAGGCCGCCCGCGATCAGCGCAAATACGGATACGAGGCCGGTGGTGAATGAACCGATGATCATTCCGGCTGCTGCAAGCAGTGACAGGGTCAGCAAGGTTTTGACAGGTTTTTCCTGACCATAAAAGAAAGCGATAATGGTGATCAGGATCACGATGGAATAGGGCAGCAGGTTTGTGATGTCTGACCCATACAGGCTATTGACCAGTAACACCACACCAAAAGCAACAAAGGGTACCACGACAGTGGCGATCTTTTTTGCAACGGGCGATAGGTTGAACACGCCAATCGCACCGGTCCACCTGCCGATCATCAAACTACCCCAGTACAGCGAAATGTATTGGGAGATCTCGCTTTCGTCCAGCCCGGTTGCATTGAAATATCCCGGCTGCTTCAGGAGGGCGCCGAAATTGTTATCAATGGTCACCTCAACTCCCACATATACGAAAATACCGAGCATACCATAGATCAACTGGGGATACTTCATGGCGCCCCAGCCTTCCTCGTTCACTTCGGCCTTGCTGTTGCTGTAAAACAAGATTCCGATCACAACCACCATCGAAGCCAGCAATAAGATCAGTTTTGAGGTTTCTGTGAACTGGCCAATCAGGATGATCGCGAAGATCAGGCCGGTCATAAGTAACAAAGCCCCGGAGGCCTTATTGGCTTTCTCAAAGGGTTCGTCGTTCTTCCCTTCAGGAAGACCGGAAAACATGAAGAAAAGGGCTACGGCAGCAAATACGGCCGCCACGATCAGATATAGGCTGTTGATATTCTTAACGGTCACCTCACTTGCTTCGCTTCCAATGGACCCAAACAGGAAGAAACTAACAATAATGGGCCCCAGGGTGGTACCGATGGAGTTTACCCCACCCGCAAGGTTCAACCGATGGGAACCCGTGGCAGGGTCGCCCAGGGAAATCGCGAAGGGCTGTGCACAGGTCTGTTGCACGGAAAATCCAAGCGCCACGATGAACAGCGACCCTAAAATGGCATTGAAAGAATTGGCATTGGCCGATGGGATGATCAGCAGGGCCCCAATGATAGAGATGCCCAGACCGTAAATGATGCCTTTCTTGTAACCTATTTTATTGATAATGTCGTACCCAATGATATTTGATACAATGAAAAGGATCAGCGATCCGATAAAATATGCACCGTAGAAAGCCGAACCGATCAGTTGGGACTGGAACTGGGTCAGCGAGAAATGCGTTTTACAGAAAGGGATCAGGATGCTGTTTGAGGCAGCAATGAAGCCCCAGAAAAAGAAAACAAGTACAAGGGTACCCAGCGCACTGTAGTTGGTAGGCTGTTTGGGTTGCGACATATTCGGTTTATTAGTTTTGGTTCTATGAAGTGTTGAAAATAGCAAGAAATTAGAAGGAGAAAAATTTTTTATCATAGCCCGTCAATCCGAAAAACGTTCTTACATTCAACGGACAACAAAACGATTGCAATACCTGATGGAGATCATTCACGTAACGGCAGAATGCTATCCCGTGGCCAAAGCGGGAGGATTGGGAGATGTATTGGGCGCTCTGCCAAAATATCAGGTGGACATGGGCCATACTTCCAAGGTAGTGATGCCCATGTATCGTACGAAATACCTGTATAACAACCAATGGGATGTGGTGCACAAGGGTGCCACCAATCTGGGCAGCACCTGGTTTGATTATACCGTCATCAAGGAACAGACCAACAAACAGGGCTTTGACCTTTACCTGATCGACATCAATGGATTGCTCGACAGGGAGAAAGTGTATGGATATAACGACGATACGGAACGATTCATTTCCTTTCAGATCGCTTTTGTGGACTGGTTATCAAAATGGGAGCACCACCCGGATGTGGTGCATGTGCACGACCATCATACTGCCCTGATCCCCTTCATGATGCAGCATTGCTTTGCATTCAAGGCCCTTTCCGGTATCCCTTCTGTGCTCACCATTCATAATGGCCAGTACCAGGGCCAGTTCAATTGGGATAAAAGCAGTTTTATACCGGCCTGGGACAGCTGGAAAAGCGGATTGCTGGAATGGAAGGGAATGATAAACCCGCTGGCCGCAGGGATCAAGTGCGCATGGAAAATCACCACGGTGAGTCCCAGTTACATGCAGGAACTGAGCATCATGAGCAATGGCCTGGAAGACCTCTTTGAATATGAGAAGGGCAAATGTCAGGGTATCCTTAACGGCATTGATGTCAACGTGTGGGACCCTGCTAAGGATACTTACCTCGACAATCATTATGATATTGACTCGGTGGACGAGGGTAAGGCCCTGAATAAGAAAGAACTCTGCGAAACCTTTCAGCTGGATATAGATAAGCCCCTTTTTGTTTTCATAGGACGATTGGTGGGGGAAAAGGCGGCTGACCTGCTACCCCAGGCTATTGGTGACAGCCTCTATTATATCGGCAGGAAAATGAATTTCCTGATCCTTGGCAGTGGTGAGCCTGATGTAGAAGGGCAATTGGAAGTGATGAAAAATATAAGTTGGGGAGATTATAATGTCTATATTGGCTATAACGAAAAGCTGAGCCACCTGATGTATGCAGGAGCCGATTTCCTCCTCATGCCTTCCCGTGTGGAACCCTGCGGCCTGAACCAGATGTATTCGATGAGGTACGGCACAGTTCCCGTGGTCAGGAAGACCGGTGGCCTCAAGGATACCGTGATCGACTATGGCGAGAACGGCGGCTACGGGGTCACATTCAACAGCGCCACCGTGGGGGATATCACCGAAGCCATTTTCAGGGGGACCCAGTTGTACTCCAATAAAAGGAAGTTCAAAGCGGTCAGGAAGAAGATGATGGGATTGGACTTCAGCTGGACCAGGAGCGCTAAAGAATATGTGGACCTTTATAAATCGCTAAAATAGTTCTGATTAAAAATGAAACTTATGAATAAAGAGGTGATCGCCATTATCCTTGGAGGAGGCGCGGGCTCCAGGCTCAAGCCGCTGACTGCAACCCGCAGTAAGCCCGCTGTACCCATTGCCGGTAAATATCGTCTGGTTGATATTCCCATCTCCAATTGCCTGAATTCGAATATCGGCAGAATGTTCGTTCTGACCCAGTTCAATTCAGCATCACTGAACAAGCATATCAAGAATACCTATCATTTCAGTGCATTCAGTTCCGCGTTTGTGGACATCATCGCGGCGGAACAAACCACAGATAATCCCAACTGGTTCCAGGGAACCGCGGATGCTGTGCGTCAGAGCCTGCGCCATATTGAACAAAACGAGTTTGATTATGTGCTGATCCTCTCCGGAGACCAGCTCTACCAGATGGATTTCGAGGAAATGGTCCGTAATCATATTAAGTCGGAAGCCGAGATCACCATTGCCACCATCCCGGTGAGTGAAAAGGATGCCACCGAGTTCGGTATTCTCAAATCGGACGATAACAACTTTATCACGTCATTCATTGAAAAGCCCAAGCACGAAGTGTTGGGCGACTGGGTGAGTGATACCGGGGAAGAAATGCGCAGTGCCGGCAGGGTTTATCTCGCCAGCATGGGTATCTATATTTTCAACCGGAAACTGTTATTCGATCTGCTCCTGGAAGATAACTCCGTGGCCACGGATTTCGGTAAAGAGATCATCCCGTCGTCCATTGAAAAGCATCGGGTGGTCAGTTACCAGTATGAAGGCTATTGGACCGATATTGGAAACATCCACTCGTTTTTTGAGGCCAATCTTTCCCTTTGCCAGGACCTCCCGCCTTTCAATTTGTTTGACAACAGCAAGATCGTGTATACGCGCTCCCGGATGCTGCCGCCTGCAAAGGTCAGTGGCACCACGCTGGAACGAACCATCGTGGCCGACGGCAGCATTATTCACGCATCCCGCATAGAGAATAGTGTGATCGGTATCAGGACCAGGATCGGTTCCGGCACTACGGTAGTGAACACTTATATCATGGGTTCGGATTACTATGAAACGTTCGACGATATGGATCTCGCCTCAGCCAGGGGATTACCTAAATTAGGTATTGGTGAAAGAAGCTATATCCGCAATGCGATCATCGACAAGAACTGTCGTATTGGTGACGATGTCAGGATCAATGGAGGACCACATTTGCCCAATGCAGATCATTCCCTGTACACGGTGAAAGATGGTATAGTGGTGGTGAAAAAAGGTGCGATTTTGCCGAATGGGTTTGTGATATAAGATGAGGGGAATGTGATCAATCAAACAGAACAGACATGTCATCTAGCATGATACAAAATGAAAGTGGAAAGTTTGGGCTTAAGCCCAAACTTTCCACAGCCCAGATCTTTAATATGAGTTTTGGGTTTCTCGGCATTCAATTTGGATTTGCCCTGCAGAATTCCAACGCCTCGGGTATCCTCCGTAACTATGGCGCGGATGTGGAGCATTTATCGTGGTTCTGGCTCGCCGCTCCGCTTGTGGGTCTGATCGTTCAACCCATCGTGGGTCATTACAGTGACCGAACGTGGACAAGGCTGGGCCGAAGGCGGCCTTATTTCCTGGCAGGTGCTATCCTTTCCGCCAGTGCTCTTACGCTGATGCCCAACGCCAATATCCTTGGAGCCATAGCCCCGTTGGTGATCGTTGGCGCCGGATTCCTCATGATCATGGATGCCTGTTTCAACCTGGCCATGGAGCCTTTTCGCGCCCTGGTGGCGGACAACCTGCCAGACGAACAACGAACAAAGGGATTCGGCATACAAACTTTCCTGATCGGTATCGGAGCAGTGGTTGGCTCCCTGTTGCCTTATATCCTGTCTAACTGGTTCGGGGTGTCGAAGGATGCTCCCGAAGGAGTAGTAGGACAGAACGTAAAATGGTCTTTTTATATTGGCTCCCTCGTATTCATATCATCCATCCTGTGGACCGTATTCAAGACTAAAGAATACCCGCCAAAGGAATATGAACTTTATCATGGTAAATCCGAAGACCAGCATGCCGGTCTGGGTGCTATCTGGACCGATTTCCTGAAAATGCCGAAGACCATGAAACAACTTGGGCTCGTGCAATTTTTTTCCTGGTTCGCCCTTTTTGGCATGTGGGTATTCACTACAGATTCTATAGCCACCCATATTTTCAAACTGCCCATCGGGGATAAGAGTTCCACGCTGTACCGCGAGGCCCAGTCATGGACGGGGGTGATCTTCGGGGTGTACAACGGTGTATCCGCGGTATATGCGCTCATGCTGCCTGCGATCGCCGCCATGTTGGGCAGGAAGCGCACCCATTCCCTATCCCTGATCATTGGCGGAATAGGCCTGATTTCTTTTTTCTTTGCCCCTAATAAAGAATTCCTGATCGTTTCCATGGCTTGTGTGGGCATCGCATGGGCAAGCATACTGGCGATGCCATATGTGATCCTGTCCAGTTCAATTCCCTCTGGTAAAATGGGCATCTACATGGGCATCTTCAACTTTTTTATCACCATCCCCCAGATCCTGAATGGTTTGATCGGCGGGCCGATGGTTAAACACATCTACAACAGTCAACCTGTTTATGCATTGATCATGGCGGGCGTATTCATGCTATGCGCAGCCGTCAGTGTGATCTATGTCTATGATCCCGCTTCCATCAAGGTGGGAGCCGAAGCACAAAACTGATCGATATGCTGAAACTGATTTACAAGACATTGATATGTCTGATTTTCTCCATTCCGGCCATGGCACAAATCAATGTATATCCAACCCATTGGTGGGTGGGTATGAAAGATCCTTCCCTTCAACTGATGATCCATCAGCCTGATATCGGTAAGGGTACCATTAAGATGACACCGTATCCTGGTGTGCAGGTAATAAAAACCTACGTGCCTGAGAATAAGAACTATGTATTCATAGACCTTGCTATCGCCCCGGGCACCAAGGCGGGCAAACTGAACTTTATCGTAAAGCAGGGAAATGAAAGCCTGGCTTTTTCATATGAACTTAAAAGAAGGGATCCATCGAATGGCACCGCACGGGTAAAAGGCGTGACTTCGGCTGACCTCGTCTATCTGGCCATGCCAGACAGGTTCAGTAATGGCGATACAACCAATGATGTGGTAAATACAACACGTGATCATTTGTCCAACAGGAGTAACCCTTTTTCAAGGCATGGTGGTGACCTGAAAGGAGTGGAAACTAAACTGGACTACCTTAAAGACCTGGGCGCTACTGCCATTTGGCTTACTCCCGTCTTGGAAAATGATATGCCGCTCATGGAGGAGTGGAATAATAAAGTAGCTGGCTATCATGGGTACTGGTTTACGGATCATTATAAAGTGGATCCTCGTTTCGGTGGAAACTCGGCGTATAAACAGATGATTGAATCTGCCCATAACAAGGGTTTGAAAGTGATTCAGGATGCCGTGTACAACCATGTTGGCAATCACCACTGGTTCATCCTTGATAAGCCGATGAACGACTGGTTGAATAACTGGCCGGCCTACCAGGGTTCAAATCACAAGGAAGAAGTGTTCTTTGATCCCTATGTATCAAAGACCGATAAGGATGTTATGGTAGGCGGATGGTTTGTTCCACACTTGCCGGACTTGAACCTGCGCAATCCATGGCTGGCGAAATTCCTGATCCAGAATGCGGTATGGACCACCGAGGAATTCGACATCGATGGATGGCGTGTGGATACATACAAATATTGCGATGAGCAGTTCATGAACAACGTGAACGCCGCCCTTGAAAAGGAGTTTCCAACCATTACCATTTTCGGCGAAGCCTGGTGCAACACGCCCATGGGCAGTGCTTATTTCGTGAAGAACAACATGGACGTTCCGTTCAAACATAACCTGCAGGGGGTTACGGATTTTCCCGTTGCATTTGGTATCAAGGATGCAGCATTGCAGAATACTACCGCGCTTTATGCCCTGTTATCCCAGGATGGCCTGTATAAGGACCCAATGAAGAACTGCATTTTCCTGGAGAACCATGATATGGACCGGATACTTTCCGTACTGGGAGATGATGTTGAGCGGTTGAAGATCGCCAATGGGATGCTCCTGACTTTGCGCGGCATTCCCCAGGTGTATTATGGTACCGAGGTGTTGATGAAGAACAGGAAGGTGCCCAGCGATGCCGAGGTTCGTCGTGATTTCCCAGGGGGCTGGAAAGGGGATGCGGCAGACAAGTTTTCTGCCACGGGAAGAACTGCAGCAGAAAATGATTTTTTCAACTATTTCAGGAATATCGCCCGTTATAGGCAGCGTTCATCCGCTTTGCAGAAAGGGAACACGCTGCAATACCAGCCGAATGATAATGTGTATGTGTATTTCCGGTACGATAAAATGCAACGGGTGATGTGCCTGGTTAATCCAAACCCGGAGGTAAGGGTCATTCAGACGGAGAGATTTTCAGAGGGACTGGCGGGCAAAAGAGCTGGGAAGGATATTGTGAGTGGCCAGGATGTGGATCTGGCAACATCGGTCTCCATACCCGGAAAAACGTTCATGCTCATCGAGCTGAAATAGGTTATTCATTCCCACCTTCCCTACATGGCCGTTTGCCAGGCGATCCTTTTCAGCCATTCATTCCTCTTGAGCATGTCTGCCAACTGCTTTTTGAATTCCTCGGGTTCGTATTTTTTGCCGGAGGTTGGGGGTATGATCTGCGCTGTATTGTCAAGCACTTCCAGCTTAGTGGCGTACCAGGTGGTGTGAAGTCGGGGGATCGCCAGTCCGAGGATCATGCCGGGAAGTCCTCCGAATGATTCCGGGCCGGACGCGGGGATGATCTCATCCGTAAAAAAGGCGATGACAACAACGGTATCGAAGACCCGGGCCACAGCTTTCCTGCATTCAAAACCGGCTATTGTACGGGGCTCATTGGTGATCTTCCATTCAACTTTGAACATACTGTCGCGGATCAGGTATTCAGAACCAAATAAACTCTTTTTAGAGATCCGGTAGTCATTCGTGAGGTCCTTATAGACTACATTGGACATGTAATTGACGGACCAGTGGATTTTTTTGTTTTCCGGTTCTTTACCCTCTTTGAAAAGGGATTTGTTCTCGTCAAATATGAGGTCGTAGTAGGTGACAGCGAATTTTGGCAGACTCTCCTTGATCAGTTCATCAAACATGTCGCCCTCTTCCAGGAAACTGTGCTGGTTGGTACGCCTTTCGAACTCGATCTTTCCGGCCTTGATGAATTGGGCTTGAAGGCTATTGATGAAAAGCAGTAAACCAAATATGAATAGGATTCTTTTCATAGATAATTTATTTAGCGCCGCCGTTTTTTGAGAAATTCCAAATGAACGACAGCATCAGGTACCTGTTGAATGTATTGTAGGTTTTTTCGGAGATCAGGTTGGACTGGATGTTTCTCCTGAATCCAATGTTCTGGTTCAGGATATCAAAGGCATATAGCCTGAGTTTCACCTCGTCGTTCTTACCCATTTTCCTGTCCAGCCACATGTTCCATAAAACCGCATTATTATTGGTGGTGAACACAGGGGTCTTTTGCCTTAAGTTCGCATTGATGTCATTGGTGTATTCCCATTTCTTCCCGAACATAACCGTCAGGTTGAGGGTGTAGTTTTGGGTCCAGTAGTTGGTTTCAATATCATTCCTGATGGATGTCCTTGAAAAATTATAGGCAGGGTTGAGATTGAAGGAGAAAGTATATTTTTTCTCCTTGGTGTAATCGAACTTGAGTTCGAATCCAAGGTTCCCGTTTCGCGTGGCATTCCGCTCAGTATTCACAAAGTTCACATACTGGCCATAACCTACGGTAGGGCCACCACCAATGGCCAGTCCGGACTTCAGTTTCTTGTTGTAGTAGAAATAGGCCCTTGCATTATAGTTGCCGTCAACATTGATGGTCTGGAAGATCCTTCGCCCGAGCGTGTCCACAAAATTTCTTTCCGAGAATGCATTCTGGGTAAGATCAAGGGAAGCGTTGGCAAAGAAGCCGCTCTCGGTCAGCATGTCGTATTTGTTCAGCCAGATACCCAGGTTGTGGTTGAGTGCCAGATCCAGGTTGGGATTACCGGTATACACGTTGAATGGATCCGTATTATCAGCCACCGGCTGAAGCTGGTTTATGCTGGGAGCCTGGGTGCGGCCATTGTAGTACATCTGCATGTTGGTGTTTTTCTTCATATTTATCCTCAGGTTTGCCGAGGGGAAAAAATTCAGGAAATTGTATTTGATCACCGTGTCTCTCCTCAGATCCTTTTGAGTCAGGGAAGTATAGGACATGGAACCACCGAAAGAGAATGAGTACTTTTTCGGCTTACTGTACCGAAAATTCATTCCCCCTTTGTTTTCCCAGTTGGTAAAGTCAAATTCGTTGGTGAATAGAGGCACCTCCACTTCATATTTATCGCTGTTCGGTGAGCTTTTTTCCAAGGTCTTCTTCAGGGAGTACATGTTGGTATGTAATAGTTCGTAATTGAACTCCAATACGCTTCTTTTATTGACCGATTTAGTATAGGATAATCTCCCCGAATAATTCATCCTTTCACTCTCACTGATCTTCTCCTGGTCGATCAGGTCTTCTTTGACCAGCAGGCCCTTGCTGTCGTAGAAGCTATTCATTGCCCTCAGGAATCCGTCAGATTCCTTTGCATTGAAACCCTGCCTGAAGGTTGCCGAAAAGGTATTTCCAGGCTTCTTGAATTTTTTCCGGTAAACAAGCGAACTCCCGAAAGATCTGGTTTCGTTGACATTGCTGTTCTGCCTGCGGCCTTTATTGATGGTGTCACCAATGGGCGTAAGGGACTCGGAATTGATCTCAGTATAGCCGGCGCCATTGCCCTTCACGCCGTTTACAGTGACTTTAAGAGAAGAGCTGGAGTCCAGCTTCACATCGTAGGTACCCTGTCCGGTATGGGTTTGTTTGGTAGAGTAGACACGGCTCCTTTCGTTCACGAAATAGTTATTGTCCGGCAGGATGAACTGGCTCCTGTTCGTCACTGTGGCATCATTGTTCAGTTTCTTAAACCGGTAGTTGGCGTTAAGGTTCTTTTTATCGTTATCCCACTTGTTGGAGAATTGACCTCCGGCGCTCCAGCTGCGAGGCAGTCCTTCCCCTTCGAAACGGCCCCAGTCAAAATCTTCGTCGTCCGGACCTTCAATCGAGATCATGGTGCCGCCCTCTTCTGTGGTTTCCGTTTCTATGCTGCCCATGCCGCCATACTTCATCATGTCTTCAAAGCTGAGGCCCGTGCGCCCGTCGCTCGACATCAGGCCATGCCCTGCGATCTTTTTCTTTCCCTTGAAATAGTTCAGCATGCCCGAATTGCTCCAATAGTCGTTCATGTTCGATCCGGCCTCCAGTTTGCCGAAATAACCGTTCTTTTTATCCTCTTTGATCTTGAGGTTGATGGTCTTGGTTCTTTTACCATCATCTATGCCGGTGAACTCGGCCTGATCGGATTTCTTGTCGAACACCTCCAATTCTTCCACCATGCCGGATTGCAAATTCCTGGTTGCGATAGTGGGGTCATCGCTGAAAAATTCTTCGCCATCTACCAGGATCTTCTTGACTTGCTCACCCTGGGCTGTGATCTTACCGGAGCGGTCCACGGAAATGCCTGGCAATTTTTTCAACAGGTCTTCCACTGTGGCTCCCGCTTGCACTTTAAAGCTGTCTGCCTTGTATACGATGGTGTCGCCTTTCATTCGAATAGCGGGTACGGTTTTCCTGATGATGATCTCTTCCAGCAGTTTGCTCTTTGGGATCATGTAGATCGTTCCCAGATCAAGGGTTTGACCGGTGACCGTAATGCTGTCAGAGAAGTCGGCAAACCCCGGATAGGTGGCGTTAAAGAGGTAGTTGCCTGGCAGGACCTGCAGAGAGAATGACCCATCCCCGGTGGCGCGGTTGAATGATACCAGTACGGAATCTGCTTTACGAAGGAGTGATATCGAGGCGTTGGCCAGCTGTTTCTTATTGACTGTGTCAGTTACAGATCCCCGGATCAGGCTTTTCTGGGCGTTCGCTGAAAGGATTAGCAAACACCACAACAGGGTTAGTGTGAGGGATTTTCTCATAAGCGAGTTAAAAGTAGCCAAGCTTTATTCTTTGCAGTTGTAAATGGTTGTTAAAGGGATGCCTGCGGAGGATATTTCCACATAAGCGGGCTAAAAATAATTTTAATGGTATAAGCATTATATTCGGTTAGCCTATGTCTGTCTGACAAGGATGCACCGGCTTAGAAAAGAAACAACATGAGCGCACCTGGAAGAAAACGTTACGAGGAAGAGCATTTTGTAGATGCCAGTATGCCGGTATGGAACTATTCCATCTTTAATGAGGAAGCCATCAGGAATTTCCGGGAAGGGACGCTTTATAACGCCTATGCCTATTTC
>Ga0315901_10000549_pt1 | contig 55982 bp, 57 predicted proteins | sample LakEriMetagenome_10_FD_203761 | JGI IMG/M metagenome (GOLD analysis project Ga0315901, IMG submission 203761) | Freshwater fungal communities from buoy surface, Lake Erie, Ohio, United States - Buoy 2 MA116 | ecosystem: Environmental > Aquatic > Freshwater > Lake | place: USA: Lake Erie, Ohio... | reverse complement strand
TGAGCTGTTCAGAGGAAGAAACTCGACAGATAAGGCGTATAGAGCCGGGAACAACCACATATGAGCTAAGCTCGCAGCCGTTCGTTATGGTTGTGTTCAGGCTATACAGTTTGAAGCTGGCGGTTATGGGTGCCGGAGTTGTTGATTCAAACACCAGCTTCTCTGGCTGTGGGAGCTCTGTTGGGTTCATGTCGGGGAAGTCGTCCGACACAACCATATCGTTCCCGAACTGGTCACGAATTATCTTGGCCATGGTCTTGCTTTATCCTCTTCCACTCTTGAGCTATCACCGCAAGCAGTTGTTTTGTCTCGGTGTCATCCGGGATATCCGGGTCGTACTGGATTTCTACCGACGCTGTCAGTCCGGACACGCTTGTTTCGATATGAGTGTTGTGCTCGTGCTGCATGGAGATTATGCACACAACTAGTTCGTCGAGTTGGGCGTGGTTGTCCGCCACCAACGAAAATGTCAACAAGCCCCTTTCTGTTATCTCCGGTTTCAGGAGCAGAAAGGGGCTGTTGGGTTTTGACCGGAAGAGCTTTTTCAGTAAGTGTAGCATGGTGCCCTGTTGGCACCTATAGCTATGAACCTACGAGGTCACTTCCTCTTGGCAGGAACAGGCTTCCCAGGCTTGGCCTTGGCCTTCTTCGCTGCAGCCTGTGCCGCAAGCTTCTTGGCAACGGTCACAGCCTTGGTGGCTCCCTTCGGACGACCACGCTTACGAGCAACGGTGCTGAACAGGCTGTCACGAGCTTCACGCACTTCGGGCAACGAATCGATAAAGTCTCCGAGAGAGTTGAAGTTGGTCTGACGGTTGAAGTATTCCTCACGGAACACGTCTTCCGCAGCAGCCCGGATCTCGTCCACGTACACGTCAGCGCTTCCAGGATTCTTCGCCGCTGCCATCACCATGTCAAGAACAGTCTTGCCCTGTCCAACCGGCGCTTCAAACACAGCGTTGAACACGTCAATTTCCTGAGAGCCCATCTTGACCTTGATCGCATCCTTGAAGTCGACCAAGCCCTTCGCAAACGCCTTCTGCTGAGACTGTTCATCCTTCGCATTCTTGAACGCTGGGAGCATCTTGGCGATGAACAAGCTGATATACTTGTTGATTCCAGCGTCCATGAGCTTGCCCAGCTTTTCGAGATTCTGGAACGCTTCGGCCTTCGAAGCCTGATCGACAGAACCGTCCTTCAAGAAAGCGATGAGCTCAACGGACTTGTCGCCCTTCAAGTGCTCCAGCGCCTTGTCGTAACGGTTCGCAACGGACTGCGTTGTGGTGGTCTCCGTTGGGTCAAGCTTCAGCGTGCGAGCAATCGCTGCCTTCTTCTCGGAGTCAGGCAACACGTCATATGCCGCATCGCCTTCGGCCTCTTCGTCTGGCACAAGACGATTCAAGTCAGCTTCCACCGACTTGAGTGGCTTGATCATTCTCTTGCTTCCCTTGTAAGCCTGAACAATCTTCATCACAGGGTCAGGGTCGTCCTGGTAGTTCGAACCACCAAACACAAGCCCACGTTCCTTGTTCAACAGCTCGACGAACTTATCCGGAGAAGCAATCACAGGCTTGAACTTGGCGATGACTTCTGCTCGCTTCTCGGGAGTCATCTTCAACACGCTCGTTGGGGACTCGATGTACTGGCGGACGAACCAGCGCACGAAGTCAGCCTTGGTCGCTTCCGGCGAAGGCGTTGCGCTCTTCGTCCCAGGCTTCAACCCGTCCCAAACCACATCGTAGTTCGATGAACGATACAGCTTCTCTCCGGCGTCAGCTTCAGCAACCAACCGTGCAGCTACCTCGTTACGAATCATCGTACGAACCTTCTTACGCAACTCTTCCGTCATGTATGTTTCCTCTACCTTTTCTCGTGTGAAGGTAACTATCAGCGCTGTTGAGGGTTCTTGATACGGTTCATCACCGCCGACTCGGTTCGCCTGGGCGAAGTAGCCCAAGAAAGTGAGTTAGTCGGGTTCTCTGCCACAATCCTGTTCTTGTCCATTGGACAGCAGCCGAACTGGTCTTCGGTCGAAACTCGAAACCCTTTCTCCGCTCGGTTTCGATACGAAGCGTTGTGCTTTGCTCGGTCCTGAACGTACATCCAAGCGTCCAACACACCAGAACGCTCGGACATAACCATGAACGGGCTGCGAGTGTAGAGAATACCGTTGCCTTCCAGGGTGTCCAAGTCCCGGAGACATTCGAAGGACACTCGATAGAGTTCACCCTTGATCTTGTACGAGCCACCAAGCAGCACCGCTGGGAACGATGAAAGACAAGAGAACATGTGAAACTTGGACTCGATCGTGAGTCCCGTTCCAACATACTCCGACTCGTGCCTTTCCAGCAACACATGGTTGTGGAACCCGGCCTTCAAGCTCCCGTAGACGAACACCAGCGGCTTCGTTGACATACACCAACTATATCATTCGACGGTGTATATTTCAACGATTATTTGCCCCTGATAAAAACCAGAGCTTACGCTAGCAGCCCTCGTTCCACGCCCGAGAAAGCAGGCTCTTGACCAGCCGGTTGGGAATAACTTGAGGGTTCAGCCTGCGCCAATCGTCAAAATCAATCCCTGCCACCTGACGCACAAACCAGGAAACAGCACCAGAACGGGAAACGCCAGCGTGGCAGTTCACCAAAAAGTAAACATCGGCGGGGTCTTCTTGTGCTCTCCTAACAAGAGAGCAAACGTCCGAAGCCATGGCTTCGTCGAAGAAAACATAGCCTTCTTCCCTGCCGTGATCGTCTACATCGTGAAACTGCAACTGCAGTTGATTCACTGTTGGGCGACGAATCAGCGGAAACGTCGCAGGATCGGTGATGCTCACAATATACGTGCTATCGTGTGCAGCAGCTTCGTGAGCTGCAACATTTGGAGCTCCACGAAGAAACTCCCGCATGGTAGCCAGCGGGACCGCTCGAACAGTTCTGATAGGCATAAACGCAGTCTATCAGACTGCTCGCACAATGTCAAATGTTATGCCCTCAGTCTAGGAGCAGGTTTTTGCCACCGGAACGCTTCAGTTCCCGCTCAACCTTCAGCGCTTCAACCTCTGCAGCGCTGCTCATGTCGATAGATGCCAGCGTTTTGTGGGGCTCTTCACCGTTGGTCATGATGAAGGTGGCGTCCATCAAGAACGTTACATATGGCTTGAACTCCTCAACGTTCAACACCTTGCTCTCGAACTCCGACTTGTAGAACTTCACTTCGTGAATGATTTCGCCGGTCTTCGTGTCTGTCACACTGAATACCTTCCATGAGCCCATGCCCTCTACCTTCACTCGTTTGCCGTCAGGTGTCACGATAGGCTTGTCGCTCTTCTCGCAGAACTCCCTCAACTCGTCGAACAACTGCTCGCTTTCCTTGATGCCCTTGCCAAAGTGAATCTCAAACGAAACCTCTCGCCAAGGACGAGCGACCTTGTTCTTGATTGTCTTCACGTTCACGTTGATGCCAATGACAGCTTCCTTGCCGTTGATGGTCTGCTTGATTTGTTGTCCACCGGTTAGCTTCAACCTCACAGAAGCGTGGTAAGGAATAGCCATGCCGCCAGGAGTTGTGCTTGGGTCGCCATACATTGTGTTGTGGGAAACGATGCCATTACTCAAGTAGTGATGCGTGCCCTCTACCTCCACATCAAGGACTTCAATTTCGTCAGACAAGTGTTCCACTTGAAACGTTTCCCAACCGGCCTCCGTTCTCACCTGAAAGAACTGGAAACACTTGCGCAGCTGCCACACTTCTCTGAAGGCTTCTGCCTTTGTGCGTGTGTCCTTCACGAAGATTCGATGTTCTGGCGAACAGTCGAGCACGTTGCCGTTTTCCGAAGTAACTCTCATGTGTTCGGCGTTTGGCTTTCTCACGGCGTGTAGAATGTTTTTCCACACGGGAGTGCCAGTGTCATCAACGGTTTGGATTTCCCAACCCGACACAGGAACCGGCTCGTTGTATCCCATGCGCTCTATGTTCAATCCCATGTCTGTGAACAGTTGCTTCATTGTGTTTGTTTGCATTTCTGTATTTCCTTTTCTATTCTTTTGAATGCGTTGATTTTGTTGGTGTTGAGTTCTTGCTCCCAGATGGGAAGCACTTCGTAACCCTTTGCCCTTGCATAGTCTTTCTTGGCAAAATCCCTTCGAATCGCCCACTTCTGATACTCGTTGGTTGGCTTCGGATATACTCGTGGATTGCAGTGCCAGTAGTCACCTTGAACTTCAATGAGCAACTTCGTGTCAGTTACATGAAAGTCGAAATACCACTTGGACCCGTTCTCCAATTGAGTTTCTTGAGAATGTGGGATTCCGTTCTCTTCGAGATAGTGTCGAACAAGAGCTTCTATAGAACTCTCTTTGCGTGTGCTCCAACATTCCGAATCGTAGGAGTTCACCTTGATGGTTGAATCTCTCTTGCTCAAAAGTTGAAGCATTCTCTTTATAGTCTTTGGATCCAGCCGAAGACAATGCGCTATTCGTTTATAGCGCATTCCCTCTTTCGTCAGACGGATTGCCTCCTCGACAACTTGTGGTTCAATGTCGCTCTCCAACCATTTGAGTTGCCATGGAATGCCTGATGGATACAGCTCTTTCTTATACCTTCGATACACTCGAAGACTGATGTTCAGTGTTTTGAGGATATACCCGTCGGGCATTCCGAACGCCAACAGTTTTTCTAATTCGACAACGGTTTCGCTTGGCAAGGCTAGAAGCCTAGAAAGCCCGATGTTCTTTCGTCGTTCTGCCGAATAACTCCTACCAGTCATTGTTGCGCTGCGCTTCGCAACACACTCCACAGATTGTTTCTTGCCAACTTTCGAGTTCTGGTAACAGAACGCAGAACAATACTTTCTAGGCATATACCCTTGGAAGTTCGTTCCACAGTGCATGCATTCAATCTGTTTCATTCTGAATAGATGGTAGCGTCAAGATATGCGTTTCACAACGCTTTTCTGTAAGAAACCTTGACTTCCGGACTGACGCAACCGATTTTGATTCGTTGCTGATTTACCAGAAACAAGCACACGTTCTTGTCTCCGATGACGTGTGTAATCTTTCGGAATCCCTTGCTCAGCACTCTTGCTGCAAGGCCGATAGTGTTCTGGTCATAGTCGCCTTCAATCTCAGCCTTTGGCGCAGAAGCGGCGATAGAATCCCAGATGATTGTCACGGGAACATCTGCCTTCAGGTTTCTTGTCTTCTCGATAGTGCTTTCAATTACCTTGAAGATGTTCTCGATGCAGCTCTCTTGAATGAACACGAAGCGCTTACGAACATCGATGCCGATAGCGGAGAGGTTCTCTGTTGAAGTAGCATTCTCCGTGTCGATATACACGGCAATGCCACCCATGCGTTGTGTAGCCTTGCAAATCTCATATGAGACGTGGCTCTTGCCTGAGGAGGCAGCACCTTGAATCTCAACGATTCTACCTTCAGGAATGCCACCGTTGGACCGGTTGGAGATGATGTAGTCCAACTGCTTCGAGCCTGTGCTTACCCAGCGCTTGACGGTTGTGGCTGCTTCATCAACTCCTAGGTTGAATGCAATCTTACTTCCGGCTTCCTTGTTGATTTGACGAATCAGTTCTGTTGAGAAGTCATCGTCGTCGATGTTAGCTCCAGTTGACTCTGCTGCTGATGTTGTTGTGGGTTTCTTGGTTGTGGTTTTTGCTTGTGCCATGTTTGTGTTTGGACTCTCCCGAGAGAAGAGAGTAACACAGTTCGGAGTCTGTTTCAACTAGTTGGTTCACGATTCAGCACAGAATCTTATGAATCAACCACGCTGTCCAGAAGATGAGAAGAAGCAGTTCAGCGACAAGCCATAGCTCTGGCATGGATAGCTTTCACGGCCATTCTCTGATTCTTGGGAAGGTCTTGATATGTCTGGAGCTTGGAGGTTGTTGCGGCCTTGCTTTCATGGAAGGCGAACGGCCTGTTTCTTACCTTTGTCATGAACTCTGCTGACTTGCCCATATCTAGGTCTCCCACAAGCACACGATTTCCATGCCCAGGGAACTCTGCCTTGTTCGTTCCCAGCAGGTAAGCGTCAACTCCACCCTTCGAGATTATCAACACGCTGTCTTGGCAGTAAAGCTCTCCAAGCTTCTGTATGTTCGACATGAAGTCTGGGGAATCATTCAAGTTGGAAACAAACAGAGAATCTTCGGACACTTCCACTTGTTGTGGTGTGTTGAAGTTCTCGATGTAACTCCCATCAACGTGAGTTACGCCATATCCCAGTGCTAGCAAGCTAGCCTTGATGTTTCTGTTGGCAAGCTTGTTCAGCAGTTCCGGCTTGTTGGCAGTCTTCGAAAGTTCTTCTTGAGAGAAGGGACTGTCCTGGACAACGCACTTGGAACGATCGTGTTGATTTGCTCTCCAGCCCGTCAGGATAGCGCTGTCGTGTTCGGAGATGTGCTTGAACAGCCTTGAAAGACTTGATTCGGATAGAATGGTGGCCTTGACGATAAGACCGATAACTTCGTTGAGAGGTAGCTTAGCCATGGCCATAAATAGAGAAAGGGGCAGAAGATGATTAGTCCTCTGCCCCTTCCTTACGTCATCAAGGTGTCTTGACTGTCAGCTCACTCACATGATGCTGCTAAATGCATCATCGAGCTTGTCTTCGTTGGCCTTCGTGGTTGAAGTTGAAGCGGGATTGTGGTCCGTTCCATCTTCATCCGAGGAAGCACCAGCTCCACCGGTTCCTGACACACGGCCAGCGATGTAGTTCTCCATGATTTCGATAAGCTTCTCTGGTGGATAGCAGAACTGCTTCATGGACTCTTCGAGGTTGGGCATGCCGTCAAGCCAAGCCTTTGCTTGGTTCTTGTCCTTGCTGAGAACCGATGGCTTCTTGCGTGGCTGCAGGCCGTATTCCTTCATTGGATAGCCGTTGAAGGTCTTTGGCTTGCCGTTCTCAAGAACTGGCGAGATGGTTACCGTGAAGTCATATCCCACTTCTGGCGAGAACATGTCTTCATCCACGTTGTCCTTGTGCATAAGGATATCGTAGACCTTCTGGCGGATAGCAGGTGTCAGCTCCCAAATCTGTGGACCCTTGTCTTCTTCACCACGAACGATAATGGTGGCGTAGAACTTCTCTCTTGGACGAAGGTTCTTTGTGGTGTTCCAGTCCTCTTTCGACTTGGACTTGCGAAGAACAGCGAACTGATCCTTGATTGGGTCAGGCAAGCCAAAGCAAGATGGGGCGATGAACCTTCGCTCGGTAAGCTTCTCGTAATACTCAACCCGAAGGAAAGGCTCTCCTGTCGTGGTTGGCATTGGAAGGAATCTCACATCGTGAGTTCCTAGAGTTGGCTTCCAGTAAACGTTCTTCTTTCCATCTGTCTTCTGGGCTGTTCCCCCGCCCTTCTCTCCCTTGGAAAGTGCTGCCTTGATAGCGTCTAGGTTGTATGATGCCATGATGTTTTGTTGGTTTCTTTCTTGGTTGGACTATTGGTTGCTTGTGAAATGCACACTTTGTGCTTGGAAAAGCTGTTGTGGTCCAGTCTATAAGTAGGTTGCTGGCCCTGTAAGTTCACTGAATCGGTTGAACTTGTGTCTTACCCTTACCTTGAATACAAGCGGCTTTTACTGCTTGTTGTAGAATCACGGCAAGCCATGGTTCGCCTTGAGTGACTTGATCGTCTCGTTTGTTGGTGTTGTTGATAGTGGAGACAGCGTACCAGACATCGATATCAAGTTCAACGTTTAGTTTCGAACTCAGCCACCAGAGACTTATTTGAGTTGGTGGGACGTGCTGGAATCTATCAGCCACGTTGTAGAGAATACCAAGCTTGTCTCTGTGCCACTGACTGTCGTTGTCGACATAGTAGCTCTTCGTGTCTGTTCCAATCTTGCCAATGTCATGAAACAGGGCGGCAAGGATAAGGTCGTTTGCTGACACGGTATCCTGAAGGCCGTATGCGTTTCTGAGCTTGGCCATGTTCTGCAACACTCTGAGTGAGTGCTCAACGAGCCCTCCTGGGTGGCAACAGGTAAAGTCTGTCTTGGTTGATGCTGGAGCTACCATGATTCGGTCAGCTTCATCTTCCAGGAACTTGTCTATTGCTGCGTTGTTGAGTTTTGCCGCTTGCGTCTTGAACAGGTCGTAGTTCTTGATGATGACTTGCTCTAGTGACTGCTGTTTTGCTGCGCTTGTGGGATTGGTTGCCATATGATTGTGTTATGCCTTGAGGTTGAATGACTTGTCGATGGACAGCGGAAACATTGTGGTTTGGTCTGGGAACTTCGGAAACCCAGTTGATGCAACCTTACCGAGACCGGATAACAAGTTCAACCTATTTGGGTGAACATCCATAATCAAGGCATCGTGAAGGACAAACAGTGGGATGATCTGCTCTGAGAAAGATGGCGGCAAATCTGACATGTACTCTATCAGATTTTTGAATCCCAGCATGGCTATATCAACGGCTGTGCTTTGGATATAGTGGTTCAGCAGTGTGTGTTGGTGTGTAGTCGTTATGCGTCTGCCATAAAACGATGTTATCCAGCGCTGGTTTGACGGTTCAGATATCCATTCTGTCCTGAGTCTTGAGGTTATGCCATCAACGTCGAACATAACCTTCACGTTGTGGATGAGCAACTCTGCATAACCATGAAGCTCAACAGGTATGCCTTCCTTGATGGTATCCTTGCTGGCTCCATATAGCTGTGCCAACAACACTCCCTTGATTACCTTCCGGGTTAGCGCTCCTGTCTCTAGCCCCATGTCCCTTGTAAGCTTATCTACCATCCACATGTATATGTCACTCTTATCTATCCCTATAATGGTACCCCCCAACCCCTCAGCAACCCTCTCTGGTAATGTTCCACTGGCTAGAGAAATACCAGGGTGGTTGTTATAGGGCAACTGGAGTAGGGTTAGGGGTTCAAGGGCACGATAATCAAGAGAGACGATGTGTCCTCCATCCCACCTTGACTCCAGGATGTTTCTATAGCTTCTGGGTAGATGTAGGATGTTGGGACCGGCAACAACCTTCAACCTTCCTGTCACTGTATCAAGTCTGCTATATTCAACAGGCATAGCATACCCGTTGTTGTTAGGCTGGAAGGACTGCACGACTCCTAGCTTGTCCTGAGATACGGCTTCATTCCAAGCGTCACTGTTTATCTTGGCCGGTTGTAGCGCATCAAACACAGACTCCGTGGGAAGATAAATGTCGTGGTAGTAGCTCAAGTCCAACCCCTGCAGAGCTTCGGCATGCTCTCTAGATAGCCTCTCAGTCTCTCTATACGCCTTATCCGGGCACACAACGTTCCATGGCACACGTTGGTGCGACAGGGTTGGTGCAAGCCCCCTATAAGCCTTCAGGTAAGGTTCAGGGGCTAGGGGTGGAGGTTGAAGCAGATAAAGCTTCTCGATAATGGAAGTGCTGTGTTGTTTCATATGGTACTGGTAAGGTACCATGCGAATAACTCTAGCTGCTGGATTATCTTCTTGTTCGTCTTGGGGACGGGGCAGAGGTAGGTGTTGAAGGTGTTGTCGACGTTGACCCTAGGGCTTGAATGGTGGCTCTTGCGGTGTTGAGCTGGCCGATAAGGTTTCTGTACTGCCCAAAAGCATCATTTGCCGTGAGTTTCAGGGTTGTTTCGAACGTGCCGCCTTCGAACTTGTGGGTAAGACCGGTTACGTAGTAGATGTTGTCAGCCGTTGTGTTGGTGTTGAAGTCAACGAACAGTTCTTGGGAGTATCTTACGAACGGGCATCCTAGAGTTGTGATAGAAAGCTGAACAGGATAGATGGACAGAGGCACGCCTCCTGGCTGTTCACCATTTGCCAACACGGGGTCGCCATTCAAGCTTCTCTGCATGTTGATGGTTGACATCAACGGATCGCTGTTGCTTGACAGGTTTGCAGACTTGATTGTTGTTCCCATGCAACCGTAGATGATGTGCGGAACGAACTTCATCACCATCTCTTTCAGTTTCTTCGGTCCACCCTTGAGCCTGTACTGCGTGCTGCTGTTGGGAAGAGTTTCGATGATTCCATGGGACAGAGCGTGGTTGACCACACTAGTGTGAATCTGTCGCCAGTTGGCAAGCAAGTCACTGTCTGAAGGTGGGGCTTGAATTCCCGTTGGGTTTTCTTGCCTTCTGATGTTGTTGTTGTCAAGTACAGCTCTGCCTGCACCTTCGTCTCCTGGGAACGCCGAGAGTGTCGACAGAACGTTGTTGGTTGACAGAGTAAGCAACTCTCTCAACGTGCTGTTGGGAGAACAAGCCTTGTCATACACATGCAACTTTAGAATCGTCTTGGAAGGGTCATAAGCGTATGGTACAGCTTCAATGTCAAAGGTGACTTGAGGCATGGTGAAGTCCGGAGACCTGCTTATGTTGTTTTCCGTCATGATGTTGGCCATGCGACGGTTGAACTCATCTTGGGAACCGACAATCTCTAGTTCGGAACCTTCAACGTTCTTCTTGTAAAGGTCGTTGATTAGGTAAGCGGGATTCATCGGATCATCAATCATCTTGTTGGCAAGGAACGAGATGAACTCAGCAACGGACAAGTTGACGGCCCTGCTCGTGTTCTCTAGTCTCAGTCTTGAATACTCCCTTGCAAAGAAGTCCGTATATACAGGGAACTGACTGATGTTGCACCTGCTCATCAACGACGCCTTGTTGTTGAAGTTGTAGAAGTATACCTGAACCTCTTCAAACTTAGGCTTGCCGCTTATGGTGTCCTTCACCTTGGCAAGAGGCTTGGCCACAAAACTCATAACGAGCGTACCAAGAGACAAAACACCTTCAGTGTTAGCAACAGTGCTGGCAAGTTGATCCCTGTCAGCCCTGGCAACCTGTGTGCCGGAGATTCTTACCGTTTTGTTCCTGAGTCTTTCCTTCGCTGCGGACTGTCTTAGGAATATGTCGTTGTCAAAGCTGTTGTTCGATGTTCCTTGAACGTTGATTCCTCGAAGAGTGTCTTGAATATCCCTGTTCACAGAACGACGAATAGAACTTACCGAGCCACCGGTTGTGGTTCTAGAGTTGCCTGTTCCTGGCCCTAGGAGCTCGTCCAGTCGCCTTCTGAGTTGGCTTGCAGCATTCCGTATAGGCTGAGCGTTGTTGCCTCTAGAACCTGCCCTGGCGGCCAAGGAGCGCCTTAGCTCTGCAAGGTCGGAGAACAACTCTTGAGACAGCACAAGATAGTTGGTTGCATCGCCTGCAGCTGCCAACATCTGATGGCCTCTTATCTCTTGGCGTTGGTTTCCTTGAGAGCCGTTTGCGCTAGGGCTTCCAAACACTGCCGAAGCAAGGTCGTTGATTTCTCTTGACAGCGTTTCAACCCTTGCAATCTGTGTGCGAAGCTCAGCTGTGCTCTCTCCTGTTATGGACAGTTCTGTCGTTTCAGCTACACCTCTGGTTACAAGGTTCAACGTGATGTTGACTTCGCCAACGTCGCCAAAAGAGAAGTTGCTGGTGACGATGCTATAATGTTCCTTGATGCGTGTAAGGTTCAGTAGGTCTGCATATGGGTTACCGCTATCAAGAGCATCCGGATGACTCCAACCGTACTCCACTTCGATAAACGAAGAACCATATCTGTCTGGCTTCACGAAGTCAGCAAACTCACCAAGTCTCGAACGGTCATGCAACACAAGTTCAAGGCGTGCTGTCTTCGTTGACATCAACCCAACAGTGCTCTTTACGTCAACATCGAAGCTCTTGATGCTGGCAAGGGGTCGTGATGGATCAATCACCGGCGCCAGATAGTTCGACTCGTTCTTGATAGCTTCACGGTTGATGAGCGTTTGAGGAGTCTTGAACAGCTCCAGTCCAACAACGCTATAGTTTTGGAACTGCTGTTCTGTGTTGCCAAACAAACTAGCTGTAACTTGACTTGCCAAGTTCATAGCCGCCAGCGCCTTGTTGTTTGGATCGACTGTGGCAGCACCCTCCAAGAACTTCTGAATGGTTATAGCTCCAAGCTTCCCATCTTGAAGGACTTGCCTGCTACTATAGAGCTTGATGTCCAGAACAGGTGTTGCTCTCTGAAGTTCAAGAGTTGGGAATGCGTTGAAAAACACGGACAACAGCTCGGCGTTCTTCTCTCCTGGAATCAGCATGGGATGTTCCATCCTGAAGGCCACGATTTTCTTCGCTATGTCGAATACGGCTTGAGGTTGCGAACCAAGCTGTCCTCGCTCTTCGGGTTTGAACCCTATCTGCCCCAAGTCATCGTTCAGCACGTTACCTGAAGATCCTTGCCTCCCGGTTGCTATCGTGTTGCTGCTGTCATAGTGGGCTTTCACACAGCGAGACAGCTTGCGAAGTTTTGATGCGTCACCGCCAGCTTCTGCCACTCTTGTTGCTAGTTGCTCAAGAATTGAACGCTGGTTGTCGTTGAAGGCTTTCCTTCCACCCTCACCGGTGTCGAGAAACAGCTGGAACACTTCGTTGGTCACGGCATCTACATCTCGAATGTTCAGCCGCTCGTCTACAGTCCTGTTGTTTACATCGCCAGGAACAAGCGTTTCTGAAGTACCTCTGTTGTCGAACTCTCTAGAACGTTGTTCACCGACAGCCTGCGAGAACGCCAGAGCTTGACTCACGGTACCTTTGTCCAGGAAACCGAAGTACCTTGCAAGGTCTTTTCTAAGAAGCGCTAGTTTTTGGCTTCTTATCTCTCTCGTCAGCCCTAGGTCTAGTTTCAGCATGATGTCTTATAGCTATAGAGGGGACTTTTCTACTAGCCCAGGTATCTAAGAGCTTGTTCTAGGTCAGGAATCACGATTCTTGTGTTCACTGGGCACTGCGGAGCCCAGCCTATCGATGAGGCTGCAGCTATAAGCCAGTAGTACCTTCCATCACCGTAATACTGCCCCGCCAACACGTCAAGTCGAATGACTTCCTTGAGGTATATCACCGTTGTCCGGATAGCTCCCGATGCAACAGCTGCTCGTATCTTAGAAACGGACTCGGATGTGCCATATTGCACACCGAAATTCACTCTTGGCGTTGTTGAGTATCTGCTAACGGCCATATATCAGCCTTTCCTGTTCAGCGTTGGGTTTGACAGCGGGTTGAATCTGTTTATGTTTCCTTGAGCAGACACAGACTGAGCGTCGTTGGCTGTTGGCGGTGTTGTTGTGTTGCCGTTGTTCATGTAGTAGTTCGAGTAAGGGCCAACAGGCCACACAGGAGCCGTCATGATGCCATTAGCGTCCAATCCTGGTGTAATGTCATGGATTACGGACATTCCAAGGTTTACCGTTACAAACTTCGGAGCTCTGGACTTGGTGCTTCCATCTGTACTCCAGCTGCCCTTAGCTTCTGAGTAATCCACCTTGAAACTGGTAATGACACCAGCAAGACCCTGTCCGCCAGAAGACTTGAAAGCTTTCAACACCGGGTTCTCTGTTTCAGAAAAGAACTGTTGGCCAGTGAGAGATTCAAGCCCTGCTGTGCTTGTGTTTCTCGCTGTGGACACCGAACCACTTGTTGTTGGTTGGCCGGTCACGACTTGTTGTTCGTCTCTTACCGTTCTGTTCTGAGAACTGTCAATGCGCTTTTGAAGTTCTCTTGCCGTCCTTTGCTGGTCAAGAGCTCTTGCAAACACGTTGCTTGTGTTCAAGGGCAACTGGAGAGTTGGTGATGTTCCTGCCTGTGCGTTGATTGGCACGGTTGGGTAGCCACCAATGTCGTTGTTCCCAAGAAACGAGCTGCCACCAACTCTGATGTCTCGGATGTAGTTCTTTAGTTGCAAGACAACCTTCGAGGTCTGTGAATCTGTTCGAACATATTCGGCAACGATTCTGCTCTCTTGTGTTATGAGTTTGGTAAACGGTGTGTTGCTTGCGCTATAGCCACGAAGATACTGAGAAAGAACCTCTGGCTTCAACACAAGCTTGTCTCCGGGCTGGAACAGTTGATCCGGTGTAACCACAGGAGACAACCCAACAGCTGTTGCTGCCCTTGCCATAATGGTCAAGTTCTGACTGTTCAGAATGGAAACAGGCCCATACATTAGTGCGCTGTTTGCACTGGTGCTGTCTGTTGTTGTTGTTGCGCCTGTTGGCACAGAGCCATCCCTGCTCGAAGTTCTACCGTCAGCTGTTGGAGCCACTCTGTTTCCTTGCACGTTGAAAGTGCTAAGCGTTGTTGCTCCAAACAGTCTTGCAACTGCCATCTTGCTGAAGTTGGTTTTGAACAAGTCCCCGAGTCTTAGTCGGACAACAGGAGAAGCTCCTGGAATCTGAGAGAACGGCTGTATGAACCTCACGTTGTCTACGTTTACTTCTCTGCCCTGCGTCCACTGTGGATATATCATGGTCACTAGCTTGTTGAGCTTGTACCACATGACGGAGTGATCGTCTTCGTTGGTTGCAACCATCTTGAAGGAAACGGTCACCGTTCTTGTTGTGCCTCTGTGTGTCTGTACCTTATCTTGCCTGCCATAGCCTTCTTGTGCTGTGTATTCCACAGAGAAGTCTTCCCCTACGTCTTCAAGGAAAGCGTGGAACTGAACGATTTCGTTGGTTCGCAAGTCGTGGATATAGAATGGCATGTAGTCCGACTCTAGGGACTGTTCATACTTCGCAACCATATCGGCTGAGATTCTACCAGAACGAACAGCTTGGTTCCTGTCGCCAGCTGTCCTGAAGTTTGGCTGTTCGTTTCCATCGGTGTTTATCACGTCCGGATAACCTTCAACAAGAGACACACCGGCTTCTCTCAAGTTCCTGTTGGTTCCTGCGCCTGGGTTGTACAGAGAACCAAGAGGAAGAGACAGCATGCTCGTTGTTGACATACCCCACGCCAACTTCCCGTTCTTGCTCAGTCTGGACTTGGCGATGTAGTTTCTTCGCACATCTGGCAGGCTGTCAATAAAGGACACGGTGCTTCTGCCATCTGTGTTATAGTCTGGATTACCGTTATCCGCTGCGTCTTGAACGATGTCCTGGTTCTGGAGAACTCTGTCCCCCAGGTTCATCAGGACGTTTATGAATGACACGAGCTTCAATCTCTTGAGTCTCTCTAGCAGGGCGCTTGCACCTGCCACAGAAAACCCCTCAGAGGGTATAGCGGCCACATCTGAGAGCAAACCTATGCCACTTCGGAGTATCTCACGGAGCAGGGTACTGATTCTGCCACTTTCGGTCAATATCTTCGAACTTGCAGTGGCCAGTTGCTGCACAGCCGCCGTGTTGCCTGTGGCGTTGAAGTTTCCAAGCAGTCGGAAACCAAAAAACTCTTCAAGACCAGCAAACAGACAGTCTCCTCTGTTGTGTTGCACTGTGTCAAACAGAGTCGTGACACCGGATACGTCTCTCAAGAAGTCCAGTCCAGAAGTAATCTTTCCTTTTGGATAGACCGTAGAAGACTTCAAAACGGAAGTGCCAAGCAGGTCTGCCTTCTCTTGGGTTGACAGCGACGCATACCCAACAATGGTACCATCACCGGAACCCTGCTGAACCAGAAACCCAACGCTCTCAAGGACAAGGGTGAAGGCAACGACCAACGCTACAGCCACAGCGACTTGTCCGGTAGGAACAAGTGTGTTGAACTGGGAGTATGGACTGTAGAACGACCCATATGTCTCCAGACTGTCAGTGTTGTCGATGAAGGTTGTTCTTGAGCCCTTGTCGATTCCGTAGACTTTCTTGAGTTCTCTTGCCCCAGAGAATCTGCCGAGAGATATCTTCTTGCCAAGCCTTGTTGGTGAAGGTACCGCCGCTCTTGCTTCTGCTTCAACTGTGTTGTCTTTTGTAACAACGAAGTCGAAGTCCGCTCCACCCTGTGAAGCATCGAACAACGAGTTCAATGCAAGAATCTGCATGTCTTCAACAGTTAGTCGTTTTGCTGCAACTGTCTGTCCAGAGATTGTAGGTTGCCCAACATAACTGGTCTTAGCATAGGCACCAAGTTGGTTGTAGAAGACAGAACCAAGCTCCAGCTTCGTGTCAGGCTGAGTACCATCCCCAGTTGGATTCAAAAACTTATGCTCTTCGTTGAAACCGGTTGTTTCAAGCAGCTGTTGGTCGATGAACTTTCCGTGCTTGCCCGAAGATAGATAAGCTTTCAGCGACTTTGTTTTGCCGTTGTCAACCGGAGCTGAAGACCCAAGAACATTCTTCTTCGCTCCAAAGTCGGCTTCTGTGTTGCTAAGTCCGACGGCTTCAAATGCTTGTGGGTTCCACATCGTAGCAGGACTGACAAACGGAGTTGGGTCAATCTTGCTTACGTTTAGTTGCTCGTTCTGGGAGACGTACCTTGGCTGGTTAGCGTCGTCACCAGAAGCAGGACGAATGTTGAACGTTGGTTCCAGAGGAATAGCGTTCTGTCCATCAACCGTCATCTGTGTAACGTGAGCTACAAGCTTCCTGAGAACAGGACGTGCCACATCTGTAGAGCCATCAAGAGTAGGAGCGACGGCTGGGCCGTCTGTGTTGGGACGCTCGCTACTTTCCACAGCACTGTCATCAGTACGCTGCTGATAGTAGATCGTCAGCTTGCGTGTGGAACCGGTTGAAGGGTCAGCCGGTGCATTCTGTGGAATAAATCTCGACATTTGTGTCCATAACTACTCCACGTTGTCTTTTGTTGGAACAGCCGTAACGCTAGCTAGCGCTGTCGGCAGACTCTTCGTCATGGCGGCAACCATTTCCACAATGGTCTTCCTGGCACTGTCTCTGTCAGCTTCAGGCAGAGAATCTAGCAAGTGTTTCACTAGTGGATGTTCTAGAACTTGGGTGTCTATGGGCTTCGTCATGTCACTGGCCTCTCATTGTTCCAACGCTGTTTCGTGTGGAAGGGTTGAAGGACTCAGGTCTAAGGGCTTCTTCTCTTGTTGGCTTGTCCTTTGCGAACCTATACAGGGCCTTGTTGAACGTCCCAGCTTCGAGAGTGACGTTTACTTCCACGTTCACGTTTGCTGCAGCTTGTTCGATTCTTGCAATCTTCTTCGCTCCCAACTTGTCGCCCATACGCTCAAGCGTCAAGTCGATGGATGGGATGTTTCCAGCCCTTGCAAGGTCTCTGGAGAAGTCTTGGTACGCTTGGATCATGTTGAGGAAGTTGGCTCCAAGAGTGCCTTGAAGACTTTCTGTGATAGCTGTAAGCATTCTTGGAAGGCTTCTGAGTCCGTTGTCTCCTTCGCCACTTAGTTCTCTGATTTCCTTGGCAACGTCAACAAGGCTCTTGATGGCTCCGAACACTCCCTTGACCTTGTTGATTTGCGCAATGCCTGGAGCTCTGATTTCTCCGATGGCATCGAGAACACCTTGAAGCATGTCTCCATGGCCATCAACGTTTCCGATTCTTCTCTTGGCGAAGAAGAACGTCATGACTTCCATAACCGGCAAGAACACTTGAGACCATGTGTTCAACATGCCACCGGCACCTAGGCCACCTCGGTCGACTCTCAACGAACCAACGATGCTTGTGATGGAGCTTACAAGCTCAAACACGCCCTTGAGGGCAGCGACCTTGGTGTTCAGACCAGGAACAACTGGAATCTCCATCACTTGATTGATGAATCTAGGCAAGTACGTAGAGAACATATCTCCTAGGCTGTCAGTGATAGACGTAATCATGGAACGAGCAAACCTACCCATGGCTTCAAGCCCAGGAATGGTCCTTACGTTTCTTGTTGTCACTTCGAGCGTTGAACTCACTGCCGATATCAAGGGTGCAGTCATCGAAGCAAACGACTTGATAAGTTCTGTCACGATGGACAGAGCTTTTATACGCTGTGGATCTGTTGGTAGTCCTGCTACGAGAGTAGCTACGGAACCAACGATACCAGAACGACCGTCTTGCCCAACAATCAGGTTCTTTAGGGAGCTTGACAGTCGCTGAATGAAGGTCTGTGCTTGGTGAAGTCTTTCGTCGCTCAAGCTGGCAGCTGATCTGCTGGATAGCAGTTGGTTGAAGCTGTCCATGGCTCCACCAACGCCTTGGTTGCTCATGACAGCAGCGAGAGAGTTCAACGTTGAAGACAAGACAGTCCCTATAGACTCAAGGACCGGCCCAACAGCCTTGAGAGCGTTGATGTTTCGTACGCCGTTGACAAACTCCAGGACATGTCCAAGCATGGCCTTAGTTGCACCGCTTATGGCTGGAATGAGCTGCGTAATCATCCCTTCCATGGCCTTGAACTTGGCCACGGCTCCTAGTCCTGATGCAATCAAGCTCAGTGGTCCACCGATGAAGCTGGCAGAGATTTCAAACTGGCCAAGGAACTCTCCAACAGCCTTGATCATCGATGCAAGTCCAGTTGAAAGAATACCAAACACCTCTGCCGATGCTTTTAGCTGTGTTGGGGCAATATCCATGTTCGATGCCATAGATTCAACACGCTTCAACAGAGCTGTGACAACGCCTGTTTTCGGGTCAGCAAGCATCGATATCACACCCGTCAAACCTTTGGTTGCTTTCTCGACAACCATGGCGTTTGTCATGTTGACATCGGCGAACAGTCCGCCCGTTACATGCTTGATCAAGTCAACGATAGGAACGATGAGGGAAGCAAGGCCAGCTGTGATGGTTGAGAACACACCGGCTTTCTCTTTCAACACGCCTACGTCACCCGATATCGAGTTGACAACCGGAACAATCTGCAAAACAGCGACCTTGATTCCAGTGATCACTTCCGTCAGTGATTCCAATGGGCTCTTAGCACCAAACAGCTTCGAAGCCACTGTGCCTATAGCAGCAAACGGAGCACTGAAGGCTAGAGCAGACATAGCCAACGTCATTTGGATTATCAGCTGTGTGAAAGTCATCAGAATTCCGCCAACTTCCTTGGCATAGGCTGCATTCACACCGGCACGGTTCATTCCTGTGACGAAGTCGGCGATGGTTACAGTAGCAAGTTTCGTCAAGCCAACGAGAACAACGCCAACAGCAACCATTCCTAGGGCTATAGCAGCCGCTGCAGTGCCTCCGCTTGAGCTAAGGGCAAGACCAACACCCGCCAACACGAGCATCGATGCTGACACTCCTAGCATCAACAAAACCATGTTGTTCATTACACCCATGAAGGTGTTGACGGCTTCCTTGCTTACGTTCTGGAACATCTTAGCCCCAAGGAACACTATGCCGCCAACAGCCAACATGATGGCGCTGATAGCCAGAAGTCCTATTCCTAGGCCCTTAGCGATGGCTCCAAGGCCCTTCGAAGAATCCCCAAGCCTTTCAACAGCTTGGAAGAAACCTGTCTTGACAAGGCCAACAAACATAATGGTGACTGCACCAAGAACGCCCGTTATCATGGCCAGGGACTCTGGTTTCACTTGAAGGCTCTGCGCAAGGGCAGCGAGCAAGATGACTGAGCCAATAACAGCGCTAGCAGCAGCTGTGAACATCACAACAGAACCAGCTAGCTTACGCATACCCTTGGCACTGTTCTTGATCTGGTCAGCTACTCTCTCTGGAGAGCTCGCACCCTTCGAAGAAGCTGTGTCTCCAACAGTTGTTCCTGCCTTCGCTGCTCCACCTCTGATCGATGTCATCAACCTTGGCATGTCGCCAAGGATACCGGCCACAACGGCTCTGAACACAGCCATCACAGTAGCAGGTCCAAACCAGAACACAATGGCACCCATGATTATCTTGTGCATGTGTGGCATCACAAACTTGTTGAACATCTCTTTCGCTATGTCAACGAGAGCTGAACCAACGTCCTTCAACACCGGTCCAAGCTCTTTCTTCAAGTGCATGAAACCGGACACAAGCATTCCAGTAAGACCATCACCGAACTCACTAGCTCCACGCTCTAGAGCAGCAGGGTTCCGTATTGCCCCCAGGATGCCTTTTAGGACATCCTTCAAACTAGTCAAGGCGTACTTCGCTCCTTGAACGAAGATCGTCCCTACGGTCTTGTAGAAGGTCTTGAGGCCAGTTAGGAACTGGCTTCCTGCTGGCGAACTAGCAGAGAAGAAGTCGAAGAAGTTCTTCTTCATGTTTGCCATGAAGGTTTTGAACCCGCCTTTAGGATCGGTGCTCAGAACAGCGAACAGTCTTCTGAACTCATCAACGATCTTGACTCTTAGAGCCTTGAACCTTGAGGGTTCGAACAGCTTGGAAAGGCCCTTCAAAATGTCCTGGATGCCTGGGAACATCTTGACGAACATCCTTCCAACTTCTCTACCGGCAATCAATATCTGATACATTGCACGCTGGAGGTTGGTAACGACTAGTCTAAACTCTCGACTTCTTCGGATTCCTCCCTCGAAACCCTTCATGAAGGTTTCCAGGAAGCCACCCTTCATCGCTTGCCCTGCCTGAACAAGTCTCTTGATGCTCTCCGATAGCTGTTGCATGGCTTCGGCTTGACTTACCTGAGTCTTCTGAGCCTTGCGCATCTGGGCATCGAGTTGTGCACCAGACAACGCTCTGTTCTTCTGAGAGAAGGCAAGCCTTGTCTCTTCGTCGCTCAACCCTGTGAGATCGGACAGCCTTCTACGCTCTGCAATGGACAACTGGTCAACGTTTCTACCGGCCTTGAAAAAGGCTTCACGAAGCAGGTCCAGTTTCTTGGTTGGATCTTGCTCCTTCATCAGCTTCATTGCATCGATGTTCAAGTTGAACGCTTCAGCAAGCCCTGCAACCTGCTGCGCTGAATCCTCAAAGTTCAAGGTCTTGTCCATGACCTTCTTTAGAGTTTCCATCGACAGGCCGAGCTTCTTCACATAGACAGAAGCCTTCATCATGTCCCTTGGAACCATGATGCCGAACGACGCACTCTCCTTGATCATGAATTCAAGGTCTTTGCCAACCTCTTTCGCAGAGAACCCGAATGTTCTCTCAACCCTTACCAAGTCCTTCATGATTCCACGAAGGTTCGACGTGATGTCTTGACCGCTGTTGTTTGCCGTTATCTGCAAACCCTTCATTGCAGCGCCGGTGAAGCTTGTCGCTTTGGTAAGCACCATCACTTCGCCTGACATTCTGGCGGTTTGTCTAGCGAACGTGTTGAAGATAGGCCCCATGTCCTGAGCCAGTTTTGTATACTCCCTCAGAACGTTTGCAAGACCTTCTCTACCATACCCGAACACACGTCCAAGGCTGAGACCGGACTGTTCGAACTGTTTGATGTTTGGCATCATGTCCTGAACAGCACGGCTCGTGCCTATGCTCAGGTTACCAAAAGCATCCCTAAGCTCTTCCAAAGCCACCCGGAATGGATCTACTCCACTCTGTGCTGCGTCCTGAAAGAAACTCAACAGAGAACCAGGAAGGGATAGCAGAGACATCCCTATGTTCTTGAGTAATCCGAAGGCAACCCCGCCCATACGCATAATGGTCTTGAACAACTCGGTTGACAAGTTCAGACCTGCCTTGAACCCTCTTACGAACTCGACAGGAACAGTAAGTTTCTTGAGACCCTTGGTGAGCTTGCCCACAACGCCGTCAAGCTTCTCCGCCTGTTCGTTGCTGTCTTCAAGCCCTGTTGAGAACTCCTTGGTCTGCTCTTGGGCTTCCCTGAGTCCGTCCGTAATCTCTTTCATCTTGCTCTTGTCGAGCTTACCAAAGCACTCTTGCGCCTTGCAGATGGCTTCAACCAACTTGGCCTGAGCTTGATACGCCTCGGTTTGCTTCTCTATGTGAGAAGTAATCTGCTGCATAGCAGACAACAGCTGTTGCGCAATCTTGAGGTTGTCAACTGTTGGTCCTGTTGTGTCCGCCATGGTAGATGGTTATGCTCCTGCACCCATAACTATCAACAGCGTATTTATCATGTCAAATCCAGAAGAACCATCAACCGAAGAAGACATCATGACGGAACACAAGGCCGAGGAGCTGTTGAAAGAGTATCTCAAGCTTAGCCCTATTCCAAGTGCCGTTATGATGCCTTTCAAGAACTACAAGATGACAACGTTGGGGAAGTTGTTCTTTTCCAGCCTTGTGGTAAGCATGATGACCGGGCAAAAGTCTCCGTTCAAGGTCTCTGGAGACAAGAAGAAGATTGACATTCTTGTTCGAGCGGTCCAGAGTTCGAAACGGTTTCAGGATGAAGTGAAACGTCCTGGTGCCACTGTTGATTCAGTAATCAGAGCCATGGATCTGAAGAACGTTGACTCGAAAAACTTCGAACACGTGTTCGGAGTGCCATTTCCTCTGTAGTCTTTACCAGGTTCCGTTTGCCCTATAGAATTCATACTTGTCAAGCGCTGAGAACCTCGGGGCTGTATCTGAGTTGACAAACGGGTTCATGATTGCCGCTCCTCTGCCAACTGGAGAGCAGTCTGTTCTCTGGAGAGCTTCTCTTCCTGTGCATACGTGTTGCATGCCAAGCCAGTGGCCGGTTTCGTGCATAAACACCGACTGCAATTGGTTTGTCGATTCCATGGAGTCTGCATCGAGTCTTATGAAGCTTGAATGGTATTCATACAAGCCTATATTGCCCGTACTAAGCCCACCATCCCAACGCAGCACGTACAGGTTGAACAAGTATATCGAGGCGGTTGTTCGAAGAGTCGGTCTTAGGCCAATTCTCCTGAACTCTGGGTAAGTGGCTTCCATGGCGAGTCTCTCAGCTTGAGAGAATCTGCTGTCGAACAAGATGTAGATTTCTCTGCGACACAGAAGCTCAGGAGACCGGCCTTCTTGTCTTGCTATATCCAGTGGATTGGAAGTGGGCAAGCGCTGTGGTCTTGCGCAGTTGAAACTGCCATACACAACCAACAGAACCAACAAGAGCCTGACCAGAACCCTCATACAACATAGTTACATGGTAGAAACACAAGTTCTATGTCAGTAAAGCAGCAACTACCTTCAAGCACCAGGAAGCCAACTGTAGGCATAGGTCCAGAAGCAGCATCCGAGTTTCGTGTTGATGTTCCTCTTGTTGTGGGAGGGGAAAACATCACCACACTGATTCAGTCGTTGAAAGAACGCATCCGTGTGCTTGAAGAACAGGTAGCTATCCTGAGCACAAGAACACAACATATGTGACCCAAGGAGTCCTATATAATGAGAGTTACAGTAGACGGAAGAGGGATTACCTCCGAAAATGGCGTACCTGTCCTGGACATAAAAGTCCCAACGAACATAGCTGGCCGAGACATGCACAGCGTTATTGAACAGCTGAGCACCCTTGTCGAAGCAATCACCAAGATGACAGGTTCGATTCAAGTTCTCGAAAGCAAGATTGAAGAGCTTGAGAAACACACCTGTACACCCTGCCAGCACACATGTGGGCCAGAACAAGCGCAGCCAACAGCTGCAGCTGTCGAGAAGCCCGTTGCAGCAAAGAAGCCAGGAAAGGCAGCTGCAGCTGACAGTAAACCCGAAGAGAGCAAATGAAGATATCGAAAGCAGAACTGCGAGCTATCATTCTTGAGGCTGTGAAGGAGCTCAAGAGCAAGTTGGAACAAGACAAGCAACGTCAACTCGACCCGAAGGAACCAAAGGATGTCGGGGACAAGAAGTTGCTTCTAGATGATGACGAGAAGAACGAAGACTAGTGGCTCTTCAAGCCATCCAGCGCTTACGTTCACTCAACCCTTCAAGCCAGTGTTTGTGGCAGCGAGCCTCATAAGTCTCAGCACCACCAATGAGGACTTGTGAAGTTGATTTGGCGCTCAACTTTCGAAAGGTTCGCTGAGCATCTTCGCCGCACACAACGCACTCGCTCTTCATCTTCACAACACGGTCAGCCATGGTCAGCAGCCTTGGCATTGAACCAAACGGTCTGCCTTCGCTATCCATGTCAAGTCCGAAAGCAATGACGTTTACACCAGCTACTAGTAAGTCTGGAACCTGAACAAGAGACAAGTCTTCAAAGAACTGTGCCTCATCGATAAGAACAAGAGTTACACCCTGCAACTGTTCTTCTGTAACAGTGCCATCAACAGGCAAACACAGCACTGGATGACTCGTGTTCTTCTTTAGAGAGATGCCGTCGTGAGACACAACGTCGTCTTCCTTGTACCTGTTGTCGATCGTCGGCTTGATAACGAGAACCGTTTCTCCGCAATCCAAGCTCTCTTCCAGCTCTGCGATCAACAAACTGGTCTTGCCTGCATACATAGGCCCACAGTAAACCGTGAGGGTACCTGTGGCTGTGAGTTTTTGTTCTGTCATGTGCAACTCCTATAGGTAAACTCAACCACCATGTCTGGATGGTGGAGGATATCCTGAATCCTCACATCCCTGTATGTCTTTACTCCAACCAAACTCATTCCCTTGTCGTACTGCCTCACGATGAAAGCAGGGAACCAAGTGCCGGGGGTCGCATACAGAATGGGATTCTGTGGTAGCAACGGCCTTGTCAAGCACAACGCCAGAGAGTTGCTTGAAGTGACCTTGCACTTCGAAGCGTCTAGTTCGTACAGCTCCCCTCCAGCCTCCAGCCCAACAGTGAACAGAAAATGTGACTCGTATATCATGAACCAACTCTACAACAAGGCGGTAGGAATGTGTTCATGTGAAACGCTGTGTTTTTCCATTCTGACCGAACTGTTTCGTTTTGCCGGTCATTGCTCTCATTTGTGGGGTGTTGTGCTGTAGTCCCTTGCTGGGGATGTCTGCCTTGTTGTCAACAGCCCTGGAAACTTCTTTGTTGATGCGTTCTATAAGCCACTTACGGAAGGCTATGGGGTATTCGTAGTAGGTTTCCCAGGACATGCCGAAGTAGTATCCTAGGATGAAGAACGGCTCCAGGAGAACATCAATTCTGTCACTCGGCGTCAGGCCAAAAAAACGAAGCTCCGAGTGGAACCGTTATCACCTCCTCGTGATCACAGCTTGAGCACTTGAACTCTGTTCTCATGTCGATGCCCGGTTCTGAACGGTCGATTACGTTTCTGAGGTACAAGCTGTCCCCGGCTGGCATGTACTGGCAGAACTGGTGAATCTGTCCTCTGTCGGTATGCCCGTCAACCGAAATGATGCAGTTCGACAGCTTGGTTGTGACAAGGTTGTCCTGAGTAAAACCCTTCTTGCGCTTCGCTTCGATGTCCGCTACGATTCTCTCTTGGTCTCTTGTCGTCAGAAACTTGAAAACAATACGCTTTCCAGACACAGGAAGCTTTTCAACTTCAAATGCATTCTGGAACTCTCCTACTTGCTTGAGCTTTCCCAAGTCGAGTTCCTTGATGTTGAGCTCGGTCAAGTTGACGTGATGCTCTTGCTGTGTCTCACAAGCTGGACACTTGATTTTGAACCCGTAGTCAGCACCGTAGCCTGTAACTCTGATGGCAATAAGCAAGGCCGACAAGTCTCCACCAATGAGCTTACCCACATCCAGACTCTTGTTGAGCAAGCAACTCTTGACGAGTTCGGTTGTCGTTGACCCCTTCTTGATGTACGCCTGATTCATCAAGATATCTTCGTCCTTGGCTGCCATGTGCCTGATTTCAAGCTCTGTTGCGCCACGGAGCGCTTCATCTTCGTACACAAGCCCAGAGGAAGGGAGTGGTACCGATGCAACGGGAATCTGTGCCAGTCCAGCCGCCTGCTGAGCCGCTTGCTGTTGTGACTGCACAGGAATCCCTGTTGTTGGAAGGCCCATTTGATCAGCAGCCTGCTTTGCTGCAAACACAGAGTTCTTGAGCTCTCGTTTCTCTTCGTCTGTCATCGCCATTGTATCATGCTCCTAACACCTACGTAGTGTGGTGTTGATTATAGAAGCATGATTCGGTGATTGTGTATATCAGGTGCCTTGTAGTGTCAAGGTTGGAAGTTCCTTGGAAACACTAGGAGCTACCGGCTGTGCTTCAGGCTGTGACTTACCCTTCTTGGGTGTTTCAGGCTCTGGTGGCTTCGAAGACAAGTTCTTCAGCACTTCGCTGGCATGAACAACAGCCTCAATAACCTTGCTGTGCATGTCCGCCATAGCTTGTGAATACACACGCTGCTCTTCATCCGTTAGTTCGTCTGGATCGATAAGTTCCAGAGTGTCAACCATTGTCTCTTCGAACTTCATGGCTGCTTGCTGAGCCTGAATGGTCAATGACCTGATGGCCTGAAACTTCTTTCCCTCTTTTAGCTGCAAAATCTTCTTCTCAACAACGAGGGACACAAGTCGTTGGAGCTTCTCTTCAGAGATTTGTGGCTTCTTCTTTTTCATCTGTGCTGCTCTACCTTCTTCTTGCTTCCTAAATAGTCGAGTAGCTTCTTGAATTGCTGGAGTTGTGCCGGGAACTTGATCTGGGGCTGGTGGTGCTACCGGAGCAGTAGGAGTAGTTACAGCAGGCTGTACTTCAGGCTCTTCTGGTTCCTCTGGCTCTGGTAGACTGTCTTCGTCTATGTCGAACTGGTCCATAAGCTCCCTCACAACGCTTGTTACCTTCGGTGGAATATCGACAGACTCCTCACCGCCATCCCCTGTCTCATCCGACTTGGTATCGTCAAGAACCCAAGCGAAGAACTGAAGAGTTGCATCCTCTTTCTCTCCCTGAAGCCTAGACAGCAATGTCTTCCTAATATCAGCTTCCTCTTTCTTCTTTAGACGGTCCAGGAGAGCCTTGTTAGGGTCTTTCTCCTCCGGTGGTTCATCCATACCGGCATCGGGCTCAGATAAGCCTCCTAGAGCGTCTGGAGGCATACCTGGAGGCATACCTCCCATGTCACCAGCTCCTCCTGGTGGAGCTCCGGGTGTTGGCATCATACCTCCCATATCAAGCTGTTCTAGAACAAGCTTGAGTTCATGGTCAATAAGACGCTTGATTATGCTGAGTTGAGAGGTGGCTGTTATTTGTGGGTGTTTCTTCTTCATAGGGATTCCTCTAGCGAGTGGAACATTACCAGAGAGGGAGGGTCGGAGGGGTTGGGAGTAGGGTTATATGCCCCACAAGAGATGGTTGTTATGTGGACGGAGCATTTATGATGCTCTTGATTTTTGCTCCACCGTTCTTGATGAGGGACTGCAGACCGTAATGTTTCTTGGGCATACGAACAAGGTCATCCCAGGACACCCACTCATAGTCGATGTTCTCATCGTTGAGGGTTGGCGTGAACTCTTTATCGACAACTCCAAGGAAGTTGAAGTATTTGAACTGGTGATGGTTGGACTTGAACACGAACACAAGGAAGTATCTAGCAGCTGGATCTACACCCATCTCTTCGAACACTTCTCTCTTAGCTGTTTCGAACGGTCCTTCACCCGGATCTATCTTGCCACCTACTCCGCTCCAGGTGTAAGGTTCCTTGACGATGCTGGACCTTCTGAGTACGAGGTACCGAGCTGTGCTCTTGGCATAGAACAGCACTCCAGCGCCAGCCTTCGTTGGCTTTGGCTTGTCCGTCGTGTCGTTGTACAGAATAGACTGTAGCTTGTTGTCTGTTGGCTTCGGCATATGGTTATTCTTCCTTGGCATGACGAAGCTTGTATGCAGCCATCAACCGTTCGGTGTTCCCCTTGATTATCCAGACGCTTACCGGTTTGAAGTCTTGTTCAGACATAAACCGCTCATCCTTCAAGTGCTTCAGAATCATGGTTGGGAACGGCCATGTGAAGTAGTAGAGGCTTGAGCTCAACTGCTTGATTACCCAGTCATACACGCCGTTCATGCTCTCGTCATCTAGCTTGTCTCTCTTACGAGCAAACAAGACAGCGATTCGATAGGCTCTGAGCTCGAAGAAGTACCTGAACGGGGCTGGTATAGGAGCAAGCGCTAGCAGGAACAGCAAGCACCATAGGAATTGGATATTCCACACCGCAAAAACGCTTAGCAGCGAGAATACCGCAAGCGACTGAGGGAACAGATACAGGAACTTGAACAAGGGTCCAGTGAGCCTGTCGCTGTCAAGGATATGGATGCACTCATGAGCTATGACTCTTGTGAGTGTTTCCGGATCGTGGTTAGCAGCTGCACCGACGGGCAAATAAATGGTGTTGCCTAGTGTGGTGTAGTAGTTCTCCATGAACAGCTTGTTGATGCGAGTTGCCTTTAGAAACCAACCAATAAGCCTCATGAGCTTAGAGTTCTGTTTCTCCTCGATGCGAACGGTTATTCCATACTTGGCTGCTACTACATCGAGGTAGCTTTGCACTTGTTCAGGCAGGGTTATTTGGTTCATGTCGCACCGTGTTCTTTCGGTTGTGAACCATAACTAGCCGGGGAAAATGGAACAAGGGCAGCCCCCGGTTATGGGAACTACCCTTGTGTTTCGAACCTAGGCTGTTGAGGGAGGATTACCGGCGCTTGACGCCTTCCTTCGAAGTCATCTGCACCACAAGGTCTCCGGGTCGAGGCGTTCCCATGTCACCGTGTTCGGTGATAACCCACATGACCTTGGTTCCGACGATGGCTCCCATCTTGGGAGCGAAGCCGTCAGTGAACATGATCACCGCCGAATACTTGCCTCGGTTCTTGGTTTCGTTGAGGTAGCGCTGCACACAATCGAAGTCGGTACCACCGCAGCGGGTACGCTCCCACTTGAATCCTTGACCGTTCTTGACGGTCTTGAAAGAGGAAAGGTCAACTTCGGTGTCGAAGTTCACGATATCGATTCCCGCTTCCTTGGAACAAGCGAAGGCTTCTGCAAGCCCCTTCTGCACATCGGAATCGGAAACAGAGCCGGACTGGTCGATTGCCCACAACACGTTGGCAACGGTGCTACGGCGAGCACCAGGAAGCATGTACGGCAGACGCTTGTTGATTCGCTTCATGGTGGAGTGACGCTCCATGGAGCGAGCCCGACCTATGAACATACGCAGAACCGCACGCCAGTCAACTTCGTGCTTCAAGAGAGCTTCGATCTGCGCAGCGATGCCCTGGGGAATCGAGCCCCACGAAGCACGGTTGTGAGCGTTCTTGACGCCCTTCTCGATCAGTCCCTTGACTTGCTCCCGAACGATGTCACGAAGGTCGTCGGGCATGTCGCCCCAACCACCGTGGCCGTCGAGAGTCTCGCCGTTCTCGTTTCCAACAGCGATGGTGTATTCGTCGCCGCCGCCCTTGCCCTTGTTCTTCTGCTTGCTGTATTGCTCAAGCCGAGCCATGTAGTAGTCCGAGCTCTCCAGTTTGGGAAGAGAAAGGAACAACTTCTCAAGGTCCGGATCGTCGGTGATCGGAGCACGACCGGGCATCATGCAGAACGTAGGCAACTTGTCTTCGCCGATGATGCTGTTGATTGCAAGGTCCGTGGCAACGTTCCAGAGCTTGTGTCGCTTCTGGTCCGACACGGAACGGTCCGTGATGTGCATGAACACGCAGTGAAACAGCTCATGCATGATGACGCCCTTCTTTTCCTTCATGGAAAGGGAGCGCATGAAGTCAGGGTTGTAACCCATCTTGATATTGCCACGTCGGTCACACATGACGTAGGCAGTGTCAACCTTCCAGTCCCGAATCTTGGGAATGTACATCGACATTCCCCCAAGAAAGGGCTCTTCTTGGAGAAGCTAAATCAGAGCTTGTCCAATCTCGTACTCGTCGGGATCGACGTTGGGGTCAGGCTCGTGGCGGACCTTCAACGGAGAGATTTTGGTGTTCTTCGTGTCGTTCGGGTCGTTCTGTGTTTCACTCATACACCTACTCTACCACCCAGAACGGAATAAGTCAACCCATATTCTGCTAGCATATTTCCAGTGCAACCACACAACGAAAGAAGAATATGCTTATTGGCCCTGTGTTTTGCCTAGCCATTTTCACCATGATGCTCTTTGGGAGTTTTCATCTATAGAAGGGAGGTTTTCTATGACGTGCGAGCACTAGGTGTGACAGACTGGTTTTCCCTGTAAAACAAGCGAGAAAATGAAAGCGCTTGTATTTTTCCTAGGGAATTTGCAGGGATTCCGCCCCCGCAACCCTCGCCTCCGATAACGGCCAGGAAATTTCCACACAGAATAATGGTTTAGAAAAGGCCATGGGGGTGGTATTATAGGTACATCAGATGAGGATGACGCTCCGGCGGCGGTTCGCCGGAGCTAGCAACCAAGGCAATCGATAAAAGGTACAAAGAAAACATGTCTACTCTCGCCGTCAATCTCGACATTCGTTCTACCAAGGCTCTTGTCTCTCGCTTCTCGTCGGACCGTGCGGTGATGCTTCGTGGTCGCCACGGCATCGGCAAGTCCCAGGTGGTCTATCAGATTGCAGGCTCGCTGCGCCACGATCTCTACAAGGACCGTGACTACTGCGTCCGGATGAGTGCGGCACTGGCCAAGGACAGCGGCTTCCGTAAGATGGTGCGAGCCTTCTGGAAGCGTAACGAGGGCAACCCTGCCTACGAGGGTCACGCTCGGGATGTGTGGCACTACGACATGGGTGTGCCGGTCATCGAGCGCCGTCTTTCCCAGATGACCGAGGGCGATATCACGGGTATCCCCTTCGAGGGCAACCGAGGCGGAACGGTGTTCCGTGCGGTGGAGTGGCTCCTGGCTGCGTGCGAGTACCCTTCGGTTCTCTTCCTCGATGAGCTCAACCGAGCGATCAAGGGTGTCGAGCAAGCGACCTTCCAGCTTGCCGATTCCAAGGCGTTCGACGGCAACCTGCTTCACGAGGGCACTCGGGTGTTCGTGGCGGTCAACGTCGGAGAGCAGTACGATGTGCAGCCGATGGATCCTGCGGCGATCTCTCGATACGCCACGATCGACCTTGAGCCCACGCTCAAGGATTGGTTGGACTGGGCCAGCGACAACTGCAACCAGGGTCTCGTCGAGTTCATCCGTTCGAACGAGAAGTTCTTGGAGTACAAGGACACGTTCGAGGCGAACAAGAAGTACCCGGACCGTCGTGCCTGGGGCAACCTGGATGCGGAGCTGACCCAAGCGGGTCTCTACGACGAAGTGGAAAACACCCTGTTCTGCCACATGGCTGCATCGATGGTCGGTTTCGAGCCTGCGCTGGCTTACTGGAACTTCATGAAGGAGCGTGACGCTGACATCTCGGCAGAAGACGTGCTCTCGGACTGGTCGGCGGTTCTGAAGCGTCTTCCGAAGGACGACACCAAGAAGTACAGCAAGTTCATCGATCTCATGGGCAAGCTCGACCACAAGCTGAAGACCCACAACCTCAACGACTCGGAAGCCCGGAACATGGGCGAGTTCATGAAGTCTGCACCGCCCGAGGTGTTCATGACTTGCTGGAAGTCGATCAACGTCATCCAGGCGAACATGATCAAGGTCCACAAGACCATTCAGGACTACACCCTGAAGCTTCTCGCCAACAACCAGGGAATCACGCCTGCGCAGATTCCCGCTCCGGCTCCCGCTGCAGCGGCTCCCGCTGTGACCGCTGCAACCCCTGCCCCGGCTGCTGCCCCGGCTGCCAAGCCCAAGAAGCGTAAGTGAGAACACCGGGGGGGAATGTGTTCTACGACCTTCAATCCTAGTGGGGGACAGATAAGTCCCGCCGACAACCGATAAAGTGGGCGAGGGAGCAAGATGAAAGTCTTGCTCCCTTTTTGCATTTCTAGAATTGCATTTGAATTCTGTTGTGTTGTTGCTACCCTGTGTCGACAGGAGTACAACACGACATGAACAACATGCAAATCAAGTTCAAGAAGACACATCCGAACGCCATTCTGCCCAAGCAGGGGAAACTGGGAGACGCAGGGTTCGATCTATTCTGCGTTGAGGATTTTCGGCTTCGGCCAGGAGAGAGACAGTTGGTTTCTACCGGACTTCAACTGGCAGACATGCCAGCGGGGATCTTCGGCAGTCACTTTTCATTCTTCCTCCAGATTGAAGGTAGGTCGGGGCTAGCGGCTAAGGGTGTCATACCACTGGGAGGCATCATCGACGCAACATATCGAGGAGAGATAAAGGTTATTCTCCAGAACTTGAACCAACAACGGCATGGCAGTATTTTTTCGGAAACAGTAGACCGGGATCTTTCAGAGAAAACCGTTTCGTTCAAAGCAGGGGACAGAATAGCTCAGCTGTTGATTCGAGTGATTGTAACCAGCGATGGCAGAGACCTTGCTGGTGACGTTGAGATGCTCGAAGCTGACGATGTGACAGAAACAGCGAGGGGAGATGCTGGATTCGGGAGCACGGGGCAATGAAGCTCGCAGAGTTTCTCAAACTAAAAGCTGGCACTCTGGTGTTAGGGTTCGATACAATTGCGGAGGGGTCGGGCGTTGCAACTCTTTCTCTTACTGGCTGGGAGTCCTTTGACTCCTCGGAGGAATCAGAGCAGCCGTCATCTAGCCACAGAAGAGATGGTGTTGGAACCATATGGTATCCGACACGAACCATCCCAGATGGCACAGTTGTCCGAAACACAGAAAACCTAGACTGGGACAAGACAAAAGCTGGATGGAGGAAACTTGGAATACCTGACCCGTGGACCATGTGGCCAGGACAGCTTGTCACGTTTCCGGTTGGAGAAACTGTAGGGCTGATAACAGGAAGGGTTGTTGTTGCCTCTCCTGACAAGACAGAAACTCCATATGTTGCGGCTAGACTCTATATTGAATTGCTAGCTTCGGATGGCGAACTTGGTTTCGTGATGCTTCAGACAGATGACATTCTGAAACGAAAGCTATTCTTGGTATGAACACGAACACAATCAAAAAACCTATTCTACTGATCGATGGACTGAACGTCTTCATCAGACATTTTGCGGTGAACGAATCTGTGACAGCTGGCGGCGACCTTGTTGGTGGCGTTCTAGGCTTCACGAAAGCACTTGGGCACTTGATAGAGCAGTTCAAGCCTGAAGTTGTCTATGTTGTATGGGAACAAGGTGGTCCGTCTCCTAGGAGGAAGTCCATCTACTCGGAATACAAGGCCAACAGGGCTACGAACAAGCAGCTAAAAGAGATGTATCGCCAAGATGGAAAGTTCATTGCGGCAAGCGACACACAAAACAAGCTGTTTCAGCTCCAGCTGTTGACGAAGATTCTAGGAGAACTACCTGTTTGCCAGCTGTTTCTGCAAGACACAGAGTGCGACGACATAATCGCTTATCTTGCGAAGAGGAAGTTCCAAGGCAGAACAGACACGACGAAGATTGTGGTGTCTTCCGACAAGGACTTTTATCAACTTCTCGAAGACCCAACAGTGAGGATATACGATCCAGGCAAGAAACTGCTTGTTGGAGCAGACGATGTTCTTGAGAGGTTTGGCGTGCATGTAAGAAACATCACGCTTGCAAGAGCGGTTGTTGGCGACCCTTCCGACAACCTAGATGGCATACCAGGGATAGGGTTCAAAACGCTTACAAGCCGTTATCCGGGCATCCGTTCGGGAGAGACAGACTTGGATGCGTCCTGGTTGGAGGAAGCCTCCAGAAAGGCTATAAACGAAAGTGGTGGCAAGAAACTGCCGAAGTGCTATTCTGATGTTCTACAGCATCTAGATGTAGTGAACAGGAACTGGAGGCTTATGTTTCTTGACACAAGCTGTCTGGCGGCTTCACAGATAGCGAAGATAGACTACAAGGTTGATAACTTCGAACCGAAGTACAACAAGATGAACTATCTGAAGATTTTTTCCTCTGCAGGAATCCCTGTGAGCTACGACATAGACAACTGTTTCAACGCAACGAGGCTGCTACTTCGTTGACCCGGCTGTTGGGGTAGGACAGTCGAGATGGTGGGATAGTTAGCCTCACCCTTGAAACGCTAAACTAGTTTCGAACTGCTAAATGGTCGTGTAGAACACTGTTCCACACGGCAAACACACTTCCATCTTTCACACCAACACGTAACACACGAGTACAAAATGACATCACAAGAACTATTGAGCAACAAGAAACCAGCAGAGCAAAAGGTAGGGTTTGCTGCACTTGGCAAATCGTTTCAAGAGAAAGTGCTTCAAGCACTTCTTACGGACAGACTGTGGGCTGCACAGTTTGTCGAAGTTTTCAACGTTGACGAGTGTCTTGAGCCTGCGTACTTGAAGCTGATTGCCAACAAGTACATCGGCTACCACACGTCATACAAAGAGTTTCCGACACTAGAACTGCTTATCACTGTCATCAAGGATGCGTTGAGTGCAGATAACGACCTTGTTTTGAGAGAACAGTGCCATGGGTTCTTGCAGAAGGTTATCCGGAACGAGAGTTTGAATGACCTTCCTTGGGTAAAAGAGAAGGCGTTCGAGTTCTGTCGCCAGCAGCTTATCAAGAATGCGCTGCAAGAAAGCGTTGGCTTGATTGTTGCTGGCAAGCACGACAAGGTTGCAGAGGTTATGAAGGCTGCTCTGGCGGCTGGTATGGCTTCGTCTCCTGGCCATGACTACTTGAACGACATCGATGCAAGGTATTCTGAGACATACAGGCACGCCATCAAGACAGGCATTCCGGAGCTTGACGAGAAGAAAGTGATGGCTGGCGGCCTTGGCTCTGGAGAGATTGGCATTGTGTGTGCTCCCAGCGGCGTTGGCAAGAGCCATGTCCTTACACACATAGGGGCGCAAGCACTGTTGCAGCAGAAGAACGTGTTCCACTACACCATGGAGCTCAACGAGAGATATACCGGTATTCGATATGACAGCCACTTGACCGGCATCAACGCTTCGGACTGTTCGGAAGCGAAAGAGCAGATCAAGGGCTACTTCGAAGCGAACAAGGAACATCTAGGAAGACTCATCATCAAGGAATACCCAGCTAGGTCGATCAGCTGTTCAAACATCAAGGCACACGTTGAGAAGATGACCTACAAGGGCATCAAGCCTGACATGATCATCATTGACTATGCTGGTATCATTCGGTCAACCGACAGGTACGACCTTCCGAGACTTGAAATGCAGAGTGTGATTCAAGAAGTTCGAAGGATGGCAAAAGAGCTGGACCTTCCAGTGTGGACCGCCCTTCAGTCCAACAAGGAAGGTGCGAAGAGCGACATCGTCGACCTTACAAACCTAGCGGAAAGCTACGGACAAGCTGCAGAAGCGGACTTCGTGATTGGTCTTCAGAGAATGAGCACACAGAAGTCAACAGGACTTGGAACCTTGTTCGTTGCCAAGAACCGGTTTGGCATCGATGGGTTGCAGTTCAAGATTCACTTGAACACAGCGCAGAGCAACATCAGAGTTCTTACCGCCGATGAAGTTGAGGGCATTCAAGCAGAGATGACATCGGAAGAAGAAAGACTGAACGAGAGCGTCGTTGACAAATTCAAGGCAGCTCTCAAGCAGACGAAGCAAGCATACAATGTTCAACGAACATACAGCAAGTAAATCACAGGAGAAACAGGAATGTCACTAGTAGACAACAAAGGGTACATCATCGATCCATACAGAAACTTCATTCACACGAGTCGATACGCTCGCTGGCTGGATGACAAGGGCCGTAGGGAGACGTGGGCTGAGACGGTAGCCCGTTATGTTGGGTTCATGCGCAAGCACATGACCACAAACTACGGCTACGCCAAGGATGACCCCAACTTCGACTTGGTTGAGAAGGCCATTCTTGAGCATGAAATCATGCCCTCAATGAGAGCGTTGATGGCTGCTGGCCCTGCTATGGAAGCAGATAACATCTGCGCCTATAACTGTCTCGGGAGAGAAACTGAGTTCATTACTCAAGAAGGAGTGCGCCGATTCTCGGATTTCAAGAGCGGAGACAAGGTTACTGTCCTCACTCACACGGGAGCATGGAAGCCTGCGACCGTGCGCAGTTATGGCGAACAACGGCTGTACAACATCACAATTTCCCGTGGGCGCTCTGCACATACGGTCAGAGCCACAAAGAATCATCAGTGGATTTTGGCCGATGGGTCACGAACAACAAACCTTCAGCCGAAGGACCAGTTGGCCAGACCACCACGAATTGTGGCCGATTGGGATTACTACAACAGTTCGCCAACGGAACGTATCTATTGGGCGCTGGGGTTCGTGTATGGCGACGGTACTTTGACCAAAAACAAGAGTGGCGAGTACACACACTCGATGGTACGCCTATGTGGTGAAAACAAAATGAGGTTCCTGGATAGATTCCAAGAGCTCGGCTATTCTGTGAGTTCACCTGCCTCGTGGGGTGGGGATGCGGTTGCCTATACTGGCCACTACCTAAAGGCGCTGCCAACAATTGAAGAGGACGGTTTCGAAAAGGTTGTCGCCTTTGTGCGTGGATACCTCGATGCAGATGGCAACAAGAACCTAAACGGGGAATGGCCAAGCCCATTCAGCGGGATTCAAGCATCCAAGGAAACATCAATAGAGTTCATTCGCAAGATGTTCCCTGCCGTTGGAGCTTACATCACTCAGGAAACGGACCTTACTGGGGAAGAAACCAACTACGGCATTCGCCCGAAAACATCCACGTTTGGACTCGTTCTAGGTTTTGGCGACTCCAAGAACTCTACATATAGCGTGCAGAATATTCAAGAATCCACAGTCGAGACTGTGTGGTGTCTTGAAGTAGAAGACGACCACTCATTTGTTCTTCCAAATGGCATTGTTACAGGAAACTGCTCGTTTATCGCTGTTGACTCGCTCCGTGCCTTCGACGAAGCCATGTACATTCTGATGAATGGAACAGGGGTAGGGTTCTCGGTTGAGCAAGAGCACGTCAAGGAACTGCCTGTTATCGCTGACGAGTTCGAACAGACAGAAACCACGATTGTTGTTGAGGACAGCAAGATGGGCTGGGCCAAGGCATACAAGGAACTCATATCCTTGCTTGTGAACGGTCAGATTCCGAACTGGGACACCAGGAAGGTCAGACCAGCTGGAGCAAGACTGAAGACGTTCGGTGGCAGAGCTTCTGGCCCTGAACCACTGAAGGAACTGTTCAGATTCACCACGCAAGTGTTCAAGAACGCCAAAGGAAGACGACTGAAGTCTATTGAAGCGCATGACATCATGTGCAAAATTGGTGAAGTCGTTGTTGTTGGTGGTGTGCGCCGAAGCGCCCTTATCTCGTTGTCTAACCTTGATGACTTCGAGATGGCGAAGGCGAAGAGTGGGCAGTGGTGGGAATCACAGCCACAGCGTGCTCTTGCGAACAACTCTGCTGTGTATGACTCGAAACCAAATACAGCACAGTTCCTTCGTGAGTGGAGAAACCTTTATGAGTCCAAGTCAGGAGAGCGAGGAATCTACAACGCTGAAAGCGTAAGGAAGCACACTCAGAAGGCAGGCAGGAGAGATGCGTCGAAGGTTCGTGGCACCAATCCTTGTGCAGAGATTCTGCTGCGTTCACTTCAGTTCTGCAACTTGACAGAGATTGTGATTCGTGCTGAAGACACAGAGGAAGACTTGTTGAGAAAGGTTGAGCTTGCCACCATTCTTGGCACATGGCAGTCAACCCTTACCAACTTCAAGTACATCCGTAAGGCATGGAAGAACAACTGCGAAGAAGAGAGACTGTTGGGAGTGAGCTTGACCGGAATATTCGGCAACAAACTTACTTCAACGAACGGGCCAGAGCTGGCAGCGCTGCTCAACAGGATGAGAGAGAGAGCCATCGAAGTCAACCAGAAGGAAGCCGAAGACCTTGGAATCCAAGCGTCGACAGCCATCACCTGCGTCAAGCCATCAGGCACGGTGTCACAGCTTGTTGGTGTGTCTAGCGGCATTCACCCATGGCATTCGGAATACTACCTTCGTTCTGTGAGAGCGGACAACAAAGACCCATTGACAACATTCTTGAAGGCTTCAGATGTGCCAAGCGAACCAGAAGCCTTGAAGCCGGAATCGACAACAGTATTCTCGTTCCCTATCAAGGCGCCAGAGGGCGCTATCGTCAACTCTCATCTCACAGCCGTTCAACACCTTGAGCTATGGAAGACATACAGAGAGTGTTGGACAGAACACAACCCGTCGGTAACGATATCTGTTCGTGAAGATGAGTGGATGGATGTTGGTGCGTGGGTATACAAGAACTTCGACCACATTGGTGGAGTATCCTTCCTTCCAGCAACCGACCACATCTATCGTCAAGCTCCGTATCAAGAGATAACCAAGGAACAGTACGAGGAAGCAGTGTCGAAGATGCCTGCCGAAATCTCTTGGAACGACCTGAGCATGTTCGAAACGGAAGACAGCACCTCTGGCACACAAGAACTGGCTTGCAGCGCAGGTGTGTGCGAAATCGTTGACATCACTTCAACAGCGAAGTGAGCCGATATCCCGATATGTGTTGAGTGTTGATTATCGTTGACGTAGCATAAGCGTAAGCCGAACTCTACCAACGAACACACATTCAGCACATATTCATATGAGCAACGATTCAACTCCTCAAGCTCCGTCTAAGACGAGAAGCCTGATTGTCAACTTGTTCTTCTACCTTATAGGGGCCGTGGCTCACTATGTCATGAGTCATAAGCTAGGCAAGACGAAGCATAGGCAAAAGATAAAGCATGCCACAGAGCTTCTTGACACTGTGCCTACGGGCAACGACACATTCTTCACAAGCTTGAAGAAGTCGGGGCAGTTGTTCGAGAAACTCGCATACGCAGAGCATGACGTTTATCCTTCAACAAAGGAAGCCAAAGAAGCCATCCTGGCAAAAGACCCGAATCTCGTTGTGCATAAAGACAGGACTTTCATTCAGTTGCTGATAGAGCTTGTCACTGACAACGGCCTGTTCGAACACACTGAGGTTGTTGCGAAGATAGGCAAGAACAACGAAGCTAACATGGTTGTGACTCAGTACACGTTCACTGGGGGACGAGTGCTGTATATCTTCAGGTATTTCTACACGTACGGGGATTTTCTGGAGCCTGAGTACATTTCCAACTTCGACTGCTACAGCCTGTTCGGCGACCTGTTCAAGAAGAGCAGCCAAGCTGTTATCGTCTCGTATGATGAAGAAAGCCACAAGACGGTCATCGAACCGTTGAGGCACGAGATGTTTTCTGCTGGAGAGCCTGTGACATTTTGTGGAGCATGCAACACCGACAAGCTTGACAAGCTGGTGAAAGAGTTTCAACAGTATGAAGACCTAGGAGAGCAGCGAACGTATCTGTTGGTTGGAGCTCCAGGCACAGGGAAGACAACCACCTGCCTCCAGTTGGCGAAACAGATATCTCCCAATGCCATCATCAAGCTTGACTTCTCACTGTTCAAAGCAGCCAACAACGACTTTTTGCACTCGCTGTTGGAGTTCTCCGGTGCAAAAGTCGTCATCATCGATGATATTGACCGGACGCTTGGAGACGCCAGCCTCATGCAGAAACTCTTGTACTGCCTTGAGAGTGCGAAAGGTATCGATACGAAGCCTGTGTTGTTGGCCACTGCAAACAGTGTAGCAGCTATGCCCAAGGCTCTTCTTCGTCCTGGTAGGTTCGACAAGATTGTGGAGTTCTTGCCCCCAACAGTTGAAGAGAGAATCCAGTGGTTTCTTGAGTGTTCATTGACCGAACCACAGCTGAAAGAACTGGTCCTTCACACCGAAGGACTTGCGCAGGCACACTTGAAAGAGGTTTCAAAGCAGCTGAAGTGCGGAACACCAGTGGATGATGTCATTGAAGACTTGAAGCTAAGGAAGAAGTATGAGGAGCAAGCAGTCAAGTAGCCTTCATGTCCCACGCATCGGATACCAACTGGAGCAGTTCTTCTTTTGTGAGTGGTAGGGATGAGCGTTGTGCATCTGCTGAGATGCGAGCAACCACACTGTTGAGCTTCTCTAGATCCACAGCCAAGTTGTATCCGGGGGTCATGTCGCTGCTGTAGGGGTTTTTGGACTTGTAGTGCTTCTTGAGTTCGGAAGCTTTCTTGACAAGTGCTGGGGACTGTATTGCCTGAGCGGCCAGAGCCTCTTGTATGAGTTTTCTTATGATGTATTTGAAGGCTGTGCGGGTCATGCAAATAACTATGCTGGCATAACCGCACCGGCAGCTGTGAAGTAGCTACCAGCCAGCTTGCTAGCGAACAACATGGCCAGATAAAGACTAGCTGTTGGGATGAGCTCTCCTGGCTTGATATCCATTACCAGCTGTTGATGAACGGAACTCCAGGTGTTGTTGAGTTGGGAGGTGTTGACGGCCATGGGGTTATAGAACCCGTAAGTCAAGGCCGCTCTCACAGCCCTGATGGCGTTGTCGAGTTTGGGCTTGTTTTTGTTCGATTCCGTCTTGGGTATACCAACCTTGACAACGTGTGCCTGCAAGTTCTGGATTCTCTTTATGGTGAGGGAAGACACATCGGACACATCGTGTTTCTCATTCTGCTCCTGTCTCTTACCTTCGAGATAGTGCAAGTGTGCACACACTCTTGCTCTAGAGCTGTTGTTGTGGACGGTAAGCACGTTGCTTGTGATGCTTACCTTGTCAACGGTTGGGAGTAGGTCATAGTCAGCGAACACAAGAGACTCACCCTTCAGCGTGCTCAAGATATCACCGTTGCAAGCTGCAGCTATGTCGATCAAGAAGTTCAGCGTCTCAAGAGACTGCTCAAGCTTGACGGGAACAACGTCTAGTCTACCAGCTGCAAGGTTCGAATACAGAGTAGCTACAACTTCCTCATCGAATCCTTGTGCGATAAGAAGAAGAGGTACCCCAGTGCTTGCGCTCTTTCGAAGCAGGCCGTCAAGCTCGGACACTTTCTCTATCACACCATCCACAAGAAGCACCTTGGCGTTGAACCGCTCATAGGTGCCAAACTTCGGAACGAAGCCGTTGTAAGGGTTGATAGGGAAGTTGTAGCCATACTGTAGACCAACGCTAAAGGTCGTGTTGTCAGTCTCCTCTAGGGTTATGGTCCCTTCAAGACCAGCAAGCGTCATAGCTTCCTTGACCACAGTCTCTAGAACGCTGTCGTGACCAACAGCTGTTGACACAACACCGTCTAGGAGTTCCTGTGAGGCTGGAGAGCAGACCTTCAACACCTCAACCCAGTACGTGTCAGCCTGTTTGCCCGAGAGCTCGGATAACCCCTTGTAGGCGTTGTGTATGTGTTGTTGATAACTCTGGACCGTTTCTGCCTTCAAGTGTTCTTTTGCAAACCCGGCGAACGCCTTCAAGAACATATAACCAGCACCCTGGCACTTGATGTCAAGCTGATAGGCGGTCTTGAGCAAGTCGCCATAGAGCATCTTCTCAAAAGCGTCCACGGGCTTCAGCAAGTTTACGAGAAGCTGGTAGGAGCCCTTGTAGAGAACAGTGCCGTTCTGGTTGATGGCAACGGTTACACGAGATAACAGCGAGTCCAGCTTTTCCACCCTTTTCAAGAGTTCTGACTGGGTTTTCTCTTTATCAACAAATATGCTGGTGTTCATGAGGTACCTCGGATTCTCGCATATTTATGTAAGCGAGGTGGTCAAATGCCCAACACGAGAGAGCAGGAGCTCCTAGAGCTGATAGTACAAAAGTTCAACGATAGTCGGGCGTTGAACGGTGGTTTCGACAAGCTGTGTCTTATGATCGAGCACGTTCAAGCTGAACAAGACAAGAACAGTGGGAAGCTGGACAAGGTATCAGACGCTCTCTACGACCCGGACCATGGCTTATTCGCAAGGGTAAAGAAGTTGGAACAGAAGATTGATAGCAACCTGGGCGACCTCGATCAGATCGTGAAGGGCATTCCAACTGTTGAGACGAAAGTCACAGCACTAGTGACCAAGGTCGAAAGCCTTGAAAAGAAGGCAGAGACTCAGACCACGCTCGATAGCGATACAAGGAAGAAGATTCAAGACCTTGAGAAGTTCCATGCGCACATGGAGAAAATTGGTGGTGTTGGCCTCAACGAGTTTTCTGACATTGTGGCGCTGAAACAAAGGATGTCGAATATTTATTGGGCACTGGCGCTTGCTATCATGATGTTTGTTGGCAAGCTGTTGTTCGAACTAGCCAAAAGATAGCTTCTAGGCCCTGTGGAACGTACAACAGCCTATACAACAGTGTCGTGTAGCACAACAGTACAATAACACAGGAGAAACACAAATGAGTGACGATACAAGACAACATCTGGCGGACGTGTGGGAATCAGTGAAGGCTGCTGTGGCCGAAGTTGAGGAAGACGTGTCGAAGAGCGTGGCTAAGGGCACGCTCGCTGCCGGAACAAGAACACGCACAGGCACACACCGACTGCGCAAGCTTCTTGCAGAAGTGGTGAAGGCTTCGAGGGCACACGATGCTGCAGTGAAGGCTGAGCGCAAGGCTGTTCAAGAGTCTGTGCCTGTCGCTGTTGAAGTTTGAACAGTAGCTTGTTCCGAGTAGTTTCGGAACACAGTGAAGATTCATAGGTGAAACCTAGAGAAAGGGCAACCAACCGGTTGCCCTTTTGTTTTGGACTAGTTAGGACTGGAGACTCATGACAAAAAACACATACATTCTCGACACCAACGTCCTCCTGTCAGATAGCAACTCCCTGTTTGGGTTCAAGGAACACAACGTCGTTCTGCCGTTGATTGTTCTGGAAGAGCTCGACAGACACAAGGACAGGCAAGATGAAGTGGGTCGCAACGCAAGAGATTTCGTTAGGAAGCTCAGCGAGCTCACGAAGGAGAACCAGGACTTCAAGAAAGGCATTTCCATTGGAAACAACATGGGAACGCTTCGCATCCTCGCCATTTCCGACCTTATGCAAGAGGCGGAAGCTATCGAACAGCTACCATTCGAACTTCAGGACAAGAAGACCGGAGACAACACGATTGCTCAGTTCTGTGTGAACTACATTCACAAGCACAAGGACGAGACGGTGGTGTTGATTACAAGAGACACCATCTTGAGGTTGAAGGCCAAGGCGCTTGGCATTGTGGTTGAAGACTATAAGAAGTTCAACGTTGTCACGAGTGTGAGTGCGTTGTATTCTGGCGTGGAGCTGCTTGAAGACGTTGACGGCGTTGACGTGAATGACTTCTACGAGTGCGGTGATGCAGGGTATGTGTTGCCAAAGGAAATTGAAGAGAAGCTCTATCCTAACCAGTTTGTCATTATCAAGTGCGGGCAGCAGAGCGGCGTTGCTAGGTTCATCGCTCCAGGGAAACCACTCAGGAAGATGGCTAAGAACCCAGGCAAGCTGTCCGCAAGAAACAAGGAACAGGAATTTGCAAGAGAACTTCTGTTCGACAACGATGTGAAACTGGTAACGCTCGCAGGGCAAGCCGGTACGGGCAAGACCTTGCTTTCTATCGATGCCGGTATCGAACAGGTGTTGAATGGCAAGCGTTATCGTTCGCTTGTCATTTGTCGTCCAGTGATGCCTGTTGGCAGAGACATTGGGTTTCTCCCTGGAGACTTGAACGAGAAGCTTGAGCCATGGCTAGCTCCCATCAAGGACAACTTGAGGTTTCTGTTGAGTGAGTTTGGCAAGAAGAGCAAGTTCGATGAGCAGGTTCTTCAGAGCTACTTCGAAGAAGGCATTATCGAAGTTCAAGCCATGACCTTCATCAGAGGCAGAAGCATTGCCAATGCTTTCGTAATCATTGATGAAGCTCAGAACACCAACCTTCACGAGATGAAGACCATCTTGACAAGAGTTGGAGAGAACACGAAGATTGTGCTCACTGGAGACATTGAGCAGATTGACAACACTTACGTTGACTCGGTTAGCAACGGTCTATCCATTGCTATCGAGAGATTCAAGTCGCAGCCTATCGCTGGGCATGTGACGTTCAAGAAGGGCGAGCGTTCTCAGTTGGCTACAATTGCTGCTGAGATTCTTCGCTGAGAACAACGTGCTGGGTATAACCCAGTGTTTCGGGTGTCCTAGTTATCAGCAACAAGATGCCCGAGTTCAACCCGAGACGAAAGAAGAAGGTATATACCTTTGGACGTAGCCAACCTCAACAGGTTGTTCGTTCTGGGGAAGAATACTTCGATCTAGCCCGAACGGAACAAGCGTACCCTTTCTATGGGCTGTTCGGTCCTAACGCTGCGTTCCCCACAGGCAGTGCCATTGTTGTTACTGGCGAGTACGACGAGAGCACTGTTACGTTTGCAAACACCGACACAGCGAACATCACGTTCAACGTAACATTCACAAGCACTCCTGTTGTTGCTGTGAGTCTTATACCAAACGGAAATGGTCTTGAGAACGTGGCGGCAACAATTGCTAGCGTGACAACCACGGGCTGCACGGTGAACTTGTCTGCACCTTTTGGCGGCAAGCTTCTGTACAGAGCGATTTACGCTGCTGTTTACCCTGCTATCGTCGAGAGGGTTACGGTTAGCGCATCGTTCTACTACACCGCATCTGCAGGAACAAGTGACCTTTCGATTGGAGACAACTTCCTGGCGTCATATACGTCCTTGGGGGCAACTCCTACCGACATGTTCATCACTGTTGAAGACAGAAACGTCTCTGGTGATGCTGTGGTTGCTGTTGTTGAAACAGGGAGCTATGGGCTGACAAGCACTCAGGTGAGCTTGTCGGCACCGATAACGGATAGAGTTCACTACATCGTTGTGAAGTAGTTCGTGAATACCTAAGACGGAGAGAATATACAATGGCGAATGACTTTCGAGCACAACAAGCAAGAGTGAGCAAGATTATCGGTTCTGGGTCTTCCATCATGGTGTACCCTTCCGGTAGCGCTTCTGATTTTGCTGGGAACGTAACGTTCTCTTCCGGTTCAGTTGGAACAGATGTGTTCCTGTTTATCTCAGGCAGTTCAACGGCAAAAACCTTGTTCGGTGGAGACACTCATACGTCCGGTGCTGCAACCGTTGGTGGAGCATTTACCGTCAATGGTGCTACAAGCCTCAACGGGACAGTTGGCCTTGGTGATGCAGCTGCAGACGTTGTGACCATCACAGGGCAGCTGACAGCCTCACAGGGGCTTAGCGCATCCCTTCCAGTGATAGGTGGCACGGCTAGATTCAACTTCCTTTCGGGTACACTTCAAAAAACAGCTGCAGGTGCCAACTTCCTTGTTGGAAGCAACCTCACCGTGAACTACAACAGCTCTGGTCAATGGGAACTGTCTGGCTCTGCTGCGGCTTCCGTTGCCTTCCTTTCTGGTGCTGTTGCTTATTCTGGCTCTTCAGGCATTACTGGCTCTTCTGCTCTTGGGTTCAACGACAACACGAAGACGTTGACCTTGGGAGGGCCTCTGAGCGCCTCCCTTGTCGATGCCATAACGTCGAACAGTTCTAGCGTTGCAACCTTCACACACAACGCTGGTACTGGTTCTGCTGGCATCGGGGCTGACATCACCTTCAGAGTGAGCAACGGCTCTGGTGTTCTCACGGATGCTGCTGCTATCGGTGGTATGTTGCTCACGACAACCAATGGTGCTGAATCAGGTTCTCTCGATATCAAGACAAGAGCTGCAGGCGGCGCTCTTCGAAGAGCTATGAGAGTGTATGGCTCCGGTGGCATATCAATTGGCACGGACGCAACTATTGTCTCTGACCCAGGAAACGGTGGAATCTGCTTACCAATCAACTCGGGACTCTACGTCAACAGCGGCGGATCCAGCTATGCGTGTGCAGGTGTGTTCGGTGGTTCCACTATGGTTTTCGGTTCTGGTGCATGGAACGTACAGCTCAACGCCTACTCATTGTCCATCTCTGCTGGGCAGGGAATGGGATTGAGCAACGGGTGGTTCTCGCTCGCCGCTGCGGCTGGGTTCCGAAGAGTGAAGCTCGATGTAAACAACACCAACAAAACCGGTGCGTTGGCCGAGAACATGGTCAACATGATTTCGATGTCAGCTCCTAGAACTGTTACACTGCCTGCCGCTACAGACGGTGTTGTCTACCGTGTGAACGGCAGCCAGTTCGCTTCGCCAACGAACTACATTGCCATCACTGGTTCAACGAACGCCAAGATAAACGGCAGGCGTGATATGCCTGTATACCTGACACAGCCATATAGCTCAGTAGAACTGTGGAGCGATGGTGAAGGTTGGCAGGTTCACAACAGAACGCCCAACACAACCAACGAAAGCTCCATTGACTTCGCCATAGCCAGAAACGCTGCAGGTCCAGTTGAATCGGCAGGCGACTACTCCTACGGCATCAACTTCTCGGTAGCTACCGGCTCACTCTGCACGGGTTTCAGACTGCTGTGGTCTGGATCATCGCCAAGGGACTTCATGGTCAAGTTGTGGTCGGGTTCCGTGGCCATTGCATCACAGTCTGTTGCGCTGACAGGATCGAACGACTATCGTGGTGTGTGGACAGCACCGGTTGTTATGACAAGGTACAACAACTACTACATAAGCTTCCGAGAGATAACCGGTACCTACTACTACCCCACAACTGTGACGGATATCGCTGATTTTGGCGGTGGTAGCGGTCAGACGCCGGTGAGGTTCGGACGAAACAACGTTCTCATCGGGAAGTTCTTCAACAACGTTGGAGCCGGTGATACTTTCCCCAACAGTGAGAGCTTCGGTTCGAAGATAGCAACCATCGAACCTGATGTTTTCTTCTGATATCCAGAACCAGTTGACACCTTGATACTGGTTCTGTACCATGCTGGGTTGATAACAACCCTTTACTGCAAACAACCAAGACTCACCGTGATATCTAGAGAACGCTGATGACGACCACTTCCCTTCTATACAGCTCCAAACAGCTCTTCAGCTCGAAGAAGCTCAACAAGAAAAAGAAGAGTGAGAAGCAGGCTGGTGACGAGCCTAGGGCCAAACACAACAAGCAGTTGGTGTTCAGTCATCATGAGTGGAGAGACTCGACGGTTGAAATAATCTCAAAGGTCATCCTTGAGAACAGGCTGCCTGTCATCGAGTTGTTCAGTGTAGGGACGGCTGTTGATGATGGCGAGAGGTATTGCAGCTGTGGATACTTGAACTGTCCAAAGCCAGGGAAGCACCCATCAAACTGGCGAAACTGGACCAGGGCCTTGATTCCTAGTGCTGAGTATCTTGCAAAGATGCTTCAGAAGAAGAACCGAAACTATGCCATCGTTGCTGGCAGGCGCTCACCGAAGAACGGTAAGTGTCTTATCGTTGTTGACGTTGACCAGTTCGACCATCCATACCTCAACTCGCTGAAGGACAGCAACACGTTCTACTACAGAACGGGTGGAGGAGGTTATCACTTCTGGTTCTGGACAACAGAATATCTCTCCAAAAACTCCATATCACTTCTGGCTAAGTCTCTTGACACAAGAGGAGCAAACGGCTATGCCATTATTCCTCCAAGCGAACACTTGAAGGGTTCTTACCACGAACTAGTCGGGAACACCATCCAGGACTTACCAGAATGGCTTGCAGTCGAGTTGCGTGAGAAGATCAAGGCCAAGGCTGCTGAGAGACGTGAAGCCGCTGGTAAGGCTAATAGACACACTACAGCGCTCGTGCAAAACTTGATTGACTCACTCGGGCAAGAACCTACAGAGACGAAGAAGACTTTCAGTCAAGGGTTCTGGGCTACAGCTACTGTTGTGCAAATAAGAAGAGCGTTGGCACTGCCGGGAGAGCTTGTTCCTATCGGCACAAGGAACAACGTCATGTTCAAGTTGTTGTCGGCCAAGAGGGTTCTTGGTGCTTCCGAGACAGAGTTGTGCGCTGAAGCACAAAAGGTGTTGAGCAGGTTTGAGAACCCGATTGCATTCTCCGAAGAGATTCCTGGCATAGTTTCCAGCGTGTTGAAGTACAAGTCTTACGACACGTCCTACGACAAGGTAAACGTCAACTACATCTTGTGGCTTATGAAGAACACGAAGTTCTCGTTCACAAGGGAGACTCCCGAAGAGAGACTCACACGGCTTGAGGAAGCCGACAGGGCATTCTTCGCTGGCCTTGAGGTTGTAGAGAACCCAGGCGAGGATGAAGAACCAGGAGTAAGCTTGACTCAGATATCCGACATGAGGGCCGAATACCTTCAACGAGAACTGGGATGCAAGGGGTCCGTCTATAAGCCTCAACATCTAGCACGGAAACTTGTGGCCTTGGGATATAAGCGGTTTAGGACCGCTAAGAGAAATTATTGGAACATTCGTTTTACCCAGTGTATACTCAAGCCAGTGGAACATTACCAGAGAGGGTCTTCCTCTGCCTGCCCTATGCCACCACAAGAGCGTATAAAGGACACAGTGAAGGAACATAAACAGAGGATGGCTGTCATTGTTCAAGAGAGACAGAAGCCCGAGATAGAGTTGGGCCGTGTGTACACCTCAGATGACACAGGGAAAGAGTATGCTCTATATGAACCCAGGCTTGTTGTTCCTACCAGTGATGGTAAGCAGTACGTGTCGAACTTCCAGTTGCTTGAAGATGCAACCGGCACAAGGGACTACATCTGGATAGCACCCAAGCAGCTGTTTCTCGTTCTGGAAGCACAGAAGAACACGATGCTTGGAATGGGCGAGGACATGCTCTGGCTGCGTGTTATCGCTGGCTCAAAAGAGAACGTTTCCCCGATATGGAAAAACGTTGACGTTGCTCCCGAAGGAACTGTTGCTTGGATTCTTGCAGACCCGGCACACCTTGTTCCTGTTGGGCCACCGACACAGAAGCGTCAACAGAGCAGGAAAGAACACAAGACCATGAACATGACGAACAAAGCTGAAGGGAACAAGAGCGAGGTTGTTGCTCTGCATTTCTCGGACTTGCATTCAAGGTTGCACTTGTTGAACGAGCACCTTCAGTCATTGAAGGACATGAAGTTCGACTGTTGGATCAACACGGGAGACTTCTTCCCAAACCTGCCACATGGAGGTTTGGTTGAGAACGAGCGGAGATACCAAGAGGGTTGGTTCCTGCAAGTCAAGGAATACTTGTTCGAGCTGCTTGACGGCAAGCCTGTGATAACGGTTGACGGGAACCACGACTTCATTTCGCTGGCTGACATGCTGGTCAAGCATGGGTATCCAGGAGAGGTCTACAAGATAGAACAAGGGAAGACGTTGGAGTTCATGGGTTTGAAGTTCAAGGGATTCCAGCACATTCCATGGTGCGGTGGATTCTGGAACCATGAGGTTGATGTTTCCTCCATGGAAAAGATCGTAAGACAGACGTTCGATGGTGCGGAGGATGTAGATGTGCTGCTTACGCACACTCCTCCACAGGACATCCTAGCTTGTCAGTGGGGCGTTCCAGCGCTGAGAGACAAGCTGCTGTTCACGACCCATGGGTTTAGGTACCACATGTTTGGTCATGTGCATGAAAGCCCAGGACAACACGAACAAAACTACATCAAGTTCTTCAACTCGGCTGGTATTGTTCAGCGTGTTGTGATGACGAAGTAATAATACCCAGGAAATTCCCTGGTATTATATTCGTTGAGTTTTCGTGTTCCTTATGGTATTCTTGGTACATGAAGACGACGACGGACTCCAGGCTGTACAAGTTGGTGGCATCCCTCGGTGGACTTTCTAGGTCTCATAACGAAAAAAGGAAGTGTTCTCGCTGCGGATTGGGCTTGGAAGATCCGGCCAGCTTCGAACGTGGCCAAGGGCCGGTGTGTGCCAAGAAGGACACGCACTTGTTCGCCAAGACGATTCCGGCCAACTTCCCCATGGCGACGATGAACGCTATGAGCGTGAACGTGGAGCTTCTTGCCGAGACGGTTCGTCCTGTGTGGCGCTCGGTGATTGAGCTGTTGACGTTCAAGTCTTCGAGGGCTCTTGCTGCTGCGAACCTTGACACGCTGGTGTTTCACGCTTCGGGTGAAGACTGCCGGTTGATTGTCAAGGTGATCGACTGGATGTTGTCTTTCGAGACTCGTGGAGACCAGAAGAACCTGCTGATTCAGACGGTCAAGAATCTTGGATATCCTGGCCTTGCTGGTGTTCTTGCTGGCCAGTCTTCGACGGGCGAGGCTGTTCTTGCCTTCGATGACGTGAAGGGAGTTCTCACGCTCAAGGGTTCCAGCAACAAGGCTGGTTTCTTGGCGATGCGCAAGATTCCGGGGATTGTTGTTCCCCGGTACCGGTCGCAGGGAGTCTACGAGGCTCCTGCTTCCCAGCATGAGAAGTTCATCGCTGCGGTGATGGAGTTCTGGCCTTGCTTCTCTGGTGAAGTGGAGGCTATCACGGCGAAGGCGAATGCGTGGTGTGCTGCTCACCCTGTCAAGGTTGCTGCACAGGCGAAGGCTGCGCAGGTTGACAACCGTCCCAAGGCCAAGGTCGTGACCCAAGCCAACAGCATCGTGGTGTCCTTCGCTTGGGACAAGAGCTTCACTCCGAGGGTTGTGGAGGATATCAAGACGATCAACTGGAAGGAACGCTCGTACAACCCCAACGATCGTACTTGGAAGGTGAACCTCGCTCACAAGGACAAGGTTCTTGGCATCCTGAAGGCTCACTACGCCGTCGAAGAGGTTTCCGGCGACAGCACCACCGCCACTCCTGCTGCTGCCTCCTATAAGCCGTATAGGGGCTCCTACGGACGCAGTGGCCGGAACTGCAACAACCGGGCTTACTGAGTCAGGGAGTTGCGGTAAACGCTCTGGCTTGTACATATAGGTGTGGTTTGCCCCATGGTGAATACACCATAATGGCAAAGAGAAAACACACAAAACAAGTAATCACCGAGGTAAACGAGCACACTGCGGGGATGTCCCTGGCGAGGGGCATCAAGGTTGGAGACTTGTGCTACCTTGACGGAAGCATGGTTGGAATATTCAGCAGTCCTGGGATTGCACCGATAACCGAGATAGGTTTCTTGGGTGAAGATGAGCCCTTCCAGCTAGCTGACTACAAGTCCGACCCTGACAACAGCGACTACTGCTACGTTGGAGTTATTCCTTCTGACTTGGTTAGCTGTCCTTCGGGATGGATGAGGGTGCCTACAGAGTTCTTCGACTTCTACACCGTGAAGAAAGTAAAAGTCAAGAAACCGAAGGCCACCAAGCAGAACACCAGAGTCCAACAAGAAACAACAGCCCCGGAACATACCAACACAACCGCCCTGTACAAGAAGGATAACCTCGAACAACTGTTCTCTGATTATCTGACAAGAGACAGCGCAGATACTTAGCGAACAGCCGTCATGAGCCAGCAGAGTTCCACCAGCAACAACTATCTCCACATTACTGTAGTAGAGAATCCGCTCATAAAAGAGATGAACCGGTTCGAACCTGGGAAGCTGTTCAGGAACACTGGTCTGGATCGGGCGATGTTCAGGAACTTCAGGGGTGATGAATTCCCGGCGCAGGACGTTGGCACTCTTGACAACATGAAGATTGGCCAGAACTACTTGATTCTAGAACGGGTGAGGGAAGGCTACTACACCTGCTACCTCAAGGTTCTCACCGAGAATGGTATCGTTGGCTGGCTGTATGCTGAACTGCGTGAGTTCGGTTCGAAACTAGTCCTTGTGGATCCATAAAGAACATGAACAACAGGAAGTTTCTAGAGCGGACGAAACCAGGAGACCTGTGGGTTGCGGTGGGGTACTACATGGAGCACATGGCCGTTCTGAGAACAGTGACGGAGGAGTCCAGTCCACTGCCAAGCCACTGCAGCCACTGCATTGTGAACGGCAGCGTTTACATGTTTCTCGGATACGACGAAGAGCGACATTTTGGCAGTTTCGTTGTTCATGTTCTCATGAGTGACGGAATGAAGGCCACTATGTACGTGTCGACAGCCGGTGTGCTGCTTGCAAGCAGATTCGAGCCCGTCAATTAAACTCCTGGTAATTACCAGCCAGAATATTCGTTGAAGAAACGGCTTGATTCTGGTATATTGATCATATGCGGGACAGTGCAGATATCTTCGGAACACTACGGCATCAGTCGTACAAGCCGTTTCTGGAGTCCATCAAGCCCGGAACGATTCTGTTCCGGAAAGACACCTACACGGCGAAAGCACACTGCTCCTGGAAAAGCGCTGTTGTTCTGGAGTTTGACTACAGCCTCGACTTCCACACAGCAGGAATCCGGACAAAGGTTCTTTTGCCTGAGTTCGAACGAACTTGCTGTTTTAGTTTGGGTCTCGACAACTTCGTTGAATGGATCACGACAACTCCTCCCAAGGGCTAGACGCACATGATCATGCCAAGGATGACCAATGAAGAGTTTGCAAAAGAACTCAAACCGGGGCAACTGGTTCGTGTTCGGTCGGTACCGGGCTGGGGGCGTAGGCAGCTGTATTTCCCGGACAGCGGTACGTTTGTGGAGTGTGAAAAAACTGAGGACGGTGAGTTGCTCACGTTCTTGTACGGTGAAGCGAAATCTGCGTTTCGGAACACGCTCTCGCTGTACTTTCTAAACAAGGCGGGCATGGTCGTGTGTGTGCTTGACGTGTTCAAACAGACAAACGATCTGGTACATCAACTCCAACCTGTCGAGTAAAGGCCATGAAAACCAAACACAAAACTCGACTGACTGCGCACACGTTACAACGTCTAGAAGCTATCACTCCTGGAATGCTGCTGTACAGAAGATTTACGAGCGAGTTTTACAAAACGTTGTTCGTTCTAGAGTTCGACTATAACGAACTTTTTGTGAAGTTCGTTGCTTGGGATATTGAGCGGGGCGTGCGGTGTAGTTTCGAAGAAGTGTTCGTAACGGCTTTCCTCGACGCCTGGACAACGGACCCGAGCAAGGTTTGCTCACATGAAGAATGAACTGATCTTTCAGAACTACAAACCAGGAACCATGGTTCGGGCGAAGTTCAGCCATGCATCACTGTTTTTTGTTGTTGGGAGCAAGCCATATCGATATCTCGACGTAGCCAAGAATGATATTGTCATGGTTCTGAGCGTGAGAAAAGAACGAACCAACCTCGGATTTCTCTGGGCTCTGACTTTTCTTTTGCTCGATGGCAATATTGGAGAGCTGCGAATGCGTGGTGCTTCAGACTCGTTTTCGTATTACTTCGAACCGGTGGACTGAGCGTTCCTGTATCGCCCCCGACAGGAACAACTTCGAAGTTGAGAGCTAGTTACCAGTGGACCCTAGAGGCTTGTTGGTCTCTGGGGTCTCGGACGTTCTGAGGTCTTCGATTTCCTTGAGCATCTTATCGATGCTGCGGTCGAAGTATTCCTTGTAGTCTTCGGACATAACGACCTTGCCATCTTCGCCTACGGTTACTCTGAGCATTCTCATGTTGTCAACAACATGGGTGCCTGTGAGGATAGCCAGCTGTAGAAGCTTGGCGATTTGTCCGATGAGTTCGTCACTTAGTTGATGTTGTGTTGACATTTGGGTTTTCCTTGTTGTACAAGCTAGCGAGTTGTTCGATTATTGTCTTGTGTTCTTCGCTGATAGGTTCTGAAGGCAGGGCTACAACGGGAACAACGTACATGTCTCCCCGTTCCTTGCTTGCTACTGAAGCGTATACTCCCTTACCTTTCACACGAAGCATCTGCCCGTTGGACAGCTTGGGAAAGTTGACGCTTACGGTAGAGCCATCAACGGTAGGAATGGAGTAGGCACCACCTAGCACAGCTATGTGATATGGGACGTACGTCTCCATAATAACCCTGCCATCGGTTCCCAGTTGAACGTTGTCTGGAACTTGTACATGTACTCTTGTGAGCACTTCATTGTTTTCATCGATGGTCGTGTGCAAGGTTGTGTCGAAGATAACTCCTCTTGGGATGTTCACCCGAACTTCTTTTTGCTCTATCGTTACACCTTGGCCGTTGCAAGCCTCGCACTTTGGATATGTGAACCCTGCCACACACTCACCACAGGTTTTGTCCTTGTCTGTTGGGTGCTTGCCGGAGCCGTTGCAGGATGTGCATTGCCGCCTCTGTGAGCCTTGTCTGTGGCAGGTGGAACAGTTGATGCGTGTTGGTACGGTGACAACCCTTTCCTGCCCCTGCAACGTCTCCTGGAGAGAAAGACCCATATCCACAACGTAGCGGTTCTTGGGGGCTTGGCGAGGGCGATGGGCGTCCACCTTGCCGTTGAACCCGAAGAAGCTGTGGAATATGTCTTCCGGTGATACGTGCATGTTGTTGCCGAACGGGAAAGGGAAACCACTGGACTGTGGAGCGTCATAAGCTTTACGCTTGTCTTCGTTTCCTAGGACTTCGTAAGCCTCAGTAACTTCCTTGAACTTATGTTCAGCTTCCTTGTTGCCTTGATTCCTGTCTGGATGGTAGTCGAAGGCGAGCTTGCGGTAAGCCTTCTTGATGTCATCCTGTGAGGCAGTCTTGTCAACGCCCAAAGTCGAGTAGTGGTCTTTCATTATTGAGGCTTCTTGTAGAGGTTCTCTTGTGCGTAGTCAGCTAGAGCCTTGTGGAACTGTGCTAGTTCCTCAAGGGTGAATCCAACGTCGTCTGTTATCCCTGGCTGCTTGTCAAGGATGAGCTCTGGCCTGTTGAATCGTCCTTGCTCTCTGGTCCAGTATTCAACGTGTCTTACCTTGACAACCCAAGCTCCTCTTGTGCCAACAACCTTTTCGTGTAGAACTCTCATTTGTTTCCCTTGTTCATCTTGGCTCTCCTGAGTCCCAGGAGACCATAGCCTGTGATGTCGCTGTAAGCATCCTCAAGCCCCTCTTGAGTGCCATTGTCATTGGTGCTGATTCTCATGAGCTTGTCGAATATTCTGACAACACAGAGCATGTCACCAAACTGTTCTGGCTTTACTCCGTTCGGGTAGAGAACACGAAGGAACTGGTCAGCCTTGTCAAAAGCAGAACCGTACGCCTTGTTCTTGCTGGATACAAGCTTGCCAATGTCTCCAGCTAGCTCTTCGAAGGTTGGGACATCTGTTGATCGAGCCCCAATGGTCCACGACGCTGGCACGAAACGCTCTTGTGCGCAAGGGCCTTCAGGAAACGAGGGAATGCCATCGGTCACGTCAGGCACAAACTCGGGCACTTTTATTTGTGCCTCTGCAACTTTGTCCTTCGGTTCCCAGGTTTCGATTGTGAAAGTGCCTTCCATGTCGGCGACGGCCTTGGTTATCACTCTGTCGGTTGTGGCAAGAATCTGGAACTCAAACGGCAAGAAAGTGAAACGCTTATCCTTCTTGGATATAGGATCCAGCTCTGTGGCGTTGAGCAACCGAAACACGTCATGGTTACATAGTCCCAAAGATATCCGTGTGAAGTAGACCTTGTTGTTCACAAGGTGAACGGCACTTTGATACAGCTTGGCTCCACCGGCAATGAACACTTCTCCATATGGATGTTCAGCAGCATACTCCAGAGCTGCCTCAACCGATCGAAACACGAACTGTTCGGTTTCGATTCCTGGGGTGGGACGCCAGATGCGCTCTTCTGGACAGGCTGACACTGTCAGCACTCTCCTGCCCGGAAGAGATGGGAGCTTCATGTAGGTTTTACGGCCAACAATCAGTGTGTGACCTGTTGTAACATCTTTGAAGTGCGCAAGGTCATCTGCACAGTGCCATGGTAGCCCTGTCTTCGACTGGTCGTCCCCAATAAGAAGGCCGTGTGGTGTTGGGCACGCAGCCAGAATCATGTTTACTTTTTGCTCAGTCATCCGTGTATGTTCTCCTGTGAGGGAGATAATGACACGGGATTATCTGGTTGTCAACCGAATGTCATCTGCACGTCGAAGGTGACTTCAATCTTCGGGAGCTTGATATGGTTGACAAGGCCGTGCTTCTTGGCTTCCTCGGCATCCAGAAACAAATCAGCATGACCGTTCTCATGAACGAGCTTCGAGAAGTAGTCGGCGGGCTGACCAGCGCCAATAGCCATCATCTTGAAGATAATCTTGTTGAGACGGTCGACTTCCTTGGCTTCCGCCTTGATTTCTTCAACCTTGCCCATGGCAGCAGAAGCTACGTCATGGATCATGACCGTGCCTGTGGGTGCCATGTACCGATGTCCTTCAGCACCACATGCCAACAGAACCGCCCCACATGACATAGCCTTGCCCATGCAGATGGTTGCAACAGTCATCTTGCTTGCCTTGATGACATCAACCATCTTGAGAAGAGAATATACCTCACCGCCATACGAGTCGATGATGACAGGGACAATCTCCTGTCCCGTGTTCTGTGCGTTGATCATTCCCTCAAGAAAGTCCTTGGCGCTATCCTCGGTGAACTTGTTCACGTAGATGATGTGTGGAGACTTGTACTTGACAGCCAGATCCCCACTGTCCGGAATATCCACCTTCGTTAGTCCTGGGTTTCTCACTTTTACTTCGAACATATATTGGGTCGCTCCTGTGTGGGGTTATAGTGAAAGCTAGCACGCTTATCAGACTACCAGCATGATAATCCGATATCAACGCCTACTATTATTTGGGTATCATACCTGTGTTCACCACTTGATAGATAAGCTCCACTTCGTGTTCTAGGACGGTATACTCTCTTCGAACACCTACAGTATCCGTTTCCGGAATAACACCGACTAGCTCAACGTACTTCCAG
>Ga0315901_10000543_pt1 | contig 56373 bp, 40 predicted proteins | sample LakEriMetagenome_10_FD_203761 | JGI IMG/M metagenome (GOLD analysis project Ga0315901, IMG submission 203761) | Freshwater fungal communities from buoy surface, Lake Erie, Ohio, United States - Buoy 2 MA116 | ecosystem: Environmental > Aquatic > Freshwater > Lake | place: USA: Lake Erie, Ohio... | reverse complement strand
ACAGAAAAAGCATTTGATGATTTCGCCGGAACCGGCAGCAATGAAGATTTCAACAGGAAAATCCTGGGGATATAAACAAAAACGACAAAACAAAACAAGCAATGAAAAAAGCAATCATGATCATGGCGATCGCCGCAGGTCTGTATGCCTGTGGTGGTGGAGAGACAACTGAAACCGAAACCAAACCCATCAGCAACGCAACAACGGAAGAATCGGCTCCAGCAAAGGAAGAGGCTGCGCCTGCTCCTGCCGAAGCGGAGAAGCCTGCTGTGGCAAAGAAAGATGGAAAGGCACTTATCGAGGCATCCGATTGCCGCACTTGTCACAAGGACGATGTTAAGCTGATCGGTCCCGCTTATGCCGATGTTGCAAAGAAATATGAGAATACGGCATCCAATGTTAAGATGCTGGCTGAAAAGATCGTCAATGGTGGTCAGGGCAACTGGGGTGAAATCCCTATGTCGGCCCACCCGAATGTGAGCACCGAAGATGCATCGGCCATGGTGGAATACATCCTGTCAATGAAAAAATAACATACAATGAGAACCCTTACAACGATTGCCTGTCTTTTTTTGATGTTCTTCGCAACATCGTTCACAACACCAACACCCAAAGCCAAACAGCAAGCCAAAAAAGGATGGACCAAGCTCTTTGATGGCAAGACCCTCAAGGGTTGGCATATTTATCGTGGCGAAGCCACCGGTGAATCCTGGCAAGTGGAAGATGGTGTGATCGTCTTTACCCCTATCAACAAGCCTGGTGTGAAAACCGGTGGAGATCTTACCACTGATCTTGAATATGAGAACTATCACTTCAGTGTGGAGTGGAAGATATCAGAAGGTGGCAACAGCGGCATCATCTTCGGCGTGAAAGAAGACTCATCTTATAAGAAGTCTTATCTCACCGGTATGGAGATGCAGGTATTGGACAATGATAAGCATGCCGATGCCAAGATCATCAAACACAGGGCCGGGGATCTCTATGACCTGATTTCATGCAGCAAAGAAACCGTTAAGGCAGTTGGTGAATGGAATAAAGCAGAGATCATCTACAACAAGGGGGAACTCAAACTTTTCCTCAATGGCGAGAATGTTGTGACCACCATTGTGGGCGATGACAACTGGAACAAAATGGTGGCCGGCAGTAAATTCAAGACCTCACCTGGTTTTGGAAAATTTGCAAAAGGCAGAATCTCCCTGCAGGACCATGGTAACAAGGTATGGTTCAGAGATGTTAAGATCAAACAACTATAATCATTGATAATTGAAGGTAACGCCGCAGTATTGCGGCGTTTTCCATTTATGCAAACTGAAAACCATATTCGATTCATGAAAAGAACAACAATGATCAGAACATTTGTCATCACGATGATGTGTATGGCAGCAATTTCAGTATCAGCACAAACAAAAGTGCTGGTGTTTTCCAAAACGGCCGGATTCAGGCATGGATCCATTCCTGTGGGCAAACTGGCCATCATGAAGCTGGGGCAGGAAAACGGATTTGCTGTTGATACTACAGAAAGTGCTGCTGCATTCAATGAAGCCAATCTTAAACAATACAATGCTGTTGTATTTCTCAGTGCGACGGGTGACGTGCTCGACCATGTGCAGCAGGCAGCCTTTGAAAGATACATTCAATCGGGGGGTGGCTATATGGGCATCCATGCAGCAACCGACTGTGAATATTTCTGGCCATGGTATGGTAAACTTTCAGGAGCTTATTTCAAAAGCCACCCCAAACAGCAGAATGCAAAGCTTATCGTGAGCGATAAATCACATATCAGTACTTCACATTTACCCGATACATGGGAGCGATATGATGAGTGGTACAATTTTAAAAAGGTTCCTGATCATGTAAAAGTCCTGATCAGCATTGATGAAAAGTCTTATCAGGGTGGTGAGAATGGCGACAATCATCCGATGGCCTGGTATCATGAGTTTGATGGTGGTCGCGCTTTCTATACAGAGCTCGGACATACCAATGAATCTTTTGCAGATCCCCTTTATCTCAAGCACATACTCGGTGGCATCAAGTATGCTATTGGCAATGGAGTCAAGCCTGATTATAAAAAAGCCAGAACACAGAATGTTCCCGAAGAGGATCGTTTCACCAAAAACGTATTGGCGGGTGGTGTATTTGATGAGCCAACCGAAATGGCCATTCTACCGAATCTGGATATTCTGGTCACCCAACGCAAGGGCGAAGTGATGCATTACAGCAATGCCACCAAGAAAGTCACACAGGTAGCGAAATTCGATCTCTACTCAAGATCCGGTGTTCCCGGTGTGAATGCAGAAGAGGGTTTGATGGGTATTACAGCTGACCCTGATTTTGCCAAGAACAATTTCATATACATGTACTATGCCACCAACGATACAGCGGCCAATCGTTTGTCGAGGTTCGTATTCAAAGATGGCAAGCTCGATCTGAAATCAGAAGTGAAAATTCTCGATGTCGCTTCTACCAGAAAGATCTGTTGTCATACAGGAGGTTCATTGACCTTTGGAAAGGACAGGGAGCTGTTCCTCTCAACAGGAGACAATGCCACGCCATTCAACCAGCCCAATTCCAAATTCAAGCTGGATGGTTATGGTCCGATGGACAACCGCGAGGGGTTTGAGCAATATGATGCCAGAAGAAGTTCATCCAACACCAATGACCTGCGTGGCAAGGTCTTGCGCATCAAGGTGAATCTCGATGGCACCTATACTATTCCCGAAGGAAATCTTTTCCCTGTGGGAACGGCAAAGACAAGACCGGAGATCTACACCATGGGTACCAGAAACTCATATCGGATTTCCGTCGATAAAAAAAATGGCTATCTCTATTGGGGTGATGTGGGTCCTGATGCACAGGAAGATAATAATGAGAGAGGTTCCAGGGGTTATGATGAATTGAACCAAGCAAAGAAGGCTGGTTATTTTGGATGGCCTTTGTTCATCGGCAACAATTATCCCTATCGTCAGTTTGACTATGAGACCGGGAAATCAGGAGAGTATTATGATCCAAAAAAGCCAATGAATCTTTCCAAGAACAATACCGGTTTGGTGGAACTCCCTCCTGTAAGTCCGGCTTTCATTTGGTATCCCTATGCCAAATCCGCGGAATTCCCTGATGTGGGTACAGGCGGACGCAATGCCATGGCGGGTCCTGTTTATTACTCCGACATGTATCCTGTAGCAACCCGTTTCCCTTCCTATTATGATGGCAAGATCATGTTCTATGAGTGGATAAGGGGTTGGATAAAAATGGTGAGCTTGGATAAGGACGGAAATTATGAAAAGATGGAGCCATTTATGGGCAGCACCAAGTTTGCGAATCCAATCGATATGGAAATGGGTCCCGACGGAAGGCTTTATGTACTGGAATACGGTACGGGATGGTTTTCGAAAAATAAGGATGCAGCACTTTCCAGGATAGATTATAATGGAGGCAACAGAGCACCCAAGACAAAGATTGCCATCAGCAAAAAAACTGGTTCATTGCCTTTCACTGTGAAGGCGGACGCAGAGGGAACAGTTGATCCCGACAAAGATCCGATCACCTATACATGGCATTTTGGATCAGCGGTCAAAGCCAGTGGATCGGCCAATGCCACCAACTTTACATTTACCAAGGCGGGAGAGTATAATATATATGTGGAGGCGAAGGATAGCAAAGGTGCTGTAACCAAGAGCGAAGTATTGAAGGTATATGCCGGTAACGAAGAACCCATCGTGACTGTGAAGAATGAGAGCAGCAATAATTTTTATTTCCCGGGTATTCCTGTTCCTTATTCTGTATTGATCAATGATAAGGAAGATGGATCAACTGAAAAAGGTGGCATCGATCCAAAATCGATTTTTGTGAAAGTCGATTACCTGAGCAGCCCCGATAAAGCACAGGTGGTTGGACATCAGATCATCACTTCTGCCATGGAAGGTAAGAACCTTGCTGCAACACTTGATTGTAAAGCCTGTCACAAAGAAGCAGAGAAATCAATCGGTCCTGCATACAATCAGGTAGCAGCCAAATATGAGAAAGATCCTAAGGCAAAAGCCTATCTGACCAATAAGATCATCAAAGGTGGTGGTGGCGTTTGGGGAGAAGTGGCCATGTCGGCGCACCCGGACCTTAAAACTTCTGATGCAGAGATGATCGTGGATTGGATCCTCGGGCTCAATAAAAAGGAGCAACCCTCTCTGCCAGCGAAGGGAACCATAACCGCAACAGAGAAGGATATGGGCAAAGCCAATACCATGATGATTACGGCAACCTACACCGATAAAGGCGGTGCAGGCCTGAGACCTCAGAGTGGAGTTGGTGTATTGACATTGATGAGCCCCGTGTTGTCTGTTGATGCATCCAGTTCAACAAAGGGGATTAGGGTTGCGGAGTTTGGTGGACAAAAAGTGGCAATGATCGAGGGAGCATCGGGGACGATGAATTTTGAAAACGTGAACCTGAAGCAGGTCGTTGCTTTCGAGCTTGATTATTCTATGCGGGTAGCACCTGATTTTGGCTTCGTCATCAGCTGGTTTGCAAATGATGTGAATGGAGCCAAGCTAGGCGAAGTAAAGATTGGTAAAGATGCTGATCCCAAGTCGACTTCTGTGAAAGTTCCTGTTCAGAACATTCCTAACCAACCGTTTAATCTTGTGATGAAGATAGATAAATTAGATAAGGCAGAGTCAAAGATGATTGCTGTTACGAGGATAAGGTTGGTGGCTGTGCAGTGATTTTAAAATGTATAAGAAAAGCCGGAGTTATTTGCTCCGGCTTTTTTGTTGTGATATGATGTTGGGGATCACAGAGATCATGATGATGAGAAGACCGCCGAACTCTCTTGTATTTTCTATCCAGGGCTTGGTGGCTTTCATACTTTGTACCAGGTTTTCAGCATCATGCTGGTTATACCATGACATTACACCGTCTGTGACAAGAAGAAGTTTGGCACCATAGAGAATGCAAAAGATGATGAGCGCATAATTGGCAAAGCCGTCATATTTATTTCTGGCATTCAAGAAGCTGATCAGTGCGGCATATCCGTAAATGGGGATCCACAGATAAGGATCGGGATCATTGATTTGCAGCAATGCAAACAGAACGAAACAAGTGCCCATTATATAATTGAAAACCTTCATGTCTGCACTTTACAATTGTTTGATCAGATTTGATTTGATATGACCAATACTTTTGGCAATGCTGTCGAATGGTGAACCGGGACATTCATCCTGTTCCACAAAGAAATGTTTCATGCCGGAGGTCTTGGCATTTTTGAAGATAGTGGTGAAATCGATCACACCGCTGCCCACTTCAGTGAAATTCTTTTTAGGAGTATTGTCCATATCCTTTACATGCCAGAGTGCTACGCGTCCTTTGTGTTGTTTGAACAAACCAACCGGGTCTTGTCCTGCTTTTGATGCCCAGTACAGGTCCAGTTCTATTTTCACCAGATCGGAGGATGTTTCCTTGGTGAGGATGTCAAAGGGAAGAACGCCATTCTGTGCTTCAAATTCGAAATCATGATTATGGTAGCAAAGTTGAATACCGGATTTTTTGCACACCTCAGCTGCTTTTGAAATACCTTCAGCAGTTCTCTTGTAATTATCAATATTACCTCTTTCTTCAGGCATGAGATATGCTATTACCATATATTGTTGTCCAAGTGCTGCAGCATCTTCTACCGCTTTCTCCCATCCGTAGAGAACGGTACCCGGTATTTTTTTGTTACCGAAGTTTCCGTACATATAATGACCGGACGGTGCAGAGAGTCCCAGATCGTTCAATAGAGTTTTATATTCAGTGGCGCTCATACCAAAGAACTTGCCATTGTATCCGAAACTTTCCACTTCCCCAAATCCAAGGTCAGCCACTTTCTTAAGGGTTCCCTTGGGGTCTTTGCCGATGGCATTGCGCAAGGTATACAGTTGAACACCAACTTTTTTATTTTTCACATCCATTGCGAGTGCTTCGTTGATCATGAAAGATCCGGCTGTCGCCCACGCCATTTGTTTGAGAAGTTCTCTTCTGGTTATCATATTGAATAGTTTTATTTTCCTTTGATCAAGGTAAGAAATTTCGGGATGTCTTTTTCTTCATCGCTGTAAAGCATGAGGTCATTGTTTTTATTGAACAGGAACATGGAGGGAAATTTTCTCGGGAGGAAGCGTGCTATGAACTGATTGTTTTTATCAGACAGTACGGTAACATTTTTTTTGATGATCAGTTTGGGACCGAAGTTTTTCAGAAAAGAAACCACATCGGTTTTTGGATCTCGGGTGATCATCATTACGTTAATATTATTTAGACTTTTTTCCTGTTTGTTGTATTCGGTGATGGCCTGCATACAATGGGGGCATTCCGTATCAAAAAAGATGAAAAAAGTTTTTTTATCAGGGGTGATATTTTTTTTGGTGAAGGATGCACCGTTGTCCATTCTTGAAAAACTGAATTCCGGCAGGCTCTTTACTTGTGACCGGGATACCATAGATGCAGAAAGTATGAAGAGGAACAGTAATATTTTTCTCATTGGGTTGATGTTTACAATTGAGATGCATATTAAGTCAATTTTCCTTTTTGTATTTAATTATCATTTCGTCTCTTTTTTGTTTTATTAATGCAGCGAAAAGGATTGCGAAAGTGTCTTACTGCAGGTAGGTTCAAGCAGTGATTTCGTGTATTTATTACACATTTCATTTCAATTTTTTTTGTTTAACGTGTTAAATTTTGATGAAGGATGTATTATTTTAGCACCCGCTTGACACGTCATATATACCACTCAACGATAAAAACTTCAGTTATACACATATTTATTCACAAACCAATCTATCATTAAAACAACAATTGCATGAAAAGTAGACTTGCTATTGCGGTAAGGACTGGATTGCTGACGCTCTTTATGGGGCTGTTGGTGTCTGCGTCTTTTGCTCAGAAAAAAGTCACCGGTAAAGTATCCGGCGGCGACACAGGCGGTGGCCTTTCGGGTGCTACTGTCAAGGTGAAGGGTTCATCAACAGCCACCACAACAGGTGCTGATGGATCTTACTCCATTACTGTCCCCAACAATGGAACCCTGGAAGTATCTTTTGTAGGATACGAGTCACAGGATGTCAAAGTGGGTTCAGGTTCAGTAGTGAATGTGGTATTGCAGGCTTCTTCTGCAGCACTTCAGACTGTGGTTGTGACCGGTTACGGCACACAGGAGAGAAGGAGCATTACCGGTTCAGTTGCGGTAGTAGACACCAAAGAGATGACCAAGTTTGCAGCTTCCAACATTGCTGATCAGCTGCAGGGTAAGGTTCCTGGTGTTCAGATGTCGACTTCCGGTGATCCCGGTTCTGCGGCATTTGTTCGTATCCGTGGTATCGGTACCATCAACAACAACGAACCTCTCTATGTAATTGATGGGGTTCCTGTACAAAATGAATCCAACATCAACTTCCTCAATCCCAATGACATTGAGTCCATTCAGGTGTTGAAGGACGCAGCTTCGGCTTCCATTTATGGTTCACGTGCCGCCAATGGTGTAATCGTGATCACCACCAAGAAAGGAAAGAGCGGTGTTTCAAAGTTGGCTGTAGATGTTTTCTATGGTTCACAGACCCCTTCCAAAATACCAGAAACCCTGAACCCTCAGGAGTTCCTCGAAGTACAGCAGAAGCTGGCAGCCGGACAAGGCATACCTTTCACTTCCAACATTTACATCAACCAAGGTGGCAGATGGGTACTTCCTGATTTTGCCGTTCGTGGTCTTGGTGGTTTCCTTGCAGGAAATCCTGCAGTTGATCCTTCCAGATATAACCTCAACCTCGACCCAACCGGTGGCGGTGTAGGTGATTACCTTATCCTGCAAACCAACAAGGCAGGTACCAACTGGTTCAAGGAGGTTTTCAAGCCTGCCATGCAGAAGAATTATCAGGTTTCAGCCTCAGGAGGTTCTGACAAAGGCCAGTTCTTCTTCTCCGGAAACGTTTACGATCATGATGGTATCATGATTGGTAACGATTACCGCAGATATCAGGTACGTGTCAACTCCAATTATAACATTGGAAAGAGGATCCGTGTGGGTGAGAACTTGAACGTTGCTTATCAAACCACAAGGGCTTCATTCGGCAACCCTAATGAGGGTTCTCCATTGATTGCTACATATGGTATGCCTCAGTTGGTTCCCGTTTATGATATCAAGGGCAACTTTGCTTCTCCTGCCAACTTTAACTCAAACGTAGCCAATCCTGTTGCGGATCTTACCAGAAATCGCGACAATGCTCAGGGACATAGCTTCCGTATCACGGGTAGCACTTTCGCTGAAGTTGACCTTACTGATTTCCTGACATGGAAATCATCTTATGGTCTTGACTACAACAGCGGCCCTGGTCAGTTTTATGGTACTCGCCGTTATGAGGCCACTGAAGGTAACACCAACCCCAACTCTCTTCAGAACAGTTACTTCCTGAACAGAAACTGGGTTGCTTTCTCTACTCTTTCTTTCAAGAAGAACTTTGGCGACCACAGGGTAACTGCTCTTGCCGGTTATGAGGCTAAGCAGACATACTACGAAGGATTCAACGCAGGTGGTTCTCAGCTGGCCTTTGATAATTTCAATTATCGCCTGTTGCAGAATGTTAATCCTGCTACTTTCTATATGGGTAGCTACAGAGGTGAGCACAACGTTGTTTCTCAGTTCGTGCAGACTTCTTATTCTTTCAATGATAAATATCTTTTCTCAGGAACCGTTCGTCGTGATGGTTCATCAAGATTTATTGAGAACAAATATGGTATCTTCCCATCTGCTTCTGCTGGTTGGAGGATCTCCAAGGAGAAGTTCATGGACAATGTAAAGTTCATCAACGACCTGAAGCTGAGAGCTTCTTATGGTATCCTCGGTAACAACGAGGTGGGTGGTGATTATCCTGGTTTCTCCAATTTCGCTACATCACTTGGAACCGCCAACTATTCCATCAATGGTACTGCCTCAGCCAATACTGTTGGATTTGAGCAGGTATCTACCGGTAACCCTCAACTCAAGTGGGAAACTTCAAGAGTTACCAATATCGGTTTTGATGCGTCATTGGCTGGTGGTTGGAATGTCATGATCGAGTGGTACAAGCGCGATACAAGAGACATGATCTACAACGTAGAGCTTCCTTTGGAATTGGGTGCTGTAGGCCGCCAAGCACAGAACATTGGTCAGATGACCAACACTGGTGTTGACTTCTCTGTTGGTTATTCCAAGCGTGTGAACCGTGATTTCAGCTTCAATGCAAACCTGACCGGTTCTACAGTAAGAAACGAAGTTGTTAAATTGGAAGCTAACTCCAATACATTCATCCGTTCCGGAGGAAGCCGTATCGGTGACATCACTTATACCAAAGCAGGCTTACCCATTTCACAGTTCTATGGTTATGTTCAGGAAGGACTCTGGAAGTCTGATGCAGACATTGCCAAGGTACTCTTCGCTGACAGAGGTGATGCAAAAGTGGGTCGCTTCCGTTTTGCAGATCTTAACAAGGACGGAAAGATCGATAACAATGATGAGACCTTCCTCGGAAGCCCTCTTCCAAAGTTGATCCTCGGTCTGAACCTTACTGCCAACTACAAGAACTGGGATTTCACTGCTTATTTCAGTGGAAACTACGGACAGAAGTTGTTCAACTTTGTGAAGTACTTCACACACTTCAATGCCTTCCAGCGTAGCCGTAGCAAAGAATTCCTATATGAAGCAGGAAAGACACTTCCTGTTCTTGATGGTGGTGACAACTACAGCTCTCAGCGTAACAGCTATTATGTTGAAGACGGATCATTCACCCGCCTGAGAAATCTGCAGGTTGGATACTCTCTCAGCAACAACAATCTGAAAAAGCTTGGTTTGAGCAGAGCTCGCTTCTATCTGCAAGGACAGAACCTCCTCACCTTTACCAAGTATTCAGGTCTTGATCCTGACGTTACCATCACCAATATTACAGAAGGCTACAATAGCCAGCGTGATCTTTCCATCGGTCTCGACAATGGTCGTTATCCATTGGCAAGAACAGTTATTGTTGGTGTAAATCTGGAATTCTAATTACCTGAAAAGCTTAAACAAGAAAACAGCTGAAAAAATTAATTGAATAATTTAGAAGCGAATTCTGAAAAGCGAAAAAGAAATAAATAAAAGAATGAAAATGAGAAAGAATATCATGCAAAAATTAGCGGTGGTTGGTGCGCTTGCCATCGTTATCTACAGCTGCGGTAAGGACTTTCTTGAGACACAACCTTACGGTAGTGTAAACAATGATCTCCTTGCAACATCAGCCAAGGGAGCCAATGCTCTCCTGATTGCAGCTTACTCAAACCTTGACGGTTTCTCCGGATGGGATAACGGTACGCCATGGGGTGGTGCTGCTTCCAACTGGACTTTCGGAAGCATTGCCGGCGGTGATGCTTACAAAGGATCAGAGGCGGGTGACCAGCCAGATATCACTCCAATTGAAAGGGGTAATGTTGACGCGAATAACCCTTACCTCGAAGGAAAGTGGAGAAACTATTATGATGGCATCTCCAGGGTGAACGGAGCCATCAAGGCTTTCACTGCCCTCAAAGAGATCTCAGCAACTGAAAAGGCAACCCGTATCGCTGAGGCAAAGTTCCTCAGGGCTTGGTTCCATTTCGATCTCTGGAAGATCTTCCGCAACGTTCCTTATGTTGACGAAACATTGACAGATGTTCGTGTTGGTAACAGCACCAACATTCTTCCTAAGATTCAAGCTGACCTGATTGCTGCCATCGGTGCACTTCCGGTAACACAACCAGAAATTGGTCGTATCACCAAAGGCGCTGCACAGGCTGTTCTCGGAAATACCTATCTCTGGGAAAGGAAATTTGCTGATGCTAAAACACAGTTTGACGCAATCGTTGGATCAGGTCGTTATGCTTTGAATGCTAAGTATCATGACAACTTCAACGCTGCAACAAGAAACTCAAGAGAAGGTGTACTCGAAGTACAACAATCCATCAACGACGGTACCACTGATAATGGTAACAATGGTGATATCCTGAACTTCCCTTACAACGGTGGACCTGCAGGTTGCTGCGGTTTTCATCAGCCTTCACAGGATCTTGTAAATGCTTTCCAGGTGGATGCCAATGGTCTTCCTTTATTGGATACCTATAGTGCAACCAATGTCACCAACGATGATGGTGTAAAATCTGCAGATCCATTTACACCCCATGCTGGCCCATTGGATGCTCGTATCGACTGGACAGTTGGTCGCCGCGGCATTCCATACCTTGACTGGGGTAAGCACCCAGGTTCTGTTTGGATCCGTGACCAGGCTTACGGTGGTCCTTATGCTCCTATCAAGAATACACATTATAAGGCACAGGAAGGTAGCCTTACTACTTCTTCCGGTTGGACCTCCGGCTACAATGCCAATAACTTGAAGCTGATCCGTTATTCTGACGTATTGCTCCAGTTGGCAGAAGCTGAAGTTGAATTGGGCAACCTTGAAAGAGCGAGAACTCTTGTTAATCAAGTACGTTCACGTGCTGCTAATCCTGCAGGTTTTGTAATGGATGGCGCAAATCCGGCAGCTAACTACAGAGTTGGATTGTACAATGCCACTTGGACTGACCAGGGAGTTGCTCGCAAGGCTGTACGTTTTGAGCGTCGCATCGAGTTGGGTATGGAAGGACATCGTTTCTTCGACCTCGTAAGATGGGGCGTTGCTGCAGCTGAGAAGAATGCATACTTTGCGAGAGAGAGAGCAAAGCGCTCTTACCTCAATGGTGCTACCTTCACTGCTGGTAAGAACGAGATCTTCCCGATTCCTGCCAAAGCAATCACTCAAAGTGCCAAAGATGGTACTCCTACCCTGAAGCAAAATCCTGGTTACTAATACCAACAGGAAACTCAATAACCAAAAGGGCTGCACCATGTGTGCAGCCTTTTTGATTTAATTTTGTATCATAGATTTATCAACTGCGAGTATGAAATTGAAGTATTGCCTGATCGTTTTTGTTTTGATCGCAACTGCCTGTGGAAGGGAAGAAACCCTTTTCAAAAAAATTGATGCCTCTTCATCAGGAATTGATTTTTCTAATGATATCATCATCAATGATAGTATCAATATCCTTGACAATGAGTTCACGTATAATGGAGCCGGTGTTGCAGTAGGCGATCTGAATGGAGATGGATTACAGGATATTTATTTCTGTGGTAATCAGGTAGACAATAAACTTTATCTGAACAAGGGAGATATGAAGTTTGAGGAGGTAACCTCTACAGCCAATGCCCAAAAGAAAAAAGGACAATGGTCATCCGGAGTTACATTCGTAGATATCAACAAAGACGGAAAGCTTGATATTTATGTTTGCAATACTATGATCCATGACAGCAGCAAGCTACGTGATCTGCTGTTCATCAATCAAGGTAATGATAAAGATGGTATACCTCATTTTGCAGAAAAAGGAAGCGAGTATGGCATAATGGATGATACCCATAATTCAATTTCAACATTTTTTGATTATGACAAGGATGGTGATCTTGATCTTTTCGTTGCTGTCAATTTCATCGACATGCAATATCCTAATCAGTTCATCACTAAAATACCCGATGGAAAAAATCCAACAAGGGATATTCTTTATAGAAATGATTTTGATTCTACTCTTGGTCACACTGTGTTCAAAGATGTTTCACTCGACGCAGGGATCATATGGGGAGGTTACAGTCATTCTGCGTTGATACATGATTTCAATGAAGATGGTTATCCGGATATCTATGTTGCCAATGATTATTTAAGTAACGATTTGCTTTACATCAACAATGCTGATGGAACCTTCACCAATCGTGTAGGTGATATCTTCAAACATCAATCCTATTCTTCAATGGGGTCTGATGTTGCAGACATCAACAACGATGGAAAGGATGATCTGTTTACTGTTGAAATGTTGCCACAGGAGAATAAGAGGAAGAAGGTAAACATGAATGCGAATAATTACAATCATTACCTCTTTACAGAACAATACAAATACGAATATCAGTTCGTTCGAAATACATTTCAATTATATCAAGGCAGAAATCCGAAAACCGGATTACCGCTTTTCAGCGATATAGCTTTCATGGCTGGTGTAGAAGCTACCGATTGGAGCTGGTCTCCCTTGCTGGCAGATTTTGACAACGATGGGTATCGTGATCTTCTCATCACCAATGGTTTTCCTAAAGATATCATTGATCACGATTTTGGTGCCTTCAGAAGCAGCATCAGCAGCAGTTTGATAACAAGAAGAGAATTACTGGACATGATACCAGAGGTCAAGATTCCCAATTTCATGTTCCGCAACAACAGCAATCTTACTTTCACTGATGTTTCCAAAGAGTGGGGTATCAGTCTCCCCAGCTTTACCAATGGAACTGCATATGCAGATCTTGATAATGATGGTGATCTTGATATCATTACCAACAATATTGATGATCCTGCATACCTATTTGAGAACACACTTTATGCAAAGGAGAAAAAGGAAAATCCGGCCCATTATCTGCGGATTGATTTAAAAGGTCCTGCTGATAATAGTCTCGGTTTTGGTGCGAGGGTGAGTATCTGGACCAAAGGAAATTTACAATCAGCCGAAAGCCATTGTGTCAGAGGATATCTCTCTAAATCAGAAAGTACCATTCACTTTGGACTTGGAACCAATACAATGGTTGATTCCATAAAAGTGCAATGGGCCGATGGTAAAGAGCAACTGATAGGCTCTCAAAAGGCAGACCAGACAATTGCCATTGATCATGTGAACGCAACAGAAAAGCAAAAAAATAGAATTCAATCAGTTTCTTATTTAACGATGATTGATCCTGCCAACATGGGAATCGATTATGTTCATGAAGAAAATGATTTCATTGATTTCAATCTGCAAAAAACTTTGCCACATAAATTTTCCCAGTATGGTCCTGCTTTAGCTGTTGGAGATGTAAATGGTGACGGAAAAGATGATATGGTTCTCTCATCTTCCAGTCGTTTCCAAGGGCCAGTCTTGTTTACACAACAAGCCAATGGTAAGTTCAGCAAGAAAATACTTCCACTGAAATCATCTGAACTGATGAAGGAAGAAGATATGGGACTATTGTTATTTGACGCAGATGGTGATGGCGACAATGATCTGTATGTAGTGCGCGGCAGTTATCAACATGATCCCGGATCAACTCTTTATCAGGATATTGTCTGTGAAAATGACGGCAAGGGTAATTTTAAAGTTGCAGACAAAGCGTTACCTGTTGAAACGGCAACCGGACAAAATGTAAAAGCTGCAGATATTGATGGCGATGGCGACCTCGATTTGTTTGTAGGAGGACGAGTGGAGGCCAAGGCTTATCCAAAACCAGGGCAGTCCATTTTATTGAGGAATGATTCAAAACCGGGTCAGTTGAAATTCACAGATATCACCCGCCAGTGGTTTGGTGATCCGTTTTTACCTGGAATGGTGAGCGATGCCTTGTTTACAGATTTTGATAATGACCATAAACCTGATCTGCTGATTGCTTCAGAGTGGAGTGATTTGGGATTTTACAGAAACACGGGGAAAGGCTTTCAGAAATTCGAAGCATCCAAAGAGATCAGTGAGGCAAAAGGTTGGTGGAACAGTCTGACAGCAGCAGATCTGGATCAGGATGGAGATATGGATTATGTTGCCGGTAATTTTGGATTGAATCAATATTTCAAATGTTCTTCCGGCGAGCCATTGCGCATCTATGCAAAGGACTTTGATCAGAATGGATCATATGATGCTTTTATTTCATGTTACTTCCCCGATTCTGCAGGTGTGCGTAGAGAATATTTTTTCCATTCGAAGGATGACATGCAGAAACAACTGATTTTGATCAGGAAAAAATTTGAACATTATGCAGACTTTGGGCGCGCAACAGTAAAGGATGTATTCACTCCGGAAGAAATGAAGGGTGTTTCCATACTGACGGCCAATTATATGAAAAGCGTTTGGATCGAAAATCTGGGAGCAGGTAAATTCACCATGCATGAACTTCCCATTGAAGCGCAGATGGCCCCCATTTATGGAATGCAATGCAGTGATATCAACAAAGATGGTTTAACAGATATATTGATGACAGGCAATGATTTTGGTATGGAAACAGGACAGGGAAGAGCAGATGCCCTCAACGGACTTGTGCTGATCAATAAGGGAAATAAAAGCTTTTCATCACTGGGCTTTGAACAATCCGGATTTTTTGTTCCCGGTGATGCCAGAGCACTTTCTATTCTGCATGTGAAGGACAAACAATATTTTGTTGCTACCCAAAACAGAAAAGGTTTGAGTTTTTTTGGTGACAACAATACATCTCTATTAACAACTTTCATTCAACTGTCACCAAATGAAATCTCAGCTCTTGTTGAGTATCCCAACAAAAAGAAAGAGAAAGTTGAACTTTCATGGGGCTCATCATTTTTATCGCAATCAACCCGACAGTGGCAGGTATCTTCAAAAGCAATATTGGTAACCGTTTTTGATAATACTGGAAAATCAACCCGCCAACTTACTATACCACAAACAATCTCAAAATGAAATTTTCAAGATTAGCAAGCATTATATGCCTTTTGTATTGTATGGTTGCAGCGTTCAGCTGTTCAGATCAAACCAACAAAAAAATAAAAGGCAAAGAGCTTTCGCATCAGCTGGTTAAAAAACTTACGGATGTAATTGTGGTAGATATATTTACTCCGCCTGTCGCCAGCAGGATCTATGCCAATTGTTCTCTCGCCATGTATGAAGCTGCCCGCTTCGGCGATGAAAAATATCCTTCCATCACCGCCAGACTTAATGGTTTTGATTCCATGCCCATCCCCGTAAAGGGCAAGCAGTATGATTTTTCCATAGCATCGATTCAGGCTTTTTGTGAAACTGCTAAAAAAGTAACTTTCTCGGCACCAGAGATCACACAGTACCAGGATTCGATGATCAAAGCCTATGGAGAAGGATTGGATGAAGATGTTATAAAGAACTCCGTTGCATTCGGCCAACAAGTTGCTGATGTTGTTGCGAAGAGGTTATCTAAAGACAATTACAAGGAAACAAGAGGTTTTGAAAGATTTGAAGTGAAGACAGATGATCCGAGTCGATGGATTCCTACACTACCAGATTATGCTGATGGATTAGAGCCCCACTGGTACAAGATGATGCCTATGGCGCTGAGTAAATATGATGAGGTACAAGCGGATCCCTTCCCGGCCTACAGCACAGATACCAATTCTGCTTACTTCAAGGAGTTGAAAGAGGTGTATGATATTTCAAAGAATAAAACTGATGAGCAGATCGATATTGCCATCTTCTGGGATGATAATCCCTTCGTTTCACAGCACAAGGGACATGTAATGTTCCAGGATAAAAAAATGACACCTCCCGGCCATTGGATGGCTATCACCCAAAAAGCATGCAGGGATGCTGCTGCTGATGATATTGCCTCCGCAAAAGCTTACGCCCTTGCTTCCATTGGTATGTATGACGCATTTATTTCCTGCTGGTATGTCAAATACAGTACTACCCGTATTCGTCCGCAAACCGCCATTCAACGACTGATCGAGGAACAATGGGTCTCGTTTATACAGACCCCACCTTTTCCTGAATATACATCCGGACATAGCACTGTTTCCTCTACAGCGGCAGAGATTTTGACCAATTTATTTGGGGACAATCATTCGTTTGTAGATTCTTCTGAATTAGAGTACAATCTTCCTGTCCGTTCTTTTAAGTCTTTCAGGGATGCAGCCTTGGAAGCATCCATCAGTCGGGTTTATGGTGGGATTCATTACCGCTCAGGATGTGAAAACGGAAACAAGCAAGGTAAAAAGGTAGCCGAAGTTGTACTGAATAGAGTTGGTCAGTGATTGCAGTCTTCTGTGTGGCAATGCGCCGCCTTTCTGCAATCGCGATAGTTCACATAATGTGCAGTAATGATCAGCAGCATGCCGGGTATCAGAAACCAGATCTGACTGGTATGGAAAACCTGTTTCAGGAACATCATTGCGATGCCTGCACAAAAGATCATCATGGGTAGTTTTTTATGATGGTGTTTTTTAAAACCATGACTGAGGGAATAGATTCCGATCAGCAGGGCCAGAATGATCATAAAAAACTCAAACCAATAATTATTGATGATGTTGATTCCCAGGATTGGCAGACTTGTCATTACAAGAGGAAGCAGTGCACAATGGATGGCACAGGCGATGGATGCGGCGATCCCCAGGGCGTCATAATTAATTTTGAACATGGGCAGGCGACAAAATTAATGATTTTGCAACAAAGTTGCATTCCGCCATTTCATCAAAATCCATGTTTGAGGCGTAATTTTGTCTCAATACGTTGAAATGAGCAAAAAAGCGGTTATTTATTTGTTGTTTTTTGGAGTATTGTTGGCAGGTTTTTATATCGCCATGATCAAGCTTACAGATTTTGAGAAAGTTAAGTTGCCGGTATTGAATACGGTTCAGCCTTTTCAATTTTTGCGGCAGGACAGCAATATGATTTCACAAAAGGATATCGGGAACAGGATCTATGTAGCAGAGTATTTCTTTACCACCTGCAAAGGCATCTGTCCAAAGATGAACAAGAATATGAAGGCGATCTATGAAAAATATAAATCGAATCCTGATTTTCTCATCCTTTCTCATACTGTCAATCCGGAAACAGACTCACTTCCTGTTCTGAAAAGATATGCTGATTCATTAGGGGCCAATGCTGGCAATTGGTGGTTCCTTACCGGCAGCAAAAAGGATCTTTATAAATCAGCCAGAGAAAGCTATCTGCTCGATGATCCCAAGAACAGCAGCAAGAATATTGAAGACCAGTTTCTCCATACACAGTTTTTTGCATTGGTAGACAGACAAGGAAGGGTAAGGGGAATATATGATGGCATTAAGAAGGATGAAGTTGAGAATCTATTGCATGATATTGAAGAACTGATCAAGGAATAAATTGAGCCGTACAGAATCCATATTAAAAAACAGCACACTCAGCGTAACTGCAGGTAGAAAGCGGATACTGGAAATTTTTCTTTCTTCTGAAAATGCATTGGCGCATCAGGATATTGAATCCCGATGCTCAGAAGAATACGATCGGGTAACGATATACCGAACACTGCAAACTTTTTTGGAAAAGGGGATCATCCATAATATCCCTTCAACAGACAGTGTTACGCGGTATGCATTGTGCAATGATGCCTGTATCACAACGGGGCATCATCATGATAACCACGTGCATTTCAAATGCGATACATGTGGGAAAACGCTTTGTCTTGATGAAGTGACCATCCCCAAAGTTCAGTTGCCCAAGGGATATACCATGAAAGAGATCAACATGGTAGTGAATGGAGTTTGCAAAACCTGTAAGTAAAAAAAATCCCGATGTAAAAACACCGGGAGATTTCGTTAAGGCTCTGATTAGTAGCAATACAAATCTACTGTATCCAAAAGCCGTTTTTATTTTTCATGCTTACCCTAAAAGTGGTATTTTCAAAGTTTATCCAATTCCTCTTTTACGAAGAGCATCAGTTCTCTGATTTTATCCGGAGAGAAATCAAAGTCAATTCCAGCTGCCTTATATAGCTCTGGCAAGGTTTTCGTACCTCCCAGGCTCAAGGCATACATGTAATTTTGTAAACCTTGTTTAGGGTTTTGCCTGTATTGCTTCCACATTCCGATAGCTCCCAGCTGGGCTATACCATATTCTATATAGTAAAAAGGTACTTCAAACAGGTGCAATTGTCTTTGCCAGCTGAACTCCCTGAATTTTTCCAGTCCACTGTAATCAATAGCGTTCGTTGAAAACTCATTGAGGATTCGGAACCAGTTTTCTTTTCTTTGCTCAAGAGTATGTTTGGGGTTTTCGTATACCCAATGCTGGAATTTATCGATGGTAGCTATCCAGGGGAAGATGGTGATCACTCTTTCCAGCTGATGGCGTTTCGCCCTTTTCATTTCTTCTTCATTATCGAAGAACATATGCCAGTGATCCATCGTAAAGAGTTCCATGGACATACTTGCCACTTCTGCCATTTCGGTTGGGTATTCCTTGAAGCCAGTCAGCTCCAGTTCATGGGCCAAAAAGGAATGAATGGCATGGCCACCTTCGTGAACCATAGTGGTGAGGTCTGACATCTGAGAGGCTGCATTCATAAAAATGAATGGTGCACCGCTTTCTGCTAGCGGCATGTTATACCCGCCGGGAGCTTTGCCTTTGCGACTGTCTAGGTCAAGATGATTCAACTCTTTCATTTTCCTAAGGCAATCACCAAAGAAAGGATCAAGTTGATCGAGGCAGGCGATGGACTTGTTGAGCAGATCGTTTCCATCGGTAAAGGGTCGAAGGGGAGAAATACCGGCGGGCTCTGCTTCTGTATCCCAGGGACGCATCACATCCAGTTCAAGTCTTTTGCGTTGCGCTTCATAAATACTGTCAACCAAAGGCATTACTTCTCTGCTTACCGCCTCATGAAACTGAAAGCAGGAAGCAGGGGTATAATCAAAGCGTCCCATCTCTGCGAATTTATAATCGCGGTAGTTGGGAAAACCTGCATTGAGTCCGATCTGGTGTCTTTTTTCAATCAGGCTGGAATAGAGATCATTCAGCGCATCTTTATCAACCAAACGGCGCTCCGCAATTTTTTTATACACGGTTTCTCGAACATTCCTGTCCTCACTTTCCAAAAACTTTGCGGCTTGTTGCAAAGTATATTCCTGACCCTCCTGTACAATCGTCATCTTTCCTGCAATAGCACCATATTGCTGCTGCAATACACTCATTTCGGATTGCAGAGGAATGTTGGCCTCTCTGAAAAGATCAATGCTTTTCTTCACCGAACGCAGGTAGGTAAAGTATTTTTCCTGATTGAGTTCATTGACAAAGGGGCATTCAATGAGCTTTCTGTTCAGCAGATCCGCATAGGGTTGAAGTTTGGGCTGGATTTCGATAAAGAAAAAATTGAAGGCTTCCTCCAGTTCTTTGTTTTCGGTATCGCAGGTCATGCGAACCTGCCGCCAGCAGGCATCTTCACTGATGAAAGCCTCCAATTCACTGAGATCCTGTAGCCATTTTTCCAAATCTTCCACATTGTTGATATTTCTATCGCGCAACTGGATCACATAAGGTTCAATGGTCTCCCAGTCTTTCAATTGAAAATCCTGTGGCAGAAAACTGTGTTTCAGTTTCTGAATATTTGCACTGTATGCCATGGTATTAAATTGGTCAGATCAGTTTTCTGTCGTTTCTTCTTCCCCTGATTCAGTTAGCTTGATCTCAATGTTATTTTTTTTGATCACCGCGAACCAGCGAACCATCTTTTTCATATCGCTTGCATATACCCTTTCAAAATCCATAGCGGGAAATGCTTTTTCAAAATATTGTTTGATGGCTTTGTTGTCTTTTTCTGACGGAAGTTCGCCACCTGCTGCTTCCATCGCCTTGAAAACTTCTGATAGATTCACGTTTTCATCTGTGGTATAGACTTCAATGGATTCAAGGTGTGAGAACTGATGAATCCTGTTGGAAACGAATTTTGTGCTGTTGTCATCCAGCGATCTTACGATAGCACCATCAGATTTGCTGCTTACGAGCTCAAACAATCCGGAGAATCCTGTGACGGAGATAAGTTTGTTGTATTCCATGTACACTTTTTAGTGCACGCAAGTTACGACCATTTTACTGAATTGTCCTGCGAAGTGATCTTGCTGATCCTGGCTTCTACAGTATCCAGATCGCTGAAGCCTCTGGCAATCATATAAAATCTGGTTTCATCAAACTGAATAAAGACACAGGGGAAACCAGTTACATTCAACTGCTTGCAAAGAGCAAAATCATAATAGGCTTTTTCTTTGTATGTCTCCTGCTGAAGTTTGGTATAAAAATCATCAGCATTGATCTCATATTTTGCAAGCAGATGACGATAGGCTTCTTTATCGGTGAGGTCTCTCCCCTCAACATGCAATGCCTCCTGAATATCAGCCGCAAATTCAATGGTGCGATCCGGATGGTATTCACGAAAGATGGCCATGGCGATGGCAGGCATTTCAGAATTGGGGAACCAATCACTTTTATCCGGATTGAAAATATGCCATAGGTAATCCTCACCAAACTTAACACCTGTCATTTCCTCCACGTTTTTATATGCACCCTGGATGTAAGGAGCAATGGTTCCGATATGTTTGGTAGCTTCAACGGGTATCATGCCGCCGGAAAGCGTTTCAAAATCAAACCTGTCCCGATGGTTGATCCAGAGTTGTTTGATAACCGGACTGAAGCCAAAACACCAGCCACAATAAGCATCATAGCAATATATGATCCTGGGTTTCATAGGGCCTGTACTTTTTCATATTGATCATCGTAATCTTTTCTGAGGGTTCCCATGATACGATCCCAGAAAAGAAAATATAGACCGTAATTGCCCTTGAAGAATTGATGATGTTGATTGTGTGCAACAGAAGTATTGATCCATCTGCCAATTTTTGTTTTATGGAAATTCTTCGGATACAGTTCCCATCCCAGATGGCCATAAACATTATAGATGATCATGAACAGAAAAAAGATAATAAAATTGGTACGGTGCATGGGAAGTGTGAACAAGAAGACTACGAGTATTCCAGCTTCAATGATTGCCTCCAGCGGATGGAAAGCATAAGCGGCCCAGGGAGAGGGGTTGGTTGATTTGTGATGGATCAGATGGAACCATTTAAATAAAGTTTTATGATGCATCAGCCGGTGCATCCAGTAGAAATAGGTGTCATGCATAAACAACATGATCGGGAAAAGGGCGAAATAATAAAGCCAGCCTTTTTCAGCAATATCCTTATAGAGAAGCGTATACTTTGATATTTTTTCATTGAAGATGAAAGTCACAGGAACAATCCCAAAGATCAGGATGGTAATTACTGAGAAAAAAATCTCGCGAAAATAATCGTTAGTTATTGGATACCGCTCCTGGATTTTTTTCCTTGCAAAAGGATTTTTGAAAATTATATAGAATATCAAAAATGCAAGTCCCGCTACAATGAAGTATCGTCCTCCGATCAAACGAATGGAATTGATGTATCTGTCCAGTGTACTCATGTCAATCGAATCGCTTCAAGATTAAACAACTCAGGATATTTTCCGGTTTTGTCAGCGTAAAATTTTTTAAGCCTTTGCATGTCCTCTTCCTTGTTGCCGCTGAGGTAGATGGGTGCCCCAAAACCTCCTTCCTTTTTTTTAAAGTCAAGATAACCCGGCAGTACAGGAACTCCCGCATTCAAAGCAGTGTAATAAAAGCCGCTCCTCCATTTGTCTACTCTTGATCTTGTTCCTTCTGCAGGGATGGCAACCAACAGTTCATCTTCTGATTTCAGCATGTTCACGATCTGGTCGGTAAGGTTATGTCTTGTGCTTCTCTCAACCGGTATGGCGCCTGTATTTTTCAAAAGGATGCTCAATGGAAAAAAGTTCAGTTCTCTTTTGATCAGGTAACGAATCTTCAGCTTCAGTATTTTGAAGATAGCAATGGCATATACAAAATCCCAGTTGGATGTATGCGGTGCAGCGATCACCACAGCTTTTTTGATCTCCGGCGGAACGGTGCCAACGATCCTCCAGCCATTGAGTTTAAAGATCAGTATGAAAAATCTTGTTATCATATCAATGTGCTTCCAGCCAGTTTTCTCCCATTCCTGCTTCTGCCACTACCGGCACATCGTTGGGCAGAGGTAAGGCGGCGGCCATGTTTTCCAGGATGCAGGACTTGAGTGCTGCGGCTTCCGTTCTCAACGCATCGAAGATCAATTCATCGTGCACCTGCAATATCATCCTGCTTTTGAATCCTTCTTTCTTCATCGCAGCATGTACCTTGATCATGGCCAGTTTGATCATGTCTGCTGCAGTGCCCTGAATGGGTGAGTTGATAGCATTCCTTTCAGCAAAACCTCTCACAGTAAAGTTGGATGAATTGATATCTCTCAACCAGCGCTTTCTGCCCATAAGGGTTTCTACATATCCTTTTTCTTTGGCAAAGGCAATGGTAGATTCCATGTATCCGTTGATACCGGAAAATTCTTTCTTGTAATTATCGATGATGGTCTTGGCTTCTGTACGACTAATTCCCAGATTATCCGCGAGACCGAATGCGCCTTGTCCGTATATGATACCAAAGTTCACACTCTTGGCCTTGTAACGCATTTCCTTCGTCACATCCTCTTCGTTAACTCCGTATACTTTGGCTGCTGTGGCCGTATGAATATCTTTTCCTAGTCTGAAAGCCTCACACATGTTCGGATCTCCGCTGATGGCAGCCACAATGCGCAATTCAATTTGTGAATAGTCGGCCGAGATCAGAACATGGTCTTTATCTCTCGGAACAAAAGCCTTTCGGATCTCCTTGCCACGGTCACTGCGCACTGGAATATTCTGCAGATTGGGATTGTTGCTGGACAGTCTTCCCGTAACTGCAATGGCTTGACCATAATTTGTGTGAACCCTTCCGGTATTCGGATTGATCAGCTGCGGTAACGCATCTACATATGTAGACCTCAGTTTAGTAAGTTCCCTGAAGGCAAGAATGTCTGAAACGATCGGGAACTGATGTGCCAGTTTCTGCAGCACATCTTCGCCAGTTGCATATTGACCTGTTTTGGTTTTTTTTGCTTTCGGATCCAGCATCAGTTTTTCAAACAGTACCTCACCTAGTTGCTTGGGTGAAGCGAGATTGAAACGAACGCCGGCAATCCTGTAAACAGATTCCTCTGCAATTTTGGCTTCTCTTTCCAGTTCTTTGGAGTATTCCTGTAAAAATTCGGTATCTACTTTAATTCCCTCAAACTCCATATCTGTGAGGACTTTCACCAAAGGATTTTCTACTTCGTAGAAAACCTTCTCTACTTCTTTCTTTTTGAGCTGAGGCTCAAAAATATGTTTCAGTTGCAGCGTAACGTCTGCATCTTCTGCAGCGTACTCTTTCACTTTTTCAACTTCCACATCCCGCATATTACCCTGACTCTTCCCCTTTTTACCGATTAGCTCTTCTATGTGTATTGGTTCATAACCGAGATATTTTGCACTGAGCAGATCCATACTGCGTTTTCCTTCCGGCTCGATCACATAGTGCGCCAGCATGGTGTCGAAAATATCTCCATTCAGCTCAAAACCGTGATTCTTGAGTATGAGCAGATCGTATTTGATATTCTGTCCGATCCATATTTTCGTTGGGTCTTCAAATAGTTCGCGGAATACCTGAAGGAATTTTTTGGTTTGTTCTCTGTCAGCAGGACAAGGAACATAGCTTCCGGTTCCGGGTTGGATGGAAAAACTCAATCCTACAATATCTGCCTGGTTGGCATCAAGTCCTGTAGTCTCTGTGTCAAAACAAATCTCTGTGCTCTGTTTCAAGGATTGTATCAGTGACTGAATCTTTTCATCTGTATCAACAAGCGCGTAGGTATGAGGTGTGTTGTTGATATTGCGATCGGCAGCGATCAATTCCACCTCTTCTGTTTCTGCTTCTGTGTTGGTTGGAGCAGCTACTGCTGTTCCGGCTCCGCCGAACAGGTCACCCTGCACGGTAGTACCTGCAGCATGTTTTACTTCAGGTGCAGCTATGGGAATTTCTTCTCCCAGAATACGTTTGCCAATGGTCCTGAATTCAAGCTGTGTAAATATCTCCCGCAGATCCTCCTTATTAGGATCTTTCACAGAGAAGTTCTCTTCATGAAATTCTACAGGCACACTCGTGATGATGGTAGCCAGTTTTTTGCTCATGATGGCAAGGTCTTTGCCTTGTCGTACTTTTTCTCCCAATGCCCCCTTGATATTGTCGGCGTTCTCCAGCACAGCTTCAAGCGTTCCAAATTCTGCCAGCAATTTTGCTGCTGTCTTTTCTCCTACTCCGGGTATGCCGGGAATATTGTCAACGGCATCACCCATCATGGCCAGGATGTCGATTACCTGAGAAACCCTTTCGATATTCCATTTTTCGCAGACCTCTTTGGGACCAATGATCTCGAAGTCGCCGCCCTGATAAGGAGGTTTGAATATCTTGATATTTTCAGTCACCAACTGACCGTAATCTTTATCAGGGGTAACCATGAAAACCTCATAACCTTCTTTCTCTGCCTGCACTGCCAAAGTTCCGATTACATCATCGGCTTCAAAACCATCCGTTTCAATGATCGGTATGTTCATGGCTTGAATGATCTTTTTGATATCGGGGATGGAAGCGAGCAGGTCTTCCGGTGCTTCCTGGCGATTGGCTTTGTAATCTGCAAAATCGGTATGTCTTTCTGTTGGTGCAGCCGTATCAAAACATACTGCCATGTGGCTGGGCTTTTGTTTATTGAGCAGATCAATCAATGCGTTGGTAAAACCAAATTGTGCATTGGTATTCTTGCCTTTGCTGGTGATACGGGGACTCCTGATCAGGGCATAATATGCGCGAAAAATGAGTGCAAATGCGTCAAGCAGAAAAAGACGTTTGTCCATTCAGCAAAGGTAATCGGTAATGCAGTACGGGAGGAGCTTTTTGATGGCTATTCACTTAAAAAGTAAGGAAGCATTTTTCTCCAGGTGGGCCAATCGTGGTGGATATCCTCTCCCCAAATTTCCAGCCGGTGCTGAATCGATTTGCTGTTGAGCAGATCAGAGAATCTTCTGTTGGCATTTGGGTCTTCATGATTACCGCTGCCGGTGGCAATGATGATCCTTCCCCCTCTGATTTTTTCAAGGATCTGCTGATCCGTCAGGTTGGAAATATAGTGACTGGGTGAATTGAAATAGACCTGTTCATCATAATATCCATCTGTATATTCCATCAGGTCATATACCCCACTCATGGCTATGGAGCCGGAGAAAAGATCAGGTCTTTTCAGAAATAGATTCATGGCGTGTAAGGCACCAAAAGATGCGCCACAGGTAATGATGGGTGTTTCGTTTGAAGTGAAGGTTTTGATGAAGGGGACCACTTCATTGAAAATATATTCATTGAATTGGTTCTGCCGGATGGCCTTGTGGGCACCTTCCATCTGCTTGTTCATCCAGCTTTCCATGTTGATGCTGTTCACTGAAAAGATCTTGATCTTTCCGGCATCGATAAGGGGTCTGAGTTCATCGATCAGCTGAAACCTTTCATATTCAAGGTAATCAGCTGCCGCTGTAGGGATCATCAGCAGTGCATATCCATAGTGTCCGTATACAGCAACAGGCATCTCCTTGTTGAGCGCAGGGCTGTACCAGCTATGGATCTCTTTTATCATCCTATGGAACTACCTTAATGACGCCCCGCATCACAGAAGCATGGCCGGGGAATGAACAAATGAAAGAGTATTCACCGGGAGTTGAAGGTGCAACGAAGTAGATTGACTCAGTTGCTTCGGGACCTATCAGTGCGGTATGAAAAAGTACTTTGGAACTGTTGGGGACATAACTCATCTCAGAACCCTTGAGTCCGAGATTGAGCGCCAGGTTGCCTACTTCATCCGCTGCATCTGGAGCAACGATCACTACGTTGTGCGTCATGTCATCGTTGTTGTTGAAGATGAGTCTGATCTTTGATCCTGCTTTCACTTCAAAGCTGGTGATATCAAATTTTAATCCTGGCTTGGTTCCCAGCTTCAATACACGATCGGGCTGCGACCAATCTTTTGGCATCGTGGTTTGTCTTTTTTTGGTGGGGGCGGCTGGCTTTGCAACAGCCATGTTCTTCATATCATGCTTCATTGCTGTATGCCCGCTTACTTTTTCTTCCGGCTTCAGTGATGTAGCAGCACCTTCCGGAATATTGTTCATGGTGTAATATGCAAAATCATGAAGCAGTGTGCGCTGATTGGTTGCCACCAGATCCTTCACCCTTACTTCATGGATATATCCTTCGATCAGACTATCCAATACCAGTTTTACTTTTCTGCCATCAACAGACGGAACAATGCCCACAATCTTTCTTTCACGGTTGTTGATAATGGGACTGCCATAATTGTGATGATACTTATAAGTGAAACTATTCACGGTATAGTTCATGGCGTTTTTCAACTTTGTTTGATCGACAGGAAGTGTGAATTCAATTTCCAGTCCGTCTGACAGGGCATGGATATCTTTCATTTCGAATGGAGTCTCGCCGTTCCATACCAATCGTTGCAATGCATATTCTGCTTTACCGGTGCTGGCCCATCCTCTGCTGGTCATCCCTGCAAAGAGTGATCCATCAAGACCCCAACGCAAGCGAAGCAGTCCTGATGCAAATCCTTCATAAAAGGGATAGCAGGCTCCCTGGTATTTACCTTTTACTTTTTCCAGGGTCATGCGCATGATCTTCGAATGGCCCTGATCAGCAACATAATATTGTCCCAAAAATGGGCCGAAAGCACCGCCGGTATTGTCTTCCAGGATATCTGCCGTAGAAATTCCCATCAGGGTATGTGGGAACCATACTGCAGGCAGCTTGATTTCTTTGATGACTTTTGCAGCTTCATGCATGGGTTGTCCATTATCAACCACTTTGAGGTCGTCTTTTGTCAGCTTCAGTGGTGAGTTGGGTTCTTTGGTCCAGTTCAGTCCGCCTGCATTTCCCGCAAAATCTCCTTTCTCCAGATGTGTTACCCTTCCGCTTCCTACCCAGTCGCCCTGATTTTCGGCATAGAAGACATCACCATTGCTGTTGAGGTTGAATCCTGCCGGTGAGCGAAGTCCTGTTGCAATGGGCTCTTGTGTACCATCCGGCTTGATCTTCAGTAACCATCCATGCCATTTGCCCAGTCCATCACCATACCCAACCCATGCTACGTTTAGCGTGACGTACATATCACCATTCTTATCAAAAACGGGACCGTAAGCATACTCATGATAATTGCCGCTCAGTTGGAAAAGAGATACGGGAGTATAGGCGTCGGCTTTCCCGTCTCCGTCGCGGTCCTCTATTTTGGTGAGTTCACCTCTTTGTGTGCAATAGAAAGCGCCGTCTTTGTATGCCAGTCCCAATACCTCATGCAATCCTGAAGCAAACTTTGTAAAATGGGGAGCGCCTGATCCATATGCATTCTGGATGATCCATATATCACCTCTTCTGGTGGAAGCGGCAATTCTTCCATCGGGCATTACAGCAATACCACCTACTTCCAGTTTTACTTCCTCAGGAATGGCAATGGTTCTGAGGGAATAAAAATCTTTTTCTGATTGCACGGCAGTTTTCTGTGCATAAGAAAAAACTACATGGCATATGAGAAGAAGAAAGATGATAGAGTGTCGAATGATGCTCATCTGATCAGAAATTTTGTTGATTCTAAAGATAATCAAATATGAATTCAGGATACTTTAAAGGCTGAATGATAATAATTATTTACTGCCCCAATCAGCGTTAAATTCACATAAAACGATTCTGTAAAGATCTTATAGGCAAGAAATTCATGATCGGGTACATTGAATTCATCAAAGAAAATGATATCTCCTTTTTGGAGATACGGGTACAATACTGCCAGAGAGAAAATCGTTGAAGAAAAGAGATCTGCATCCAGGTGAATTACTTTTCTTTTATTTTTCAGATCAGTGTTTTCAGAAACAAAGGGGGGCAGGGTATCTTGAAACAATCCCTTGAATAATTTACCCCGGCTATCATTTAATTCAGGTAATGAAGAGACCATTTCTCCCGATTTGTAAAAAAGACCCCAATCTTCTGGCAATCCCTCAAAAGTATCGAAGCCATAAAATCTCGAGTTTACATTTTCATTGTTCTGCATCCACCATTTAAATGATACTCCCCAACAAACTCCGAGTTCTATATATGTAATTTCTGAATCTCTTAAATTTTCCTGTTCTATTACATGCCTGTATAAGTCATAACGCCTCTCATAATTTCTTACCAATGAAAAACTATCCTTATAGATATTCTTTGGCTGTTTTGCTGCCCATCTGGATAAGGCCAGGAAATTGGATAAAAATGACAGAGGTCTGATCAGGAATCCCAAAAGCACATGAAGCCTTAGAAGAAGCAGTATATTTTTTATCGTTGGAATCGGCTTAAAAATCAGTTCTTTCATTTAAGCTTTTTAAGTCTAAATGTAAATCTTAAATCGCAAGCCCTCAACTAAAAATTGATATACTTCTCTTTTATGGATTGCTTTTATAAGCGATTTTTCATGTCTTCAATAAATGCATCCAAAGATTCACGACTCACCCCGGGCATGCAGATCACATGCGCGATATCGTTATCTGTTGCCAGCTGCCATTTTTTACAAATCTCTTCCGGTGGTTTGGGCATTACAACCGTAATTGCATTGGGATTGCTCCAGGCTTTCACTCCGATGGCATTCAGATGCACACGAAGATGAGCGGCATTTTCCAGGCAGGTCATGGTTCTTTGCAACATACCTTCTTTGCCCCATTTTTTGATGGCATACCAAACGATCAGAGCATTGATGCCGCTCCTTGATCCCGTTATGGTAGTATCAAGGGTGCCGATATAATTGATCGATCTGCCGATCCTGTCTTTGTAAGATTTTTTCACCAGAACAACACCATTGGTAATAGGCGATCCAAAAAATTTATGACCACTGATGGCAATGCTATCAGCACCATTTGAAAAATCAAAATCACTGGCACCCAGAAGAGGTAAATAGGAACCTGCAAGGGCAGCATCGCAATGGATATAAGAACTCTTGATCGCATATTTATTCAGGATGCCACGAATCGTGGGGACATGGTCTTTGGCTTCGGTCATGGTAGTGCCGATGTTCGCCATGATGATAACCGATTTTTGTCGGTTCAGCTGCAGCATTTCAGCGAGGTCTTCATAATCCATTTCACCATTTGGTTGAGAACGGATCACGATGCTGTCCATATTGAGCAAATGAAGATTCTTTTGTACACTATAATGTGTAGCCTCGCTGTAATACACAATACCATTGGGATAAAGTTCTCTTGCCAGATAGAGGCCATACAGGTTTCCTTCTGATCCTCCATTGGTAACATAGCCCCAGTGATTGTTGACGGGGGCATTGAAAAAATCTGCATAAAATGAAACCACTTCCCTCTCAATGGCCTTACAGTGCATATCATTTGATTCCACAAACGGATCCCCAACGTTGTTGATGCTGTATTGCAAGAATGGGTAGAGTTCAGTATAATCGTAATCAGTGGCTACGGGATAGCCGATATAGGTTTTTGCTCTTTCGCTGATCTTGTCGTAAAAGTTCTGAAGATTGTTTTCCATGATGAAAATGTTTGTATGAAAAAATAAATACAGGGATGATGTACCCTGGATGAATTATTTCATACGTGCATTTTCGGCTAGCGATTGCATGAGGCAACAGTAGTTGTCTCCTTTGTCGTTGAACAGCTTGAATGGAAAATCAGGTTGCATGCTTTGCAAATGTAAGCCGCAAAATTGAATTTTACCAGATCAGTTGGTATTGAATAGGATCATTCCCATTCATCAACAGCACCTGACTTCCCAGGTATTTTTCGATCTTAGGAAAACTTCCGGGTGCCAGCTGCACAAAATATTCCTGATCGCCCATGCTGTACAACCCATTCCCCAGGGGTGTGATCGATTTAGCTTGTGCGATGCGAATCATGGTCTTGTCTTTACCCTCACCGGTTACGGTAATGGTTCTTTTGATTCCGCGGGAATTGTCGGCTGGAACAATCTGATCCAGAAGATTCAATTGCTTGAATACGTACTGAAACTGCGGCTGACCGCTGGCGGTAATGGTATATCCTTTGTATTGATAATCTGCGATGGAATCTTTGGTAAGGGTTTTATCGTAGATCGGACAAGCACCGGATAAAACAATTGGAGCACCCAGTGGTGTGGCAGTTTGTGGTTCTCCTCTTTCATGCCACATCTCAGTTGTATTGAGAAAATCTCCCTTCCAGATCTGCAGAAGACTTCCCTGTAAGAGATCGAAGGCATAATGCACTTTGGAAGGATCACCTACGGATAGCACATGGGTAAGCTTTCTGTTATTGTGCATCATAAAAGATCTGACGATTTCGGGCTGACTTTCCGCTTTGACTGCAATCAATGGTGCCGGAGCACGTTCGGGCATGGAGGCGGGACTGTGCAGGGCCACTGCTCTGCTGTTCGGTTTCTCGATGTAGAGAGAAAGACCTGTTCTGGCCCATTCCACATCTTTGTTGATCCACAGTTTGAAGTTGTGTTCTCCGGCATCGAGGGAAGCGGTACCATCCACCGGATTGCCGCCGGTATGGGTCCACTCCGGTCCGATCACTTTCTTGCCATCGATCTCAAGGCTTCCGTCACCGGTGTATAACATTGAAAAAGTATAGACATCTTTTACCGGTACATTCAATTTGCCTTCAAACTGAATAAAGTATTTGTCACGAGCAGATGCCAGTCTTGCATCCAGCTGCACATTTTGTCCCTGTGCAGTTGGTTTTGTTTTGGCGGCTTCCTCAGGGGTCTTGGCCGTCTTCTCAAAATACTGATAGGATATGTTGTTCAATCCAACTTTCAATTCATCCTGTGGTGCATATTTCACATTGCGGATGGCAATCTGTCCATGATCGCCTTGGATCATCAATGGACCATACGCTTTTTCATCATCGAATGCGGCAGCTCTGGTTGGACCGCTGACATAGATATTTTCATGTAATGTGATGCCATTCAATTTTACATAATTGAATTTTGCATCCATGGTTTTTTTACCGGCTGCATCAAATCGGGGAGCCTGAAAGGAGATCTCAAGATGCTGCCAGAGCCCTGGCGCAAGACAGGCATTCTTCATCGGTGCTTTCCCTTCATATCCTTTGTTGTCTTTCCATCTTTCATATAAACCGCCCATATCCCCATGCTTAGGTGCTTTTACACCCCAGCTGTCATTGATCTGGACTTCATATCTTGATTGAAGGTAAATTCCCGAGTTGGATCCCTTGGGAATCATCAAATCCATTTCAATTACCATATCACCATGTTCCATTTTGGTCATCAGGTTACGACCGGGTTGAAATTGGATAGAGCGATTATAGTTATTGAAAAGTATACCCTCCCCTTTTGCAGTGTTGAGGATTGTATCATTATAACCTGCCTGAGCAGCACCAATAATATTCCAATTGGAGGCGGGAGATTGAAATGCTTCCAGCGATTGCAGTGGAAGCAACTTCAATCTTGGTTTCACTTTTTGGGCATTGATGGCATTCGAGAAAATGAAAACAAAGAGCAATGACAAGCAGATCCTGATGGACATGAGAAATTATTTATGGACTGAAATTAATTGTATTTTTCTTTATTCTTTCATTTTTTCCAAACGCCCTTTGGCCTCCAGCATGAGGTCTCTCAGTCTTGCTGCTTCCATGAAGTCAAGGTCCTTGGCTGCCTTCTCCATCGACTTCTTGAGTTTGGCAATGTGTTTCTCCAGTTGAGGAATTGTAATATAATCCGATTGCTCTTCTGCAGCAAGATTGCTGGCATGTTCATCCGGTACTGCAACAAGCCGATTGTTTTCATCAAAACCTTTGATATCGAGAACAGAAGTTTGCGCGAACACCTGTTCTTTACTCTTCTTTACAGTTGCAGGAGTGATGTTATGTTCAAGGTTGTAAGCAATCTGTTTGGCTCTTCTTCTTTCGGTCTCATCCATGGTTTTCTGCATGCTGCCTGTAATATTATCAGCATAAAAAATAACACGACCATCTACGTTTCTTGCAGCCCTGCCGGCTGTTTGTGTGAGAGATCTTTCGTTACGGAGGTATCCCTCTTTGTCAGCGTCCAGAATCGCCACCAGTGAAACTTCCGGAAGATCAAGACCTTCTCTTAAAAGATTTACACCCACCAGTACATCAATCTCACCCAAACGAAGTTGTCTCAGTATCTCCACACGATCCAGCGTATCTACTTCACTGTGTATGTATTTGGATTTGATAAAAATGCGTTGAAGATATTTATCCATTTCTTCTGCCATGCGCTTGGTAAGAGTGGTTACCAATACCCTGTCACCTTTCTTCACGGTCTTGTCTATTTCGTCCAACAGATCTTCCACCTGGTTGATACTGGGACGTACTTCAATGGGTGGGTCGAGCAAGCCCGTTGGTCGAACCACCTGTTCTACTACAACTCCTTCTGTTTTTTGGAGTTCATATTCTCCGGGTGTTGCTGAAACAAAGACTACCTGGTTCAGCATCTGTTCAAATTCGTTGAAGTTAAGAGGACGGTTATCCAGAGCTGCCGGCAATCTAAATCCATAATCGACCAGCACCAGTTTTCTGCTGCGGTCGCCTCCGTACATGCCGCTAACCTGTGGGATGGTCTGATGGCTTTCATCTATGATGCAGAGAAAATCCTTGGGAAAATAATCCAGCAAGCAGAATGGTCTTGTTCCTGGGGTTCGACGATCAAAAAAACGGGAGTAGTTCTCGATACCATTGCAATAGCCCAATTCCTTGATCATTTCTATATCGAAGTTCACTCTTTCGCTCAGGCGTTGCGCTTCGATGTATTTGCCGGATTGCTTGAAGTATTCCACCTGTTTACCAAGTTCATCAAGTATCTCAGAGATCACCTGGTTGATGATCTCTTTGGGAGCCAGGTAGAGATTCGCCGGGAAGATGGCGGCATTGTCGACCGAACCGATGCGTTTGCCGCTGATGATCTCCAGGGTATCGATGGATTCTATTTCATCTCCAAAAAAAGTGATGCGATAGCCGAAGTCGACATACGGAAGATTGATATCCACCGTATCTCCTTTTACCCTGAAGCTTCCTCTTTTGAAATCGATCTGTGTGCGGTGATACAGAGCGTTGACAAGAGAGTGCAGAAATCCCTGTCTGCTGATGACTTGTCCTTTATGGATCCGGATGATACCATTTTCAAATTCAGTGGGGTTGCCCATACCATAGATGCAGCTTACGGAAGCAACGACAATAATATCTCTTCTTCCGCTCAGCAATTCTGAAGTTGCCTGAAGTCGAAGTTTGTCGAGCTCTTCATTGATGGCCAGGTCTTTTTCGATATAGGTATCGCTGACAGGCATGTATGCTTCCGGTTGATAATAATCATAATAAGAAACGAAATAGCCAACCGCATTATCAGGGAAGAATTGTTTGAACTCACCATAAAGCTGTGCCACCAGGGTTTTATTGTGTGTCAATACCAGGGTGGGTCTTTGAACCTGCTGGATAACATTGGCCATGGTGAAGGTCTTTCCGGAACCGGTTACTCCCAGCAGTGTTTGGAATTGCTCACCGTGGTTGATGCCTTCCACCAGCTGGCGTATGGCTTCCGGTTGATCACCGGCCGGTGAATAGGGAGAATGGAGGGAAAAAGACATTCTCCAAAATTACAGTATTTCTTATTGGAAGGAGGTTGGATGGATATCGTCGTGAGGGGTAATGTTTTGGTAGAATTTACCCAAGTTGATCAATGCCTCTTCCTGAAAGAGATTGGACAGAAAAGTGATGCTGTTGGGCAGACCTTGTTTGCTCAATCCGATCGGCATGCAGAGTGCAGGATGACCGGTAAGGTTGGTGATGGCCAGTTGTTTGCCACCAAAGCTGGGAGTTATGATCACATCATAAGGTTGTATTGCAGTATTCACCTTTTGCATGAGGATAGTTCGGTGACGATTGGCATTGACATATTCCACGGCAGGGATGGTTCTTGCTACTCGGAAATAATTGGGCCAATCGAATCTTGTTTGCCTGGTCATTTGATCATCGAGATCGGTCCTTGAAAATTCATCAAAAGCAGCACCTGCTTCACCACCCAGCACCATACCGATGATATCGAACTTATAAGTTTCAGTATCCGGGAAGTTCATGGCTTCGATAGACAAACCATTTTCCTTCAGCACTTTCAACACGGACCATTCCTGTGCAGCGGAGTCCAAACGGTCGAAAAGATTTTTTGCATACGCAATGCGCAGTTTTTTTGGATCGGCTGTAGCTGAATAATTGAATGCAGCTTCTACTGCACTGGCATCTTTTCCATCGGTTCCATGCAGAAAGGCAAAAACAGTTGCTGCATCTTCTGCGTTGCGGCAGATCGGTCCTGCTTTGTCGAGGCTCCAGCCCAATGTCATGGCACCGGAGCGACTGATGCTGCCAAAGGTTGGACGCAATCCGGTTGCACCACAGGTATGACTTGGAGAGATGATGGAACCATGTGTTTCCGTACCCATGGCAAAGGGAACCAATCCTGCTACAGTTGCCGAGGCAGATCCTGCTGATGAACCGCTCGATCCGCGTTCCAGATTCCAGGGGTTTTTGGTTCTGCCTCCATACCAGTAGTCGCCCATGGCCAAAGCACCCAGTGTGAACTTGGCAACGAGAACGGCACCTGCTTCCTTTAATCTTTTATACACATAGGCATCCTCTTCAATACTTTGGTTACGATAGGGTTGTGCACCCCATGTTGTTTTGGTTCCTTTAACTGCAAAGAGATCTTTAAGTCCGTAGGGTATTCCCTGAAGCGGACCCTTGTCGATTCCCTTTTTAAAATCTGCATCGGCTTGGTTTGCCTGTTCCATCGCAATGGATTCGGTGAGGCTGACAACGCATTGCAGGGTATCTCCATATTTTTTTATCCGTTCGATGAAGAAGGTAGTCAGTTCTGATGAAGTGATGGAACCATTGCGCAGCAGGGATCCCAGCTCCTTTATACTCATGAAGGCGAGTGCATTTTTATTTTCCGGAAGCTGGATTTTTTTATTGTATTTCCATTTGATCTTTTGTTGCGGTGCATCATCTGGTGTGAGTCGCTGAGCCAGACTCATAGAGATGCTGTTATCGAGACCCAATACATGCATTTTGCGATAGTCTGAGATATTGTCAAGCAGATCAGGCATCATCATGTCGATCTCTTTGTCTGTATATCTGGCATCGATGAGTTTTGCTGAAGCTTTGACATCCAGTTTTTTGAGAGTATCCTGTGCTGTTGAAGCAATGGAACTGAGCAATCCAATGCAGATGATGAAGATTTTCATGATATGGTTCTATTTACTTTACTTCTCTCTTTATGTACGTAGAATAGTCGGGGATAATGCAGGTATAGGCTTCGTGCATCAGGGGCGATGTCAGCAAAAAATCGGCGGTTGCCCTATCGCATGCGAAAGGTATGTTCCAGGTTACAGCCAGTCGAAGCAAAGCTTTGATGTCGGGGTCATGGGGTTGCGCTTCCATAGGATCCCAGAAAAAAACCAGTACGTCAACGTGCCCCTCTGCGATCATGGCACCAATCTGCTGATCGCCGCCAAGCGGACCGCTCAGTAGTTTTTTAACTGATCTGTCGAGTGCGTCTTCCAGTAATTTACCCGTTGTGCCTGTGGCGATGAGTTCGTGGCGGGATAGAGCTGTTTTGTTATAGACTGCCCAGTCGATCAATTCCTTTTTCTTATTATCATGAGCTACAAGGGCTATTGTTTTTCGTGCTTCCAGTTTTCTTTTGTTTGTCATGTGTTTGCTTCAATCGTGAAAATAAATAAAAAACCGCACCCCGCATGGAGCGGGGTACGGTTCCTAAACAAGGCAACAACTGCATTAAGCCGCCTGTATTTCTTTGATTTTTTCTCTGATCTTGGTTTCAATTTCATTGGCCAATTCCGGGTTGTCGATCATGAGTTGCTTCACACCATCCCGTCCTTGTCCGAGTTTATCACCATTATAGCTGTACCAGCTTCCGCTTTTCTGGACTATGCCCAGTTCCACACCCATGTCAATGATTTCTCCGGTCTTGGAAATACCTTCACCGAAGATGATGTCAAATTCCGCGGAGCGGAAGGGAGGTGCTACCTTATTTTTTACCACTTTCACTTTCACACGATTTCCGATAGCCTCATCGCCATCTTTGATTTGGGCCGCACGGCGGATGTCGAGGCGGACGGAAGCATAGAATTTAAGGGCATTACCACCGGTAGTTGTTTCAGGGTTTCCGAACATGACACCGATCTTTTCACGCAGCTGGTTGATGAAGATGCAAATGGTATTGGTTTTGCTGATGGTGGCAGTCAGTTTCCTGAGGGCCTGACTCATCAATCTTGCCTGTAATCCCATTTTGCTGTCCCCCATTTCCCCTTCCAGCTCACCTTTAGGAACCAGTGCTGCAACAGAGTCAATCACCACCACATCCAATGCGCCGGATAGAATCAGCCTGTCGGCAATTTCCAGTGCCTGCTCACCATAATCAGGCTGCGATATCAATAGATTGTCTACATCTACACCCAGTTTTTGCGCGTAGGCGCTATCAAATGCATGCTCGGCGTCTATAATTGCACACATGCCGCCTTTTTTTTGTGCTTCCGCGATTATGTGTGTAGCTACTGTTGTTTTACCGGAGCTTTCAGGCCCATAGATCTCAACTACTCTTCCCTTCGGAAGTCCGCCAATGCCCAAGGCACTGTCGAGACCAATGGAACCGGTTGATACCACTTCAATTTGCGCTTCCCCTTTCTCGTTCATCATCATCACGCTTCCTTTTCCGAAGTCTTTTTCAATCTTGTCCAGCGTGAGTTTCAGCGCTTTTAATTTTTCGTTATTTGACATTTTTAAAAGATTTAAGGATGTAAAGATAGGGAGTTTTGAAACTACAAACTAATTTTTTTAGCATTTTTTCCACTAAAAATATTAGTGTTTTTCTCGTGAATGGGCGGTGAAAAAACAAAAAAACCCTGCTGTTTAGACAAACAGCAGGGTAGACATGAGAAAACAAACAAGAATTCCGGCAAGCGACCGGAGACAAAAATCACCTTAAATGTAGCTATTTTATACAATTCTTTCAAAATAGTTATTGACATTTTGATGAACACTCTGAAAATAGGAGATCGGTATGTTTTATATTTGCGGCAGCCCAAAAACATATTCAATTAAAAATGTATACAATGAAAGCAACGTCTTTTCTTCTACCTGTTTTGGTTTCACTCACTCTTTTCTCTTGTGTTAGTTCAAAGAAATTTCAGGCACTTACGGATAAATATGCCAGCCTGAATGAGCAATTGGTCAGTTCACAAAAGGAGACAAAAGCTTGTCGCGATGAAAAGGCTGAGGCCGACCGTCAGCGTGCTATAGCTGATGCACAAAAAGAAGCCATGATGCAGTCTTATAAAGACCAGATCGATTTATTGAAGAAAAACAACAACTCAACGTTAAAGCAACTTGAGGATCTCTCGGTTATTTCTTCTTCACAGGCCGAGAGCATCAAAAAATCACTGGAAAATATCGGATCCAAAGATTCATATATTCAATCCATCCAGCAGGCTACAGCCCGCAAGGATTCATTGAACATGGCTCTCGTCATGAATCTCAAGGGAGCAATTGGTGATCTGAACGATCAGGATGTGAACATCAAAGTTGACAAGGGAGTTGTATTTGTTGATATCTCCGACAAGGTTTTGTTCAAGACCGGAAGCTTTGATCTGAGTGACAGGGCGAAGACTATTCTCGGTAAAGTAGCGCTGGTGTTGAAGAATCAGTCAGATATTGAATTCATGGTAGAAGGACATACAGATAATGTTATGATGAAAGGCGATAAGGATTTGCAGGACAACTGGGATCTCAGTGTGAAGCGTGCCACCACTATTGTTCGCATGTTCCAGAAACAATATGGTTTGAATCCTGCGAACATGGTTGCTGCAGGTCGTGCTGAATATCGTCCGATTGCTGATAATTCAACTGAAGAAGGTCGTGCTGCCAACCGCAGAACCCGTATTGTAATTCTTCCTCAACTGGATCAGTTCTTTAAGTTGCTGGAAAGGAAATAAAAAGTAAGGTTGAGGGAGGTTGAGAGAAGTTTAGAGAGGTTGAAGGGGTTGAAGAAGTTGAAGAGGTTGAAGAAAATTCTTCAACTGCTTAAACCACTTCAACCCCTTCAACATTTATATCACTCTCGCCGCTTGTCTTGCAAGCAATTTCCACTCTCCTTTTTCTTTTCTGAAAACGAGCAATACATTTAGGTGAATTTCACCTTTCACTCCTTTGTTGAGTGTTCCGGCATCCAGTCTGTGTCTTACCAGTGCCAGATTTCCGGTAATCTTGATGGTTTGGTTGCTGATCTTGATGTTCTCAAAATCAGAACTTCCATTGGTCAGTGCTTCCACAAATGCTTTTTTGTCTTCTACCAGTCCATTGGAATGACCGTATGTCAATTCCTCTGAAGCAATGGTTTCAAGATCAGCTTTGTTACTGCTTTCGAGTGCTTTGATCAGAAAGCCAACTGCGGCTTCAGCATTTTTTTCATCTTTGGACTGAGCCCATGAAGATGTCATGACAGAAGCCATAGCGATGAAGAGGATGTACTTTTTCATGTATGATGATTTAGGGGTTGATGGTTTCAAACTCACCGGTAGCTTTGTTCTTTTTTACATTTTTCCCGTCAAATATCTTCCCGTTCATGGCTACATAAACGCCATTTGGAAGGGATTGCACAAATGCCAAAGCTGATCCCAGGTTGAACAGACCGTCTGAACTGCCGAATTTATACGGCACCATGGCACCGGTGATAACGATCGTTTTGTTGTGTACTTTTTCTGCAAGCATGGCAGCTGTATCAGGCATGGTATCGGTGCCATGCGTAATCAATATTTTTTCCTCTTTTGATTCCATGCAGGCTTTTGCAATCTTATCACGATCATCATCTTTCATATCCAGACTGTCAATCATCATCAATGTTGTGATCTCCAGTTTCAGCTTTGACCTTCCCAGTCTCAACATCTCGTGTAAGTGCGTATCCTTGAAGAAAAGTTCTCCGTTGAGTTCATTGTATTCTTTGTCGAAAGTACCACCCGTTACAAATATTCTTATTGCCATACTCTTAAATCCTCATCAAATTAGCCATTATCAACCAAATGATTTCAAAGGCCCCAATAATTCTAAAATTGTTCTAACTTTTCGATCCAAATACTATTCAACGTGAAATACTTTTTTGGTTTCCTTTTATTTTATTCAACATCACTTCTTGCTCAAGAGATTCCAGATCTCATCATCACCAATGGTCGTATCATAGATGGAACTGGCAACAGCTGGTTTCGGTCTGATGTGGCGGTGAAGGGGGATCGTATCATGGTTGTTCAAAAAGGGCTCGCTGCAAGATATCCTTCAGTCAAAACCATCGACGCCAAAAATAGGATCATTGCCCCCGGTTTTATTGATGTTCATGCTCACATCGAAGGAGGCATTTTTGAAAGACCAACGGCGGACAATTATATATACGATGGGGTTACCACGGTGGTGACTGGAAATTGCGGAAGCGGAGCTGATGATATAGGAGATTTTTTAAAAAGTATCGATAGCATAAAAACTTCTATCAATGTAGCTACCCTCGCTGGTCATAATACCATCAAGCGATTGGGTATGGGACTCGAGAACCGAAGGGCAACAGCGGATGAAATGAAGAGGATGGAGGCATTGACGCTGGAGGCTATGCAGGATGGTGCGGTGGGATTATCGACCGGACTCATCTACCTGCCAGGTATGTATTCCCCCACCGATGAGATTGTATCATTGGCCAAAGTGGCTGCATCCAAGGGAGGAGTATATGCAACCCATATGCGCTATGAAGGAACCAAAGTGAATGAGGCGATCGAAGAGGCACTCACAATCGGAAGAGAAGCCAACATTCCTGTACAGATATCTCATTTCAAAGTAACCGGCAAAAACAACTGGGGAAGGTCAATAGAAACATTGGCTATGGTGGAAGAAGCCAGACGACAAGGCTTTGATGTCACCATTGATCAATATCCGTACACTGCCTCGAGTACCAACTTAGCCGTGAGGGTGCCCGACTGGGCTTTGGAAGGGGGATTGGATTCATTGCGTGTAAGAATCAAAGACCCGGAGACAAGAAAAAAAATATTGAATGGGATGAAGGAGTCGCAAAAGAGAGACAAGCAAAAGAACTATGGTTTTGCAGTGGTGGCTTCATTTGCTCCTGATAGCACATACAACGGCAAAAGCATCACCCAAATCAACAAGGATCTGGGAAGAAAATCCAATTTTACCAATGAAGCCAATCTTATCCTTGACATGCTGGCCAGAGCCAATGCACAGATGATCTATCATACGATGAATGAAAAGGACCTGGTTCATTTTATGAAGTACCCTTTCAATATGCCGGCAGCTGATGCAGGAGTGAGCAACGGCAAAGGAATGCCTCATCCAAGAGGATTTGGAACCAATGCCAGGGTTTTGTCGAGGTATGTAAGGGAGCAAAAAGTAATTGGACTGGAAGAGGCCGTCAGGAGAATGACTTCCCTGCCGGCAAGCAAATTTAATTTGAAGGACCGCGGTCTGATCATGGCTGGCAGGTATGCCGATATTGTGATTTTTGATGAAAATGAAATCAGAGATCTTTCGGTTTATGAAAATCCGCATCAATATTCAACAGGCATATCATATGTGCTTGTGAATGGCAAACCGGTAATCCAGGAAGCAAAGCATACCGGTGTCAGATCAGGCGTTGCCCTTCGCTCTGCACAATAAAAAAGGGCCGTCGTAAGACGGCCCGTGTTTTCAAAAAACCGGATTGGTTATTTCTTGAGGGTAATGGTTCCCAGCTCGGTATCTTTTCCTTTTGCCACTACCACATTAGAGATGGTTTCTTTCAGATAAGGAGGGATTGCTTCGATAGTTACGGTATAGGTTCCTGGCTTCAGACCACGAAGCTTGAATTTACCATCCTTGAAGGGAAGGGCCACTGCATTAAATCCAGCTCCATCCGTGATGCGAACTACAGCCTTTGCATCCAAAGGAAGAACTGTTCCTTCTACTTCACCGAAGTTCTCGTTACAGAATGGACGAACAACAGGCTTCAGGAAATACTTGCCATTGATCAATACAACGGAAGATCCCAGGTCAAAGTCGATACGCACTGCTGTTACCCTGCTGCCATTTCCACGGCCCCTGTGCTCATCAAAAAGCTTGATGTAGATCATGTTTTGTGTCTCGTTCAGAAGGCTAAGAGTGATTACCTCATTATTTTCCAGTGTGATGGTATTGTTCGTACCCAGTGTTACGCGAATCTTTCTTACCCTGCCCTGAATGTTGGAAGAGGAACCGATTAGCTTTTCTACACCATTGCGCAGTTCCAATACATTGATGACGCCCGGAGTTACTTTCAGGTCAACCCACTCTCCGAAATCATCCTTTCTTTTCATGTGATCGTCCTTGTCATCATCATTTTCACCATGACGGTCATTATCTCTGTGTTTTTCGTCATTGTCAACTTTTGCCTCAACTTTCAAAATATCCAGTGATACTGCCTTAAGGTCGGTAGGGCCATCTGTCAGATATACTTCAAGACCCTCGCCGGATCCAAGTCCTGACTTTGTACAGGCGGTGAATACAAAAGCAAACGTGATCAACAATGAGGCGACGCCGATAAAAATCCTTGTTCTTTTCATGTTATGTGATTTTATAGTTTTCTGATAAAGGGTATTGAATACCGTTACAGAAACATAGACCCGTTTCAACGTTCAGGGTTTAACCATAATTGTTCCTTAAACAAATTTTTAACATTGTACCGCTCAATCTTTCAAAAGCCCGACAAGCTCGAAGGCTTTTGATTAACTTGCAATCATGTATAATTATCTGGATGAGCTGAACCCGCAGCAGCGGGAAGCCGTGTTGCATGTGAATGGTCCACTCATGATTATTGCCGGTGCGGGAAGTGGGAAAACCAAGGTTCTGACCACCCGTATTGCCCATCTTATGGCCAATGGAATTGATTCATTCCGGATATTGGCCCTGACTTTTACCAATAAGGCTGCCCGGGAGATGAAGGAAAGGGTTGAGAAGATCCTTGGAGACGGAGAGGCACGCAATTTATATATCGGAACCTTTCACTCCGTTTTTGCCAGGATTCTTCGGACAGAAGCCACCAGGATCGGTTATCCGCAGAGTTTCACCATTTATGATACGGATGATGCCAAGAGTGTTTTGAAGACGGTTATCAATGAATTGAATCTCGATGATAAGATATACAAACCCAATGTGGTATATAACAGGATATCAGCTGCAAAAAATGCACTCGTTACTGCGGAGGAATATGCCAGTGATTATGGTCTGATGCAGGAAGATGCCCGTGCGAACAGACCCGCCATCAGCCAGATCTATACCGCTTATGCCAAAAGATGTTTCAAGAATGGTGCAATGGATTTTGATGATCTGTTGCTTCAGTTCTATCTGATACTCAAGCATCATCCTGAAGCCTTGCATAAGTATCAGCATAAATTCAGTCATATCCTGATCGATGAGTACCAGGATACGAATCCGGCGCAATATGAGATCATCAAACTGTTGGGGGCCATGCATGAGAATGTATGTGTGGTAGGTGATGATGCACAGTCGATTTACGCCTTCCGTGGAGCAACCATCGAAAACATTTTGCTGTTCAGAAAAGATTATGATGATGTGAAGGTGGTCAAGCTCGAACAGAATTACCGCAGCACAAAGGCTATTTTGAATGTAGCGAATCAGGTGATCGGGAACAACAAGGGACAGATCCCAAAAGAACTGTGGACGGAGAATCATGATGGTGAGAAGATCCGGCTGGTGAGAACCATGACGGACAATGATGAAGGGAAATTTGTTGCCGATACGATTCAGGAACAAAAACTGCGCAACCATTTCTTCAACAGGGATTTTGCGGTGCTTTACAGAACCAATGCCCAGAGCCGTGCATTTGAAGAATCGCTCAGGAGGATGAATATTCCTTACACCATTTTTGGTGGTATTAGTTTCTATCAGCGTAAAGAGATCAAGGACTTCATCGCTTATTTGCGGATCATTGTCAATCCCCGGGATGAAGAAGCCCTCAAGCGCATCATCAACTATCCTGTGAGGGGTATTGGAAAAACATCATTGGACAAGCTCATCCTTTTCGCCAATGAAAAGAATATCTCTCTATGGGAAGTATTGACAAAAGCTGCAGAGTTTGGTTTCAAGGCCGGTACGCTGGAGGCTATTGAAAACTTTGTACTCATGATCAGAAGCTTTGCCAGCATGCTGCAGAAAAGCAATGCTTATGATGTTGCTTTTCATGTGGGCAAGCAAACGGGACTCGTGAGAGAGTTGTTCAATGACAAGAGTACAGAAGGGGTGCAACGCTATGAGAACGTGCAGGAGTTGCTGAATTCCATCAAGGAATGGGTGGACGATAAGCAGAACCGTGCCCAGATCGATGAGGATGGAGTGATATTGGAAACAGATGAGGGACAAGGGACAGGGGACGAGGGACGAGGGACAAGGGACGAGGGAGAAGGGGCGACCTTACCTGCCGAAGGCAGGGGGAAAGTGGAAGAACCGATTCCTGACAGACCTTTGAGAGAGGATGTATTGCTCGGGGCCTATTTGCAGCAAATAACCTTACTCACGGATGCTGATGAAAAAGATGAGCATGCCGATACGGTGAAGTTAATGACGATTCATGCAGCGAAGGGATTGGAGTTCTCCTGTGTGTTTGCAGTAGGTCTCGAAGAGATGTTGTTCCCGAATGCGATGAGCATCAATACCCGGGAAGAACTGGAAGAGGAAAGAAGATTGTTTTATGTGGTGATCACCAGAGCCAAGCAGAGGCTTTGGATCAGTTATGCCAATACACGATATAAATTCGGACAGGTAGTGCAGAATGATCCCAGTCGTTTCATCAATGAATTGCCGGAGGACCAGCTGGATCGTTCCTTTGCCGGTGGTGGATTCAGGAACCAGATGGCAGGCCCCTCAGCCTCAGAAAGGATGCGGGGTTGGGGAGGTGCACCGCAGCAGCAGAATAAATCTTATTTCAATGCACCCGCCAAGAAGAACGAAGAAAAGCCGGGATATCTTCCTCCCAAACCGCCCGTAACCCAACCAATTGTACATCAGCCTTCGGCAGATTTCAAACCCAGTGATACATCTGAATTGAAACCAGGACAAAAAGTGGAACACCAAAAGTTTGGCTTTGGTGAAGTATTGAAGATGGAAGGTGCCGCGCACAATCCCATTGCAACGATCAAGTTTCAATTGAATGGTGAGAAGAAGATCATGCTCAATTATGCGAAGTTGAGGATTGTGGAGTGAGGTTGAGGGAAGTTGAGAGAAGTTGAGAGAGGTTGAAGGGGTTGAAGCGGTTGAGGGGGTTGAAGGGCTGTATTAAATTTGCCGCCGACTTTAGTCGGCGGAAACATAAAAAAGAAAACACATTGATGCTCATGAAAAAGTTCTTCTTGTTTTTTTTATTGTTGAATCTTCAACAAATCTCATTTGCCCAAATTTTATCCGAACGGGAGCAATCGCGCGTAGTGGATGAAATACTACAGGATCGTTTCAACAATTTACTGCCAACGTTGATGGAGCGCACGGGAATTGACATGTGGGTCATCATCTCAAGAGAATATAACGAAGATCCTGTGCTGAAGACCATGTTGCCTTCCACTTGGCTTTCTGCAAGAAGAACCACCATGCTCGTTTTTTATTACGACAGTAAAACAAAGTCGGTTGAGAAGTTTGCCATTGCGCGATACAATGTGGGAGAGTCCATCAAAGCGGCATGGGACATGCAGAAGTTTCCGGAACAGTGGGATGCACTCATGGATATCATCAGCAAGCGCGAACCGAAGAAAATCGGATTGAATGTATCGAAAGATTATGGACATGCAGATGGGTTGGATCATACCCATCATGATCTCTTTATGAAAAAATTGCCGGCGAATTTTCAATCACGCGTAGTTTCTGCAGAGCCCTTGGCCGTTGCATGGCTGGAGAGCAGGACTGAAAGGGAGATGCAGATCTATCCGCAACTGGTGAAGATCTCACATGATATCATTGCGGAAGGATTTTCTGCGAAAGTGATAACGCCAGGTATTACCACTACTGATGATCTGGTATGGTGGTTCAGGCAAAAGCTCACTTCATTGGGTCTCATCACCTGGTTCCATCCATCGGTGGCTGTACAAAGAAGTGATTCTACCAGTTTTGAGCACCTCAGGAGTTTTTCCAATCGTCCCAAGGATGATTTGATTCGCCCGGGTGATCTGTTGCATGTTGATTTTGGCATCACTTATCTCCGCCTGAATACGGACGTGCAGCAGCATGCCTATGTGCTCAAGCCTGGAGAAACAGATGCTCCGGCTTCCATTAAAAAGGCATTAGCCAACAGCAATCGTTTACAGGATATCCTCACTTCACAATTCAAGACCGGTCGCACAGGTAACCAAATGTTGTTGGCAGCTTTGGCGCAGGCGAAAGCAGAAGGTATTGTACCCAGCATCTATACACACCCATTAGGATTACACGGACATGCAGCAGGACCGACCATAGGGATGTGGGACATGCAGCAAGGAGTTCCAGGCAGTGGGGATTATCCACTTTTCCCAAATACAGCCTATTCCATTGAGCTCAATTCTTCAACGTTTATTCCCGAATGGGGGAAGGATATAAGGATCATGCTCGAGGAGGATGGTTATTTTGATGGGAAAACCTTCCGTTACATTGGGGGCAGACAGGAAAAACTGCTTTTAGTTAAATATTTCTAAAGTACCATAAAAAAAATGGTACTATGTATTGCATAGTATTATAAAAGTACTTACATTTGTGCTGTCAATGGATCATTTCATCCGAAACACACACAAATGAATATAGAAAATACAGCCAGTCAGATGCGCAAAGGGGTGCTGGAGTTCTGCATCCTTTCTGTCATCCAGCGGGGTGAGGCCTACCCCAGCGATATCATCGAAGAGATGAAAAAGGCCAATCTTTCCATTCTGGAAGGAACTTTATATCCCCTGCTCACAAGATTGAAGAATGCCGACCTGCTCACCTATCGTTGGGTGGAAAGTTCCGGAGGTCCTCCCCGTAAATATTTCTCCCTTACGGAGAAGGGAGCAGCCTTTTACCAGGAACTCGAGAACACCTGGAGGGAAATGGCAGATGGAGTTGAGAGGGTTGTGAACAGCAAGGGACAGGTGATAAGGGACGAGGGACAAGAGAGAAGGGACGAGGGACAAGGGACAGTTGACGAGAGTGTTCCATCATAAAATAATCTGATATCTGTCATCTGATTTCTAATAACTAACGACTAATTTCTAACTACTAATAACTAACAATGAATAAGGTCATCAATATCAACTTCCAGGGTCGCGTGATTCCCATAGAGGAACCGGCATATGAGGAATTGAAAAAATATGTAGAAAGTCTCCGTCAATATTTTGCCAATGAAGAAGGCAAAGAGGAGATCATCAATGATATTGAAAACAGGATCGCTGAGCTATTCAGTGAAAAGCTTAAGATCAGCGGATCATCTTTTATCAGTGAGGCACACGTGGAAACCATCATTGCCAGCATGGGACGTCCTGAGCAATTTGAAGAGCCAGTCTCTTCGACTTCCTCAACCTCTTCAACCCCTTCAACTCCTTCAACCTCCTCAACTTCTTCAACCTCATCCTCCCTCTACCGCAACGCCAACGATAAGATCCTTGGAGGAGTGTGCAGCGGACTGGCGGCATACTTCAAGATCGATACAACCATTATCAGAGTCTTGTTTGCTATGCTGGCTGTTGGTTCATTTGGATTTGGTCTGCTGCTCTATGTTGTTCTTTGGGCCATTCTCCCTGAGCGATATCTTAATGCCACTGTGGTAACAAGAAAACTCTATCGCGATCCGGAACAAAAAGTATTGGGCGGCGTATGCAGTGGTATCGCACAGTATTTCAATATTCAGGTATGGATACCGCGCCTGATATTTGCGATACCATTTATTCTGGGTGCACTTGAATCTATCCTTGAGTGGGTTCATTTCAGCGGTGTATTCTCCCTTTCCCTTGGAACCTGGTCCATCATTTATATAATCCTTTGGGCTGTAGTACCCAAAGCGATGACTCCATCTGAAAAAATGGAGATGAAGGGAGAAAAAGTAGATCTTGAATCGATCAAGAACAAGTTCAGGGAAGAGATGACTGAAGTAGGTGCCAACCTGAAAGAAAAAACAGGACGCTGGAAAAATGAATTCGGCAGCAAGGCATCTGCCTTAGGACAGGAAGCCAGGGAATCTGCACACCATTTTGCCGGTGAAGCCGGTCCTGCCATCAAGCGATCCGGAAATGGATTTTTACGATTTCTTTCAACTATCATTAGGGTATTCTTTTATATCATCGGCGGTATCATTGCCGTTTCTCTTATTGCGGTAATAATAGCCCTGCTTGGTGCAGGAAATGCACTGATGCCTTTGAACAATTTTATGGTGCGCAGTTATTCCATTCAATGGTATGCCTGGGGAACCTTAATACTGTTTTTCTTGGTGCCGGTTATCGGCATCATCCAATGGATTGTTCGTTCCATTATCGGTCACAAAACCAAAAAACCCTGGATCGGGATTACACTCAGTGTTCTATGGGTATTGGGCTGGCTTTGTTTAATGATGCTCGCAACAACAGTCTCAAAACAATACAGAAAGCTGGGATCAAATAAATCTGAAGTTGCATTGCAACAACCTTCGAATGGTAAAATGTTGATCAATTTTACCAATGCCGCCGGAAATTATTATCCGTTGGATGTATGGGCAGATGATTTTGATATCAATCAGGACACTGATGGAATTCTGATGTCACGCAACGAAGACAGCTTGTTGATATCAAATATCAGATTGAGAATTGAAAAGAGTCAGGACGATTCTTTCCATGTTACCCTCATCAGAAGAGCCAGAGCAGAATCTGCTCCGGAAGCAGAAATATTTGCTGAGAGGGTTGATTACAGTGTTTCCCAACAGGATTCCATCCTGAATTTACCTCTTGCCTTTCCTATCAATAACAAAGATAAGTTCCGCAACCAGCAGGTGATCGTGGAAATAAAAGTTCCTGTAGGGAAAGAAATTTATGTAGATAAGAAATCAGATAGGCTGCATTGGTTCAATGTAAGAGGTGGAGCCACTGGCATATCTGTACAGATCGATGAAGATGAATCTATCTGGAGATCAGGTATCTGGTATATAATGACACAAAACGGGTTGGAGAAAAAATATAAGGATCAAATTACGGAGGAAGAGGCTATTGAAAATCTGGAATTGAAATTGAGAGAGGAAATCAGAAAAGAAAACCTGAAGGTGGAGGATATGGATATCAAGATTACAGATAAGGATACCATTATTGATATCAATGTTGGGGATATTGCTCCTGAAAAAAGAACAGAGGAGGATAATGTCGCCGATAAAAAATTCAAAATGGGCAGGGGTCTTCTTCTGGGAACTATGCGTTTACTGAAAGTAAATTCATAGACAGTTGATTATCTTTGCCGGATGAAATCAACCCCCTTTACACACATTCATCAGGCACTAGGAGCCAAAATGGCTGAATTCGCCGGTTACAACATGCCTATTTCTTATACTGGCATCAACGACGAACACCATGCCGTCAGAAACAATGCCGGCGTATTTGATGTGAGTCATATGGGTGAATTCATCCTCAAAGGAGAAGGTGCCTTGCCGCTGATCCAAAAAGTGAGTTCCAATGATGCAGCCAAGCTCACAAATGGACAGGCACAGTACAGTTGTCTTACCAATGAGAACGGTGGTATCGTAGATGATATGCTGGTATACTGTATTGAGCAGAACAAAGTATATATGCTGGTGGTCAATGCGTCCAATATTCAGAAGGACTGGGATTGGATACAGCAATTCAATGAGGGCAACCTTGAGATGCACAATATTTCCGATAAAACCTGCCTGCTCGCCATCCAGGGCCCGAATGCCACCAGAATCCTTCAGCCCCTGACCGAGATGGACATCCTCAATCTCAAGTATTACACATTTGTAAAGGGGAAATTTGCAGGAGTAGAGAACGTGCTCGTGAGTGCAACCGGTTATACCGGAGCCGGAGGGGTGGAGATCTATTTTGAAAATGAAGGGGACAGTGCTCAAAAAATTTGGGATGCCATATTTGCCGCTGGTGCAGAAGCGGGCATCAAGCCGGTAGGATTGGGGGCCAGGGATACACTTCGATTGGAAAAAGGATATTGTTTGTACGGCAATGATATTGATGACTACTCCACACCTTTTGAAGCAGGCTTGGGATGGATCACCAAATTCACCAAAGATTTTACCTCTTCAGAATTTTTGAAAAAGCAGAAAGAAATCGGCGTAGAGAAAAAGCTGGTGGGTTTTGAAATGATTGATCGTGGGATCCCCAGACATGACTATAAGATCCGCGATGTGGAAGGAAACTTCATTGGTACTGTTACTTCCGGAACACAATCTCCTACCCTCAACAAAGGCATTGGCATGGGATACGTCCTTACTGAACATGCACCGGTGGGAAGCGAAATTTATATTGATATACGCGACAAGCAAATGAAGGCTGTCGTGGTTCAGCTTCCCTTTGTCAAATAATATTTCATGAGCGAATCTTCCCGTAAACTTTTCACCTGTCTCTCTCCTGCCCTCATTGATCTTTATGATCTCAGCAACAGTGTGGTTGTCATCATCGATGTGTTGCGCGCTACATCAACCATTGCAACTGCATTACACAATGGCGCAGCTTCCGTGATTCCTGTTGCTTCAGTTCCTCGTTGCATCGAGATCGGAGAAGAAGTGGGCGGTATCACTGCCGGTGAACGGGATGGGAAAGTTGCGGATGGTCTTACCTATGGCAACTCACCTTTTGAATATCCGAGAACATTTATTGAAAACAAAATACTCGTTCTTACCACCACCAATGGTACCAAGCTATTGCACATGGCCTTGGATCGTGGAGCACCCGAAATCATCACCGGTTCTTTTCCAAATCTTTCAGCCGTATGTGATCATCTCATTGATTCAGGTAAAGATGTATTGCTGGGATGTTCAGCATGGAAGGACAGGGTGAATTTGGAGGATACCCTTTTTGCAGGGGCAGTCATCAACCGTATCAAAAATCATTTTACCATTCATTGTGATGCATCGAAGATGGCGGAAAGCATTTTCATGGAGGCCGGCGAAGACCGTTTTGGATTCATGGAGAGAAGGTCTGCCACACACTATCATCGACTCATGAATTACGGACTGGAGAGGGATATTCGGTATTGTCTCAGCGCTGATGTGGCAAATGTACTTCCTGTGTTCAAAGGCGACAGGCTCATCACTGCCTGAGTAACTCATTTGCTTTTTTCTCATCCTCAAAATCATGCTTAATCTGTAAATTGGAGAAAATTATTTTCTCCGATGGAACAATCAGGATTGAGAAGCCAGGGATGGTTTGGCAGAACCGGTAAGGATGGATTCATTTATCGTGCCTGGATGAAGAACCAGGGCATTCCGGATGAAGAATTTCGTGGTAAACCCGTGATCGGTATTTGCAATACATGGAGTGAACTGACGCCCTGTAATGGGCATTTCCGTGAGCTGGCTGAATCTGTAAAGAAGGGAGTCATTGCTGCAGGCGGCTTCCCTGTTGAATTTCCCGTGATGAGTCTGGGTGAAACCCTGATCAAACCCACCGCCATGTTATACCGCAATCTCGCGAGCATGGATGTGGAAGAATCGATACGTGCCAACCCGATGGATGGTGTGGTGTTGCTCTGTGGTTGCGATAAAACCACTCCATCACTCGTTATGGGTGCCTGCAGTGTGAACATACCAACAATTGTTGTTTCGGGTGGTCCCATGTTGACAGGCCGCTACGAAGGGAAGAGCATTGGTACCTCTGATATCTGGCGCTTCAATGATGCGGTGCGAAATGGCGATATGACTCAGGAACAGCTTACCGTAGCAGAGGCTTGTATGTGCAGGAGTGCGGGGCATTGTGCTGTGATGGGAACGGCTTCAACCATGGCTTGTATGGTGGAATCGCTCGGACTTACCCTTCCCACCAACGCAGCCATTCCTGCGGCTGACAGTCGAAGAAAAGTATTGGCACAATATTCCGGACAGCGTATTGTTGAAATGGTGAAAGAAGATCTGAAGCCTTCAGACATTCTTACCAAGGAAGCTTTTGAAAATGCAATCCGAGTCAATGCTGCGATTGGCGGTTCTACCAATTTTGTTTTGCATCTGCTTTCAATTGCCGGCAGGGTGGGAGTACCGCTCGATCTTGAAGATTTCCATCGCAATTCTGCAGGCATTCCTTTGCTCGCCAATCTTCAGCCCTCAGGAAAATATTTCATGGAAGACTTCTATTATGCCGGCGGATTGCCTGTTGTGATGAAGGCCTTGGGTGATAGACTACATCATCAACTCATTACTGCCAATGGAAAAACAGTCAAGGAAAATTATAAAAGCGCAGAGTCTTATAATGAAGACGTGATTGCTGAGTTATCGAAACCCTTCAAAACAGAAACCGGATTGGCTGTATTGCACGGGAATCTCTGTGAGAATGGCGCAGTCATCAAACCCAGCGCTGCAAGTCCACATTTAATGAAGCATACCGGCCGCGCGGTCGTTTTTGAGAATATCGAAGATTACCATGCTCGCGTTGATGATCCTAATCTGGATATTGATGAAACATCCGTGATGGTACTGAAAAATGTTGGTCCTATCGGATATCCTGGCATGCCGGAAGTAGGCAATATGAGTCCGCCCAAGAAACTCCTGGAAAAAGGAGTAAAGGATATGCTGCGTATTTCTGATGGTCGCATGAGCGGAACCGGATTCGGCACAGTTGTGTTGCATGTATCTCCGGAAGCAGCGAATGGAGGAACACTCGCATTGGTAAAAGATGGTGACCTGATTGCTTTGGATGTGGAGAACAGAACCTTGCAGTTGCTGGTGGATGATGAAGAGCTTGCCAAACGCCGAGCGGAATGGAAACCCAGTCATCCAACGGCTAATCGCGGTTATGTTCAGCTATACCAGCAACACGTACAACAAGCACATCTCGGGGCAGATATGGATTTTCTGCGAGGATGTTCCGGGAGCAGGGTAACGAGAGACTCACATTAAAGAAATGATTTTTTAAATAGCCTTTTTTACATTGCCCCGGACTTAAGTCCGGGGCAAGTGAGAACAGCCGATATTGGATTGGGTCTATTTTTAAAAACAAAATTTGTGTTTTCTTTCTTTAGCCACCTGAGAATGGTTAACTTGCGGATTCACCTTTACTCAAACCATGTCTCTATCCCATTTGCTAAAATTCGTGTACAACAACGGAACCGATGAGGTCATCCGCAGGGGAAAGAAGATCCATGCCATTGGTTATGTTGAATTCATTGAAAGCGATGAACTCATGGGTTCCGTCAGCTTCAGGGTGAAAGACGATAATTACAGTACTTTCTATAAGGTTCATGTTCAGAAGTATAAAGATCCCCGTGCTCTATCATTGCGTTGTTCCTGCCCCTATAATTTAGGTGATATCTGTCGACACGAAGCTGCAGCATTGCTGCAGTTGCAGGATATGATCGACAAGAATCTTATCGGCGATAACACCATTCGTTATGATCAGCGGCATACCGTGATCAAGATGAAACAGATCGATCTGCGGACCATCAGGTTGCTTGCCACACCGGAAGTGACAGAGAAAGCGGAGATCATCCTGAGGAAAACAAAAGCCTCCATCATCGCAGCGAAGGATGAGCGCATAGAGGCTTCACTGGAACTTGAGGGAGAACTCTTTCCCCTGGTGATACAGCGCAACGAAGAAAGAAATTTTGATACTTCATGCAAATGCACGGAAGAGACCCATCCGCTTTGTCTGCACAAGACGATTTTATTTTTGCAACTGTTAAACGCGTATGGATCACAGTATTTTGATAGCATCCGAAACTGGGATAAGGAAAAAAATAAACTGCTGGGTATTTATGGATACAGCATGAATGAACCCGATTGGGAATCCAAGTTTGAGTTCACGTATAAAGATGGAAAACCTTTTCTCCGTGTGCTGGATCCCAATGTTAAGCGTGTTGCTGGTCCTATCGAAAACAAGCCCCTTCCTCCCAAAAAGGAGGAGGCAGTGGTTGAATCCGTTCCTGTTCATGATCAGGTGGAATCATCAGAAAGACTGGGTATTGTATTTGTGGAAACCCCCGGAAAATATCCTGGTTTCAATATTGAATTGATCTCCGGTGAGTTTGATACTGATAAGATGCAGTTTTTGGGAAAGGTAACGCATGTAGATCTTTCGAAATATGTGATGACAACGGAACTGAATGCTGATGATATCAACTTGCTCAATTCCGTCAGAAAACTTCAGCGTTCAGAGATTGATAAATATGTGAGCCGCAACTCTCCTTTTTCAGGAATCTGGGAGAACATAATCTATTCAGAAGAAGAGGGTCTTCCTGCGGAGACCACACAACTGATAGATGAATATCTTCATCCCAAGATCACAAAACTTATTGCAGATCACAGAGATCGTTCTGTGTTTTTTCGGTTGCCTTCAGGAAAACCGTTTACAACCGCCAATCTGCAACCTTTAGGAATCGGGAATGGCAAGATGTATCCCGGTCTTCAGATAAAGCAGGTCAAAAAACAGATTGAACTTACTCCCATCGTGCACGTTGAAGAATGGGACATAGAATTGGACGCAAGCGAATGGTCTTCCCCATTGGTGGCTCTTTTCAACAACCATCTTTATACATGGAATGCATTGGAAGACCTTGAGGCCATCAATGCTTTTGTTCCCATGAGGGAGCGTAAAATTGCACAGGATGCATGGCCCGCATCATTGCAAAAAAACATATTGCCTTTTTCAAGAAAATACAAAGTAGAATTTGATAAAGCAATGATCAGTGATCCCATAGATGGGAAACCTGAGATCAGCTTGATGCTTCAAGAGAACAATGAATACCTTGTTTTTGCTCCTCTGTTTGTTTATCAGGGACATGAGATCAAGCAGAGCGATAAAGAGATCGTATTGATTCCTGATGCTGGAAAGATTAGAATGATCAAAAGAGATCTTGTTCGAGAAGGGGAATTCATGCAAAGATTGTTCTCACTGCATTCCAATTTTATCCGAACCGAAAACAGTTTCAACCTGGTGCTGAAGGGCAATGAAGTATTGCGCAACAATTGGTTCTTCCTCTTTGTGGATGCCATGAAGGAAGCCAATGTTCCGGTGATTGGATTTGAGGTACTGAAGAACTATCGATTCAATACGGCCAAGCCTCAAACCAGAATTCATATCAGCAATGGTGTCGACTGGTTTGATGCGAAAGTTGACATAGTATTTGGGGAACAAAAGGTAACCATAGAAGAGATCAAGCGTGCTCTTACCAACAAGCAGCAATTTGTACAACTGAACGATGGTACATTGGGGATTCTTCCGGAAGAATGGCTGAAGAAATATTCACTTCTTTTCAGGGTTGGCGAAGGTAGCAAAGACCAGCTAAAGCTTTCCAAATATCATCTCAGTGTGATCGATGAATTGTACAATGGAATTGATGAGACAGAGGTGATGATCAGGCTGGAGGAGAAATATGATCGCCTTCGTTCTTTCAACAGGATCAATGAGGTTGATCCACCTACTGCACTTTCCCATATTCTTCGACCTTATCAGGTGGCGGGATATCACTGGCTCAATTATCTGAATGAAGTGGGATGGGGTGGAATACTTGCCGATGACATGGGTCTGGGTAAAACGGTACAGGCCTTGTCTTTCATTCAGCGCTTTAAAGAGAGCAATGAGAAGATGACGGCACTGGTGGTTTGTCCCACTACCCTCATGTTCAACTGGGAGAATGAGATCAAAAAATTCACTCCGAAAGTGAGTTATAAGATCCATCATGGTGGTGAACGGATAAGGGATAAGAAAATATTCGAAGAAAATGATGTTGTCATCACTACTTATGGCACTTTGCGCAGTGATATCAAATTCATGCTCGAAACCGAATTCGACTATATCGTACTGGATGAATCACAGGCCATCAAGAACCCGCAAAGCAAGGTAACGAAAGCTGCATGTCTCCTGAATGCCAGGAACAGGTTGTGCATGAGTGGTACGCCATTGCAGAACAACACTTTTGATATTTACGCCCAGATGAATTTCCTGAATCCGGGTATGCTGGGCAGCATTGAATATTTCCGTAATGAGTTTGCCACCCCTATTGATAAGTTTGGAGAGAAGGAACACAAGGAGCATCTCAAGAAATTATTGTTTCCCTTTATCCTTCGCAGAACCAAGGAGCAGGTAGCCAAAGACCTTCCTGAAAAAACGGAGACCATTCTTTTCTGTGAGATGGAAGAGGAGCAGCGCAACATTTATGATGCCTATCGCAATGATTACCGTGATAAGATCCTGGGTGTGATCAAGGAGCAGGGTATTGATAAATCTCAGCTCACGATTCTGCAGGGGCTGATGAAACTCCGACAGATATGTGATTCACCGGCTATCATGAATGAAAAAGAACAATTGCCCAATGTTTCAGTGAAGCTCGAAGAATTGGCGAGGGAGATCACAGAAAACATAGGTAATCACAAAGCATTGATCTTCTCTCAATTTCTGGGTATGCTGGCGTTGATTCGAGGTAAACTTACAGAGCTTGGTGTCAAATTTGAATATTTTGATGGCAGCACCACAGCTATTGAACGGGAGAGAGCCA
>Ga0315901_10000541_pt1 | contig 56466 bp, 62 predicted proteins | sample LakEriMetagenome_10_FD_203761 | JGI IMG/M metagenome (GOLD analysis project Ga0315901, IMG submission 203761) | Freshwater fungal communities from buoy surface, Lake Erie, Ohio, United States - Buoy 2 MA116 | ecosystem: Environmental > Aquatic > Freshwater > Lake | place: USA: Lake Erie, Ohio... | reverse complement strand
CGTTCCTCTACAGCATCCGATCCAGGTGGGACTATGTTACGGACGTGCTGTGTAACACCCCTCTTTGCGACTACGAGTTCAATGTCTTTGAGGAAGCTGTAAAAGCGCACAACTCCTTTGCACTCAATCTATTGCTGTCTCGTGTGGATTTGACCAATTGCCGAGCAGTCACCCGTATCATCGAGGCGATACGGGTGGCAGAGTGCATGTGTCAACACGAGTTCGCTTCCAAGCTTTTCGAGCGACTGACCGACTACCTGTCCGAAGAGATGTTGGCGCTATCGTTTGGCTACGAAATCTCAAAAAGCCTCCGCAAGTACCTGGACGACCGTGAACATATCTATAACTCTCGCCACCTCATGGAACCCGCCTACATCCAACCCATCTTCGTCCCTATCTGTTCACAATAACTACACTTCCCCTTGTGTAAGTTTCTATAACGCGAAACACTTGCGACATACCGGGATGTACTCGGAATTTCCGCCAACTAAGACAACAGAGTCTGATTTTACAAGACGTTTAGAGAACAGAGCGGGTGTCATCATAGTGTGTTCCTTTCTACAAATCATACAAAACGGGTTGAGTTTCGTGATGGTGTCGCAAAGTGTTATTAAACTGATGATTTGTCCGAACGGCTCTCGCTTGAAGTCCCCATTTAAACCCGAGACGATGACTTTCTTCATAAAGGTCTCACACATGGTTTTAGAGAAGGTTATGAGATCGGGGAAAAACTGAGCCTCGTCGATGCCTATGATGTCACCCTTCTTGCACTCGTGGATAATGTCGACCAAATTAACGGTCTTGAGATAAGTGATTTTTTCCGACTTCTTTAGAGTGGTGTTGTGAGTAGACAAGTCGTTTGCGCGTGTGTCTGTGTTTGAGTTGACGTAGATGACCTTGTACCCGGCGTCAACGCATATGTTAAGGCGACGGTGGAGCTCTGTGGTTTTCCCGGAAAACATGGGACCGATGATGATGTCAATAGAAGGCAAAACTGAAATGAAATCCATTTTTTTCTATCCCTCACCATTAAAAAATCGTTTTTAAAGTTAAACCATTATATTAAATGTCTTGTATAGAAAAAGTATGTTCTCAGCTTATCAGGTACTGTCACAAATACTCATCGACGAGCGACACATGGTGCAAGTGTGTTGTAAAAAACTACATCAACCTGTGTGAAAAAGATGACAATCAGTCTATACTGTTTGCACCTTTGTTGGCGTTGAGTCTACTGCTGTTCATCTGCATTCCGGTAGTCGGCATCTGTTGTCACTACAAAAACAGAAAGCTTCCGCCTATCTATGAATTGCCGCCTTCTTACAAAGAAGAAAGAACGGCAAGTATATAACTTTTTTCTCATAATAAATGGATAAGAAAACTTCCTATCAAACTCTCAAAAACATTACGAAAAATCCCAATGAAGTGTACCAACCCAGAATAAACCTTTTGGATTTCGACCCTACCAGAAAACCTGTACTTATACGTGAGTTTAGTAAAAGAAACTTAGATGTCATTTACGGACCGCATCAGCCGCAGTATAGGGCTGCATACGGACACTTCGCGTGAACACCATTTATTAAATTTAATAAATGGGTTTAAAGATGGTAGCCAAAGTTCTCCCGCGATTTTAAGGGTGTAGCCGGGGCTTTGTTTGCCTTGAGAAGCATGTAACCACTACCAATAGCAACTGCAAGTCCTACTAAAAGGGCGATGTAAAGAAGCATCTTGTTGCTTCCCTCGGGCTTGTTCTCATACATCTCTACGACCCGAGTCTGTTGAGGTGCCGGGGCTCGTAAGTTTACTTTCTTTCTATTTCCGTTATGATCCTTCAGAAACATTTATTAAACTTCAACATTTTTTTCAATTTCTTTCAATTTCTTCTTCCATTTCCTTTATGTTTTTCTGCAACGTGTCAATGAGTATGGTGTTGTCAAACTCAACCTTGTCACACTTGAGATAGATGCTGTCATACCGATTTAAAACATTGTTGATGTTTTTCAGTATCTTTTGCTTTACCGCAATAGACTTTTCCTTTTTCTCTTCTAATGAGCGTTTCGAATGTACAAACGTTACTTCGTTCATACTACCCTTTTCGTAGGACTCTTCGAGTGAGTAGATTTCGTCCACAACGCTATTTTCTTTTGTCACAATCGCACCCAGGAGTTTTTCAAGTTGCTGGAGATACGACGATTGGGTCGCCTTTATGGTATTAAACTTCGCCAAGGTTTCACCAATTGAGTCAAACTTTTTAAGAAGTAGGAACAGATTTGCGGTGTTGGTTTCTGCAGTTCTGTCTAAAATGTCAAATAGTGATTTTTTAATGCTTATGACATCGTTTATGATAGTCTCTTTGTCCTCAAAAAAGAAATCCAACTTAACGACTATAAAGAGAATCTTGCAACCTTCTGTGTTTTGTTCCGGTATCAGAAAAGACTGTATCTTCGACTTCTCGTCCGAGTATACAAGCACGTTTTCATAAACCATACTCAACATGTATCTGATGTCGGTAAACGAAAGGCTCAGGCGCTTGATTTGCCTCGCGCAGTCGCGATGACGGTGCTTGAAAACCTTATCAAGGTCGTTGAGATATATCTTTTTCTTGTAGTTATTTTCGAGATTGGCTTCAAGCTCTTTATCGTTAAAGTCTGATTTTTGAAAGTTGATGTCGTATATGTTTTTAAGCTCGGCGTTGTCTGGGATTTTCCCATACTTTTCAATGGTTGAATCAACGGGGTCTTCTGTTATTGGGTTTAGGTAGAGGACGTTTATGTTTGGTCTGTCGGCGAGTGTTTCTCGCTTGATAATGAGACTGTGCTCTTCGTCCACTTTTACAAGAAAGGAGTGACCTTTGTCTATCGAAAAAACCTTTAGAAAGAGACAGTGATGCCCCAGTAAATAGAAACACGTAATGAGCAGCCTGTTGTCAAGGAGAAGTTTTTCCACTTTGCTTAATTTCAAAGGCATTTATATTAGCTTAAAATAATATGTTGATACTCTTAAAATGTCAATAAAGGGAGATTTAATAGAGAGTTTGCCGGAAGATGATTCTGCGTACAATGAAAACTTAGCAAACGTCATTTTCAAAGAACAGAAGACTGTGAAAAATGTTTTCAAGGAGCTAAAGGAGTCGATAATCATCGCATTGTTATTTGTGGTCTTTTCGTCGGAGCAACTTGAAAATATTATAAAGAACGTTTACCCGGCCTCCGGAAACAACAGAATCACGATGATGGTCATAAAATGCGTTCTCGTTGTGTTTTTCTTCTACTTGTTCAAGAACTTTGAGTTTGCGAGAGCAAAGTAGGCAATGGAAATTAGAGAGAAAAAGATAACTGAATAAACAAGAAGCTTACCGATGGAAAAAGTTTTTTTCTTGTCGGTGTCAATATCGTAGAGAAACTCTGGTTTTAAGATAACGAGAATGACAAAAACAACCATAAAGATACAAGGGTAAATTAGCTTTGGATCCACATTTTTAAAAAAAGCAAAGTTTATTTTTTTACTGGGCGTGTTGTCGTTCCAATTAGTTTTTCCCACAATCTGCTCTACTTCTTGTGTCATTTTTTTCAATTCGATGTCCATTTTATTTAGGATTTTATTTCTTTTTGTGATATATAAATGCCTACTCCGTCCGTAATGTTGAGGGTGCTGATTTCCGCCCTATCTGCAACCTTGTTTATTATCTTTTCTATGCCCATTGTCTATAGTTTCGTAAACGGCTTGACGAAATCGGTAGGGTTTGAAGTGTTAAACAAAAACGGGTGTCCAAGCGGTCTTGGGATAATGGTTCACGCAATTTTATTTGGAATCGTTATTTTTTTGTTGATGTTTTAAGGGTTCATTAAAAGAGATGTAATAATAAATGGCTTATGATTACATCATTATAGGAGGAGGTCCTACAGGACTCACTTTGGCACTGCATCTGTCTGAACTGGGGAGAAAGTGTTTGCTCGTCGATAAAAACTCCTCTCTTGGAGGCTGTCATAGAGTCACAAGACAAGACGACTACTTCACTGAACACGGACCGCGAGTCTACTCGAGCGCATACGTCAACGCAAAAGAGATTTTGAAGATGATAGGAACATCTTGGGACGATTGTTTTGTTCCGTATCGTTTCAACATCTCAGACATACAAGGACAGACATTTAGTTCTTTAAATTTCAGAGAAAAATTTCTATTGGGTATGGAATTTTTCGCACTATGTCTTGGTGTGAACAAAAAACACACATCTATTGGAGAGTTTATGGACAAGCATAAATTCTCCGACAACTCAAAAGACTACATAGACAGAATCTGTCGACTCACAGATGGTGCTGGTTCGGATAGATACACGCTTTTTCAGTTTCTTCAATTGTTTAACCAAAACGTCTTCAACAAGTTGTACCAGCCAAGCAGACCAAACGACAAAGGTATGTTTAAAATCTGGGAAGAAAAGTTGAAAAGAAACGGCGTCGACATCGCAAAAGATTGCGATGTAGTGCAAATACAAGATAAAATGGTCGTCACAAACATAGGCGTGTTTGTTGGTGAGCGTATACTCATCACGGTGCCACCGAAACCGTTTTTACAACTAAGTACCGTGTCGACTGTTGGAGGCAAGTCGTTGTATGACATATGGAGCAGAGAAACTGGGGTGGACGTTGCGGTCTGGGCGACGGAGATGTCTTATATCATAGACATCCCAATCTCTTTTCATTGGAATGAAAAAGTAGACTTGGAAAAGGTGTGGGGGTTTCCGAGAGACGACTGGGGCATCGCGTTTGTCGTCTTAACTCACTACATGTCGCCGGAACCTATGTCTAAATTACTTATAAGTACGTGCATTACCCGTGTAAACGCGAAGTCGACTGTTACAGGAAAGACGGCAATGGAAAGTACAGAAAAAGAAATGGTGAACGAGGTGTTTAGACAACTCAAATTGTCGTTTCCGAATCTTCCGGATTTTAATAAGGCAATCGTTCACAAAAAGACACTGCAAGAAGAAGACACAGCATACGTAGAAACAAATAAGCAATACCACATGCCCATGTCGACAGACGACTCTGCACACATCTACTACATCGGGACACACAACGGCAACACCTACTACTCGTTTACCTCTATGGAATCTGCCGTCACAAACGCCCTATTTGCACTCAGGCAGCTTGAACCTGATACTTTTTTTGAGATTAAGAAAGACGAGAAGACGGCACAGAACGTTGTCTATCTACTCTTTTTTGTAGTCTTGGCAGTTATTTTGTATACTCTATCAAGGAAGGCGAGAGTGTCTAATTAGTCGACACCTCGTGTTCGAAGCTGTAGCGCTCGAGCTCGGGAAGGTCGTCGTCGGTGATTGGTTCGCAAGTGTCGTTGACCATCTTGCCGACGACAACCCGCTCCTTGTTCGACTTGAACACAAACCCCGACTCCACGTGCACCCATCGCCCATTCAACTTCTTCACCACGTGCACCTTTGTCTCTGTCTTTGCTGCTTCTGTGTCTGGCTCGGCGGCGGTTGGTTCCGATGTCTTCTTGGAATGCTTCGCGCACAAGTCAGCTCCGTCGACCACCGCGCACCCACACGCGACTCCCTTACTCTTTCCGCGAGAAGGTGTGTAGACACAGGTCTTAGCGGCGGGAGTGGGTGTAGACTCGGCGGGAGCGTTGTCGTCTTCAGAGTCGACAACCTTTTCGTCAGACAGGGGGTTTGCATCACCACAGTCTTCCTCCGCCTTCTTGTGAGAAGCGCACATCTTCTTCCCCGTCATCGCCTTCTTCCCGCACACCTTTCCTTTGGAGGTGCCCTTGGTCGCCACGTAGGCACACTTTCCAACAACCACCGTGTCATCTTCGTCGTCGGACTTAGCCTTCGTCTTCTTGGCGGCAGTCTTTTTCTTGGGCTTCTCCTCCGGACCCGCGTACACCGGCTCAGGCTCACCGTCAGACCACGACACGGTCACGTTGGCGCTGTCGACACACGACTTCCACATACCAAAGAACTCTTGCTTCTTCGAGTCTTGCTCATCTTGTGTTGCGTCGCTCATCTCGTGTTGTACGAGCTTGGAGATGAACTTGCTGACAATAGAGTCGAAGAGAGAGAACATTTGCGCCATATTGCTAAAGAACTGATTTCCAAACCAAACTTTTCTGAAAAAAATCAATTTTGTAGGTGGTAATAAATGGATGCAATCGCCGTATTCAGTCCAAAATTAAGTCATATCTCAGGTTATGTAAAGTTTCACCAGTGTCCGGAACATCGACACGCAGTCGTCGAGTTCAATCTCTCGGGGTTCGCCAAGAACAGCATACACGCTGTTCACATCCATAAAAAAGGAATCACGAGCCTCGACAAGCCGTGTGAAAGTACATGCGATCACTACAATCCTCATGACAAACTTCACGGAAATAAGGACATTCACGGAAAAAATCGTCATGTTGGAGACTTGATAAATAATTTACATTCTGATATGAATGGAAATTTTAAGTTTGTGTATCAAGACGACTTAATCGTCGTAGACGACATCCTTGGTCGCTCGGTCGTGATTCACAGTGGAATAGATGACCTTGGGTTAAACAGAAATTCGGACGAAGGGAGTGCAACTACTGGGAACGCGGGAGGGCGTATTGCGTGTGCCGTTATAGGAAGAGCTTAAGTTTCTGATTAGTCATTCGATTTAGTCATTCGATTTAGTCTTCGATTTAGTCTTCGAATGACAGTTCGGGAGGAGCAAGGTCGCGCTTAAGCTTCTCTATATTAAAACGAATGTTGTGCTTGAACATAAACTCTGAAAGTTTATTGTAATCTGCTGGTTTACAATAAGGGATGTGCTCGTTGAATTGTTCGTACTCCTGAAACAACTCCCTCACTCGGACGTGTTTTAGAGGTGAAACGTCGATACCAGACTCTGCAACCTTCTCGATTGTTCGGTGTTCGTTCAGGAGTTTGAATGCTTTCTCTGGACCAATCTTGAAAATGTTTTTGTTGTAATCAGTTCCAAACATAATACACAAGTCCAAAAACTCTTCCCTCGAAAAGTCAAGAGCCGACAGCACCTCGTCATACGAAATAAGAACACACGTGTCTGAAAACGTGTTGATTTTTGTTAGGAAAAAGGGTGCACCATATGCAAGAACATCCGTATCTTCAGATAGCACAAAATCCACCTCACCTTTCTTACATAGATGAGCGCACGTTGTTTCGGCTTCTCCAGGAGCATTGAAATGTGGAACTCCAAGGATTTGAAAAATACTTTTAGTTAGGTCAAACTCTACAGAGCTTAGCTTTACAGATTGTTTCTTTACACGCTCGACTTGCCTCTCGATTTCATCAATATCAATACGAAGCTTGCCGGGGTTTGGACCCAAAAGACGCTTTCTTCCGACACTGTTTTCAGAGTCTTTAATTAGGTCGAGGAGTATGGGGTCAAACTCGTTTGTCATCTTAGCCTTGTCGAGGGCTATACAAAGCTGGGCGATACGCTCGTCGAGCTTGTCACGCTTCTCTCGACGGTCTTTTCTCTCTTCGTTTTTCTCTTCCGGAGCCTTGGTATCGTAGATAAAGCACGCGTGGATGTTATTTCGTCGAAGGCAGGACACGAGGTTAAGAAACGCTACAATCCACCCATCTTCACCAAAGATGGTCACGTACTTGAAGATGTAGAGTGATATGTCAACCGCACACTTTTTAAACTGTAAATTGGAAAGATGCACTTCCTTGTAGACTTGAGGACACTTTGAGCGCAGAAATTTATTGAGGTCTTTGATTCCCATTTTCAGGGAGCAACACAGATACAACATCAATTTAAAAAGAAAAGAAACTCACACTCGCCCGTTTACTTAGCTCTCCCGTTTACTTAGACAGAGTTTACTTAGACAGAGACATTTTTGCCCGCTCCAAAAGCATCTCAAATGCCGCTTGATGGCGAGTAAGAAAGCACGAGCGAAGCGCGTCGGTAATTGACGCGCCTTTGCTGATAAAAAATCAACCAACACCGTGTGCTTGTAAAGTGCGGCGGTGTAGAGGGCGTTGTCGTTTGGGGCAATACCCTTCACAGAGACAAAGTGAGTTGCAAGCGCGACAATGTGCGCATCTTTGCCCGGAGACATGACAAGCCAAACCAAGTCTTTCACTGTCAGATTCGAGGTTGAATCTGTAAGTGCAATCGCATCTTGCAGCTTTCCGGCGGCCAAAAGACTCAAAATAGGTTGCACACGAGACATGATAGAGGAAAATATGATTCCATTAAAAAGTTAAAATGATTTTTCTGTAAAGATTTTTTAACAGAATCATTCCTCTTCACAAATGACTTTTGTTATGTTTCCTCGCATCGCATATTGCAATAGTATCGCGCGCTACGACTATTTCACACCAGGCCTTATTTTGGACAAGGTACCAGTTCATGAGGTGTACAATGAACGTTTAGGCTTTTCTCGCCTTTATAACGACAAAGAGGAACTTCTTGTTCTCGTCTGTCGTTGGGGAGGTCAATGGAGCGTCGAAACAAAGGAAACCGTGGCGCGACACCTCCTCATGGATGCCCGCATTGTAAAGTTCTTTTACGACACTTACATCGTACCTCTCATCGAGAAACCGCGCAGTTGCGGTTGTGGTGGAAACCTGACGTGTCGTTGTTACCCGGACGAGGCTCCTATGAAAAAGTTCCTTGAAGAGCTTGGTCTTCCTCCAGTTTATCTTGGAGGTCTGAGAGACCTCGAGATTGTTACGGTGCCGTCAAACAAGCAGTTTCGTGTAGAGTCGTATGATGGTTGTGAATGTCTTGTGTTCTATCAGGAACAAAGCTGGAACTTTTCCTGAATTGATTTTTTAAAGCTTAGAGTTTAAAAAATCATGACTAACGTTAAGACAACTTGCGGAGTGACTCATTACGATGTGGGAGAATATTGGACGACTGCGAAGTGTTGGGAGGATTTTCCCAAAGTTCTCCAATTTTGCAAGTCTATTGGCATCACCGACCTTACTGAAAAAGAGGTTGTTAGGACGGTTTTTGTGAAGTGGGTTCAACAGAGAACGCAAGAAAAGTATCTGTTTGTTTTGTGGCTTTATTTAGATGTGTGTTCTCATCTATTTGGTATCGAAGGCTATTCACCTGGATACAATCGTGGTTGGGAACGCGGCGTGGGCGCCTTTCTTAAAGAGGGTATGGACGAAGAAACCTTTAGTTTTATCACTACAAATTAAATCACTTAGTAATACTTATAAGTAACGCGATTTCCTCTTTTTGGTGATCGTCTTGTCTTAGCAGCTGACTTTTTAACTGCGTGCTTCTTTTTTGAAGGAGATTTACGAGTTGGTTTCTTCTTATCATGGAAAGCAAATTTAACTGATACAACCGGCAGTTTGACATTTAAAACCCACAAGTTTTCGCCGTTATGTTGCCGAACACCAATAACCTGTGGATCTTCCTCAGCTAATTCGCTAAAATTATGTAAATTACCTTTTTGATCAAAGAACAGTTGTTTTTTCAGCGATTTGGGCTGTTCGGGTTGAAATTCTATATCCTGTTTAGGTTTTTGTTTTTTGGATAATAAACGTTTAAAGAATTTGCTCATTTATATAACTTAAAAATTTTTACTTTCAACAGAAAGTAAAAATTTGAGTTTCAGAGATACCCTATTGCATATAAAATAAAAATTGCCGGTCGCCGGTTTATGTTAAGAAAGCTTGCGGAGCCTCATTTGATTTTGTTTTATATTTTGTTTTTCTTAATAAATGCCGACAGTAGACGAATTGAGAAAAGAAGCAAAAGGAAAAATCAAGGGATATTCAAAAATGAACAAAGAAAAGTTATGTAAAGAGCTGAAAAAGGGTCCTGATTGTTTTAAAAAATCGAAACCAGCAAAAGCGAAAACCCCCGCGTCTCCTAAATCGAAACCCGCGTCTCCTAAATCGAAACCCGCGTCTCCTAAATCGAAACCCGCGTCTCCTAAATCGAAACCCGCGTCTCCTAAATCGAAACCCGCGTCTCCTAAATCGAAACCCGCGTCTCCTAAATCGAAACCCGCGTCTCCTAAAGCCAAAGTGTCCGATATTTTAACAGTAAAAGAATTGAGGGAAATAGCAAAGGAAAGAAAAGTCACGGGTTATTCAAAAATGGCAAAGGAACAGTTGTGTAAGGAGCTTAAGATTATCAACTGTCTTCGTTCTAATTTAGGAAAAACAAAGGAATCATCACCTCCTAAAGTAAGTACAAAAACAACCTTTGATATTACAAATCTTTACTGTACACCCGAGACTGCATTTGAGACAGTGAGAAAATACGGAGTCGCTATTATCCCATCTCTCCTATCTACAGAAGAATGCAATAGAATGAATGAAGGTATGTGGAAAACGCTTGGGGAATTATCCAACGGAGAAATAAAAGAGTCCGATCAAGCGTCTTGGAATAAGTTTTTTGAGTTTGCACCGGCTAAAAGTATGCTTGTACAGTACTATGGAGTAGGACACGCTCAATATGTTTGGGATTTGCGTCAAAATCCTAAAATCATAAATGTCTTCTATGAGATATGGAAAAAAGTTCGCCCTGATTTAGTTAAGAAGCCTGAAGATTTGCTTGTAAGTTTTGATGGCGTTGCTTGGCACTTTCCTCCTGAAATTACCGGAAGAGGTTGGTACGCAAACAAAGAATGGTTACACGTAGACCAGTCACCTACACGTAAAGACTTTGAGTGCATTCAATCGTGGGTTACGGGTTATGATGTCAATGAAGGAGATGCGACACTAAATGCTTTGGTTAACAGTCATCATCATTTCAAAGACTTGAACGAAAAGTTTGATAACAAAATAAAGATAGATTATTTTCAGTTGGGAAAACCGGAGATTGATAATTTGACAAAAACGCGCAATGCAGAACTTATTCATGTGGTTTGTCCTAAAGGAAGTATGGTTTTATGGGACTCGAGAACCGTGCATTCTGGCAGACAAGCCTTAAAGGGGCGGGAGGATCCAAATTTTCGAAATGTCGTCTACATTTGTATGACACCCAGAGGACTTGCTACTGAAAAGGCTCTGGAACGTAAGAGACAGATTTTTGAAGAAGGGCGTATGACAACTCATTGGCCTCATAAGCCAAAGGTGTTTGGACGTTCACCTCAGTTATACGGGAAAGAACCCCCGAAAATAGGAGTTGTACCCAAAGCAACTTTGACAGCAATAGGAAGGAAACTTGCTGGATTTTAAAATTGTACTACGGTTTAATAAAATCGACCCTTTAATTAAATGACAGACAACGTAGACAAGGAAGATCTTAAGGCACGGCTCAAAGCGAGACTTGCGATGTCAAGGATAGGGCGTTTTCCAAAGGACATAAAGGAGGAGAAGGTCGAAAAGTTAAAAGCAACCGTCAATGCAGCTTTGGTGAAAAGCGCTCAGCAATCTCACGGCTCTCCGATTGACTTGTCGGTTCATACATCTTAATTCATTTAATGACAATTAAATGAAAATTTTATACACCCAGCACCTTTTTCAAAAGAAGGGCGCAAATAATAATTAATATGGCGATGACAATAAAAAACATGGTATTATCGCTTCTGTAAAACTTTTTGCACATAGGGCAGTCTTCGATGTGATAGTAAATGTCCTGACAGCTAAAAGATGGACGAGAAATGACAGGCTCGATGATTTCAGCACCACCTCGCTGAATCTGAACTTGCTCCGACCTTATAGGGAAACCCATAGAAGGTCCTTGCATCATGATTTCTTGCTGCTCTGACATCCCGGATTGCGAAACCGGTGAGTGATGAGTTTTCAAAAAACGACGCTTGATGCTTTCGTTACGCTCGCTTCGTTCGTCCATCGACGGCTCAAGTGTCTCCAATTCAGGAAGGTCTTCTAAGAAAGTTACTCTTTGATATGAAGGAGGCATTTATAATTAAAAAAAAGTTTTTTTAGAGTATCATCACATCATTGTTGTTGACGAGGAATTCGTACAACCTTAAAACTTCCTTGTCTCCCGAAGTCGCAGAAAGGTTGTAGAGAATCTGCTTAAAGTCACCCTCTTGAGCGTTTTGAAACCTCTTTTCGTCCTTTACTTGCTCCTCCTTTTTGGTAACTTTGAAGACAACTTTGACACCGTCCTCTACTAAGTTCTTATACTTTTCACCCTTCTTAAAAGCCTTGAATTCGTCGTAGTTTCCCGACAAAGCGATTTTGACGTCGTCATCGTCGGGTTTTACTTTAAACGACTCGATTTCGTCCATACTCATATACACGATTTTCTTACGCTTAAGTTGCAAGTCTACTTCATAGACTTCATATTTTCCGTTTGCTTGAAAATCAAAAACGGCTATGATGTTTTCCTCTGATTCACCAAAGGCGTGTTGCATCGCTGACCCTGTGTAATAAACGTTCTTTTGAGGTTGTTGCTTCGAATGAATGTGTCCCGATACAACAACCGGAAAAGATTCGTCCCATTTGTCGCCATCTACCGAAATGATTGCACCCATCTTACATCCGTAAAATTCTTGATGAGCGAATATGCAGGACGATTGCCTCCAATCATAACCTGAAAGAGTGTCGAGAGCCTCTTCAAATCGTCCTGGTGGAACATATGGGCAAAAAACAAAGTCTTCAAACTCAAGGACTTTGTCGACTATCACAACGTTTTCCCATTCCTTCATTCCATTCATCCAATGGTTTTCGGTCAAGAACTGTTGGTTTTGAATGTAGTCGTGATTCCCGACAATGACAAACGTTTTAGCAAGCTTTCTAAGTTGATTGATAAAGTCATACGCTTTGTTGAGGGCAATTGTGTGAACTCGCTCGTGAGTGTGCAACAAGTCTCCAAGTACTACTATGAAATCAGGTTTTCGGTCTTCTATGAGCGGGATAAGCTTCGCAATAAACTCTTCAACTTCTGTGATATTCTCTACCCGAAAATGTGGGTCTCCGATACAAAGAATGCGTTTAGATTCCATTTTGCATCACTCTTGGATTATTTATTTCAATTTCTTTTATTTACCATATCCTCGGCTATTTACAGAATCCTTGACCGCAGTTTTTTTAACGCATTTCTAAAATTATGCATCTAAATAAATGTCTACAGTCAAAGACTTACGAGAAATCGCAAAAATACGAGGAATCAAGGGTTATTCAAAGATGAAAAAGGCAGAATTGTGTGAAAAGTTAAACATGGGAGATGATTGCAAAGGTAAAGCAGCTGTACCACCGGTAACTGGGCTGAGAAAAGTCAAAATCAATAAACCAAAGTGTGTTGGAGGAACGCTTCAGTGGATAGTAGGAAGTGGATGCTACGACAGTTCTCCTAAAACCAAACCTTCTTCTCCTAAAGCATCTGAAAATTTTATTACGGTGGATAAGTTTAATTTCAAAGGAACCAACTGGGTAGGCGTCGAAGATGACACCGAAGAAGACATTGACTTTTTACAGTTCGAAAAAAAGGGAGACAAAAAACGTTATATCGATTGCGTTAAAGACACCCGTAAATTGGACCAAAATTTTATTGATTCGTTAAATTCTTATGCATACGGAGAAGAATACTATGACATTAATAACGAGATTCAGAAAAATAAGGGGGAGATTTCAAGAACAACGGCGCAGAAAGGAACCTCAATTCTAAAGAAAGCTTATAACATTCTATTAGGGTTAAAGAAATATGGCATAGTTGCTGCCCGTGATTTTACTGTATATAGAAGCGTCGCATATCAGGCAGACGAAGATGAAATCCCCGAAGAAGTTCTCGAAATGGCAAATGCAAAAATCGGAACCACAAACATCATACACAGGGCTATTTCAACTACAAGTACAAAGGAGAATGAGAGCATATTTGACAGTGGCGAAGAGTACAGACTCGAGATATTAGTCAAAAAGGGATCAAGATATCTATGCCCTCACTTCTCTCAGGAAGCAGAAATTATCTTAGGTCCTGGTAAGCTCACAAAGCTTAAGAACAACGACGAGATGGGTGTATGGAGGTATGAAAATGTCGCCTGAGCGACAGACAAGGCTTTTAAATCTAAGAAGGGAGCTCGGAGTCCATGTTTCTTGCTTCTCTGATTCTAATAGTTTCCACAGAGAATTAAAATGATTTTTTGGAAAAAGATTGGGCTGGAATTTCAGTTCTTAGTTTCTTACTATGGTGTTCTCAGAAGTAGTCATCTCAAACGCCCCCAAGTCCGCGATTGTGTCGGATTCTGGAAAAGTTGAAAATGTGACTGTGGAACACATTTTCGATACAGTTTTCTTGATAGATCGTACAGTCAGACGGGTGACCAAGCTCCGCAATGGGGACTATTCGCTCACTTGCGACGACCCTTTCGCCGTCAAAAACGCGCTTGACGGCAAGAAAATTGGGGTGAACACGCTTCAAGTCACAGTGTTCGTCGATACCGAGTCTCCCACACGTGACATTCTAACTGCGGGATTGTTTCTTGCTGTATGGACGACGATTTTCTGTTTTTTCTTGTCTTTTGCGTGAGCGAGTTTAGATGTTTGTTTCATACATATTTTGTTTGATATTTTTGTTTCTTACATTAAATAAATGCCTGAATGTAAAAAACCTTGTGCTCCCAACCAAATTTGCAACAAAGAAAGTGGTAAATGCGTCTCAAGGGATGGTAGAATAGGAAGAAAAATCACTGGAGAAAAAGCTCCAAAAGCTCCAAAACAGAAAGATACACGCGAAGGTTCGATAAGCCCCGAAATTCTTAAAAAGTTTAAAAAGGTTTCAGTTTCTTTAGACGACGAAGAGCTTGACGACGACGATACAGATACAGATGAGGATACTGGCCCGGAATCGTCCTGTTCGCCTCCTTGCCCTCCCAATAAGATATGCAACCCTAAAACTAAAAAATGCGTTTTGAGAACCGGCCGAGTAGGTAAAGCTTTAGAGAAAGGTCCACCTACAACCCCCGTTGCAAAGCCCAAGAAAACATGTTCACCTCCTTGCCCTCCCAATAAAATATGCAACCCTGAAACTGGCAAATGTGTGTTGAAAACCGGTCGAGTAGGAATGAAGATAGTTCAACAACAAAAGGATGAAGATACTACTGAAGACGACGATACGGAAGATGAAGATGACGACGTCTTCGACGAAGGTGAGGACGAGGATGAGGACGAGGATGAGGACGAGGATGAGGACGAGGATGAGGGCGAGGATGGCGGCAGAGATATCGATCCCTCGGACATTATGCCTCTCATTAAGATGACACCTGCGGATATCAAGTCCAAGTGCATTTTAGATAGCAAGACTAAGTTGGTTAATCCACAAGCTATGGCAGTCGAGTATTTCAATATCCACGATTCTCTGTTGGTTGTTTTTGAAACAGGTGTAGGTAAGACTTTAACCGCCATTGCTACTGCAGAATGCTATCTTAAACAGCACCCGAAAAACAAAGTCGTAGTTATCACAAGTAAAACGTTGCTGAAAAACTTTGACAAGGAGTTTGCTAAATACGGTACAGTAAACAAGAAAAAGTACAGTGTTTATACCTATCAAACCATTATGAACATGGAAAAGAAAAAGAAGCCCTTAAATTGCGCTAACACCCTGCTTATTATCGACGAGGTTCACACTCTTAGAAATTACGAAGGCAAAATGTGCGAGGCTGCAATGGAATGCGCGATGAAAGCTCACAAGGTTCTGCTTCTTACTGCCACCCCGTATGTCAATACCGTTTGCGATTTTATCCCTCTTATCAATCTCATAAGTAGGTCATACATAATTCGTCCTTCGGTCAGTTCCATAAAAGCCAAGATTGAGGCGATAAAAGAAAGGATTAGAAAACTCAAAGCCGCTGGAAAAGGCAAAAATTTAACTGTTCCCAAAATATGGTTGTCTAAAACCATAAAGTACACTGTTGCAAACTGTAAAATATCCATAGGCAAACTATCCCGAGGAATGTTTCAGAATCAACTTCGGATAGTCTCGCAGCTACTGCAAGGACGTATTGCATTTGCCGAAAAGGCTGGTGAAAACTACCCTGCAACTAAGACTCATGACATATTGATTCCTATGTCGGATGAATACGAAAGAAGATTCGAAGAAATTCTTTCGGAGGACAATTCTATTTTTGATCACCCTGACAAGTTTGCAAACGGTTACAGGCGAGCTGTTAATAGTCTCGGTGCAGACAACTATATCAACGGAAAAATGAAACAAGTTATAAAAATCATTGAAGATGACACGTCCGAGTATGCTCGAAACATCATCTTTTCCTCTTGGATCAAATTTGGTACTAAAGTTCTAACTAAGATTTTAACTCAAAAAGGAATAACTTTTGCTATTATCTCAGGAGAGACCAAGTCTGCCGACAGAGACCGAATAGTAAAGGAATACAATGCAGGAAAAATCAACACGTTGATTATAACTATGGCCGGTTCAACCGGAATTGACTTGAAAGGTGTACAGAACATTATTATCTTAGATCCTGTTTGGAATCCGGCCACTTTGGAGCAAATCATCGGCAGAGGTGTACGATACAAATCTCACAGTGATCTTCCTCTCGACAAACGTATTGTCAACGTATACCGTTTGATGTATGTCGAAAAAGCTTTTCTGGATGGGAAAAAGGCAAAGTCTACTTCTGGAGACTTCATTTTATATACCATCATAGAACGCAAAATGAAATACAAAGATGCTTCATCTGAGGCTGTTCGTCGTATCTCCATCTTTTGAGTGTTTATAAGTAATCAATTAACTTATAAACTTTACTTGTTCTTTTCTTGAGCGGGTGCCATTGCACCAAAAGAACCATTTCCGGAAGTGGTTTCTTGACAACCACTTCCGAATGCCGTTGTGCTTCCAAACCCATTACCGTTTCCAAATGTTGTAGTTCCAAAACCCGTGGTGGGTCTGGTGAAAATCGAAGGCTGACCAAACCCAGACGGAGGCTTTGCAATCACTGGCTGTTGGACGACAACAGGTTGCGCAACAGTCGGAGTTACAGCCTGACCAAATGGTTGTTGTCCGAATGTCGGATGCGGTGCGGCGACTGGTGGAAATGCATTTGGTTGTAACTGAAAACCTTTTTTGTCGTTGACCAGATACGTTTGCATTGAAATAGTGTCCTTAATAAAGGGTTCAAAATTGTTTCCAAAATAGAGACTCAATTCGTACTCTGAATAAGAAGTGTCAAAAGGCTCGCCGAGAATTTCTTGTCGGCACCCTGAAACTACCGGGTTAAAATATGGAACGGGGTTTGCCGAATATAGAAAAAGGCTAACATTCATCTTGTTGAGAACCCTGATATTCGTGCTTGCAGACTTCATCATACTGATGATAAATGTCACGATTTTTGCGAGGTCTTCCTCTTGGGGATTTTTGCGGAGAATGATAGAAACGACGCTGATAGCTGTCTTGTACTCATAGATGGAGTCGTTTGGTCCAAAAATCACGCGAGACAGCGTGGTCCCGGCGGGTTTCCAATTCAGATACTGGTGGATTTCTGGCTTCATATTCACAAAGCTCAAGCCACAGCTTTGATACATATCCCCGTAAGGATTCGTTGATTGAAAGGTGAAAGACATTTCTAAGGAAAATACACTTTTAGAAATCAATTTGATTTTTCAAACCGTATTTAAGTATAATAATTAAAATGAATGATGAACAGGTTAAGGTCCTCCAGAAAGTTAAGTCGGGTTGCAATGTTTTTCTGTCTGGTGCGGCGGGAACTGGTAAAAGCTTTACAATTAAGGAAATCGTGCAATGGGGTAAGCCTCAACTAAACGTCGCAGTAACGTCATCGACTGGTACATCGGCAATTACAATCGGCGGTAGGACCGTCCATTCGTATCTTGGAATCGGACTTGCACAAAAGGATGCGTATCAACTCTATATGCTTGCTCAGAGAAAGTATCCAAAGACAGTTCAGAAACTAAAGGATTTGAAGATTCTTGTTATAGATGAAATTTCTATGATTTCGGCAGAACTTTTAGACAAAATTTCAGAGTACTTGCAACACGTGCGGCGCAACAAAGCTCCGTTTGGTGGACTGCAGATGATTCTGTGTGGTGATATGTGTCAGCTTCCTCCAGTAAACGGAGAATTTTGCTTCAACTCTGAAGTCTGGAAAGCCGCGTCTTTTGTGTGCATTGAACTGAAGAGACAGATGCGTCAAACCAACGACGACTTGTTTGCAAAGATGTTAAACGACCTGAGGTTTGGAGTTTGCAGCAACGAAACTTACAAGGTGTTGAAGGGATGTAAGAACCCGTCATTTGGAGAGATTCAGCCCACTATTCTTTACTCTAAAAACGTCAACGTCGACTCAATAAACGAACGTGAGTTTTTGAAGCTTTCTGAAGGCGGTGCGGAGAGGCGAATCTACGAAACAGTTTACTCTCAAAACAAGAACTCAAAGACGTGGGCAGAAAGCCTGAAACTCCCAAACACAGTTGAGTTGTGTATCGGCGCACAAGTTGTGTTGACAGTCAATCTCTGCGTTGACGAAGGGTTTGCCAATGGGTCTCGTGGGATGGTCACAGGTTTTACCGAAGATGGTCCTATTGTCCTGTTTAAGAATGGTGAGCAAATCATTATCGAACCTTGGAGTTTTTCGGATGAGAATGACGAAGCGGTGACAAACGAGGATAAAATCTGGGCGTGTGTGATTCCTCTCAAGTTGGCATATGCAATGACCATCCACAAATCCCAGAGTATGACTCTTGATGCTGTGATTGTAGACTTGGGTCCCAGCATCTTTGAATACGGTCAGGCGTATGTGGCACTGTCGCGAGTTCGAGACTTGAACAGCGTCAAAGTTGTAAACATTTCAAAGAGTTCTTTCCGCACACATGAAGATGTTGTCAAGTTCTACAAAGAAAGTTGTGCTTAGTTTAGTTGATAGGATTGAAAAAATGATTTCAATCTTTTAATTTAACATAGAACGCGCTTGTTGTGGTATGGATATGATTATACCAATGTGTGTTTGTAAAAAAACACCTGTAAACTCGAAGGGTGCGGCGTTTGTAAAAGCGAGCTATTCAAAATACTTCTTAGCACACTCATACCCAATTGAAAAAAGGCTCAATTTCGCCTTTGAGTCAATGTCAAAATCAAACATCTTCACCATCTTGTCTGCCGATTTTATCTCAATGATGTCCGTGGTTTCCTTGCTGTGTTCAATCTTGTATTTCACACACTCATTTAAGACAATGATGAGCAACTTATACGCATACTCCATCACGTTTATGCTCCCGAAAACAATGGGTTCTGCGGTGTTGATGTTTAGACCGACTACGCGATTTCCTATTTTCTCCCCCATATCCACCGGAAAATTGTCAGATATACCACCATCCACGTATAAGCAGTCCCCGTACTTGTAAGGCTCGAAAATGACTGGGATATTGCACGACATATGAATCGCAGAGATGCAAGGCATATCTGGATGCGATTCATTTGTTATGTACTCCAAGCAATTCTTAGTGAGATTGAAAGTCGTACATACAAAGGTCTTACCATACGTTTCCTTCAAGTCCTTTAGGAGAAGAGGCCTTCCGACTTTGTCTATGGTCATCTTCTCGATGATGTCTGAGATGAGTGCAAATGAAATCGCACCGTCTCCTTTTGTCGCTTTGATAAAATCTACCGTTTTCAAGTTGTCGAACAGCTTTTGATTCGTGCAAATGTAAACCATCACTTCGATGGGGGTGTATCCTATAATTAAAAAGTAACAGATAATGGAACCAGCAGATGTTCCTACGAAATTCTGTAGCTCATTTAACATATTGTTGTCTTTCAAATACTGAAGCGCCCCCAACACACCTAATCCATTCATTGAACCTCCGGAAATCACAAGTGTATCATAGGGTTGTTCCATTTAGGATTTAAGAAATTATTTTTAAATGTAGAATAAATGACGACGTACAAGTATACGTCTAATATGAACAAAATTGCGTCAGAGTTTCTTAAGTTAATCCCTAAAATAAGTTCAAGAAGAGTTGGAGTTGATGACATACCAGGCAGAGTGTATATGATACTAAAAGACTTTATAGACGACTCCGAAGACTTTTGTTCCAACATACGCGTTCTAAATTTAGATATTGTCGCACAACGTCAAGGCGCGTTTGGTGCGGTTGGTGATATGGTTGCAGTGGAGGATGATCGCAGAAATGTCATAACAATCTCCACTGTTAAAACCATAAATCGAGAAGGGTTCGACAGAGAGTACATAAATGTGATTGCAAAATATGGTTTTAATCAAATTCCAATATCCCAAGAAATGCAGACAGTCGGAGCCGGTGGTGTGATGATTATAGGTGTCGAAGCAATCAGACCAAGACGAACGCAACCTATTATAATTAGAATGTATCCGGACATCATCGAGGCTATAGCTGGAGGATTTCTCACATCGCTCGTAGAAAATGGCCTAACTATCCATATGCCACGTTACTTTTCTACATTTTTCTGCACAGAATCTCTTCGTAATACATCTCTTTCAGTTCCGGGGCTTTATCACTCGTATTCCCTTTTAGAAAAGGCATCATTTAACTTAATGCAATTGTACGCACCAGACGGAAACCCCCCCTTACCAATCGGAAACCCCCCCTTACCAATCGGAAACCCCGCAATAACTTATGACCGCAGTTTTATCCAAAACATTCTGGTTCAATTTTTCTATAACACCTTCATTACCAAAAAATATTTTGGATTAACAAACTTCGATTGTCATCTCGGTAATACAATGATATCATATTGCCGAAATGACATTCTTAGGCGTTGGTTTAATCGTGTTCCTTACCAAGTCGAAGAACATTACAATGGGAAAAATCTTTCGACAGTCAGAGCGATATACTACAAACTACCAGTTAGACTGAAAAGCATAAACTATTTGAATACATACGACGAAGTTTTAATCAAAATAGATAATTTAGGTGTCATATTGAAACAGATAGACTTTGGTATAATTTCGATGATACCGCAGATAGTCTGGAACGAGGACTTTTCAAGCTACGAAAATGATGATGTTATCTTGCGGTCAGTTCACTTCAATCAACGGTTTGATAACGGTATAGGATACGATACTGTTATGAACGATATGTCGGCGTTTTCAACACAAGAAATCAACTTTTTCACACGAAATTTATTTCTTGTGTTGAAACATATAGACCCTGGTAGAGCTGTCGATGTTGGAACAATGTTTAATGATTTATTTCGCGATTTGTTTCCGGGTTCAAATATAGATAGTCGCGAAAACAATAATGCTTTCGACCGCGGTGTTTACAGAAATTATGACTGTGGTACACGAACCCCTGCTGGCGGTGACCCAATTCTTATTCATCATCCGCTTGAGGCTCTTGCAAACTATCTTCGTCTGTACGGGCATCATCAAGTTACGGCCGATAATAAGCTTATAGTATCTCCTACACCCATCTTGCCGCTTGACGAAAATGTCGATATTTTTATCATGCACGAAGAAATAAATGAAGCTGGGTTTTTTCCAGAGCCATCAAACTTTTTTAAAACTTTTAAGAATGTGTATAACCAATGCAACAGAGAAATTACAAGAGAGTTAGAGGGAGGAAGTTCCGATAAACCTTCTTGCGACTGTCTTGATGACCCAGAAAACTGTGAAGCTTTGGAGACAAAAGACCCAAGTGTTACATACTCAACATCTCGGTCTGTTTATGATTTCAATGTGAAATTTACAGAGGACGACATTTGGGATGACGCATTTGGTGTGTTTAAAAGAGATATAAATCTGGGGGACATCTCACAAGACTATGTATCGGTAAATAGCAGGCTTTTTCAGATATACAGCTTTAACCTCAATCCTGAAAACATAAGAAATAACGATGACAAACGTATTATAAATACACAGGATTCTGAAGAGTACAGATACAAAGACTATCAAAAGCTGTTTAATTTTATGTCGATAGCACCTCCAATTGTCGATACAGTTATCAAAAATGTATTTTTCAGTATACTGTTACTGAAAAGGTCTGATTTAGTAAAGAGAATTAAAGTGTCATTTAGCGCTGAACCCCGAACATTGTTAAGAACTTTTAAATCTGCCCCGAATACGCTATTATCGATAAACGGTGGTTATTTCATTGTCCAATCGAATATGGTCGACCCTCTTACTCACTGCTTCGTCCCAACACTTACGAGACCGTATCAAATGAAGCAGCCGTTTGCCCCAATTGGTTACACCACGGTAGCTCCCAACGACCACGTTACAAAGTTAAACTTTCCTAAGGCTTACAACACCCATTTAGCTGTTATACTTACGAATGGAACCGGAATATGGATAGAGAGATACCGCGATTTTCTGACAAGACACAACACCGTCAAAGTCCCGAGATTGTATAAAAACTTAGACTCTCCTGGGAGGTACTTTATCTCTTGTGAAGACCAAATCCAAGAACCTGCAACACTTCGAATCGGTCAGCCTCTCGATTACACTCAAGCGATTACATCCGGTCCTATACTCATATGGGACGGAAATGTTGTTTTTACTCAAGACACAGTCAACAACTCAAGATTCGTAACAGACGCAACTTTTAGGTTTCCGGGAGACCCTGATTGCGATACGGAAGCTGATTTAGCCACCGCGTACCGCGGAACAATAAATGTGGGTCAAATAGACGCGAGAGTGCCAAATGGCACCAGATACGCTGCAGTAAATAGTGCGGTTGATAACAAGCTCTATAGTTATTCTGGACACCAACACCGAGACTACAATACCATGTACGGTCAGCGTCATTCAGATGTCTACATGGTTCACAACGTTTTAGCGATTGATAATGTCGGAAACGTGCTTGTATTTTTTGTAGAAGGACGAGGATATGATGCACCTGGATTGACAAGACCACAGTTGGCTCATATGATTTCAAACTTCAGAATTAGATATGCTGTAAGCTTGGACGGAGGGTTCTCTGCAAACTGTGTGTTCAGAAACTCGAAAGCAAAGCCGGTGTACCTTAAAAATGACCCTGAAAAGAGACAAGTCGGCACATCCATTAGTTTCTTATTACCCAATTGATTTTTCTGAACAACAGTTAGATAAGAAACAAAGAAATGAAGAAGATAGACTGCACCGGAAAGTATCTGCCGTTTGAAGGCGTGTCGTACATATGTATGGCAAAGGCACAAAGTGTACTTGCCGACGTGTATGAAAGGTTGGGTCAAACATCATTCAAACACTACTACTCTCCTTTACCATTGAACAGTTATCACATGACGTTGATGAATCTGGAAGTAAAACGCGACTCGACCCCGACTAACGAATGGCTGATAAACCGTCGTATTACATACACTAATTCGTTTTTGTTTTTGTTACAACTCAATCTCCCTGTACAAGGAATCGAAGTGGAAATAACAGATTTGGAGCTCACGGACCGGGTAGCTTATTTAAGTGTCAGAGTAGTAAACGACAATGTGTCTAAACTCATGAGCGAGTTTAGAGAGAAAACGATGGAGGCATTTAAGATTAATGACAGAGCTCTCAAGTTCCATATTACTTTGGCGTATAGTTACAATGAGGTCAACCTTGTGAAAATGCACTCGGAACTTGAATCCTTGCGAATCTTTGTGAGAGAAAAAAGGGTGACGTTAAATATTCCAAAACTTTACTTTTTTGAAAATATGACACGGTTTGTTGATTTTGAACAAGAATTTTGAACTACACATTAAATTGATTTTTCTGCCAATTTAATGACCGTACAGTATTCTTTTTGTTATGTCTTCTTTCAACTTGGGTTCAGTTTGCGTTAGCGAGGTTTACGACAACGAGCTTGGTTTCTCTCGTCTGTACACAGACAACGACATGCTCGTCGTTCTCATTGCTGACGACTACGGCACCGGTTGGTGTACCGAGAATCCGAAATACGGCAAACAGCTCCTTATGGACTCCCGCATCATTCGGTTCTACTGGGACACTTACCTAAAAGACGAGGGTATCCCAGCTACGGATGCGGACACAACACCTTTAAAGGAGTTCCTTGCTTCTTTAGGCATCCAAGGAGTTTGTGTCGACGAGCACAACCTCCCTTTGATTGATTTCGTGTCCAAGGGTTCCCGTTTTCGTGTGAAAGGCTATGGCGGAAAAGAATCAATCATTCGCTTTGATAAAGGAGTAGACTTTTTGAGTGCGTGAGTTTTGAGTGCGTGAGTGTTGTATGATTTTTTTCTTCTATGACTCTTTGACAACAACATTTATTAAAAAACTTCTAATAAATGGGTTCCAGATACTATAACAATCCCAACTACGTAAATACGCCTTTTCATCGTCAATACGGAACGTTGCAAGGCATAGAAGACGGTCTGTACCAAGCGAGTACAGACCGCACTCGCTACACCCCCGATGAAAGTCTGTATAATAAGAAAGTGGATAGAAGCTTTTCAAAGCTTTTTGAGAGTCAGTTCTTTGAAAAAATCAAAACGCCTGAACAGGCAAAGGTTGTTCAGCAAACGATTGCAAAAGACGGACGTTAAAAAATAGTGTTCTTTAATAAATGAGCGACGATGATGAATACTATGAAAATGGTGGAGACGATTACGAAGGCGGAGGCGATGATGATGACGACAAGGACGAAAATGCCAATGACGAGGAACCACTTGTAGGAGACGAAAATGAAGCTCCTCCTCCAGAGGAAGAACAAAAGTTTGTAGCAAGTGCCAAACAGTTTGAACTTGCGGGAGGTGGAATACGCTCGGATGTCAACTTGAAATCAGTGAAGAACCCTCATGAACGGTTTAGAATCATCGTCGCGGGTGTGGCGAACAGAATCAATGATGTGATGACGGAAAAACCGTTTTCCAGAGACGACTTCACTCGAATGACTGACAAAGTAGCTATAACCCCGTTCATTCAGTACAAAAATCCTTCAGCGTTTGTCTTGGGATACTACGCAACTCGAGGAGGTCGAGAGAACATGACACCTGCGCTGTTTCAGAGAGCTTTAGCGATGCTCGATGTCATTAATGAGGCAAAGGAAATTGCATCCCCGCCAGACATCATACGCTACGCCACGTTTTGGAGAGAGGTTTTGAAGTGAAGATTTTAGATGGGTTTGCTTTGAGTAGATATATTTATCTTAAACTGAAAAATTAAGATAAATTATGCGTTAAAGTAAAAATGGAGACAAGCGCGTTCATCTACGCACTTATGCAGCAACTGGAGAATGACGAGTATGTCGACGACGAAAGTTTTAAGAAACTAGATTTGGAGTTGAGACAGAACACCGCGTTCTGTTTTGCGGTCTACCTACAAATAACAGGCAAATCAAAGGAAGAAGAAATCTTTGAAAATTTTCGTCAATCTTACGAAAAGGTGATGAATATAAAAATAAGTAAAAATTATTTATTCTTTTATTTCTTAAAATGGCTCAAGCAGTACAGTATATTCCGATAGATGAAACAAAAATGCAAGTGGTATACAACGATGGTACAGCAAGGATTTTTAAGACAGAAGACTGGTATGATTTGATAGAAAACAGATACCTACCTAAATTCATAGACGACTGGTCTTACGAGATGTACAAAAAATGTCGTTTTTATTTCCTTAGCACTGGTTCAAGACTGATGACCGCAGACTATATAGGAAACGGCATAGTAAGAGTTTACAACAATCACACACACGAAAGCGGCGATTTCTCGTTTAACGAATTCATGGACAAGTACTCTCCTCGTGGTTCTAAGAAGTTTACAAGCAATTGTATAGAATCCAGTGTGTTGGAAAACATAAAAACAGCGTTGACAACCGAACAAAACGCTAATAAAGATTCCATAGAATCGGGAGGAATGAGCGGAGTGTATTATGTCATCAATCCCGACGACAGTGTCCGTGCTGTTCAGATCGATGCTCTGAAAGTAAATATCAGGTATTCAAGGTCGAAAAACACTGTGACTATCGAGAATGTGATAAAAGGCAATTCTTATGAAATTCCTTTAGAAAATTTTGTACAGAATTTTATCAATGGTTTTTGGATAAGTGTTCCTATATTCCCCGACCCCTACGGTTACGGGGTTTTTGCCGTAGGCATCAAGGGAACTATCAGCCCTTCAAATCCTTACAAATTAACTTCAGACCAAGCAAACTTCTTTTCTGAAAAGGATCACGAAGTTAAAGAAGCCAGACGACGGGCTGGAGGTGGAAGCGGTGCTTATGGTGATGGCGGTGCTTATGGTGGAGGCGGTGGAAGTGGTGCTTATGGTGGTGCTTATGGTGGAGCTTATGCTGGAGGTGGAAGCGGTGCTTATGGTGATGGCGGTGCTTATGGTGGAGGCGGTGGAAGTGGTGCTTATGGTGGTGCTTATGGTGGAGCTTATGCTGGAGGTGGAGGTGGTGAGAGTGGAGGAAGAGGTGCGAGTGGTGGTGCTTATGCTGGAGGCGGTGGTGCTTATGCTGGAGGCGGTGGTGCTTATGCTGGAGGCGGTGGTGCTTATGCTGGAGGTTATGCTGGAGATGGAGGTGCGAGTGGAAGAGGTGCGAGTGGAAGAGGTGCGAGTGGAAGAGGTGCGAGTGGAAGAGGTGCGAGTGGTGGAGCAAGTAGTGGAGCAAGTGGTGGTGCGAGTGGTGGTGCGAGTGGTGGTGCGAGTGGTGGTGCGAGTGGTGGTGCGAGTGGTGGTGCGAGTGGTGGTGCGAGTGGTGAAGATGAATGTACCTACAAGCCTCTTCATACAGACGAGGAAATCAGAGAAGCCCGAGAGGGTCTTAAAAAACTTGGTCTGAAAAATAAGAAAGAATATAAATTATGGACTGTTCTAAACCATCCAGATAAATCAGGAGGTGACTCGAATGTTTTTACAAAAGTACAAAATTGGATTTTAATTCTGAAAGACGTTGAAGATCCTTTATTTACTTTCAGAAAGACTGGGAAGAAATCGGTTGTCAGAAAGACTGAAAAGAAATCGGTTGTCAGAAAGACTGGGAAGAAATCCGTTATAAATCCTGAAACTGGAAGGAAAATAAAGGTTGGAGGTGAAGCCTACAAAAAACTCGTAAAAAAGCACGTGATATAATGAAAAATGTTGTTGGGTTTGAAATGAGCAGATATAATGAAAATTTATATCTACTTACTTACGTTTCTGTGATTTGCGTTTAGGCGAGGCGCGTTTCTGAGATTTGCGAGAGGATAAGACAATCGAAGATTTCCTCGCAGGAGACGCACGTTTGACAGACTTGCGAGTTTCCAGCTTCAGAGGTCTGCCTAACAGATGCTTAAGCAACAGCTTCTTTTTCGCGGGAAGATGCTTGAACTTGTCCATATCGGCTTGTAGCTTCTTTCTTATACCCCGTTCAACACTAAGCTTGGCTGCAGCTTCTTCTATAAACTTGTGCGATTTCAATCTGAGAGCACTTCCCTTTCGGTTTTCATTTGCTAGTATGACAGTGGTCATATGACCACTGTCGATTCTTCCTCCGCAACACTCGTAAGAGTAATCGCCGCGGAGAGTCATACAGTTGTGCATATCATCTTTAAAATTTTTCAGTGCACTTATGGGTTTCCCCCTGTAAACGTTTTCTCCGTTGTCTTTACACGCATTTTTGTATACCCCATAAAGATTTTTACAATACGGATTGCTTATACAAGGCACCATTTGGGATTTAGAAATAGCTATAAAGTTCCTGTAATCTCTGGGCTTCATCGGTTCATTAAAATAATTAACATCGTCCAAAGCGGACAGATACAACTGTTTTAGCTCCAACAAAGGCATATTCATCAGAGTTTCTATTGCGTGCATTTATTTATACCAGAAAGAAAAATAAATTGATTTTAAAGTAGACAAAAGGATAATAAAATCAATCATCATGAACACGCAACTGTCTATTCCCTCAAGCTACAATGTGGCTAATATGCGCTTTGGAAAGGTTATCGTCGGCTCGGCTGGTGCACCCGGTGCAGGTCCTGCGATTAAGTACTATCGTATCCCCATCTCCACCCTGAACAAGGACGGTTCTCTCGGGGAGCTCGTTTTTCAGACAGAAGAGTTGTTTTCGTTTGGTGTGAGTGAAAATAAGGACCAAGCAACAGGTAAGGTCAATGGCTATACTCTCCCCCTCTGCATGTGGAACAAGGATGCCCCTACTGACAACGAGAAGGCGTTTACTCAAATCCTTGAGGATGTTGTCGAGAAGTGCAAGGACCATCTGATTCTCGACGAGACCAAGGATGAGATTTGCAAGTACACCCTTGAGCGCAACGACTTGAAGACTCTGAACTCGTTCATCTATCGTAAGAAGGAGAAGGGTAAGGTGATTGAGGGTGTTGGGCCGGTGTTGTATCCCAAGCTGATTGAGAGCAAGAAGAACAACAAGATTATCACAAGCATCTTCAACGACCGTGGTCAGGAGATTGACCCTATGGGCCTTGTCGGCAAGTATTGCTGGGTCAAGGCCGCCGTTAAGATTGAGTCTATCTATGTGGGTGCCAAGATTTCGATGCAGGTCAAGGTCTACGAGGCTGAGGTTCGACTGGTTGAGACTGGTGCGAAGCGTCTTCTTCAGCGTCCTAAGGCCGAAGCGAGTTTGACTATGAACGTCACCGTGGAAAGCAAGTCGCCTCTTGCTCAGCAGAATGATGAGGAGGATGAGGACGACGAGCAAATCCAAGATGAGGATGATGCTACTCCGGCAAAGCCTCCCACACCGCCTCCCGCAGTTGTAGAGGTTCCTGCACGCAAGGGTGTTCGCAAGATTGGTACAGTGGTGAAGAAGTGAAGAGTATAAATGAGTTTCCAGAAGAGTTTTAATAAAAAAATTATTAAAACATTTAATAAATGTCTCAAACAGGTGGATCGCAGCAATGTCAAAGTGCTCCAGTTGACATGCCTCCGGATACACTTTCTTCAATTCAAAACAGTTTACTTAGTCAACTTGGCACAACAAAGACTCCATGTAATATGAGCTCTTTCAACGCGGCCATGAAGGGAAGTATTTCAGGACCTTTAGGAATGGCAAGTGGTTCATACGGTGCAGATATAAATAGTTTAAACAAAACAGGTTGTGGTGATGTGGGAATCGTACTTCAAAACTTGGTAAACAGCGTTGTTCAGGCAAAGTGCTCTATGACAAATTTAGGAAATACCGCAAACAACACAGTAACCGCTGCACAGCTTATGACTGTTAAAGTTGGTAATAACTCAACTGTTTATTTCCCGCCCGATGCCGAGTGGACTCAAAATTTGAACCTAACTTTCAAGTCATACAGCAATATTAATTCGTCTGTTGCACAGACAATTTCGGCTATAGCGCAACAAGGTCTTAGTAATACATTGAAACAGTTGCAAGCAAATTCAAATGGCTACGCCAGTACAACCAGTGGAAGTACTCTAATTTCGAATATGCAGCAGAATTTAAGCAACAAAGATACACAAAGTTTGATAACAAACAACATTACCAAAGCTATAAACACCATAAACACAAGTCAAACGATAGGTTTTGCTGCGGGAGACAACTCTACCCTTTATCTACCTAAAACGTTGTCCCAAAATGCTTTAGTGGATTTGCAAATCGCCAGTATTATAACATCTGCTTATAGCGGTGATATGTCTTCTCAACTTAAAACATTTCTTGACAATTCGGTTATACAGACTCAGAAAAACAAATCTGGAGGTGTCGAAGACCTTCTGAACGCATTGGGGGGTTCGGGTGGAATATTGCCTCTTATTATCGGAGCAGTTGTAGTGATTGGTCTTGGATTGGTGTTAATGAAGTTTATGAAAAGTAAACAAGGTCAAGACATGATGGGTTCCCTGTCAAAGAAAGCAGGAACATTGTCGCAGCCGGGATCATTACCTATCTCTGCATTCAGAAGACGGAGATTTTTTTAATTATCTTTACTTATCGGTTAAGATAATTTACATTAGATAGTAAGCAGCTCCGAGCACGATAATAACAACTATAATGGCTATTATGATCCCTGTCATACTACCACTACTGCCACCACTTCCGCCACCACTTCCGCCACCACCGCCGCTGCCACCATCACTGGGAGGCTTTACGGCAGGGGTGTCAATTCCACACTGTTTTAAAACACTTACGTACGGACCTTGTACATTAGTTGCATTCAAACCGGATTTTGAACTGTATGTATAATTAATACCGCACGCAGACACTTTATTACAACCTTTCGCAAAGCTTTGTGCGTAAGCGTTTCCTTGATTATTTGCCGCATATGGGCATTGGAAATTCAAACAATTACACTTACTCTGAACATCGTTGTAATTCGACAGATTCTTAGCTTGGAGCTGTTTTGAATTAGCGTTTCCTCCCAGCGCGGAATCTGTACATATCTGGTTAGTGGTATCGCAAAAGCACATCGGATCCGCGTTATTTATAAAATTACAGTAAGTTGATAGGTTATTTTTAATAACGTCTGAGGTCAGGTTCGGATTTTGTAGTGGATTGAAGTAGATTTGGTAGACATTATTATTGTTTGAATCCTGAGTCACATTTAAGATAAACTGTGCATTTTGCGGAGAAACAAATGTGGTTCCCGTCAAACCGGTGGATGAAGTGCTTTGATAGTTTAGTATAGGGTTAAAAACAAAGCCATTTGTAGTTCCACTTATAACATCGTTAGGTGTACAACCTGCGGTTGTTGGAAATGATGCACGCCCATTGTATCCCGGGTCAAGTGGTGATATGTAATAAAGAAAAGTTGCGTCTCCTTTAAAATTTATTAAACTCATAAGAGAACCATACTTTGTGAATGCTAAATCTCCGGACGAATACGAGTTATTTAAAGCAGTGTATCTGGCACCGTTATTATTTGGGTCTGTTGCGTCGATAATCGTTTTTGTGAGAGTAGCAAGACATATCAAACCCTGACCTTGCTTGTTTATAAACGAGGGTTGAAGACTGTCTTTTATCTTGTTATTAGATAATCTGTTTATGAATAAAGACATTTATTAATAAAAAAAGAAAAAATAAATTATGATTACAAGAATTATGGCGATGACAATCGAGATGTACAGAATCGTATTTTTCGATTGTGATTTGGGAGGTGGCTTTCCGGGATTTACGGGCTTTCCGGGATTTACGGGCTTTCCGGGATTTACGGGCTTTCCGGGAACTATGGGATTTTTTGGCATGTCGCCACAGTTTTGAATTAAGGTTAAATTTGGAGCGTTTATAGTAGAGCCAGTTCCTCCTGAAATCCCACCAGCACATAGTGTAATGGACTTAACATCCGCACACGATGGTTTTTGTTTGATATTGTTATACCCGCCATAGTTTTTGCAGATGTCATTGCAACCGCAGTGGGACTTAATTGTTTGAATTGAAATGGCGTTTGACGGTTCACCGCTTATATTTTTGTTCAATATAACATCTCCATTCGTTTGTCCTTCTGTATACCCGTATATGCATTGATTGTCCCCAAAACTATTTGAGCAGTAGCACATGCTATCTTGATACTCAACTGTTTCACAATAGTTATTTAATCTGGTTAATTCGGTGGTATCATTTATCATCAAACTACCGTTTGAGTCTACAGATCTGTTAAAAGGATTTACAACTAAGTAGTAATTGAAATCACCTCCGTTTCCTGGGTAAGAACTATCTCTAATCAAAATGTATCCAGAACCCGTAATACCATATCCCAAGTTTCCCGAAATACATAAGAAATATCGAGGGTATTGAATTGCGTTCGTATACGCAGAAAATTTACTGTAGTTTATCTGGCTCCAATTATTCCAATTGGTGGAATAGTTCATTCGCACTGAGGCAGTCAATGGGTTTAAAAAAGTTAAAGAATTATCGTACGCACCTGTGGGCTTGTTGTTATTTGTTTTTATAAAGTATAGACATCCGTCTGGAGAGAAAACGAGATTTGTATGTACAAAAATCGCATTGTCTATGTCTTGCGCCGAAGGCGTGGTACTCTTTGTAAATTTTGCAATGGAAAAAAACCCGGATACAACATCCATACTCGTTGAATTTGTTGGCGGGCTTGAACTACTAAACTGTGTGAATATGTTGACTCCAAAATTGGACATTTATTATATAAAGTATTATTCGAAATAATAAATGTGTGGCATATTTATGATACTTTCACCAACTGGCAAGATAACAGATCATATTTGTTATTTTGAACTTGGTATGGATATGTTACAAAAGCGCGGCCCCGAACGACGACGGGAAATTATTTCAGACAAGTACATTCTCGGCTTTCAACGACTTGGTATAAACGACTTGAGTGAAAACGGAGACCAGCCCATAGTTTCTAATGACGGAAACGTTGTTATGATGTGTAACGGTGAGATTTTCAACTACAAAGAGCTGATTAGCAAATATGGTTTGAAGATGGTATCGGGTTCAGATTGTGAAACGATTTTACGCCTTTACGAGAATAGGACTTTGAACGTTACAGAGTTAAATGGTGATTTCGCGTTTGTCATCTTTGACAAGAAGAAAAGAGAAATTCTACTGGGGAGAGATAGGGTAGGTGTAAGACCTCTTTTTTACGGTTATGCCGAAGATGGAAGTGTAATAATTGCATCCGAAGTAAAGTGTATGTCTCTATGCAAACGCATTTTTCACGTCCAGCCGTCGAGTGTCGTAAGGATAAACGAAAAGCTAGAAGCGGAATGCGAGTTCTATTACGATTTGACGTTGACTTTGCCTCAATTTTCGAAAAACAACGACTTGAAAACGTTGTTGATAGAATCAACACGTAAACGCCTTCTCTCAGAAAGACCTATTGGATGTCTTCTTTCGGGCGGACTGGATAGTTCGGTCATTTGTGCGATTCTGTGCTCTTTGATAGAACCCAAGAACGTGCGGACATACTCGATTGGAATGGAAGGGTCACTTGACTTGATGTATGCGAAAAAGGTTGCTGATTATTTGGGAACGTCTCATACAGAAGTAGTTTTTACACCTGAAGAAGGTCTAAGTGTGATTCCCGAAGTCATATACAACCTTGAGTCCTACGATATAACAACTGTGAGAGCAAGTGTGGGTATGTATCTCTTAGGAAAGTACATAAGTCAAAACTCAGATGATAAGGTCATTTTTTCAGGCGAAGGGTCGGACGAACTTTTCTGCGGTTACCTATACTTCCACTACGCACCCACTTCAGAAGAGGCTCACAAGGAGAGTCTCCGTTTGATTTCAGATATGTACAAGTATGACGTGCTGAGAGCCGACAGATGTATCTCTTGTAATGGATTAGAGTTGCGGGTTCCGTTTTTGGACCCGGATGTGTTGGAGTACGCAAAGTCTCTTAGTCCGAAATTGAAAGCTCCTAATGGCGGCATCGAGAAGAGAGCATTGAGAGATGCGTTTAAGGGAATGCTTCCTGACGAGGTGCTATACAGGCGAAAGGACGGGTTTTCGGACGGTGTTTCTGGAAAAGCGAAACCTTGGTATCAACACATAACCGAATACACAAATGGAAAGGAAGGTGAATGGTATAGGGAGATTTATAATAGGTATTTCTCACATTACCCAAAACCTATTGATTACTACTGGATGCCAAAATGGATAGATTGTGGAAATAATCCGTCAGGAAGAGTTTTAGGAATTTTTTGAAAAATAAAAAAAATGTTAAAATAAATGCCTATTGCTAATAACAATAAGACCATTCTTTATGGAGGAATTGGTCTTGCTGTATTGGTTGTGATAATTATCGCTGTTATGATGATGAAAAAGGAAGGGTTTAACGCGTGGTCTCCTAACTCTTTCGCAAACGGTAGCTATAAGAATGGACAGGGTGTTATGGGTTCGTCCAGTTTTGCACAAGGTGGTTCGCTGATGTTAGAGTCTGATGCCAATGGAAATCTCAGTACAAGTGCAACTCTCCCTATTGGCGCGATTGTCATTTGGTTTGGAAGTTTGAACTCTATACCTTTAGGTTGGGCTTTATGCGATGGTAATAACGGAACACCCAATTTAACTTTAAATAACTTCCCATTGGGGACAAACGCCGACGTTAACCTAGGACTAACCGGAGGTAATGCAATGGTTCCAATGCCAACCCACGATCATCAAGTATATTATACAAATGATACCAATACTCCTACTTTGAATGTGGATAATTTAACTAATGAAATTTTAAATGCGGATGTTTCTACACCAAGCTCCGCTAACAGTATATATGCAGTAGGGTCTGCAAATACCTCGAAAACCGGCACTGGACCGACTGACGGGAAAACGTTCATGATTCCTACATTACCCCCTTACGTCGCTGTGTACTACATCATGAAGATGCAGTAAATCCGTTGTAATTTGAAACTGATTAAATAATTAAAGTTTTCAAATTAACTAAAAAATGTCAATACAGTCATTCTTTGTCTACTCGTGGCACATCGATGAGAGTGAAAAAGAAGTCACCTCAATCCGTGCATACGGACTAAATAAGAAAAACGAAAATGTTTGTATACGCGTCGACGACTTCACCCCGTACATTTACGTTCAGCTTCCTGATGGTATTGTGTGGAACGAAGGACGTGCTCAAATCGTGTGTAACAAACTCGACGAACTACTCGGTCAAGCTAAACCCATCAAGAAATCACTCGTCTTCAAGAAGAAGTTGTATTACGCCCACATCGAAGGTGATAAGCGAAAGCTTTTCCCTTTTCTATTCCTTTCCTTTTCATCGCTCAACGACATCCGACTTCTCAACTCAAAGCTATTCAAACCCATCTACATTTCAGGCATAGGTATGATTAAGCTGAAACTTCACGAAAACAATGCACCGGTTGTACTTCAGCTTACGTGCGCTCGAGAAATTCCAACTGCGGGGTGGATTCAGTTCAAAGGTGAACTCGTAGGAGAAGAGGAAAAGCTTACAAATTGCCAACACGAGTATACTGTCAAGTGGAAAACGATGACCCCGATGAAAGGAAACAACACAGTCATCAACCCTCTTGTGATGAGTTATGATATCGAAGTCTACTCAACCAATCCAAACAAGATGCCAAGTGCGTCTAATCCCAAAGATGTTGTGTTTCAAATCTCACTTGTGTTTGCCAGAAACGGAGACAGTGAAGACAAGTACGAAAAGTATCTTCTCTCTCTATTTGAACCAAATCACGAAACAGTGGGAGAGGATGTGAACTTGTATCTCTATGAAAACGAACTTCAACTTCTTCAAGGATTTACAGACATTATTCAAGAACGACAACCAAACGTGATTTGTGGATACAACATTTTTACCTTTGATATTCCCTATATGATCGACCGTTCAAAGTTTCACATTATCCTATCAGACTTTGACAAGCAGGGTTTTGACAAGTATGGTCACGCAAAAGAGAAGACGATTTCTTGGTCTTCATCTGCTTATAAGAACCAATCCTTTCAGTATCTCGATGCGGAAGGACGCCTATTCGTAGATTTGCTCCCCATCGTAAAGCGAGACTATAAGCTCAGTGATTATCAACTGAAAACAGTCTCTACCAACTTTCTTGGTGAAACAAAAGACCCGCTCACCCACAAGGGTATCTTCAAATGCTATGATCTTGGAAAGAAAGGCGGTGAACGAGGAGCAAAAGCGATGGGTATCGTCGGTAAGTATTGCGTACAAGATTCGGCTCTTGTACTAAAACTTTTTGACAAGTTTCAGATTTGGTTTGGACTGACTGAAATGGCGAGTATTTGCAATGTTCCCGTTTTCGACCTTTTCACTCGTGGTCAACAGCTCAAAGTGTTTTCTCAAGTCTATAAAGAGTGTATGGGCTTGAACGTAGTCGTAGAACGAGATGGATACATTCCAAAGGACGACGAGCATTATCAGGGTGCACATGTGTTTGACCCGGTCCCCGGTGTCTACGACTGTGTTGTACCCTTTGATTTTGCGAGTCTGTATCCCAGTATCATCATCGCGTACAACATTGACTATTCTACGCTCGTCCCAGATGAAAGCACTATCCCAGACAGCGACTGTCACATTTTCGAATGGGAAGAGCATATAGGATGTGAACACGAAACAAAGAAGAGGAACTCAAAGCCGAAACACATTCTATGCGGACATCGTAGATTTAGGTTTCTAAAGACTCACAAGGGTATCTTGCCTACTCTCCTCGAGAACTTGCTTGTAGCTCGTAAGAAAACTCGAAATGAAATCAAGGAGATTGAGAAGAAGATGAAGGGTGACATAACCGAGCGAGAAAAAGAAGAACTCGCCATTCTTCTCAACGTGCTTGATAAACGACAGCTTAGCTACAAGGTGTCTGCCAACTCTGGATATGGTGCTATGGGCGTGAGTAAAGGATTCCTTCCTCTTATGCCAGGTGCGATGTGTGTCACTGCAAAGGGTAGGCAAAGTATCGAGTTGGTTGCAAAGCTTATCCCTGAGCAATTCGGAGGCAAACTTGTGTATGGAGACACCGATTCAAATTACGTAGTGTTTCCTGACCTCAAAACTCCAAAAGAGATTTGGGAACACGCAGAGAAGGTGAGTGAAGAGGTGAGTAAGCACTTTCCGAAGCCGATGAAGCTGGAGTTTGAAGGTGTAATTTACTGGCGGTTCTTGATTTTAACGATGAAGCGGTACATGAGTTTAAAGTGTGACAAAGAAGGAAATGTCAGTCACAAGATTGAGAAGAAGGGTGTGCTGTTGTCTCGTCGAGATAATAGCAACTTTGTGAGGACAGTTTACTCTGATATCATTATGAAGATTTTCGACCGAAAAGACAATGCCGACATTCTTTACGATGCGATTCAACATATCAACAAACTCTGTGCGTATGGTTTTGGTTGCAAGGACTTTATCATCACAAAGTCGGTTGGTTCGGTGGGAGATGGGACGTTGGTTCCAGAGCCTATCCCAGACAAGAAAAACAAGGGGATGCTTGGGAACTATACGGTGCCTCTCTTGTCCAAAGACCCTAAAGAAAAGGAGAAGCAACTCCTTCAGAAAGACGCGGTGACAGACAAGGAGTTTTATACCAAGTGTCTTCCTGCACAAGTTCAACTCGCAGAGAAGATTAGAAGACGTGGAGGACGTGTTGATGTCGGTTCGCGTCTTGAGTTTTTAGTGCTGTCTCACGAGAATGTAAAAGCAAAGCAGTATGATAAGATAGAGAGCGCTGATTACTACAAGGAGCATTCTGGGACACTTGAAATCGACTATATGTACTACCTCAAAGCGTTGGCAAATCCTCTTGACCAAGTGTTGGAATGTACAGTTGGAGAAAAAGATTTTACGTATAAGATTTACAAACAACAACTTGTCAAGGAAAAAGTTCTTACGCAACTAAAAGAAATGTTTCGTCCAAAAATTAGTTTTGTTGGTGATGAAAAAGTTGAAGAAAAGTCTAACGGTGACGAAGAACTTTTTCTCTACACTGATGGTGCTTCTAAAGGAAATCCTGGAAAAGCAGGTGCAGGGGCTGTGTTGATAACCTCAAAAGGAAAGGAGATTTTAGCAGAGTCTAAGTTTTTGGGTATCAAGACGAATAATGAAGCCGAGTATGAAGCGTTATTGTTAGGCATCGAAATGTGTCAAAGTCTTAACATAGACACTCGAAATGTAAACCTCAGAGCTGATTCACAGCTTATGGTAAAGCAACTGACGGGTAACTACAAAGCACGTAATGAGGGGATTAAGAAGTTGCATGAAAAGGCAAAGAAGTTTCAGTTTAAGACTATAGAACACGTTTACAGAGAACATAACAAACGGGCGGATGAGCTTTCGAATATCGGAGTGAAGTCGGAGTGAAGAAAACATAAATTTAATTAGATTTATGTTACCAAGTGAACAAAACGACTCCTTCCACAAGACTTGAAATTCGTGTGTTTGAGGGTTTTTGAAGTCGCTTTTTTTGAATAGCATCAACAAATGTTTCTCTAAAGGTGTAAGTAAACCCAGTACCGTAAACAGCGATTCCAAACGTGCGAAGTGCGTTCATTTAATGAAACTTTCAACTTTTAATATCAAATTAAAAGTTGTGAAATGTAGACGACAGACGACACATCAACATGCGTACAAAACGAACATCACTCTGTCTCGCCCTCTGTCTCAACATCTAAAGGATAGTCTTCGTGTATGCCTACGTACTCGAGAAACAAACATTCTCTGAACAAATCTTTTTCAAAAGTTGTGAAGTCGTATCCATTATCTGCAAAGATTTGAATAAGCTCTTCATCCAAAACAGCCTTCTCCATCGCAGTTGTCAGACACTTCTCCACATACTCTTGGGGGATTTTCTTTCCATCTTCCGAATCCTGTTCAAACGCCTCTGCATACGCTTCAAGTTCAGACTTAAATGCGTCCCTGAGAGTTTTCAGATCGTTGTCTGAAAACTTGAACAAGTCCATTGGAGTGTCATACTTCAACTCCCACTTGTTCAGTGCTGGAATGTCATATGGAAGGAGGTTCACGACAACCTCTTCGCCGTCAGACTTCTTCACCATTTTTCCGACAGCCACAAGATCCAACTTGCCAGTCTCAGAATTGAATCGGTAAGTTTGGACAAAGCCCGAGGAACGGTGGTGCAAACGGGTGCTTTCATGCTTGTTGACCAACTCAAGGTGCTTCTTGCAAAGCTCGTTGTCACTGACTTGACAGTTGCACTTGCCCCCGCTGAGAGTGTAAATGCAACCCTTTCCGCTCTTCTTGGGAACTACAACCTCCTCGTCAACGTCATCATCCTCCGCAGACTCCGCAACCTTCTCTTCCGATAAGACACGCTTTGTTTCGCCCATCTTTTTGCTGTGGGCTGAACACATGTCCTTTCCGCTCACCGCCTTTTTTCCACACACAGACCCCTTTGCCCTTTGCGCCGACCCCTTTGTCAAGATGAATGTGCATGTCCCGTTCTCTCCTTTCTTCTCTGTGCGAGCGTCTGTCTTTCCTTTTGCCGTTTTTTCGGTGTCCGTCTTCTCGCGCTTCTCGTCCGTCGGGCAGTCTACATGGACATGCATGCTCTGATTGCAGTCGCGCCAGATGCCCATAAACGTTTCTTTGAGCTTTGACGGGTTTGAAGGTTTCTGATTCTCGACGAGCTTGTCGACAAAGGCCTCGACAATCATGTCAAAAAGATGTGAAAGACTCATTTTGTGTGCGTGTGTGAAGATGTATTTCATCCATTTGTTGTCTAAAAAAATCAATTTTCCAAAGTTAAATGTTTGTCAGCTTGAGTAACATATCTTCGATACTTTTTGAAGATATTTTACGCATTAAACTCATCCAACACACCGTGTCGCCCGACTTCTATCTCAAAGAAGTGCTTGTGGGGTGAGCACACAGGCTTCCCCGACGACCGTTTTCTGCCCACAACACCCACCTTTCGTCGCAAAAAGAAACATACACGTTCGTCATACCGTCGACGAGCACTTTATACGTTCCAGAACACTCAGACTTCCAAGTAGACATTTCAAAATCAATTATCTCCGTCTATTTTTTGCTTCATTTTCCTTCAATTTTTTACACCACTTTGTCACGTCGGTGAACTTTTGGATATCAAAGCCCTCCTTATTGAACACGGGAGCGTAAGCCGGCGGGCCTTGCAGGACCTGCATGGCCCTCAGCCTCAGGTTACGGATCTTATCCGGATGGTTTTTAATCAACCATCTATTGCAGTCTGAACGACTACGTATATCCATCTTTTCTAAGTTGTTCATAACATCCTGCATTTCTTCATAATCGGCGTTATGATTTCCAATTGAGAGAGAACTAAATCTAAAGTGTTTTTTCTTGTTAGCGTGCATGTGACACGCTGCGGAGTTCTTGCATCTCTTTCCTGTAGTTTTGCAAATCGCATTACATCTGTCCATTTATTTAAGGAATTTTAAAAAAAAATAGATATCAACACTCTACTTCTATGAAACAGGAATCAAAGTTTTGCCATATGTTCAAGATCGTTGCACCTGACGGGAATTCGGGAAAGAGACATAGAATCTCGGACATGTTGAAGACGCCAGTCATATGAACGCACGGACGTGATACTGTGCTCGTGCTTTCAAACAGAACCTCACTGAAGTCATTCTTTGAAAGTTTTCCAACGCACGAGGTTTTGTATGAGAGAGTGCCTTCGGACGCTGTCTTGTAAGTCTCGAGCATGTCGACGTCGTCTCGCGCGTCGATGATGAACACGTTGTTGAAAACTGGAAGAAAGATTTTCTGAGACATCTTTGAAGCTAAAGCTAAAAGTGAAATCTTCCAAAAAAATCAATTATAACTATATAATTTACTGCCAAGTGAACAAAACTCCTTCTACAAGACTTGAAATTCGCGTGTTTGATGCTTTTTGTAGCCTCTCGGTCGCCATATCAACAAATGTTTCTCCAAAGGTGTAAGTAAACTCAGCGATTCCAAACGTTCGAAGTGCGTTCATTTAATGATAATGAAACTTTCAACTTTTAATATCAAATTAAAAGTTGAAAACACGACACGACACGACACGACACGACACGACACGACACGACACGACACGACACGACACGACACGACACGACACACACCCATCTATGCATACTGTTGGCAGAACCTTTCGATGACTTCCTGCGGCACCTCTGGAAACTCGTCGTCCGAGATACCATGTCGGTCCACCTCAATCTCGAAAAAATGCCGATGGCGTGCACACACAGGCATCCCGTCGACCGTCTTCTGCCCACAACACTCACCCTTTTTGACACCTCGTCGTAACAGGAACATACACGTCGCGCTCTTGTTTTCCTTGGTACCTTCGACGAGGACCTCGAACTGGAAATACTTTCCGGAACACGCAGACTTCCAGATAGACATCTTTTTCAAACAATACCTTCTCTAAAAAAAGTTTTCCAAAAAAATCATTTTTGGAAAATTACGAACTGACTGTAGCTATGCGTATTTGGCGAACATAGTTTATAGGTTCAAAAACTTCTCCTCTAATATAGTACGAACCCGATCAAAAAAATCCCGAGAAAGATTTGCGTTGAGAAGAAGCGAAACGTCTGTCAATGAAATATTGTCTAGAGTTAGCGACTGATATTTCATTACCTCAATCTCTTCTCTTTCCCCAGAAAGTAGATACATAACAATGGCGAGAAGTTTTGGATTTTTCTCTCCTTCAACCAACAGACTGTTTTGGAGGACTTTCTTCATTGTTGCAAGCCCAACTTCGTATACAATATTCGGCTTGTAAAGATTTCCTAAAAAGTACACAAACTCCCAGCGTTCTGTTTTAAGCCAATCGTCAACAACTCGATCTATAAAGGCAATCTTGTTCAAAACTTTTTTTGTAAACTCTTCGTCTAATAGTTGCATGTTTTTTCTTTCTCATTTTTGGAAATATCAGTTTAAATTAATTACATCACTCTTTTCTCTTTTCAGACTTTGGGAATCCAGCTCACTCACGCAGTCGCCCAGCTTTCCTCCTGGAAGTACACGATTTTCTCGCTTCCGTCGTATTCGTCTACCCGGAAGCGGGACCCTTTGGGGATTTGGTGGATTTTCAGGTAGTCTTTTAAGGGGCGGAGAGTGGTGATGTACACGTTGTAGATACCCAGGGACTCCAGAAACTCCTGGAAAGGACCGACTTCGCGCGTCTTGGTTTTTAGGTAGGTGTCGTGGTAGAAGCGGATGATGCGAGAGTCCGCGAGAAGTTTCTCGCTGTCGTCGCCTCCGTTCCAAGTGCTCCACCCAGCACCGAAGTTTGGAGCGATGAGGACGAGAAGCTCGTCGGCGTCGGTGTAGAGGCGAGAAAAGCCGAGCTTCTCATCGTAGACCTCGCATACACGTTGACCGTTGATTTCGCAGAAAGAAGTCATAGTAAAGGAAAAGAAATGCTTTACAGTGTGAAAATTGATGAAAAATCAATTTTTACAAACGATGAAGGCGTGCTGAAATAGACGCATTGGTGTAGTCTATGAATCTCCCATACTTGAAGAGGTCGGGATTTCGGATTAAATCCAACATCGACGACTTGTCTTCGTCGCTCAAATCTTTGAACCCGACACCACCTTCAAAATTGTTATACGAATTTATGTATTTGTCCTCGAGTTTTACAAATCTCTCTTTTTTGGAGACAAAAGGAAACCATATACCAGCAATACTCTTATCTCCTCTTGACGAACCGCTTGACTTGTAAAAAAGCTGTCCTGCTTTTTCTATCGGTTTTATGATACGAATGACTTCTCTGTCTGGGTCAGCGACCTTTTCAAACTCCAAAGGCAATTTGTCGTTCACAAGAGAAAAAATTTCTTCCACATCTTTAATGTTCATAAATCGGAGGCGTAGTACGGTTTTTTCTATACGATTTTCTGTTTCTTTGTAATTGGTAATTGTGTCATCAACCTTTTTAAGTTTTTCGTAAAAGAATTTTGGTTCTAAATCCATTGGTATTGTCAATGTTAGAGGTGGACGTCTGCGAGCCATTTATAAGTAGATTTATTATAAGTTTTGCTCCTCGTACATCTTTTCTACTCTTTTCCAACTCTCCTCGGCTTCTCTCATCACAAACTCTGGGTTGATACGCCGAAGACGAGGACCCCACCAGTTTCTGATTTTGTTTGCAGCTTTCGTGCGAGCCTTTTCCATGAGCGCTTTGTACACCATAAACGCCTCGTAAAAATGATGGTCAACGCTCAAAGTAAGACCGTGTTTTTCGTGTAGTAGAAACACAATTTCATAATTACCACGGTTTGCAGCAACCGAAAAGAAAGACTCTATGGTAATGTCTTCAAATGCGTCTTTGTTTGAAAACAGAATTTTGAAAAACCTGGCGTCTTCTTTTTTCAACGCCTCGCGAATGCATTTGTTGTTTACATCGCGCATCCCTTGTGCAAGCAACAGGCTGAACGTGCAATAGTCATCGTTCTTGATAGACTGTACCAACGCACTCGGGAATTCAGCCCGCAAGTTCAAATCCACGTTTTGAGACAAAAGGTAATTCAAAATGCCATAGTGTTTTTCACGAGCTGCAAGGGACAGCGCTACATGCCCTACATATCCACATCCGTCAGGGTCTTCGAAAAACTCGTATTTTGGAACAAGGTACGGTTCATCCAAAATGTTTAGCTCCTCCACGAACCATTTAACAATGCGGAGTTGCCCCAACGAACACGCGTCTTTGAAAAGCTCGAACACGTTTTCCATTAGGTAAAGGTCGATGTTTCTTGAAATGGCGAGAAGGTCTCCCTCAACGACGGCAATTTTAAGAACGTTCATCTTGAAGTAATGATTAATGGACGATAAATGTTCGATTAATTCAATTTCAATATACTCGCCAGTATATTGAAGTACAGCCTCCAGCGGGGCTCGAACCCGCGACCCTGTGATTAAAAGTCACATGCTCTGACCGACTGAGCTACGGAGGCTCATATGTAGGGTGCAATTCTTTAAGTCTATTTTAACTGGATTTTTGCCCCGCCTCATACATCCAGATGTGCAAATGGTACAGAGCTCCGATAATTCCAATTATTAACAGTGAAATCCCAAGCCATTTATTTAATTTCTTACCTTCTATGATAAGATAACCAAGGTAAACAAAAAGAATGCCCATAAGTATGTGAGAAATCCAAACCAACATCGCAGGGACTCCAAAATGATAAGTTTTTTGCATTTATTAAAGCAACTCTTTAATAAAATGCAAAAAAGCGAAATATGTAAAAAAAATTTTTAGCAAATCCTGGAATTAACCCAGAAACTGGGAAGCCAATTCAAAAGGGGAAACCTACTTATAACCGGTTATTAAAAATGTGTGAAGAAGTAAAACTTCTCCCAAGTCAGTTAGACACGACCAACATGTTCTGCCCACTAAGAGTCCAAAGGAACTTTCTCATTCTCAGCAATCAACTGGCGCACATAGTGAAATCGCACCTCCAAAAGTTTGGGCGGTTGTTTCAACAACTCCACTATCTCAGAGACGCCTGAAGAAAGATCAATGTACTGTACATCCCGACTGTCGTGTAGATGATATTTATTGTAAGCGTTTGAAAATTATAGGAGATAAATGTAAAGGCCCGTGGATTATGAAAGATATGTTGGGTAAAGGAGTAAACGGAGAAATCTTTAATCTCTGCGACAAGGTAGCAAACTGTCAATATGTCATCAAGGTTGTTTATAACGATGTATTAAACGAAGTCGACTTACAGGTCCGTGCATCCGAAGCCGGTATGGCTCCTAAAATCTTTCAGTACTTTGTCAGTAAGTCAGGCAGGCAGTATATCGTGATGGAAAAGATTAGAGGTGAAACCGTGGCGGATGTTCTGAAAAATATAATCAAAAAAGAAGTTGTGTCAGGTAAGCCAAATTTCGAAAGGTTATCCAAAACGATTAATTCTCTTGTAAAGGATATGTTCGATGCGATAAAAAGACTTCATTCAGCCGGAATTGAACACAAAGACTTACATTTGAACAACGTTATGTACAATGAAGATAAGGGCGAACTCCAGTTTATCGATTTCGGTTTTTCTAAACTCATAGAAAATTTTAACCCCCTGTTTTTAGACGACGCGACTATGTTCGTGTCATCAACGAGTTTCAATCCTATATACCGTTTTATTTTCGGGGGACTGTCTACTTTGACGACGTATCTGATATTCACGATAAGAAAAATCCCCTCAGACTTGTGTTTGAGGATTTGAATGAACGTAGAGAGAATGCTTTCAAAGGAAAATTTTAAGAATGTTTAAAAAGACTTTTCTATAAAAAAAATGGAACAACAAATACAAAACTTGGAAAATAAGATTGAAAGTTTGGAAAAAGAAATCAAACGTTTGTGTGAGATTTGTTCCAGAATGGACTCACACATCACCTTTGTAGAAACTACGTATGACAAGTTCAAGTACCCCCTGAATGTAATCAAAGGAAAGGTTGAAGGGATTTTCGGAGGGAATGCAATCGAAAATAATTGATTTTTTTTGAAATGATACGCCTGTAAATCATTTCACTCAACTATGGACACGTTCTACTTGCGAAACGTTCTTCTAAACATACTTCGTTCTGACGACGGGCTTGTACGGTTCTCAGACCAAGATGGGTTTGTGCCGGAAGAGATTGTACTTTCGGGGTTAAAGTACCACATCAACGCCCCAGAGTTTCCGGTCGAGTTGTTCACACAGCTTCTCAACGAGTCTGGCAGGTACATTGAACGAACGTCGAACTCGTCCACCCCGTCGACACATTTCGTCCGTGCAACATATGGTCACAAGGGACATATGTTGATGAGAATCAACTGGGGTAAGTATGTGCCTTACCAAGGTCACTACAAGGTCTTTTGTATCTCTCACATCACACGCAATGGTCTCGGTGTCATTAATTTCAACCGAAAGTTCAACATCCTCAACACGCCTGAGCGATGCGAGAACAAGGGTGTGAAAGGGTTCATCGACATTCAAGAAGCGCGAATGCGAGGCTTGGAGTTCTGGTCTCAAGTGGGCGACAGATACGGAAACAAGATTTTCTGTTTTGACACAAACCTCAACGAGTGTTTTTCTAAGTACGAGTATATTCCCGACTACACGTCGCCAGAACGTATTATGGGCCTACAAAGCAACTACGTCGACTTGGTGAAGCGAATGTGCGGGTTTGACGAGAAGGGTGCAATTGGTCACATTCAGGCACTTATGCTGAACGAGGCCGACTACGAAGACGATGTGGAAGAAAAACTGAGTGACTACGACGGAACAGAGAGTGTCGACCTTGGGAAGCTTAGTTTATAAACTCTGCTTTTTTCGTATCTATCGGTAAAAAACTTATACACTCTCCCAAAAAACCCGTACCAGCTCTGTAAGTTTCGATTATTCTCAGGTACTGATAAAGAAATACGACTAAAGTTTTTATGTGATTCAATCCGGCATAATAAATAACATTCTGTGAGGTGCCTTTAAAAGGAAAGACATTATACTTGGAAAACGACGGGTCGTAGTCCCTTTTCACGACAGACGAATCAAAATCTCTAAAGATTCTAGCAATGGCATATATGTCCATAATGATAAGAGCAGAAGATGTCGCATCATCTTTACGTTTGAGTATCAAGTCTCTAAAGTAAAGCTCAAGTTGGGTTCTAATGAAAGGGTCTTTTATGGCGGCAATTTGCTTTGCTGTTTTTCCGGTTGTCAAAAGTGTTTCGACTGCTTGACTATCAAGATTTGTTCTTAAAATTTTACCAGCGTCACTTTTTCTATAGTCTACATAATGGGTTCGTAAGTTTCGATATTCACAATTGAACCGTTGTTCAGGACGAATGCATTCTTCGAAAAACGCTCTTAAATCGGTTAAGACGTTACTATCGGTTGGTTCGATTTTCTTGGGAAGAGTCCAGCTTTCAAACATCAAGTCATAGGTCTTTGTAGGGTTTTGTTTTGCAAGACAATGAACAAACGACGGAAATCTCAAGGTGTTAAATTTGTTGACTTTTCCGGACATTAAAGGCCAGTTTCTGTCAATGTTGTCATGCTGTTCCCCAAAAAGATAAAAGTTTCTTTCTCCTTTTTAAAATAATGAAGAGAACAAGGTCCTAAAATATATTTGACATCCCTCAAGGGAAGCTCGTAACAGTTTAAATCTTTTACTTCTTGTCTTTCGTAGGAAAAAGCTTCACTATAAAGTGGATTTTTTTGACAAGTGTTTTCGAATGGTGAAGGCGGAGGTTGCGGTTGGAATACGGGCGGAGGTTGCGGTTGGAATACGGGCGGAGGTTGCGGTTGGAATACGGGCGGAGGTTGCGGTTGGACTACGGGCGGAGGTTGCGGTTGGACTACGGGCGGAGGTTGCGGTTGGAATACGGGCGGAGGTTGCGGTTGGACTACGGGCGGAGGTTGCGGTTGGACTACGGGCGGAGGTTGCGGTTGGACTACGGCGAGGTTTTTAATTTCAAAACATCCTTTTCCAACAACCCAAACATATTTATCACTGTCGTTTAAGCATTCCGGTTTTTTAATTTTAGGTGCTTTTTTATCATATGAACCTTGCGGCGTTGCTTTAGGCGTTGCTTTAGGCGTTGCTTTAGGCGTTGCTTTAGGCGATGGAGGTACTTGTTTGTGTTGAAAGCATACATTTCCTCCGTCGTTAACAATACGTGAACATCTCTTTCCGGTTTTTGTTGTTTTAACACATTGACTCATTTATTATTTTACACTTTTTTCTATAAAAAGTGTATTGCTATACAAAACTCGTTTTGGTCATATCACCCATATCTATAAAAGCCTTGCATTCAAAATTTAAAAGCTCCGGGCTTAATTTTGACACGAAGCCACGTACAGCTTTGGGTTTCAACTTCAAGTAATCCGTTAAGAATATCACAAAGGTCTTGATATGCCATGCACCTGCATAATAAATAACGTTTTGTGCGGTTCCTTGAAAGGAACTAACACCATTCGTCTTTTTCGAATCAAAATCTCTGAGGACTCGTGCCATCGCATAAATGTCCATAACAGCCATAGCACTGAATCCCGCGGTTTTAGGGTCTTTTTTAATAAAGTCGTCGAAAAACTGAATGAACAAGTTTCGTATTCTGTCGTCTTTTATGGCGTTTATCTGCTTTAAAACTTTTCCAGGGGTCTTTATCATCTTTGTTATTTCCGAGCGGATTTCATCCGGTGGTAAGTCTTTTCGAGACTTACGAATTTTTTTAAACTCTACATATTTTCTAAAATCTACATAATGGGCTCGTAAGTTTTTATAGGGACAATTAATTCTTTTGGCGGGGGCAATACAGTTTTCAAACTCCTGAGATATCTGATCAAAAGTGGAACTGCCGCAACGGTCTAAAAAATTGTCTCCAAAATACACATTCTCAAACATCAAGTCATATGTCTTTGTAGGGTTTTGGATTGCAAGAGAATGAACGAATGCTGGAAAACTTAATGTGGTATGTTTATTGACACCGAGTTTGGTCATTTCGTCCACGTCTCTTGTCCATTTTCCGTGTTTTTCTCCGAACAAGTAGAGTGTACGGTTTCCGAGTTCAAACTCAAAAAAGACACAAGGACCCAAAATAAACCTTACTTGTTCAAGAGGCAAATCACGACAATCTAAATTCCGTATAAACGGACTTTCTCCGAAACTTATAAAAGTGCGGTCAGCACAGATCGGCTTAGCTACGGGTGGGGGTACGGGTTGAGAGGGTGGAGGTACGGGTTGAGAGGGTGGAGGTACGGGTTGAGAGGGTGGAGGTACGGGTTGAGAGGGTGGAGGTACGGGTTGAGAGGGTGGGGGTACGGGTTGAGAGGGTGGGGGTACGGGTTGAGAGGGTGGGGGTACGGGTTGAGATTGAGTTTGTAACTTTTCAAAGCATCCCTTTCCTACAACCCAAACATATTTGTCTGGTAAACAATTCGGTTTTAGTATTTTAACTTTTTTTCCATGCGGACCCGGGCTTTGTGGTTGTGCTTTGGGAGCCGGTTGGGCTTTTGGCGGCTGGGCCTTTGGCGGTTGTGCTTTGGGAGCCGGTTGTGACTGTTGTTTGTGTTGAAAGCATAAATTTCCGTCGTCTTTAACAATACGTGAACATCTCTTTCCGGTTTTTGTTATTGCAACGCATTGACTCATTTATTTACAATAAAATTTTCAAAAAAATTTATTGCCCAAACAACGCGTTGTAGCTCTTCTCCGCCTGACGCATCACAAACTCGGGATTTCGGTAAAGCTTAGGGAGGATCCAGAAGTAAATCTTCCGAGCGGCCGAATCTCTCTCGGCGTCGCGCGTTGCCTTGTACTGTAGGAACTCGTACGGGACTTCTTCCTCGATGTTTCGGAGGCCTTTTTGATACAGCCAATACGCCGCTTCGAAATGTCCAAACCGTAAGGCGGTGTGTACGTCCTCGTTTTGAAACACCGCCCCGTGAGCATCGAGAACCTTTGCGATTTTGGGAGTCTCGCACAAGATTGCCGCAGACGTAGTCGTGTTTTTTGGCTCTGCTCCGTGGGCGATTAGAAGCTCGATGCCGGGAATATCTTCGTCGGCGCCGCTGACGACAATGGTATGTAGCGCACCGGAGAGGATATTCTTCTTATTTGGCTCGTCTTTCAAGAGTTCCAGAAAAAGCTTCACCAGATCCATGTTGCCAGCTCTGACCGCGTGGTACAAAGACGCACTGGTGGGTTTGACACCTTTGCTCAGGACATACTCGAGTATGTGGCGGTTGCAAGGCCGGTGTGCTGACTGTAAGCTGTCCTCGAGGAGATAAGGGTCAAATCTGCACTCGGATTTGAAGTCCTCAAGGCTCGTGTAGTCGGCGAAGCGGAGAGACATAGAGATCCGGCTGTTAGAGAACATAGCTAAAGAAAGATACCTTTTCTGAAAAAACTTTTCAAAAATAATCAATTTCTTCAAGACTTCGGTGTAATATTTAGTTCAAACCGACGATTTTGCCGCTCTGACAGCGTTGTACAGAGAGAGAGAGAGAGAGAGAGCTACCAGTGGGCTTGACACCCTTGCCAAGCACATACTCGAGTATGTGACGGTTACAAGGCCAGTGTACTCATTGCTCTCTTTGTCGGGTTGCTTGTTGCTATTGGCAGTGGGTACATCCTCTTGAAAAACAATGATCCAAAGTTTTCACGTGAAAACTTTGGCTATCGTTTGAGAAATTAAACTTTTAATTTCTCAAAAAAAACTCGTCTTTCGCATGTTAATGTCTAAGAAACTTTTGCAATGATATTTATCAACACCCGCTGTCACACTGTAGGTTGGTTGAATACCCAACTCGTTGAAAAATTTGACCAAGCGAAGGATGTGCAAATTTCCCGCGTAATAAATCACATTTTCAGACGTACCTTTGAAAGCCTTGTTTCCTTTGTCAATCGTAGGATCAAACTCTCGAAAGATTCGTGCAATTGCATAGAGATCCATAATGGCAACCATTTTGAAACCTGCGCCATTTGGATCGGCGCCAGAAGAATTGGACGAAAGCCACCGTTGGAAAAAATCCAAGAGCGCTTCTCTTAGACTCTCGTTTTTTATGGCAGAAATTTGCTTAAAAACGCGTCCTGCTGTCATGAGCGATTTCATTTTTTTGCGAATAGCAATGGGAGGCAACGAGATTATCTCGCCCCGTACTTTGGTTTGCCTTACGACAGGGTCCATTGCCCATCGATAATCCACATAGTGGGTTCGTAAATTTGTATAAGGACATGCATGCCTTTCTGATATTTTGATACAGTTTCTAAACTTTTCGTTGATGTCTGAGAATGTTGGACTCCCATTTAAGACATCCAAAAGTTCGGCACTTTCGTCATTGTCTTTGGACAAAAAGTACACGTTTTCAAACATCAAGTCGTAGGTTTTACTAGGACGTTGTGTAACAAGAGAGTTTACAAATGCTGTAAAAGTCACAGTGTTTTCTTTTGACAAATGATCCATTTGTCTGCTTAGAGGCAGGTGTGCTTCCCCAAATAAATAAAAGTGCCTTCCGAAAGCATTGTATTGATAGAAAGAACAAGGTCCGAGAATGTGCTTGATATGCTGAAGAGGGAGGTTGTAACAGTTGAGATTTTGGATAAAAGGATGCTCTGCTGCCATTGCGTTGCTTATGGGAGCATAGTTTAAGCAACGCGAAAAAGGCATACAATTTCCTTTCAAACCAAGCGCTTTGCAGAGTTGTACTTTGGTCATATTTGCACTTCCTTTGATTCCTCTTGCTTTTGCTTGTTTTTTTAATTCTGTCATGGTTACTGTTGATGCTAAGGACATTTATAGAAAGTAAAAGTAAAAAATGAAAAATCACCAAAATTATACAAAAGAATTAAGAGAAAGGATAAACCAAAGACTCTAACGAAAAAGATTGCAATGCATGGAGCCAAACGAAGGAAGAAACCCTCTTACAAATAGAAAAATAAAACTTAGTGGACAATACCTTTTCTAAACCGCCTCAAAATATTTTCTTCAAGACTTCGGTGTATATTAAAATGATAAAAATATTTCGTTCAAACAGAAAATGAAGCTCACGCTGAAAAATTTTCGATGCTACGAAAACATGGCATTTGATTTTGGAGACAAAGGGTTGACATTACTATCAGGCTCTTCTGGCAAAGGTAAAACGACACTCTTAATGGCCATCGACTTTGCGCTGTTTGGAACAGGCACCAAAATAGTCGCAAATGGTAAAAAGTCGTGTTCTGTTGAACTCGAGTTTGGGGGTCTTAAAATCATCAGAAAAAAGGGTCCTAATCACCTTCTCGTCAACGACAAGTACGAAGACGATGCCGGTGAAGCAATCATTCAAGAAAAGTTTGGAAAGATTTTCAACTCGGTTTCTTACATCCCTCAAAATCTGAAAAAGACATTTGTTCTTATGTCTCCGACCGACCGTCTTGAGTTTTTAGAAACATTTGCGTTCAACAATTTTGATGTAAGCAATCTCAAAGACCGAGCAAAGGTGGTCATTAAAGAAAGCAACGACACCCTTTCAAAGACCATCGGAAACCTACAATTTGCGACTAAGATGCTTGAAGAGAAACCTAAACCAGAGCTTAAACCGTTTCCTGGAAAGGTTGCTAAAGAGGCGCGAGAAAAATATATTTCTAATATGGAAATCAAGTACAAGAATAGCATTATACTTATCAAGAAAGCGGAAAAAGAGAATGCAGAACTCATCCAGAAAAAGGCGAAAAAGGACGTTCTACTTGCTCGAAAAGAAGAGAAAGAAAAGACCGCGATGAATCTTCAAGCGGAACAAGACCGATACAAATCGGAACTTTCAGGCATCCCAGAGCAAGAGGACGACCTTCAGTCACTTGAAGCGAGGTTGGAGTATCAACTTAAAATCAAAAAGACGAGGCAGTTGATTAAGAGTATCGAAGAGTCAAAAGCAAAGTTAGCAGATTTAGAGCAAAAAGAGCTACAGGAGATGATGGAGAGTATGTCTCTTATGGAGTCTCAACTTTGGCAAGAAGGAAGCTTTGAAGAACTGGTTGAAGAGGTCGAGTCTTGGAAGATAATCGTAGAGAAAAAGAAGGAATTGGCAAATCTAAATCTTTCATTAAGCAGATTAAAAGAGACAGAATCAACAGATTCACTTATGGCTCAGATCGAAAAGTTCAAAGAAGCTATCCGAGACAACGAGCGAGACATAGAGCGGGCAAAGTTTGAGAAAGAGTGCTTTTCGTGTCCTCATTGCCGAAGCAAGGTGCGCTTTTTCAACAACACGCTTGTTATGGTTGATGTTGTTTCTCAAGCAACTGGGAATCTCCAAGACATATTACAAAATTACAAAAACCTGAAGAAGCTTAACCAAATGATAAAAGATGCCGAAGTGTCTATCGAAAACAGTAAGAAAAGAGACGCGATTCTTAAGCAAATCCAAACAGTGTCAGCATATCTTGCGGAGATTATCGAGGAAGACGATGGAGAAGTGCCGCTCCAAGAGTGTGAACAAAACTTGAAAGCCAAACAAGATGCTATTACAAAAAACACGGAATTGGAACGCAAGATGAAGACATTATCTTCTGATATCAAGTCCGGAGTCTTTTCTGCGACTATCTCACGATTGAAAAAGCAAATCACGGAAGACGAAAAGAAAGTTGTTAAACTCGACGATTTCACCGTAGAAGACGAAGAAGAGCTTCGAAGTCGCATTTGGAAAGTAAGGAGTTTGATGCAAAAGAGAGGGGAGCTAAAGAATCGAATTTCTCAAACCGCAAAAAATCTCGAGAACCTGTATGAAAAAGAGTTGAAAACCATTCAAAAAGAATTGGAAGAGTTCAACGATAATGATTATAACGAAAAGACTGAAAAGAACAACGAAGAAATCAAGACTCATACAGAAAGAAAAATTTCTATAGAAAAGTTTATGAAAGAAGTTGAACTTTGGCGACAAAACGAAAAAGAAGTTTTAGAGTACAAAAAACTTGAGGCGAGTGTTCAAGATCTTAGGATAAAAGAAATCGAAGACCGAAAGAAGTACGCGGCAGCCTGTCTGTTCAGAGATAACATTCTCGAAGCGGAAAGTATCTACATATCAAACATCATTTCAAGTATTAACACACACGTTCAGATGTACCTTGACTATTTTTTCCCAGACAATCCCATATCAGTCCGCCTCTCTTCGTTCAAGGAAAATAACAAGAATGAAACAAAACCTTGTATCAACCTCGAAATCGACTACAGAGGAATCGAGCACGATTTGAGTATGCTTTCTGGAGGTGAATTGAGTCGTGTCATTCTATCATTTACCTTGGCATTTGCCGATTTATACGGGTCACCTTTGATACTGTTAGACGAGTGTACGGCGTCCCTTGACCAAGATCTCACCTCGTCTGTAATTGCCGGATTGAAAGACAACTTCGGAGAGAAGCTCGTTGTGCTAATCGCACACCAAGTGGTTCAAGGAACTTTCGACAAAGTGATTGAGTTGAAGTAATTAAACTGATAATTACGTAAGAAGCATAAGAAAAATGTCTCTCTCGGATGCCCTTGTTGATTTTGATATGCGTAATAGTTTGCTTCACTATGAAGTGCGAGTTGTTGTAAAGGAGTTTGTGAACCACGAGAAATTTTCTGTTGTGGGATATATGAGACTTGCGAACGTTTGTAATGTAGGCATGGGAGAACCTGGGTACTTTGCGACTTTGTTTGACAGAATCGATAGAAAATGCCGGATGCGTATCTTTCTTACAGAAGAGGAGTATGATAGACTCGAAACAAGTTACCCGTTAGATGTCGACATTGAAGTATGTGCTTGGGGTTTTAAGAAAAATAAAGAATATCATTGTAGTATGGTTAAGTCAGCCGATTACATGAAACGGTATCATATGCTTTAACAGCAGTTAAAAAAGATTAATCTTTTAATCTTTTCTATGGCCAAAAGGACATAAGAAATTTGAACTTCATTTGTAGGAGGGGTTTTTAGTTGTAGATACATTTACATCCATGTAATCACCTTCTCCAGTAAAGTCGTACATCGAAAGTTTAATTCCGTATCCGGATTTGAGATTTATCTGTTGATATTTGGGTAAAGCGGCAAATGAGTCGGTTTTGATTGTTTGTACAACCGAAGTAGCGTTCATTGTTCCTTGAAGTGTTTGTAAGTCTCCTGAGACAAGTTGTGCTTGATTATTGGGTCCCGTAATAGTCCCAGAAATAGTAACATAAACAATTAAATCTGTTGCGGTTCCGTTGTACAGTAAAGATTGGGTAGAGCCGTTGGCCATAAGTTTACCCGACCTGAGAAATTGTGTCGGATTTCCATTTGTTGATTTGTCAAAGTACACCCGAATTCCAGAGATTTCATTTAAACTTTGTAATTGCGAAAGAGCAGTTTTCAAAAGATTTTGCTTTTGAAGATTAGTCATTTATTTCATAGAGAATTTAGTTTTCTCCTTCATACTTGAGAATCGCCTTTTTCATATACATATCAAACGATACACCGTCTATGTACTCTTCGTATTCTTTTTGTAACTCGTCAAATAGGTCTGGCGAAAACTTTCTAAAGAACCGTAAGAAATTGGCTCTTTTCTCGGGGAACTTTGTAGGGATAATCATTTCCTCTAAGATGAGGTCTACAATTTCAGCGTTGCAATTATCGGTACAGATGTGTGTACATTTTATATCTGCTATTTTCAAAAATCTTTCCTTGAGTATACCCTCGAGATGGTCTTTCTGTGAGCAGATGGTACACGCACCGCACGGAGCATCTCGCTTTTGTCTCTTAAGTTCAACCTTTAATTCTCCTGCAACTATCATCTTTCCGAAAGGACAGGCATTTCTGAGACAGGTGCAAAACTTTTTGTCAGAGTTGTGAATACAGGGCTGTGTATACAAGTCTGTAATCTTCTTGTTTAGTCTCCCGTGAAGTGCGCCCAAAATCGCATCTTCAAATGAGATGCGAATGCTCAGTTCATCTACAATGCCTGTAAAGGTGTTTGCCATCCTTTCCATTATACCGGTCGAGCATATACCGGCAGACTCCGTAAGCTCATCGTATAAGCGAGAAAGGAGGAGTTCTCTGTACTCGTGTGTCATAATGAACGAATACACGTACACAAGGCACGATTTTAATGTAAGTTTCTGATTTCCGTACAGGGCATTATCCAACTTAATACGATTCATTGCGATTTTCGCTCTTTCGCTAAGGTCAGATAAAATCCGAGCTTCCACATAGGCGAAATCTATGACATCTCCGTTTTCCTGTCGTTGGAGAGGAAGCTCGTTAAGCTTACACAGAATGCTCAACGCAGAATTTTCAATATCCTTTGTGTGCGCGTTTTGTGCGTTTTCGTAGATGTTCATAATCTCAACGTCTTTGCCGTCCTTACCTAATCTGATAATCAACTCTTCTGCTTCTTTCTTGAGTTTATCTGATGCGTATCTTAGAACAACATCTGTTGCGTCCGCGCGTGTGTTATAAAAAAATTTCTCATTTTCTCCGATAGTTAAGAGTATACGAAGCACATCATCCTTTTCATGTAAGTTTGAGTGATTAACCAAGAGGAATTGACCAGAAAGAATTCTAAAAACCGGGTCGTAATTATTAGTTCTCAAAAGAAACAGTAGAAACTCCCGTTCCAACTCGAGCCTCTCTTCGTCGAGTTTGAGCCGTTGTTCTTTTGTAGCCCAAGTTTTCCGTAAGTCGTAACTCGTTTTCATAGACAAGACTGTCTTGTATCGATATTCTGGGTCTAAATTGCTTTTGTTTAAAAATTGTGACATCAACTCTTTTGCAATCGTGTGAAATTCTTTGTTTCGTAGAAGGGTTAGTACGGCTTCGATACGCTTCGTGTACACAACGTCTTTTGTGTCAAAGTCCGAGGTTAAATCACTCAAACACGAAAAAAAAGATGTACAGTCTTCTTTGTAGCAGCAAAGATTAAGCATACTTTCCAATCTGATGTCATACGGCAAATTCTCAATCTTACAGCTCCTCCCTAAAAAAGACTCTAAATTCTTAGTTGGGGCCATAGAGTATATGGACACGAGCCGTCTCATAACATCTATTATCTCGTCGCCTTTTGTCTCAAAGTACAACGATAGAGCCTTTAATCTCACCTCTTCGTCCAAAGAAAAATCCATCAGCGCATCACTCATATTTTCAGGCGTTATTACAAAGTTCTCAGTGTCTTCGTCCTTGCATTGAAGCAAATTTTCAATCAAAGTCGACATTTTCCTTTAGCATTAAAAAGAGACGTTTAAATTCTTTTAGCTTATAATAAATGCTGAGTTCAAAAGAAATCTATGCAGCAAACAAAAATTTTGTAGACAACATCGTAAAGTATAAGAATGGAAGTGTTCCTTATTACTCGTCTGGACCATCTACATCTGTTGACAACGACGTGTTTCCATACACTCGTTTTTACAGAGGACAGCCGCACAGCGATTTTCCCATAGTAATTGACAGAGAGGCCGGTTGGAAACCAGTTAAGAACAATTGCTATAAGAACCCGGTAGTGATGCCCGAAAGCGATTTGTACCCAAACCACTGCTTTCAAGCGGCACCCTCCACAACATACCCTTGTTACCCCGAGTATATGCGCAAGTACTCGGATAAGACTGCGATGGAACTGCAGTTATTTAGAAAAGGCGTCAACGAGTATCGCTAAATTTTCGGTTTAAAGATTTACACACTATATATGTACTTATAGCTCAGTCGGTAGAGCGCTGCTCTTATGAGGCAGTGGTCGCGGGTTCGAACCCCGCTAAGTACAATGGGTTTCATTTATTTTGTAAATAAATGACTCAACTTAAGGCAAGCTTTAAAAGT
>Ga0315901_10000528_pt1 | contig 57158 bp, 58 predicted proteins | sample LakEriMetagenome_10_FD_203761 | JGI IMG/M metagenome (GOLD analysis project Ga0315901, IMG submission 203761) | Freshwater fungal communities from buoy surface, Lake Erie, Ohio, United States - Buoy 2 MA116 | ecosystem: Environmental > Aquatic > Freshwater > Lake | place: USA: Lake Erie, Ohio... | reverse complement strand
CCTCGACCTCAAGATATTTCTTACATTCAGGAGAACTGCAAATGGGTAGCAAAGTCACAGTAGTAGGCGCCGGATTCTATGGTTCAACCACCGCAATGCGCTTAGCTGAATACAACATCTTCGACACTGTAGTTCTCACCGATATTCTCGAAGGTAAGCCAGAAGGTTTGGCGCTTGATATGAACCAATCTCGTTCAATCGAAGGTTTTGAAACAAAAATTATTGGCGCAACCACAACAGCTGATGGTTCTGGCTATGAAGCAACTGCAAATTCAGATGTAGTTGTTATTACTGCTGGTCTACCACGCAAGCCAGGCATGAGCCGCATGGATCTAATTGATGTAAATGCTGGCATCGTTCGCGGCGTTGCTGAAAACATTGCAAAGCATTCACCAAATGCCGTGATCATTGTGGTTTCAAATCCACTTGATGAAATGACTGCACTTGCTCAACTAGCAACCGGTTTCCCAAAGCACCGAGTTATTGGGCAAGCCGGCATGTTAGATACTGCTCGCTTTACTGACAACGTTGCCGAAAAGTTAGGCGTTAAAGTTTCATCAGTTAAAACACTAACTCTCGGTTCACATGGCGACACCATGGTTCCAGTCCCAAGTCGTTGCACAGTCGATGGTAAGCCGCTTAGCGATTTGCTTTCCCAGGCCGATATCGATGCCTTAGTTGATCGCACTCGCAATGGCGGCGCTGAAGTTGTCGCACTACTTAAGACTGGTTCTGCTTACTACGCACCATCAGCTGCTGCTGCTCGTATGGCGAAGGCGGTCATTGAAGATTCAGGTGCGGTAATGCCAGTCTGTGCATGGGTTGATGGCGAATACGGAATTTCTGGTGTTTACCTAGGCGTTGAAGCCGAGATCGGTCGCACCGGTATTAAGAAAGTTGTTGAAAGCGATTTAACTGAATCTGAAATTGCAGCCCTAAAGGTTGCAGCTGAAGCTGTCCGTGCAAAACAAGCCGATGTTCAAACCCTTTAAGGAGCCGCTTTAAATGTCAAAAATTAAAGTAACCGGGACTGTCGTCGAACTAGATGGCGATGAAATGACTCGCATCATCTGGCAGTTCATCAAGGATTCCTTGATTTTGCCTTATTTAGATGTAAATCTTGAGTACTACGACTTGGGCATGGAAAACCGTGATGCAACTGATGATCAGGTGACTATCGATTCAGCGCACGCAATTCAGAAGCATGGCGTTGGCATCAAGTGCGCAACTATTACCCCTGATGAAGCCCGCGTTGAAGAATTCGGCCTAAAGAAGATGTGGAAATCTCCTAACGGAACTGTTCGCAACATTCTTGGTGGCGTAATTTTCCGCGAACCAATCATCATCAGCAATGTTCCTCGCTTGGTTCCACACTGGACTAAGCCAATCGTTATCGGTCGTCATGCATTCGGTGATCAATACCGTGCAACTGATTTTAAAGTGCCGGGCGCTGGCAAGCTAACCATGACTTTCGTGCCAGAAGATGGATCAGCTCCAATTGAGCACACTGTTTATGATTTCAAATCATCTGGTGTTGCAATGGGTATGTATAACCTCGATGATTCAATCCGTGACTTTGCTCGCGCATCACTAAATTACGGCCTTATTCGTAAGTACCCAGTTTATCTTTCAACTAAGAACACGATTCTCAAAGCTTACGATGGCCGCTTTAAAGATATTTTTGAAGAGATCTACCAAGCTGAATTTAAGGCACAATTTGAGGCTGCTGAAATTTGGTACGAGCACCGTCTAATTGATGACATGGTTGCTATGTCATTACGTATGGAAGGCGGCTACGTTTGGGCATGTAAGAACTACGACGGTGACGTGCAATCAGATACCGTCGCACAGGGTTACGGTTCACTCGGTCTAATGACATCAGTCTTGATGACTCCAGATGGAAAGATTGTTGAATCTGAAGCAGCTCATGGCACAGTGACTCGTCACTACCGTGATCACCAAAAGGGCAAAGCAACCTCAACAAACCCAATTGCTTCAATCTTTGCTTGGACTCGTGGTTTAGCCCACCGTGCCAAGCTTGATAACAATGCCGAGCTAGCCAAGTTCTGTGACACGCTAGAGCGAGTTTGTATCGAAACTGTTGAACAGGGCAAGATGACAAAAGACTTGTCACTCCTGATTTCTAAAGATGCGCCTTATCAAACTACTCAAGAATTCTTGAATTCAATTGATGAGAATCTAAAGAAGGCTATGGCGTAATAGCTCTGACCTACTTTAAATAAGCAGTAAAAAACCCCGCCGATTAATACCGGCGGGGTTTTTATTTACGCTTGAATTAGATGCGCTCACCAGTTGTTGAATTGAATAGGTGAACTGCAGCTGGGTTAGCTGTAACAGTAATTGTCTGTCCTGGCTTAGGTGGATTCTTTGGATCCCAGCGCACGATTACTTGAGCACCTTCTTCAGTCACGTTTGCAAACTTAACTGAAGAATCAACTGGGGTTCCGTACACGAATGCATCAGCACCGAGTTCTTCAACAACTTCAACTAGAACATCAAAGCCAGTAGAAGAAGGTGCAAAGCCCTCTGGGCGAATACCAACTGTGATTGTTGCACCAGCACTTGCTGGAACTGCAAGACTTAGTCCGCCGAGTTTTGCTTGTCCGCCTGACACAGGAGCATTTAGCAAGTTCATCGCAGGAGAACCAATGAAGCCAGCAACGAAAGCATTGGCTGGGTTATCGTAAAGATTACGTGGGGTGTCTACTTGTTGTAAGAAGCCATCTTTTAGAACTGCTACGCGATCACCCATGGTCATAGCTTCGACTTGATCGTGGGTTACGTAAACAGTTGTGATTCCAAGACGACGCTGCAGTGCAGCAATCTGAGTACGTGTAGCTACACGCAACTTGGCATCAAGGTTCGAAAGTGGTTCATCCATTAAGAAAACTTGTGGTTCGCGAACAATCGCACGACCCATGGCTACGCGCTGACGTTGTCCGCCAGAAAGCGCTTTTGGCTTTCGCTCTAAGTATGGCTCGAGGTCGAGTAATTTTGCCGCTTCTTTAACGCGACGATCGCGTTCTTCTTTTGGCTTGCCCGCAATCTTTAGCGCAAAGCCCATGTTCTCGGCAACAGTCATGTGTGGGTAAAGCGCATATGACTGGAATACCATCGCGATGTCGCGATCTTTTGGTGCAACGTTTGTTACGTCGCGATCACCGATCAAAATACGACCGGCATCGATCTCTTCAAGACCGGCCAACATACGAAGTGATGTTGATTTACCGCAACCTGAAGGACCAACTAGAACGAGAAATTCCCCATCATTAACAGTGAGTTCTAGTTCATTAACTGCAGGCACAGTTGTGCCTGGGTAGATACGTGATGCTTTATCGAATACAACATTTGCCATTTTTTTCTCTTCCTTATCCGGGCAGGTACGTGCCCGACGATCCGTTGGATTAAGGCGACTACGGCGGTTGCCGCACTCGGTGCGCAAAGGCTACCCACCGACTGCGGGAAAGGGCAATATCAGGAGCGAAATACCTTGCGTGGCGCGTATGATTAGGGTTCTCATGGAGCCCCACTCGCTTAGCCAGATTCTGGGCAATATTGCCATCGTTTTTCTATTGATCGCGCTGGGATCGATTTTTGTGGCTGCCGAAATCGCCCTTATCTCCCTGCGTGAAAGCCAGATTAAGCAGATCGTGCTAAAGGGCAAACGGGGCGCCCGTGTTGCGGCTTTGGCCGCAAATCCAAACCGATTCTTGGCCGCGGTTCAAGTAGGTATCACCTTCTGTGGATTTTTATCTGCAGCAATCGGTGCTGAACGGTTAGGCGTTTATGTTGAACCTGAGTTAATGAAGTTGGGATTAACTGAAGGTGTAGCTGCGCTGGTATCACTAATTGGAATCACAATTGTGGTTGCCTATTTCTCACTTGTCTTCGGCGAGTTAGTGCCAAAACGAATTGCGCTATTTCGCACCGAAGCAATTGCGCTTGCTTCGGCAGGCATCATCGATTGGTTAGCAAAACTCTTCCGCCCAGTTATTTGGTTACTTTCAAAATCTACCGACTTTGTGGTTCGCCTGTTTGGCATAGATCCAACTGAACAGCGCACCCAGATTTCCGAAGAAGAGTTACTTGATTTAGTGGCAGGTCATGCCGCTCTTAGCGATGAAGAACGTGACATCGTTGAAGAAGTATTTAATGCCTCTGAGCGACAGATTCACGAAGTGATGGTGCCGCGCACCGAAGTAGATTTCATGGATGCTTCTTTAACTGTTGGCAAAGCCATTGCGTTGGCAATTGATAAGGCTCATTCCCGTTATCCAGTGGTACTTGGGTCTTCCGATGAAGTAATTGGCTTCATCCATGTTCGCGACCTGCTTGATACTTCATTAGTAAGTCCTGGTGGGAAGATCCAAGAGTTAGTTCGTAACGTCATATTTTTGCCGGGCACCAAAGGTATTTTGCCTGCGTTAACTGAGATGCGTAAACAAGGACAACATTTAGCAATCGTCCTCGATGAGTACGGTGGCACCGATGGCATCATTACCTTAGAAAATCTGGTCGAATGCTTAGTCGGTGATATTCGTGATGAATACGATGACCACGAGCAAGAGATTGCATTTGAAGCTCGTACGAATGACTTTGAAATTGATGGTCTGACCTCACTTGAGGACCTACTCGATGATGCCGGGATTGAGATTCCTGAAGGCCCATATGAAACAGCCAGTGGCTTTGTCATGCATTTTCTCGGGCGAATCCCAGTAGAACACGATGTGGTCAGCGTGAATGGCTTGCGAATAACGGTTTTGTCTATGGAAGGCAAACGAGCTGGGCAGCTTTTAATATCGCGCAACGCATAATTCATGCGAGAATAAACCTTATGAGCGCGCAGAAAAGAATTCTCTCGGGGATTCAACCAACTAGTGAATCTTTTCACCTAGGTAATTACGTCGGCGCCCTAAAGCAATGGGTTGCGCTGCAAGATGGCAATGATGCTTTCTACTGCATTGTTGATCTACATGCGTTATCAGGAGATATTGATCCAACGCTCTTGCGAAAGCGAACTCTGGCATCTGCTGCCCAATTAATTGCCCTGGGAATTTCACCAGAAAAATCTACGCTTTTTGTGCAATCACAAGTCCCACAACATAATCAATTGGGCTGGATTATGGAGTGCATGGCTGGCTTTGGTGAAGCTAGCCGAATGACTCAATTTAAAGATAAGTCAGCTAAAGGTGGTGCTGATTCAGCTCGGGTAGGTTTATTTACTTATCCGATGTTGCAGGCTGCCGACATTCTTTTATATCAAGCCCATCAAGTTCCAGTTGGTGAAGATCAACGTCAACATATTGAGTTAACTCGAGATCTTGCAACAAGATTTAATACCCGATTCGGTGACACTTTCCGAATCCCGGAGGGCTACATTCTTAAATCTGGCGCCAAGATTTATGACTTACAGGACCCAACTGCCAAGATGAGTAAATCTTCCGGATCAACAGCTGGGGTGCTTGAGATTATGGATACCCCCGAATCTAATGCTAAGAAAATTAAGAGCGCCGCGACGGATGCTGAGCGAGAAGTGAAATTTGATGAGAAAGAAAAGCCTGGCATCAGCAATTTGCTTACGATTCACTCAACCTTGTCCGGCAAATCGATTGCCGATTTAGAAGCAGAATTCGCTGATAAAGGTTACGGAGATTTCAAGGGCGCCGTTGCTGAAGTGGTAGTTGAGTATTTCCGACCAATTCGCGCCAAAGCTCTTGAATTACTCGAAGACGAAGCTCACTTACTTTCGATTCTGCACGAAGGTTCTCGCAAAGCTCGCGAAGTAGCCACCGAAACCATTAATTCGACCTACCGAAATCTAGGAATCGTCCAATGATTGGTAAAGCCCTGCTTTTAAGCGTTGCAATTACGGCTTCGGCAATAGTGCCAGTAGCAACAAATGCGGCACCTGCAGTAAATGTCTGCGTTGCATATGATTTAGGTGGCCCTGGTGACCGGTCTTTTAATGATGCCGTTCTTGCTGGATTAGTTAAAGCAAAGAAGAGCCTTAATTTTACTTATGAAGGTTTCATAACTGACGGCAGTGCAGCTGACCGAGAAAAACGACTCCGTGCGATGATCGCTAAGGGCTGCTCGCCAATTCTGGCGATTGGCTCAAGCTATGCCAAGTTGTTGACTAACTTAGCTTTCGAATTTCCAACTAAGCAGTTTTCGATTCTAAATGATGCCTCAATTGCCAGCCTAAATATTAGTTCGCTGATTTTTAACAATAAGCAAGTTGGCTACTTGGCAGGTGCAGCTGCAGCTCGAGTATCAAAAACTGGCAAAGCTGCTTTGATTTCAAACTCCACAAATTCTAATTTGGAGACTGGCTTTACCCTCGGGGCTAATGCCGCAAAGAAGAAAGTCAAAATCACTTTTAAAAGTACAACTTCTGGTTTTGCCGATGTTGCGAAGTCACTAATCGCTGAAGGTAATGATGTGATTTTTGTTGCAGTAGATGGTTCTGTCCAAGAAGTATTTGCAACAATTGTTAAACATAATGAGACTAAGAAGAAAAACGCGCCTGAAGTTGGCTTGATAACTATTGAACCTGATCAGTTTTTAACTTTTACACCTGCGAATCAGAAATATCTGCTGGGTGCTATTTCTAAACGGGTAGATAGCGTAATTCTTGATTTAGTAACTTCAGCAATTAGAGATCAACAGATCAGCGACGTCCTAGATCCGGTGCAGGGCATCTATGGGCGTAGTTATGGCATTACTGGTGGCAATATTGAGCTCACTTTTTGGGCGCCGAAACTTCTAGCTTTCAAGGCTCAGCTCGCTGCCGCATCTCGCACCGCTGCCAAACTTTAAAGTGCTGGTATAGAGTTTTCGCAATTGTTACCTTTTTTTCGCCTATTTTGTGAAATTTCGTTGGGATAAATTCCATTTTGATACTAGGCTCAACCGTACTAAGAGGAGCTATCTGGCCAGTACTTGCGTACTTACTTAGATGGTAAAACTTGCGAAAACCCCCGTCAGATATAACTTGGAGGAAAATTGAAGAAGTCAAAGCTAGTAGCCATTCTTGCGGCTACGACTGTTGCATCAAGCCTAGTGCTTGTGCCTGCAGCAACTGCAGCAACAAAGACCAAAGCATGCTTGGCACTAGACACTGGTGGCGTAGATGACAAGTCATTTAACGCAGCATCATGGGCTGGCGCACTAGCAGCTAAAAAGGCAAACAAGAACGTAACAGTTTCATACTTACCTGCTGCTTCTGGCGCAGAGTACGCACCAAACATTAAGAAGTTTGTTGATCAAAAATGTAACGTGATCATCGGTGTTGGTTTCGCAATTGCAGGTGCAATCATTACATCTGCTAAGGCTAACCCAAAGATCAAGTACGCAATCGTTGATGATGCAGGACTTGAGCCAAATGCTGACTACACAGCATTTACCGCTATCCCTAACGTAAAAGGTCTAACATTTAAGACTCAAGAATCATCATTCCTAGCTGGTTATGCAGCAGCTGCATTCTCAACTAAGGGTGTAGTTGCTACTTACGGTGGCGCTCCATACCCAACAGTTACAGCTTTCATGGATGGATTCGCACAAGGCGTTTTCTACTTTAACCAAGTTAAGAATAAGGGCGTTCGCGTCCTTGGTTGGAACCGCGATACCAAGAATGGTGAATTCGTAGGCGACTTTGCTAATACTTCAAAGGCACTACAAATCTCTAAGAACTTCGAGCAAGCTGGCGCAGATGTAATTTTCCCAGTTGCTGGCGGTCTTGGTGGAGCAACTGCTCAGAACTCAATGGATGGCGGAAAGTCAGTAACTATCTGGGTTGATACCGATGGTTTTGTTTCTGCTTCTAAGTACCGTTCAGTTCTTCTAACTTCAGTTATGAAGGGTCTGGGCGAATCCGTTCAATCTGTTATCGCTGAAGTAAATGCTGGCAAGTTTACAAACAAGGCATATGTCGGAACTTTAGCTAACAAGGGAACGCGCCTAGCGCCATTCCATGACTTAAAGTCAGCTGTTCCTTCATCACTTGCTAAGGAAATTGCAGCAATTCAGAAGAAGATCATTGCTGGCTCAATCAAGGTTGACTAAGCAATAACTTAATTAATAGCGGCGCAGTGAGAAATCACTGCGCCGCTATTTTTTTGTAGTTTTATAGCGTAGATTTACGCCATGTCTTTAGAGCTTCGCGGAATCACTAAGCAATTCGGCTCACTTGTTGCCAATGATGACATTAATTTCAAAGTTGAAGCAGGCGAGATTCACGCCATCTTGGGCGAAAATGGTGCTGGTAAATCAACTTTGATGAATATTGTTTATGGGCTGCTCTCACCAGATAAAGGTCAAATTCTAGTTGATGGCCAAGAAATTAAAATCAATAGCCCGCTAGACGCGCTTGCTGCCGGTATCGGAATGGTTCACCAACACTTCATGTTGATTCCAGTTTTCACAGTTGCCGAAAATATCGTGTTGGGGCATGAGAAAACAAATCGTGTTGGTTTGCTTGATTTGGCTACAGCGCGTGAAGAGATTATTCGAGTCTCTAAGGAATTTAACTTTGAAGTAGACCCAGATGCGCTCATTGAAGACTTGCCAGTTGGCATTCAGCAGCGAGTTGAAATTATCCGCGCCCTTATCTACAACTCGAAGATTCTGATTTTGGATGAACCAACTGCGGTCTTAACACCACAAGAAACCGATGAGCTGCTAGCAAATATGAAGAAGCTCCGTGATTCTGGCCGTTCAATTGTTTTTATTACACACAAATTGCGTGAAGTAAAAGCAGTAGCTGATCGAATTTCAATCATTCGCCGCGGCAAAGTTGTTGGAACAGTTCAACCTTCAGCAAGCCAAGAAGAGATGGCTTCTCTTATGGTCGGCCGACCAGTTGACCTAACGGTCAATAAAGCCGACGGTAAACCCGGAAAGACGATTTTGGAAATGGTTGACTTAAACGTGCTCGACCCTTCTGGCCGCGCTCTAGCTAGCAAGATAAATTTAACGGTTTCTGCGGGTGAAGTTGTGGCTGTAGCTGGTGTGCAAGGAAATGGCCAAAGCGAATTAGCTGAAGCAATTATTGGGTTGCGAGAGCACCTAACTGGTTCGATCAAGCTTTCCGGCAACGAATTAATTGGCCGCTCAGTTGATCAATGCCTAAAGGCTGGAATTGCTTATGTACCCGAATCGCGCGAACTAGATGGCTTGATTTCATCTTTCTCAATTACCGAGAATTTGATTCTAGATACCCATGGTGAAGCACCATATTCCAAGGGCATCTTCTATAAGCCGGCGATGGCGCAGCAGGTAGCCCTTGAGCGAATCAAGGAATTCGACATTCGGGCTCAAAGTGCCAGTGATCCAGCATCATCACTATCTGGTGGAAATAAGCAGAAAGTAGTTCTGGCTCGCGAACTTTCGCGTCCAGTTGAATTAGTAGTGGTCTGCCAACCAACCCGTGGTCTTGATGTTGGTTCAATTGAATTCGTGCACCAACGTCTGATTTCAGAGCGTGATTCTGGCCGCGCAGTTCTTCTCTTTAGTACCGAGCTTGATGAAGTTTTCGCACTAGCTGATCGCATTGCAATTATGTATCGCGGCGAAATCATTGCGATTCTTCCAGCCACCGCGTCGCGTGAGGAAGTTGGTCTCTATATGGCTGGCATAGATCCAGCTAAAGCTAAAGGCGGTGCAGCATGATTAAGAAGATTTTCGACAAAACTAGACTTCCGCTCTTTGCATTTCTACTTGCGCTCTTTGTCGGTGGATTAGTTATTGGCTTTACCGAAAATAAGGTGTTGGCCAAAATTTCATCACCAATTGAATTTTTAAAGATTCTCGGTAGCACAGTTGGAAATGCCTACTTAGCTCTCTTCCAAGGCGCGATCTATGATCCAAACTTGGCAGAAGGTAAGAGTTTCATGGCTGGCTTCTATCCGCTAAGTGAAACTATGGTTACTAGCGCGCCATTGATTCTCTGTGGCCTCTCAGTTGCCTTAGCATTTAAGTCGGGGCTCTTTAATATCGGCGCACAAGGTCAATTTATTTTCGGTGCGGTAGGTGCCTCATACATTGGTTTTAAATTCGAAATGCCGATAGCTATGCATATTCTCGTGGCAACTCTTGCCGGCGTTATCTTGGCTGCACTTTGGGGCGGCATCGTTGGGCTTCTTAAAGCAAAGACTGGTGCACATGAAGTAATTGTGACCATTATGCTGAATTACATCGCCGCAAAGTTCTTACTTTTTCTCTTAAGTACTAAATATTTCTTGCGACCAGGGCGCCTAGATCCGATTGCGCCACCAGTAAAGGAGAGCGCAAAGTTGCCTGGCCTCTTTGGGGTCGATTACCGCGTAAATATTGGCATTTTCATCGCACTGGCTGCTGCTTTATTTATCTGGTGGTTATTAAACCGCAGCATTATTGGCTTTAGATTCCGCGCCGTGGGTGCGAATTCGAGTGCCGCACGAACCGCAGGTATCTCAGTTTCAGCCGCAATGATTGCCACCATGGCGATCTCAGGCGCACTTGCCGGCATGGGTGGCGCTATTCATACCTTAGGAAATCAATACGAGTTAACTGACACAGTTGCGGCATCCTTTGGCTTTGATGCAATTACCGTTGCCCTGCTTGGTCGCGGAACACCACTCGGCGTTGTTCTAGCTTCCTTCTTATTTGCAGGCCTTCGTGTTGGTGGGCAAACTATGCAAGCAAATGTCGGCGTACCAGTTGAGATCGTGTTGGTAATCCAAGCGCTGGTCGTTCTCTTTATCGCAGCTCCAGATCTAGTAAAGCGAATCTTCAGATTGCGAAATCTGCAAGAAGCATCGGCAATGGCATCTAAGGGATGGAACGGGTAATGGCGAGCCAATCAACAATTTCCCGTGAAGCCAAGCGCAAGTTAAATGGCATTTATGCCATGGCGATCGCAAGTATTTTCTCGCTCGTAGTTTTCGCTTACCTGCCTAAAGTTAGTGGCGATGTAACTTACAGCTTTGTTTTGGATGAAGAGTGGGTGCTGATCCGCCAATGGGTTATTGATTCTAGAGTTGGTGCATATGGATTCTCTGCACTCTCCGTTTTATTTACAGTGCTGGCATATTATCTATTCCGAAAAGGAAAGAAACACGGCATAGCTATTTTTGGTTTTTCCATTGGTTTATTTATGGCATTTCTTTGCTGGGCATCTGCCGGTGACTTTGTCCCATTTACTGGACTCCTTCAGGGCGGATTAATTCTGGCGGTACCGTTAATTTACGGCTCGCTGGCTGGATTAGTTTGTGAGCGTTCAGGCGTTATTAATATTGCAATCGAAGGTCAATTATTAGGTAGCGCATTTATCGCCGGCATCGTCGGAAGTTTGCTCCAAAATGCTTGGTACGGGTTACTGATTGGGCCGTTTGCTGGAGCGCTAATTTCAGTGCTCTTGGCAGTCTTTGCCATCAAGTACCGCATTGATCAAGTGATTCTGGGCTTTGTAATAAACGTGTTAATCATTGGCTTGACGAGTTTTGCGGCCCAACGATTCTTAACTCAGGATGCAGATAAGTGGAATAGTTCGCCAATTTTAAAGCCAATTGATATTCCTATTCTTTCCAAGCTACCAATCATTGGCCCGATGTTCTTCTCGCAGACAATTATTATCTACCTGCTTTACGTAATTCTGGTGGTTACTCAGATTGCCCTCTTTAAGAGCAAGTGGGGACTACGCATGCGTTCAGTCGGTGAACTTCCAGTTGCTGCCGAAAGCGTTGGAATTGATGTAAACAAAGTTCGCTTCCGTAATGTAATTCTTGCTGGTGCAATTGCTGGCTTTGGCGGCGCTTACTTCACGGTCGGTTCAGTTGGTTCCTTTAGCCGCGAGATGACTGCCGGAATGGGCTTTATTGCTCTCGCTGCACTCATCTTTGGTCGCTGGACACCACTTGGTGCGCTCTCAGCCGCATTGGTTTTCGGATTCGCTGATCAGTTACGAAGCGTGCTTTCGATTGCCGGTACACCGATTCCATCTGCATTCATGATGATGGTTCCGTACATCGCAACCATCATTGCAGTCTCTGGTTTCGTGGGCCGAGTGCGCGCACCTGCGGCTGATGGAATTCCATATCAGCGCGGTGGTTCTCGCTAATGCCTGAACTTGATTGGCAGCTGCTCGAAAAAACTGCGATTGCTGCAATGGAGACTGCCTACGCTCCATATTCTAAGTTTCCAGTCGGCGTAGCTGCGCTGGTCGATGATGGTCGCATAATTTCTGGTTGCAATGTTGAGAATGCTTCATATGGCTTAACGCTTTGCGCCGAATGTGGTTTGGTCTCAAATTTAATTCTCTCTGGCGGCGGACGCTTGGTTGCCTTTCTGTGCGTTGACTTAAATCGGAATTACTTAATGCCATGTGGTCGCTGTCGCCAACTGCTACAAGAACATGGCGGTAGTAAGTTGGCGATGATGACTGACCAGGGCATCAAGCCACTTGCTGAACTATTACCTTGGGCATTTGGCCCAGAAGAGATGGAAAAACGCCTTGATTGAACCTTTTGCCGCCGTTGAAATTATTTCAGCCAAGCGCGATCGAAATGAATTAACCGATACTCAAATAGATTGGGTCATTTCGGCATATACCCGCGGGGTAGTAGCTGATGAGCAAATGTCAGCGCTACTAATGGCAATTTTATTAAATGGCATGAATACTCGGGAAATTTCGCGCTGGACAAATGCCATGATCAATAGTGGCGAGCGCATGAATTGGTCAAAGTTAGATCGACCAACGGCAGATAAACATTCAACTGGTGGTGTTGGCGACAAGATAACTTTGCCCCTTGCGCCATTAGTTGCAGCATGTGGTGGCGCAGTTCCACAACTATCGGGCCGCGGCCTTGGTCATACTGGTGGCACGCTAGATAAACTCGAATCAATTCCTGGTTGGCGTGCTGAATTAAGTAATGATGAAATGCTAAAAGTATTACAAGATTGCGGCGCTGTAATTTGTGCAGCTGGTGCGGGTTTAGCGCCAGCAGATAAGAAACTTTATGCTTTGCGCGATGTAACAGCAACAGTTGAAGCCATTCCATTAATTGCATCGTCAATCATGAGTAAGAAAATTGCCGAAGGCACATCAGCTTTAGTGCTAGATGTTAAAACTGGCAGTGGTGCCTTTATGAGTGATCCTAAAAAAGCGGCCGAACTTGCCCGCACGATGGTGGCACTCGGTACTGCAGCCGGAGTTAAAACTCGCGCACTAGTTACTGCGATGGATGTTCCACTTGGATTAACTGCCGGAAACGCACTAGAAGTTCGCGAATCAGTTGAAGTATTGGCAGGTGGTGGCCCTGCCGATGTAGTTGAACTTACAATTTTGTTAGCTCGCGAAATGATTGATGCGGCCGGCATAGTTGGTAAAGACCCGGCCGATGCACTGCGCGATGGCAGTGCGATGGATCATTGGCGCCGCATGATTAGCGCGCAAGGCGGCAATCCAGATGCAGCGTTACCGGTTGCAAAAGAGCGTCATCAGATTCTGGCAACCAATAGCGGCACCATGACTGCAATGGATGCGATGAAAGTCGGCGTAGCTGCTTGGCGGTTAGGTGCTGGCCGCTCGCGCCAAGGCGAAAAAGTGCAAGCAGGCGCTGGTGTGGAATTACATGCCAAGCCAGGGGATTACGTGAAACAAGGCGCCCCAATCATGACTTTGTTTACCGATGAACCAGCTCGCTTTGAGCGTGCGTTAGAGGTTCTAGCAGGTGCTGTCATAATTGTTGAAGGCGGCATCGTTGATCGACTGCCCTTAGTACTAGAGCGGATTGAAGCATGAGCGATTTGTTAAAGCGCCCCACCCCCGAGCAAGTAAAGCGCTTGCCTAAAGCACTTTTGCACGATCACTTAGATGGCGGCCTGCGCCCACAAACAATTATCGACATCGCAAATGAAATTGGTTACGACGCATTGCCTACCAAGGATGCTGCTGAATTAGCGATTTGGTTCCGCGAATCATGTGATTCTGGCTCATTAGTTCGTTATTTAGAAACCTTTGGACACACGATCGCCGTAATGCAACGCCGCGAAGATATTGTTCGCGTTGCGCGCGAATGTGCTATCGATTTAGCTCGCGATGGTGTCGTCTATGCCGAAGTTCGCGGAGCACCAGAATTATTTGTAGATAAAGGTTTATCTCTCTCGCAAGTAATCGAAGCAACACTTGAAGGTTATCGCTTAGGCGAAGCTGAAGCCAAAGCTGAAGGCTTGCAGATTCGCGTTGTTTCGTTACTGTGCGGAATGCGCCAGAACAAGCGATCTCAAGAAGTTGCTAAGTTAGTTGTTAAATATCGCGATCAAGGCGTAGTTGGCTTTGATATAGCAGGGCCAGAAGATGGCTTTCCACCAAGTGATCAACTAGAAACCTTTGAATATTTGCGTCGCGAGAATGCTCATTTCACAATTCATGCTGGCGAAGCATATGGACTGCCTTCGATTTGGGAAGCAATTCAACTTTGCGGCGCAGAGCGTCTTGGTCACGGAGTTCGAATAATTGATGATGTTGATTTTTCTAGCGGGCAAGCCAAGTTAGGTCGCCTAGCTTCGTACGTACGCGATCGTCGAGTTCCACTCGAGATGTGCCCAACTTCTAATTTGCAAACCGGTGCTGCCGCTTCAATCAAGGAGCATCCGATCGGCGCACTAGCTAAATTACGTTTTCGCGTAACTGTAAATACCGATAACCGATTGATGAGTGATACTTCAATGACTCACGAAATGAATGAGTTAGTTGATGCCTTTGATTGGAATTTCTTAGACCTACAACGCGTAACGATAAATGCTTTAAAGAGCGCATTTATCCCATTCGAAGAGCGCCTAGCGATCATTGAAAAGGTAGTTAAACCAGCCTATTTAGCGGTTTCGGCCGAGTAATTAGTTACCGATTGGGTGCCAGATGGTTTTGGCTTCCATAAAGGCCAAGATCCGTCCAGGTTCGGCGATTTTGGTGAAGGATGAAATTCGCTTTAAGTTTTCTACGCCAGCCTCTTTGATTGCGCCATGCTGATCTGCTGGTAGTCCAGAAATATCCAAACCATCGATATCCATGTGGGAGGCAAACCATGGCGCTAGTTCACTTTGTTGGCCAGAGAGAATATTTAGAACTCCATTTGGTAGATCACTAGTTGCAACTACTTCGGCAAAACTGATTGCCGAAAGGGGAGAAGTACTAGAAGCTAGCGCAACTGCGGTGTTTCCGGAAACTAGAATCGGAGCAATTGAAGTCACAAAACCAAGAAGTGGTTTATCAATTGAGGCAATCGCGCCAACTACGCCAAGTGCTTCAGGAATTGTAAAGTTATAAAAAGGCCCAGAAACTGGATTCGTTGAACCGGCTAGGGATGGCAACTTATCGCTCCAGCCGGCATACCAAACCAAAAGATCAACTGACTCACTAACTTCTTGCAATGATTCTTTTGCAGAATTACCAGTCTGCAGCGAAATTTCTTGAGCGAACTGATCGCTACGACCTTCGAGCATCTCGGCAATGCGATACATAATTTGACCGCGATTAAAAGCAGTTGCTTTTGCCCAACCAAGTTGAGCCGCGCGCGCTGCAACCACTGCATCACGCAAATCTTTTCGAGAAGCTAAGCAAGCATTGGCTAAGAACTTACCTTTATTGCTTGTGATCTCATAAGAGCGACCAGATTCTGTGCGCGGGAAAGCTCCATTGATGTAGAGCTTGTAAGTTTTCATAACTTCTAGGCGACCGCTCATTTTGCTGATCCCTTCAAGTAAGCGCTCAGGCCATGACGACCACCTTCGCGACCCCAACCAGATTCTTTGTAACCGCCAAATGGGCTAGCGGGATCAAATTTATTAAAGGTATTCGCCCAGATCACACCAGCGCGGAGTTGTTGACTTGCCCAAAGAATATTTGAACCTTTCTCACTCCAGATGCCGGCAGAGAGCCCAAAGGGCGTGTTATTCGCCTTTTCAATGGCCTCTGCGGGGGTGCGGAAAGTTAATACCGAAAGCACAGGGCCGAAGATTTCTTCACGCGCGATGCGGTGAGCTTGAGTAACACCAGTGAAGATTGTGGGCGTAAACCAGAAACCTTTATCTGGAAGAGCGCAGTTCGTACTCCAGCGACCAGCGCCTTCAGCTTCACCAGCAGCAGTTAGCTCACGGATCTTTGCTAATTGTTCAGCTGAGTTGATCGCACCAAGATCGGTGTTTTTATCAAGCGGGTCACCAACGCGGATTTTATCCATGCGCCGCTTTAACTTCTCGAGAACTTCATCGGCGATACTCTCTTGCAGAATTAGTCGTGATCCTGCACAGCAGACATGGCCTTGGTTAAAGAAGATGCCATTAACAATTCCTTCAACGGTCTCATCAATTGCAGCGTCACCAAAGACAATGTTGGCACCTTTGCCGCCTAGTTCGAGAGTTAAGGATTTATTGGTTGGGGCTACGGCGCGAGCAATTAATTTACCAACTTCAGTCGAACCGGTAAAAGCAATCTTGTCGATTCCTGGATGGTTAACAATTGCCGACCCAGTGCTGCCATCACCAGTAACAATATTTACTACTCCATCAGGTAATCCAGCTTGCTGACAAACTTGGGCAAATAGCAGTGCTGTTAGCGATGTTGTCTCAGCTGGTTTTAAAACAACTGTGTTGCCGGTGGCAATTGCTGGTGCAACTTTCCAGGCCAACATGAGTAGCGGAAAGTTCCAGGGAATAATTTGGCCAACTACGCCATGTGGGGCAGTGGTGGTGTCAACGCCGGCGTACTCAAGTTTGTCAGCCCAACCAGCGTGGTAAAAGAAATGTGCAGCAGATAGAGGAACATCAACGTCGCGAGATTCGCGGATAGGTTTGCCGTTATCTAAAGTCTCAAGAACCGCGAATTCGCGTGCCCGCTCTTGCATGATGCGAGCGATTCGGAATAAGTATTTTCCGCGTTCGCGGCCAGATAACTTTGACCAGCTCTTATCGAAGGCGTTCCGTGCTGCTTTCACAGCAAGGTCTACATCGACTGAAGTACCAAGTGCGATACTGCTTAGCACCTCTTCGGTAGCGGGATTAATTGTGTTGAAATGGGCTGAGCCATTAACCCATTTACCGTTGATGAAATGGCCATAAACGGGATCGATTTTAACTACAGAGCGAGATTCTGGAGCTGCTGCATATTCGAAGTTCATTTGATTAGCCTCGTTAGTCGATCGTTACGTAGTTAGGGCTGGCGTAATAGCCATCGGACATCTTCATGCGTTGCATAAGCAGATCATTTAGTAAAGCGCTAGCACCAATGCGAAATAGTGAAGGTTTTAACCATTCGGGGCCAGCGGTTTCATTTACTAGAACTAGCTGTTTAATGGCATCTTTAGTTGTTCGAATTCCACCAGCTGGTTTTACGCCAATTCGCACCTGAGTTAAATCATAAAAATCACGAACTGCTTCGAGCATGACTAGTACTACTGGGGCAGTCGCAGCAGGGGCAACTTTTCCGGTTGAAGTTTTAATGAAATCAGCGCCAGCCAGCATTGCCAGATAAGAAGCTTTGCGAACATTGTCCAAAGTGACTAACTCGCCAGTTTCTAGAATTACTTTTAGATGTGCACGATCGCCACAAACTTCTCGGATAGCTACGATTTCTTCAAAAACTTCGATCAAGCGACCACTTAAAAAAGCGCCGCGATCAATCACCATATCGATTTCAGCAGCACCAGCAACAATGGCATCTTCGGTATCTTGCAATTTAACTGCCATTGATGCGCGACCAGATGGAAACGCGGTTGAAACCGCAGCCACTGGCAAATCATGTGCGCCAATTGAATCTAAATGTTGTCGGGCGATGCCAACCATGTCGTTGTAAACACAGACTGCGCCAACGTGGGGCACTGTTAAATCAGTTGGGTCGGGACGAAATGCTTTAGAGCAAAGCGCTTGCACTTTGCCTGGGGTATCAGCGCCTTCAAGAGTTGTTAAGTCAACCATTGAAATCGCAGTATCTATTGCCCAAGCTTTGCTTGTGGTTTTGATGCTGCGAGTGGCCAACATGGCAGCGCGCGCTTCAGCGCCAACTTGGTCAACGCCAGGAAGTTGTTTTAAGTAGTTGCGGAGCGAAGAATCACTGCCATCGACGAGGCCATAAAAATTCATACGACCCGCCTTTCGCTGCTAATTAAGGGTAAGTAACGCCTGCAAAGGTGATCTTAGTTCATCTAGGACGATTTGGGCACTCACTGATTCTGGGGCTATTACTTCGACGTAGCACTTCATTTTTGCCTCGGTGCCACTTGGGCGAATAATTATCCGAATTCCACCAGCTAGCCAAATTCGCAATCCATCAGTTGGCGGCAAATCACTATTTGGTTTTTCTAGATCATCAATACTTTCAACCACTCGACCCGCAATTAGTTGCGGTGGATTAGCCCGCAGCCCATTCATCAATTTAGTTACATCGCTCAATTGATTTACTCGGATTGAAATTTGTTCGGTTCCGTGGAACCCATGGCGAGCCCAAACCTCATTTAGTAGATCAATAATTGTTTTATCTTGACGCTTTAGGTCAACGGCAATCTGCGCCAACATTAGAGCGGCCGATAACCCATCTTTATCGTTGACAGTTTGAGCATCTACACAATAACCAAGTGCCTCTTCGTAACCAAAATTTAAGTTTGGAATCTTTGCCAGATATTTAAATCCGGTAAGAGTTTCGGTGAAATCTAAATTGTAATGTTTAGCAATCTTGCTCAAAATTGATGATGAGACGATTGAATTTGCCAGTATCCCTGATTTAGTATTGCGGGCAATTGATTCACCTAAAATCACACCGAGTTCATCGCCTCGAAGCATGCGCCAACCGGTTTTTGGATCATTTATGGCTGCGGCACAGCGATCAGCATCGGGATCATTGGCAATTACTAAATCAGCATCAAATGTTTTGGCCGTCTCTAGCGCTAAATCAATAGCGCCAGGTTCTTCGGGGTTTGGAAATGCGACAGTGGGAAAATCTGGATCTGGCTCAGCTTGCGCATCAACCAAAATTAGCGAGGCAAACCCGGCCTTATGGAAAACTTGTTGTAGCGTCTTGGTACCAACTCCATGCATTGCGGTATAAACAATTTTTAGATCAGCCGGTCTTGGTCCCAATAGCGCAGTGCGAGTTGTGTATTTGTGAACGATTTCGTCACTTAATACCTCCCACTCAGTGCCACGAGGCAACGATTTAAGCGAAGTAACTCGATCTATCTCGGTTGAGATTGATTTATCGGTTGGCGTAATAATTTGGCTACCGCGATATTCAATGCCATCAACAGTGCCACCTAAGTAGACCTTGTAACCGTTATCTTGCGGCGGATTATGGCTGGCCGTAACCATGACGCCAACATCGACGGCTAATTCATTAACCGCAAAAGCTAAAACAGGTGTTGGAAGTGGCCCCGGCAATACATAAACCTTCATGCCAGCGCCGCTAAAAATCTCAGCACTAGTTTGAGTGTAATCCTCTGAGCCATGGCGGGCATCGCGACCAATAACCACACTGGTTAGGCCACGATCTTTCATATAGGCAACGAGGCCTGCTGCGGTGCGACCCACAACTGCGTTATTCATACATGAAGGACCCGGGCCAATTGGGCCACGTAATCCAGCAGTTCCAAATTGTAAAAAGCCGTTGAAGTATTTACGTAGCTCTATTTCGTTGCCAGCATCTAGCAAGGATTGTAATTGCGCTGCAGTTTTTAGATCTGGGTCATCGGCAATCCAGGCCGACACCTCGGCAGCTAATTGTTGATCCATGGAGCTAGATTAACTTAACTTAAATTAACTTTGGAATAACGTTTTTCAGTAACTTGCCCATGCGATCTGCTGCTGCTTTACCAGCTGCAATAACTTCTTCATGGTTTAGCTTTTCACCAGTCACGCCGGCTGCTGCATTAGTTACTAATGAGATTCCAAGAACTTCAGCTCCGAGAGCATGAGCCGCAATTGCTTCAGGAACGGTAGACATACCAACTAAATCAGCGCCCATTCCGCGCATCATTAAAATCTCGGCAGGAGTTTCGTAAGTTGGGCCACGCCAGTGCACATAAACACCTTCAGCTAAAGAACTATCTTCGCCCTTAACGATGGCGCGAATTCGCTTGCTATAGAGATCTGTTAAATCTACAAAGTTCGCACCCTCAAGTGGGGAGGCAGCGGTTAGCGAAATATGATCACGAATCAAAACTGGTTGGCCAACTTTATAGTCGGTATTAATGCCACCACAGGCATTAGTTAGCACAACGACTTTGCAACCTGCTTTAACTGCAGTACGAACGCCATGAACTACCGGTTCCATTCCCTTGCCTTCGTAAAGGTGGGTGCGACCAAGGAAAACTAGAACTCGAACGGTTTTGCCGTTTTCGGTAATTTCGTAAGAGCGAACTTTTCCAGAATGTCCTTCGACTGCAGGTGGTAAAAATCCAGGCAACTCGTGGGCATCGCACTCAAACTTTGGTGTGCCCAGAGCATCGGTGGCGCTAACCCAGCCCGAACCCATTACTAAAGCAACATCATGGGCGGGGACACCTGACCGCTTAGCGATCTCGGCAGCGGCAGATTCAGCGTTAATTAGTGGTTGGCTCATGCCTCAATAATGTCACAGAGCACGGTGCCACTAGTAACGCTCTCGCCAATGACCGCAGTTAAGTTAGCGATCACACCAGAGTGATGCGCCATTAACGGCTGCTCCATCTTCATTGCCTCAAGAACTATAACGAGATCGCCTTTTTCAACGTTTTGGCCTTGGGTTACGGCAACCTTTACGACCGTACCTTGCATCGGGCTAGTCAAACCCACGCCGCCGGATCCGCCAGCGAGCGCGTCCTTTGCACGGTGCCGTTTTACAACTGGCTCTGGCGCATGTACCAAAATTTCAAAGCGCTTGCCGTTGATTTCTGCGACCAAGTGATCAGCTGCTGCTTTAGTTTGTGCTTCGAGCGGCAAAATTTTAAATTCCGGAATCTGGTTCTTAAATTCCTTTTCGATATAACTGGTGTAAACCTTAAACTCATTAGTAAACGCTGGATCTTGCAAAATCGCTTGATGAAATGGAAGCGCAGTTGCCATTCCTTCAATTGTAAATTCGGCAATAGCACGTCGTGCACGTGTAATTGCTTGCTCGCGAGTAGCCCCAGTAACAATTAATTTAGCGAGCAATGAATCAAAGTTTCCAGTGATCGCATCGCCAGTTCGAAAACCGGTATCAACTCTTACGCCAGGTCCAGTTGGTAGTGACATTTTGGTAATTCGACCAGGGGCGGGCAAGAAAGAACGACCTGGATCTTCGCCATTGATTCGAAACTCTATGGAATGTCCACGAATAACTGGATCGGTATATCCAAGTTCTTCACCGATTGCGATGCGGAATTGCTCTCGAACTAAGTCAATGCCAGTTACTTCTTCGCTTACCGGGTGCTCAACTTGCAAGCGAGTGTTTACTTCAAGAAATGAGATCGTGCCATCAACGCCAACTAAGAATTCGCAAGTTCCGGCACCGATGTAACCGGCTTCTTTCATGATGGCTTTAGATGCGCGATAAAGCTCTTCGTTTTGCGCATCAGTCAAGAAAGGGGCAGGTGCTTCTTCAACTAATTTTTGGTGGCGGCGTTGCAATGAACAATCACGCGTGCTAATTACGGCCGCGTTACCAAATTTATCTACCAGCACTTGGGTCTCAACATGGCGCGGTTTATCTAAGTAACGTTCGACGAAGCACTCACCGCGACCAAAACCAGCAATAGCTTCACGAACCGCTGATGCGAAAGCTTCGGGAATTTCTTCCATGGTAAATGCAATCTTCAAGCCACGACCGCCGCCGCCATGGGCAGCTTTAATTGCCACAGGTAAGCCATGTTCTTTAGCAAAAGCAATGATTTGATCATGGTTATCAACTGGATCAGCAGTTCCGGCGACAAGTGGTGCGCCAGCTTTAGCGGCAATCTTACGAGCTGAAACTTTATCGCCGAGAGCTTTAATTGCTGCCGGTGGGGGACCGATCCAAATTAAGCCCGCATCAATTACGGCTTGCGCAAAGTCAGCATTTTCAGAGAGAAAACCATAACCAGGGTGAACTGAATCAGCGCCAGATTTTTTTGCTATGGCAATCAACTTATCAATATTTAAATATGTCTGCGCCGCAGTTGTTCCACTTAATGAATATGCCGAATCTGCCATCTGCGCATGCATTGAATCACGATCAGTTTCAGAGTAAACCGCCACACTTTCAATGCCATGGTCACTACATGCACGAATTACTCGAACTGCAATTTCGCCACGGTTAGCAATCAGAACACGTTTCATCCGAGCTCCTTAACTTGCGGCCAGGTGTAACCAAGTTCAGTCATCGCTGCTCGTAAAAATGGCATTGAGATACCAACTACATTTGTGTAATCGCCTTCGATACTTGGAATAAATGGCGAACTGAAACCATCGAGAGTGAAGCCACCTGCAACATGTAATGGCTCACCTGTTGAAACATAATCTGCAATTTCTAGATCGGTCATATCCGAAAAAGTGACTTTAGTAGTTACGCGATCTGAAATCTCGCGGTCTTTGCCGGTATCAATAATGCAATGGCCAGTGTGCAATAAGCCGGAATTACCGCGCACTCGGCTTGCTCGTTCGGTCGCTACATCTGGGGTGCCTGGTTTGCCTAGTGAAACGCCATCAAATTCAAAGGTGGAATCACAAGCAATAATTACCGCATCACCTGAAATCTGTTCGCGAACTGTATGTGCTTTGGTAATTGCAAGAGCAATCACCATATCGGCAGGTGACATCGCGTTGAAAAAATCAGTTTCTTCATCGACATGACTGACGATAATTTCTGGTTTCAAGCCAGCTGACTCAAGTAGTCGCCTGCGAGAAGTAGATGCTGAAGCTAAGATCAATCGGGTCATATTAGAAATTACGTCCTGACCCGAACTTAATCTGTTGCGGTAGTTGAGTACGCATCAATGGCATTGCCCAAACGCTTCGCTTAACAACCGGTTTTAACTCTTCACGTTTGTGATTTGCCAGCGCAATTTCGATTGCGGCAAGTTCATCAGCAGAAGGATTGCCAGCAGTGACGGTAAAAGTGGTTTTTGGGGCAGTCATTAGAGTGGAATGTTTCCGTGCTTGCGAGGTGGCAGTGCATCGCGCTTCGTCTTCAAAGATCTAAATGCCTTGGTGATATTTTCGCGGGTCTGATTTGGCTCGATTACCGCATCGATATATCCACGCTCAGCAGCTAAGTAAGGATTAGCCAAAGTTTCGTTGTACTCGGTAATTAATTCAGATCGCTTGCTTTCTGGATCCGCTGCATTCTTTAGTTCATTGCGGTAGAGAATATTTACCGCACCTTGAGCGCCCATAACTGCAATTTCTGCACTCGGCCAAGCTAAATTGATATCGGCACCAATATATTTTGAGCCCATCACGATAAATGCGCCACCATAGGCTTTACGAGTAATTAAAGTTACTAGCGGGACCGATGCTTCAGCGTATGCATAAAGTAATTTAGCGCCTCGGCGAATAATGCCGTCCCACTCTTGTTCAGTCCCGGGCAAGAAGCCAGGCACATCAACCAAGGTAAGAATTGGAATATTAAAGGCATCGCAGAACCGTAAGAAGCGCGCTGCTTTTTCACTGGAATTGATATCTAGTGTGCCAGCTAATTGCTGCGGTTGATTTGCAATGATGCCAACTGATTCACCTTCAATGCGACCAAAGCCAACGATAATATTTGGCGCGTATAAGGAATGTACTTCTAGAAATTCACCTTCATCTAGTAGCGCTTGAATCAATACCTTCATGTCGTAAGGCTGATTTGGGCTATCTGGAATCAAGGTATCTAACGCATTATCAGTTAACTTCTTTTCCAAACTTTCAGTCGCTGGCAAGTGTGGTGCGCCATCCATATTGTTGCTGGGTAAATATGAAAGCAGTGCTTTTACATAATCGATGGCATCGTCTTCATTCTGGGCTAAGTAATGTGAATTACCAGTCTTGGTGTTGTGCGTATGAGCACCACCTAGTTCTTCCATGCCAACTTCTTCGCCAGTTACCGTCTTAATAACATCTGGTCCGGTAATAAACATATGTGAAGTTTCGTTAACCATTACCGTGAAATCTGTAAGTGCTGGCGAATAGGCAGCACCACCTGCGCAGGGGCCGAGAATTAAGGAAATCTGTGGGATTACCCCAGATGAACGCGTATTTAATCTAAAGATGCGGCCATATCCGCTGAGAGCCGACACTCCTTCTTGAATGCGAGCGCCACCAGAATCACTAATTCCGATTAAGGGCATACCATTCTTAAGAGCGTATTCCATGATCTTGACGATTTTTTCAGCCATAACTTCGCCAAGGCTGCCGCCCATCACTGTGAAATCTTGAGAAAAGAGAGCGATATTGCGACCATCAATTGTGGCGATCCCGATAATTACGCCATCTCCATATGGACGATTCTTCTCCATGCCGAAATGCACTGAACGGTGGCGAGCAAATTCATCGAACTCAGTAAACGAACCAGCATCTACTAGTTTTTCAACGCGCTCGCGCGCAGTCATTTTTCCTTTGGCATGTTGCTTATCAATCGCACTTTCAGATCCAGCATGGACAGCTTCATTTAGGCGATTGCGAAGATCTTCAATTTTTCCGGCAGTAGTATGCAGATCTGGCTTCATGCCCCTACGGTACTAGTTATGGAGGTCGAAATGGTTCGAGAAGCACTAAATGAGAGTGCGATGAACGCAACATTGCGCGGCAGTTACTGGCGGGTAAGTGTTTTTCAAAGCGTTACATCCACCCAAACCGAACTTATCGGAAAAGAAAATCTGCAACACGGCGATGTTTATGTAACTGAATTTCAAAGCGTAGGCAGAGGCAGATTAGATCGCACTTTCGAAGCGAGAGAATCTAGTGCACTTCTTTTTTCACTTTACCTCGAACCGATGCGAAGCAAATTGGAGTGGAGTGCAATTCCACTGCTAGCCGGGCTAAGTTTAGTAAATGCGTTAAAGAGTTTGGATACAAAAATTGTCACAAATTTAAAGTGGCCAAATGATTTACTTATCAAAGATAAGAAATTAGCCGGAATTCTGGTAGAGGCTAGAGAAAACGGAGTAGTAGTTGGGATTGGCCTTAACGTAGAGATGAGTAAATCTGAGTTACCAGTGCCAACAGCAACATCGTTAGCTATCGAGAATTTTGCAGAGCTAAATCGCAATATTATTTTGCCCGAAATCTTAAAGAACTTCGCACTAACCATCGGGCTCTGGGAGAGTGGTTCGAGCATTGGATTCGAGCAGTATCGCCAAGCGAGTTCTACTCTGGGCAAAGAGGTCGAAGTTCACTTGCCTTCGGGCGAAATCCTTAATTCTCGTGCGATGGGAATCAATGAACTAGGTGAACTGCAGTTGGCAAGCGGCGCTCGAGTTAACGTAGGCGATGTGATTCACCTACGATAGGCAAGTGAAATCGCCCTTCCCTCGAGTCGGCATGATTGGCGCTGGCCAACTTGGCCGCTTGAGTGCTGGTCCTGCAGCAGCGTTAGGAATCGATCTCGTTTTGCTGGCGCAATCTGCAACTGACTCTGGCGCGCAAGTCGCTGCCTTTGAAGTTGGCGACTATCGAGATTTAGCGCAAGTTCGTGAATTTGCCAAGAAATGTGACTTACTAACGTTCGAGCATGAACTTATTCCAATCTCAGTGATTAGAGCTCTTGAAAACGAAGGCGTTAAGTTCTATCCAACTTCGGAAAGCTTTATTTTTTCGCAAGATAAAGCTGCAATGCGCGAGAAGCTAGCAAATTATCCAGCCCCTAAATGGCAGGTTGTAACCAATGCAAGTGAAATTTTGGAATTCCCAGTAATCGCTAAGTCAATCTCCGGTGGTTACGATGGCCGTGGCGTCTGGAAAATTAATTCCGAAAGTGAACTTACTTCGATTTTGTTAGAAAATCCCAAGATACTGGTTGAAGAGCTGATTGATTTTGATTTTGAAATTTCGGTAATGGTGGCGCGTTCGCCACATGGACAGGCTGCAACTTGGGCACCTACTCAAACAGTGCAAAGTGATGGCATCTGCACCATGACGATTGCACCAGCTCCTGATTTAACTGAAGCACTTGGCCAACAAGCACAACAAATGGCTCTTAGTATTGCCGCTGAAATTAAATTAGTTGGTGTTATGGCGGTTGAGATGTTTGTTAAAGGTGAACAGTTATTTATCAATGAGTTAGCAATGCGACCACATAATTCTGGCCATTGGACAATTGATGGATCTGTTACTAGTCAGTTCGAACAACACTTACGAGCAATCCTAGATTTGCCACTTGGCGATACCTCTATGACCTCGAAATATGCCGTCATGGGAAATGTATTAGGCGCCGATAAGCCAGATATGTATCGACCTTATTTGCACTTACTTGCTCGCACGCCAAGGCTAAAGGTTCATCAATATCGCAAAGAAGTTAAGCCTGGGCGCAAGATTGGTCATGTGACTTTGCTTGGTGAAAATCTCGTAGAATTAACTACTGAAGTACAACATGCGATCGACTATATGAGTGGAGTTATCGATGAGTGATGTAGCAATCATCATGGGGTCAGATTCAGATTGGCCAGTCATGGAAGAAGCCGCACTAGTTCTAGATAAATTTGGCATTTCCTATTCAACTGCAGTTGTCTCAGCTCATCGCATGCCACTTGAAATGGTGGCATTTGCCCAAGGCGCAAAAAGTGCTGGTACGAAGGTAATTATTGCTGGCGCCGGTGGCGCTGCCCATTTACCTGGCATGGTGGCAGCTCTAACAACGCTGCCCGTTATTGGCGTGCCAGTACCGCTAAAGAATTTAGATGGCATGGATTCCCTTCTCTCAATTGTGCAGATGCCAGGTGGCATTCCAGTTGCAACTGTGGGAATCGGTAACGCTAAGAATGCCGGAATTTTGGCAGCTCGCATTTTGGGAATCAGCGATGAAAAGATTTCGCAGCAAGTTGCAGATCACTTGAAAGAATTAGAAAGTGAAGCTAAAGCGAAAGGCGCTAATTTAACTGCGCGCCGTAGCCATAAAACTGGCTTCTAATTTAGTTTTAAATAAAGCGCTGATACTCAATCGCAGGGCATCGGTCCATTACAGTTAAAAGACCTGCCGCCTGCGCTCGATCTGCTGCGGCTTGATCAATCACTCCGAGTTGAAGCCAAACTGCCTTTGCCCCAATTGCGATTGCTTGATCAACAACCTCGCCAACTAAATTTGAATTTACAAAACAGTCGACTACATCGATTTGAACCGGAATATCCTGCAGCGATTGATAGCCAGGTACGCCATGAACCGTTTCGGATTTAGGATGCACTGGGAAAATTTGATGACCCTTATCTTGCAATAGCTTGGCAACGCCAAATGCCGGACGATCTGGGTTATTGCTTAAGCCAACAACTGCCCAATTCTTCAGCTCAAGTGCTTGCGAAATTGTTTCAGTGGTGTTCATTTATTAATCCGTGCGACCTAAGGCGTGGAATTTCCAGCCGGCTGCTCGCCAAAGTTCACGGTCAAGCGCGTTGCGACCATCGATAATCATGGCCCCTTTAGTCAGAGCTTTAATCGCTACTGGGTCGAGCTCTCGATATTGCTTCCATTCGGTTAAGTGCAAGATTAAATCTGCCCCGGTAACGCAATCTTCAATTGACTCAGCAAAGCCCAAGTTCGGGAATCTCTTGCGAGCATTTTCGATAGCTTTTGGATCATGCACGATTACTTTGGCGCCAGCTGCATGTAATTGTGCTGCGATATCTAAAGCTGGGGAATCTCGCACATCATCGCTATCTGGCTTAAAAGCAGCGCCTAATACGGCAATCTTGTACTGCGTTAAATCTTCCGAAAGATCTGCGCGTACTACGTCGATAACGCGCTGACGCGCACGTAAGTTAATCGCATCGATTTCAGTTAAGAACTCAAGGGCCTGTTTAGCGCCAAGTTCCTCAGCGCGAGCCATGAATGCGCGAATATCTTTTGGTAGGCAACCGCCACCAAATCCGATACCAGCTTGCAAGAATCGATTGCCAATGCGTGGGTCATAACCAATCGCCTTTGCCAAAACGGTTACATCGCCACCTGCTGCTTCACAAACTTCAGCCATCGCATTGATAAATGAAATTTTGGTTGCCAGGAATGAGTTGGCTGCTACTTTAACCAGTTCGGCAGTTGGCAAATCAGCACGAATCCACGGGGTACCGAGAGCGAGCACAGGTTCATAAACTTCCTTCAACATTTCTTCGGCTTTATCGCTAGTGACACCTACTACTAAGCGATTTGGCCGCAAAGTATCTTCTACCGCGAAACCTTCTCGTAAAAATTCTGGGTTCCAAGCTAAATCTGCATGGGGAGCGGATTTAAGAAGTTCTTCGCGCAAAGATTGGGCGGTTCCAACGGGCACAGTTGATTTTCCAACTACCAGTGAACCTGGCTTCAAATACGGGGTTATAGCGGCGACTGAGGAACGAACATAAGTTAAATCTGCCGCCAGACCATCTTTGCTTTGCGGAGTTCCGACGCAAACAAAGTGCATATCAGCATCTGCTAGGAGTGAAAAATCTGTGGTGAAAGTTAAGCGACCAGTTTTCACTTCATCAGCTAACAAAGTATCTAAACCAGGTTCATAAAACGGTAGTTCGCCTCTGCTTAATTGGGCAATTTTGGCAGCATCGGTATCAACACCGATTACTTCAAAACCTAGAGATGACATACAAGCAGCATGAGTAGCACCCAGATAACCAGTTCCGATTACCGATAACTTCATTTTCATCTTCATTCCCTTATTTTGCAGTCAGGCAAGCATTTTCCGAAGCTGTTTGAGTCTTAAACTTGTCGACGATGGTAGTTGTAGGTGAGGCACTCGCCGAAGGCGTCGCCTTAACTTCATCAATAATTGGTTGATCGTTCAACAAGCGATTGAACAGATCGGGTGCCAGAACGCTATCCCAAATTACAACCGAGCCAACACCCTCTGCTCGACCATTTGCAGTGGAGAGCGGAATAGTGAGGGTGCGAACTCGATCGGCCGATAAGTTCTTTAGCTGCTTACCTAAAGTCAGAAGGTCATTCTTATTTAAATCATTATCAGTTGTGACAGTTTTAATCGCGGCATTAAAGAAGTTCACCAGTTTAACGGGGTTTAACAATGTGCCCGTGCTGGTAGCTTTTTGTAAGACCGCTGACATAAATTCCTGCTGACGTTTCATTCGGCCAATATCGCCTTGCCCATCGAAGGCGCGAGTGCGCACATATTTCAGAGCTTGGATTCCATCTAAAGTTTGTAGGCCAGCGGAAAGTTGTAAGTTCGATTTAGAGTCATCGATATCTTTCTTGACGCAAACATCGATTCCTCCGAGAGCGTCAATAATATTTTTAAAGCCTAAGAAATTAATCTCAATGTAGTGGTCAATTCGTAGCCCAGTTTCGCTTTCAAGCGTTTCGATCAATAGCGGAGCTCCACCAAAACTAAAGGCGGCATTCAATTTATTTTGGCGCGCCGGCACCATCTTGGTTTTGTCCAAACTGCTTACATGTTCTGGAATTGTCACCAACGAATCTCGAGGGAGCGAGATAATTACCGCGCTATCGCGAGCCTTGCTAATGTGAACAAGAATCATCGTGTCTGAGCGGGCACCGGCGGCAACTTCAGTTCCGCCAACCCAAAGTTCACGAATTTGCGCTTTCGTTAAACCTGCGCGGTTATCTGAACCCACCAGCAAAATATTCATCGCACTAGTTGGTTTATCAGGTCGGTTATTAACACCGGCAAATGCATCAGTTCGATTTAGGGATCCGCTAATTTGGCCAAGTCCCAGCCAACCGATGGCAGATAGAGCCACAATTCCTACCGAAAGTGAGGTAATCGCCCGAATAGCACGGCTGTGTTTGCGAGGCGAAGACATGGCGAAAGCGTACTTGGGCGATACGGTTTAGGGGCTATGACTACCGCACCTACTCCGAGAAAAGTTGAGTTATCTACCTCACCGGATCTCTCCGTCATTTTGCCAGTCCTAAATGAGGCAAACCATTTAGCAGCTGCAGTTAAAGCAATCCTGTCGCAGGATTATCCGGGTAAGTTTGAAGTTATTTTGGCAATTGGGCCATCAAAAGATGAAACTCTTGAAGTCGCCAAAGAGTTAGCTAAATCTGATTCCCGAGTTGTTGTAGTACTAAATCCAACTGGGCGCACGGCGGCAGGTTTAAACATCGCGCTAGCGAAATCAAATTCACCAATTATCGTAAGAGTCGATGGGCATGCTGAAATCCCTAGCAATTATCTTTCTATCGCAGTTGAACTACTTCGCAAAACTGGTGCCGTAAATGTTGGTGGATTAATGGGCGCAGTTGGAAAAACGAAGTTCGAAAAAAGTGTGGCTCGAGCGATGCGTAGCCCCCTTGGAGTAGGGGCGGCAAAGTTTCACACAGGTGGTGGCTCTGGTGAAGTCGATACCGTTTATCTGGGTTGCTTCTTGCGCGAGGCTCTAACTGAAATTGGTGGTTTCGATGAGCGATTCATTCGAGCCCAAGATTGGGAACTTAACTTTCGCTTGCGCGAACGTGGTGGCAAAATCTATTTTGATCCGCGCCTAGAAGTTACTTACCGACCAAGGCCAAATTTGGCAGCACTGGCAAAACAATATTTTGAATATGGCCGTTGGCGCCGCGTAGTCTCACGCAAACATGCCGGCACTATTAACTATCGATACTTAGCGCCACCAGTCGCTCTAGTCGGAACAGTAATTTCACTAATTGCTGGCTTGCTAGTTTCGCCTTGGCTCCTGGTTCCAGCCGGCGTTTATGCAGGTTTCACGCTGATCGCAGGAGTTGCACTCGGTAAAGGTTTGCTCGAAAAACTATTAATGCCTGCAGTCCTATTTACGATGCAGATGTCTTGGGGCGCTGGCTTTATCACTTCGCCTAAATCCTTAGTACCTCAGGATTAACCTTGAAACGACTTAATTTTAAGGCTTTGGTAGCGATCTTAATTTCAATTTTAGCGCTAGCCAATTTGCCTTTAGCTTCGGCTGAAGCACCTGCTGCAATTTCATTCTCCGGTAAAGGATATGGACATGGCGTAGGCATGAGTCAGATTGGCGCTCGTGGCCTAGCGCTAGCCGGTGATACCGCAACGGCAATTATGAATTATTACTATCCTGGCAGTGATGTATTGCCATTAACTGATGATCAAATTTTGCGGGTAAATATTGGTCACCAGTTGACTTCGGCTTCGTTAAAAAGCGATTCGCCTGGCATGTCATTGCAATTGATTTCTGGCGATGGCACCGAACCACAATTTCTTTCAGTCTTAGCAGCAAAAGATTCAGTTAGATTATCTATTTCGAATAAGCAAGTTGCGATAACTACGACACAAGTTGGCATTACTACCGTGTTAACTCCAGTCGACTCGTTAACTATCCGCTGGAGTGGCACTAGATATCTAGCTGGGCCAGATTCAGTTTTATCTTTAACTCATACCAAGAAAACTACAAGATATCGTTATGGTCAGATTCAGGTGAAGATAATTAAAGATGCCAAATTGGGCAATCGATTGGCGATTGTGAATCAAGTTAGATTGCACGATGAATATCTTTGGGGAATTAGCGAAGTTCCTTCTTCTTGGCCGGCAGCTGCCCTCGAAGCACAAGCGATCGCATCACGCAGTTATGCCATGAGCAAGGTCGGCAAAATTCAAAAGAGTTGCGACTGCGAACTTTATTCAACCATTAGTGATCAGAATTTCGCCGGGTATGCCAAAGAGGCTGAACCTAAGTGGGGGCAAATTTGGAAAGCCGCCGTTTCTCGAACTTCGGTCACTGAAACCACTGGCTTAACGGTTACTCGCAATTCCTTACCAATTCGAACTTATTTTGGCTCTTCAACAGGCGGCGTAACTGAAACTTCAAAAAATGCCTGGGGAAGCGATGTGGGTTACACCTTCTCGGTACCAGATCCTTGGTCGCTTGATCCTAAGTTAAATCCGAGTTTCTACAAATGGAAACGAGATGTCGCACAATCAGTGCTGGCTAGCGCTTTTGGGTTGCCCGATGTTGTGTCAGTCAAAATTTTGACACTGAACGAAACCGGTTCAGTGAAAGTGATTGAGGGAAAATCAAGTACCGGAAAGAAAGTTAAATTAAGTGGTGAGACATTCCGCAGTAGATCCAAATTGCCATCTACTTGGTTTTCTCCGACGAGTGAAGAACTAATTAGCGTGCAGAACTGAGTTAAGTCCACCCCAGGTGCCGGTACGCATTACAGCTTCAAGCGCGCCACTTTGTGAATTGCGTCGGAACAATAAATTATTAGCTCCCGAAAGCGTGGCTGTCTTAACTACTTCACCATCTGGTAGCAAGACTTTGGCAGCAGCAGTTACATAAGTTCCAGATTCAATTACGCAATTATCGCCAAGTGAAATGCCACAACCCGAATTTGCACCTAGTAAGCAATTCTCGCCAATCGAAATTACTTCTTTGCCACCACCACTTAGCGTGCCCATGATCGAAGCGCTGCCACCAATATCGCTGCCGTTGCCAACAACCACGCCTGCCGAAATTCGTCCTTCGACCATCGAGGTTCCGAGAGTGCCGGCGTTGAAATTTACAAAACCCTCGTGCATAACAGTTGTGCCACTTGCTAAGTGTGCGCCGAGTCTTACTCGATCGGCATCTGCGATTCGTACCCCACTTGGAACTACGTAATCAACCATGCGCGGAAATTTATCTACGCCGTAAACAGCAATGTGTTGTCCAGTTGCAGCCCGGATATTGCCGCGCGTGATTTCAAAGTTATCAACTGGACAAGGCCCAACTGAAGTCCAAACTACGTTATTTAGAATTCCGAAAATTCCATCGAGTGATTGCCCATGTGGCTTAACTAAACGATGTGAAAGTAAATGCAAACGCAAGTAGGCATCGCTAACTGATGCAGGTGGTGTTGCTAAATCAATTTCAATACCGACGACTTCGCTGCGTACACCGCGTGCGTTATCCGGTGTTGCCAGAGAGGCTAATTCTGCAGGTGCAGTTGCGGGCAGATTGCCTAAAACAGGTGCGGGGAACCAAGTATCAAGGACTGTGCCATCTTTTTCGCCACCATTAATTAAAGTGGCAATTCCATATCCAGCTGCTCGTTGCGACATAGACCAAGCCTAGCCCCTATCCTTACCGACATGCGTATTGCCGTCTTTTGTTCATCATCACCAACCATTGATGCGAAATATCAAGCGGTTGCAACTGAACTTGGAAATGCGATCGGCAATCAAGGTTGGGGTTTGGTATCTGGCGGCGGCCACATTTCAACAATGGGTGCCATCGCCCGCGCGGTACGTGAAGTTGGCGGACATACGATCGGTGTGATTCCACAGTCCTTAGTTGATATTGAATTTGCAGACCACGACAGTGATGAACTACATGTGGTGGAGTCAATGCGCGAACGTAAAGCTAAAATCGAAGATTTAGCAGATGCCTTTATTACCTTGCCTGGCGGGCCTGGAACCCTAGAAGAATTTTTCGAAATTTGGGTTGGCCGTTTTCTTAAGTTTCACGATAAGCCAGTTTTGATTCTTGATCCGCATGGTGCTTTCGCACCTCTAGTTACTCTGCTCGATCATCTCGAAGCCGAAGGCTTTGTAAAACCAGGTCAACGTGAATTAGTAACTTGGTGCACCACTGTTGAACAAGCTATTGACGCGTTATCGACCTCTGGTAAATAAATTGTCAACAAATCAGATAAATATTCGAATCAAAATTAAAGCTCCAATCGATCAGGTTTGGGCAGCAATTGCTGATTGGGAGAGCCAAGGCGATTGGATGTTGCAAACTCGAGTTTGGGTTACCTCCGATATTCGAAGTGGAGTTGGTACCTCAATTAGTGCGCTAACTGGTCCACTTGTTAAATCAGGGCTCAAGTTTGGTTTGCTGGACAAGATGGTGGTCACAAATTGGCTGCCACCGCGATTATGCGAAGTTGACCATGTCGGCAAGATCATCAAAGGCACCGGCAAATTCGAGCTAACCGATCTTTCAGACGAGCAAGAAGTTGCAACAATTTTCGACTGGTCAGAAACGATTCAAGCGCCAAAGGCGATTTTTCTTTTGATCTATTTACCCACTTATTTAGGCGTGCGAATCTCACTTCTACGCTTTCGGAGATCTCTTACCAATCGCTAGTAGCCTGTACTCCTATGAGCGCCTCAAAACCAGCCAAAACCCTGGCCGAAGTGCTTAACGAGTTACCCGAAGAAGAACGCATCATCTTGACGATGCATCTCTTGCGCGGGCTAGCTGCCCCAGAAATTGCCAACTTAATTGGGGTGCCTGAACGGGCAGTTCAATCGCTGATTTCGAGCGGAAAGTCCAGATTGAGCACATTGTTAGGCCTTTAATTGGCGCTCTTGATTTCTGTTTCACCCCCTAAATGCGAGATACTTCTCCCTCACACCCGCGTAAGATCTTTAAAGGAGTTCCAATGGCTGCCATGAAACCTCGTACTGGCGATGGCCCAATGGAAGTTACCAAGGAAGCTCGCTCCCTAGTTATGCGAATTCCACTAGAAGGCGGCGGACGTTTAGTCGTTGAAATGAATGCCGAAGAAGCCACAAATTTAAGTGCCGCGTTACACGCAGCGGTTGGGCTGATTAAGAAGTAGTAATCAGATAGCCTCCCGCTTATGTCTCTACCTGCACATTTTCCAGAGTTAAAGGCGATCCCAGCGGAACTTAAGTTGGCCCTCGCAAGTGAAATTATTGCCCTTGGTTTTATCGCGGTCGAAAACTCCGACCCAAAGGCTGAAAAAGAGTTCAAGTTAGTCGGCTCAACGCTATTGCTCAAAAGCATCGCCGACACTTTTGGTATCGATCTCCTTGATGAACTTAAATTTTTCACACCAACTGGAAAAGCCGGCGAATCATTCGAACTTCCGATTAGCGCACCAGATGCTAAATCCGAAAGATTGTTATTGGTTGGATTAGGCGATCAATCTCTTGCTGCTTTACGTGCCGCGGGTGCCACAGTTGGCCGAAAGGTCAAAGGTAAAGCTCAAAGCATTTCAACTTTCTGCGCTACAACTGATGCAAGTGCAACAGCTCATGCCATCTCGGCAACTATGGGCGCTTACCTTTGGAATTTAAAGAGTGGAGCAAAACCACTTAAGCCAACTATTTCGCTTTCAATTTCAACTCTGGCACTAAAGCGCGCTCTTGCTATTGCTTCAGCTGTCTGGCGTGCTCGTGATCTAGTACATACGCCTGCAAATATAAAGACACCAGCCTGGATAGCGGCAAATGCAAAGACGGTAGCTAAAGAGCGGAATATTTCGATAAAAGTATTAGCCGGAAAAGATCTTGCGCAATTTGGTGGCTTAGCTGCAGTTGGTAACTCTTCTCGTAAATCACCACCTCGCTTTATCGAGATTACTTATGCGCCAAAAGGTTCTAGTACTTGGCCACATGTGGTTTTAGTCGGCAAGGGAATAACTTTCGATACAGGCGGATATTCCATGAAGCGCCCATACGACAACATGATGGCGATGAAAACTGATATGGCTGGGGCTGCCGCAGTTCTCTGCGTCGTAAGCGCTCTTCCTGAATTAGCGCCACGAGTTCGCGTTACCGCACTCTTAATGTGTGCTGAAAATGCGGTATCTGGCACTGCTCAACGCCCGAGCGATGTAATTACTCATTTCGGAGGCACCACAACAGAAGTATTAAATACTGATGCCGAAGGTCGCTTAGTTCTTGCCGATGGCTTGGCTTATGCAAACTTGAAATTAAAGCCAGATTATTTAATCGACGTAGCAACGCTAACTGGATCAGCAACACTTGGTCTAGGACGTCAATACGCGGCTATGTATTCACGAGATGACAAGTTGGCAGCAAAATTTTATGAACTAGGAAATGAATCGGGCGATCGCGTTTGGCGCATGCCACTTGTAAATGACTACATTGATGCGCTTGAAAGCGATATCGCCGATATCAATAACACGGCCGATAAAGGCGACTACAGCGCTGGTTCAGTAACTGCCGCGCTATTTTTAGAAAAGTTTGTTGGCGATCGTAAGTGGGTGCACTTCGATATCGCTGGCACTGGTCGCAGCGAAGTTGATGCTGGTGAAAATCCCAAAGGTGGCACTGGCTTCGGAGTTCGCTTGCTAACTACTTGGATTTCTTCCCTATGATTGCGAATCTATTTGAATACGCTGAAAACTTTAATCCCGAAGATCTGGTACTAGAACATGCTCGAGCGCGTGGAGTTGAAGTAGGCGCCAATGACATCAGTGTCGGCACTGGCGTTTTTCTTCAACAACTAGCTCATCTGTTATCTGCCCAATCCGTAGTCGAAGTGGGCACCGGCTCTGGCGTTGGCAGCCTTTATTTACTACGCGGCATGATCGATAGCGGCACGCTAACTTCTATCGATGATGAGATAGAGCATGCTCGCATTGCCAAGATGGCTTTCTATGAAGCCGAGATCGAGGCGGCTCGCTTTCGCTTGATTACTAATCCGGTCATGGATGTTCTAAGCAAGTTAACTGATCGTGCATATGACTTGGTCATTTTGCGCCACGATCCGATTGATTTAACTTACACAATCGATGAAGCTCATCGCATTTTGCGTAGTGGAGGAGTCTTAGTTATTGACTCGTTCTTTGGCGGCGGCAAAGTGCCAGATCCAGCACAGCGCGATCCCAAGACAATTGCGCTTCGCGAGGCTGGGAAAAGAATCAAAACCAACCGTGACCATTGGCAGAGTTCACTATTGCCAGTCGGTGATGGTTTGTTGATCGCTACAAAGTTGTAGGAAGATAGTCACATGTCCAAGCCAGCGCGCATCTTCCGCCGCAAACCCAATCAATTAGTTTTCCTAGAAGATCTCGAAGTAAACGCCAGCAAGAAACGCACTCTGCCAACTGCATCAATCGTTGTGCTTGCCTTAGTTGCCGGGTTGCTCGGCGGCATTCTTGGTGGAGATGCAACTAAAGGTTTAATTTCAAGTGGCGTTAATTTAGTTTCGTCGACTTCAACCATTGAGCGCTCGCCAGATTCAGTTGCTGGAATTGCAGCGCGGGTCTTACCTTCGGTTGTGTCGATCGAGACCATGTCACGAGATGGTGGTGGCTCGGGATCTGGTTTTGTAATTGATCCAAATGGATATCTGTTAACGAATAATCACGTAGTTGCAGATGCAATGACCATAAAAGTAATTCTTAATGATGGCCGTGAGTATGTAGCAAAAGTACTTGGCCGTGATGAATCATATGATTTAGCCGTTTTAAAGATTAAAACAACTGGGCTAAAAGCTCTGCAATTTGGCGATAGCGATAAAGTTCAAGTTGGTGATTCGGTAATTGCTTTTGGCTCACCGCTTGGATTATCGGGCACCGTAACGCAAGGAATCATTAGCGCAAAAGATCGACCAGTAACAGCTGGCGATGACGATAGTTCAACGTCATTTATTAGTGCGCTACAAACAGATGCGGCTATTAACCCTGGAAATTCAGGTGGACCACTAGTTGATGCAACAGGGGCAGTAATTGGCGTTAATTCGGCGATTGCTTCCCTTGGCAGCAGCTTAGGTGCGCAGTCAGGATCAATCGGACTCGGTTTTGCAATTCCGATTAATCAAGCACGTAAAACTGCAGATCAATTAATCAGAGATGGCAAAGCTACTTACCCCGTTATTGGTGTGGCAGTTGATATGAATTACAGCGGCGGCGGAGCGCTAATTGCGAAATCCTCATCAGCCATCTTGGCCGGTGGGCCAGCGGCTAAAGCTGGTTTGCGTGCAGGGGACTTAATCACTGAGATAGATGGCATAAAAATAAATACCCCAGAGGAATTAATCGTTGAAATTCGCACACATGACGTCGGCGACGAAGTCACCATCACTTATATCCGCGGCAAGCAGAGCTTTACTGCCAAGCTAATTCTGATCGCCGGCAAATAATGCAACCGATAGGCTAGCGAGATGTTCTTCGATCTCGGTGCTGGTGAATTACTTGGCTTAGCCGTTTTGGGCATGATTTTAGTTGGGCCAGAACGTTTACCAAGGCTAGCTAGCGATGCGGCAAAGTTAGTTAAGAAGTTGCGAAAAATTTCAAATTCAGCAACTGCCGAACTGCGCGATAATCTCGGGCCAGGTTTCGAAGATTTACAACCGAGTGACTTAAACCCAAAGACTTTTATTAAGAAACAAATCAACGATGTATTGGCTCAAGAAGATGCGCCGCAGAAAAGTAAACCAACTTACGAGAGCAAAATAGATCCGGACTTAATATGAGCGTAATAGATCAAGTTACCGAAGCTTTAACCAAAGTTCAGGATCCAGAGCTACATCGCTCGATTACTGAGCTGGGCATGGTTGACCGGGTTGAATTTAAAGATGGTCGGCTTGAACTTCATGTTTTGCTAACAATTTCAGGTTGCCCAATGAAAGACCGCCTGCGCACTGATGTAACTTCTGCCGTAAGTTCAATAGAGGGTATCTCTGAGATAGATTTAACTTTCGGAGTTATGTCAGATAAGCAGCGCGATAATGTGAAATCAATATTACGTAACGGCCGCGAAAAATTTATTCCATTTGCGCAACCTGATTCATTGACCCGAGTAATCGGAGTCTCATCAGGCAAAGGCGGGGTTGGCAAGTCTTCAGTTACTGCGAATTTAGCAATCGCAGCTGCTAATCAAGGGCTGAAAGTCGGAATTCTCGATGCCGATGTTTATGGCCATTCAATTCCTAGGTTAATGGGCTTAATCGGGCAGCGGCCAACTGCCATTGATCAAATGTTTATCCCGCTTGAGTCATACGGTGTCAAGACGGTATCAATGGAGATGTTCAAGCCCGAGCGCTCTGATGCGGTCGCTTATCGTGGCCCGCTTTTACACAAAGTCCTAGAGCAACTTTTGTCCGATGCCTATTGGGGCGATCTTGATTTACTACTTTTGGATTTACCACCAGGAACCGGCGATTTAGCGATCTCACTCGGACAATTGATTCCATCATCAGAAATCTTGGTGGTTACTACTCCACAAATTGCTGCCGCTGAAGTAGCAGAACGTGCCGGGCGCATTGCTCACCAAATGAAACAACAAGTTATTGGCGTAATTGAAAATATGTCAGCATTTCCATGCCCAACTTGTGCTGAAACTATTTCGCTCTTTGGTGAAGGTGGCGGAGCTGAAACTGCTAAACGACTTTCACTATTAGTTGGCAAAGATGTGCCAATTTTGGGTCAGATTCCATTTAGTCCAGCACTTCGCGAAGGTGGCGATACCGGAATTCCAGTCGTTGTCTCTAACCCCGAAAGCTATGCAGCAAAAGTTTTTGATGAAATTATTGCGCGAATTATCGTGCGCCCGAAATCTTTAGTCGGCGTTCGGCTTGGGTTGAGTACTTAATTTCTTCTCAATTTCTTCAACTAAATCAGATAGTTCGCTGCGCATAAAGTCGCGAGTAGCAACCTCGCCTATTGCGCTGCGCAAACTTGCAAGTTCGCGAGTTAGGTATTCAGTATCTGCAATGCTGCGCTCGTTCTGAGCACGATCTTCGTTACTTTGAATTCGATCTCGATCAGCTTGACGATTTTGCGCTAACAAAATTAGAGGTGCAGCGTACGATGCTTGCAGCGAGAGAATTAAGGTCAAAAAAATAAATGGGTAGCTATCCCAACGTAGATTTGTTGGGGCAAATGCATTCCAGATAACCCATGTTGCTACAAATGCGGTCATGTAAACCAAGAATCGTGCGGTTCCGAGGAAGCGCGCAAAACTCTCAGATAAGCGACCAAAAGTTTCTGGATCATAATTCGGGCGAAGCGTGCGGCCCTTGCTACGAGGGGTGTCTAAACCATCATTGCGCGCCATGGTTAGCCCTCCAATTCAGTATTTACTTTAATTGAACTTCGCGAAAGATCGCGATGATTGTGACGCCAGTTCTCTGGCAATAAGTGATCGAGTACGTCATCAACTGTGACAGCCCCTAATAATCGATCGTTAGCATCTATAACTGGCAATGAAAGCAGGTTATAACTGGCTAAGTATGACGAAACTTCATTCAAATTCGCATCTGGATTAAGCCCTTGCGTATTTGTATCTACGATTGAGCCCAGCAGTGTCGCTGGTGGCTCGCGCAGTAAACGTTGGTAGTGAACGATTCCCATTAAGCGCCCCGTCGGAGTCTCGAGCGGTTGGCGGCAGACGAAAATTTGCGAGGCAAGCGCTGGCGAAATTTCACTTTTGCGAACTGCTGCAAGTGCTTCGGCAACTGTGGAATCGGCTGACATCACTAACGGCTCAGTTGTCATCATGCCACCGGCTGAATAATCTTCATAGTTCATCAACCGCAGAACATCTTCAGCATCTTCTGGTTCCATTAATTCAATTAGTGCATCAGCACGTTCTTGGCCCAGTTCGCGCAACAAGTCAGCTGCATCATCAGGGTCCATCTCACCGAGCACGTCAGCTGCGCGCTCGCCTTCGAGTTCAGTTAGCAATGCGACCCGATGAATTTCATCCATTTCCTCAAGCACATCTGCCAGACGCTCATCATCTAACCCACGAGCTACTTCGACCCGACGCTTCGATGGTAAATCTTGCAGCACTGTCGCCAAATCGGCTGGGCGCAACGTGCTCAATGTGTGAAGTAAATTAGTTACGCCTTGATTTGGTTCGACATTGGCAAAACCAGTCACTTCTTCCCAGGCCAGAGTTGATGCTGGGCCTTTGCGACGTAATCCACGTGACTTGCGCATGATGTGAACTTTATTGATTAACCAATCGCCATTGCGATTTTGTTCCATCGCCATATCTTCAACTACTACATTCTCGCCCGATTCAATTAAGGTAATTGAACGATCGAGCATGTCACCTAGAACTAAAACTTCACCGGTGCGAACTTCAAAGCGACGCATGTTTACTAAGCCAGTGATGATTACTGTGCCGCTTTCAATTGAAGTGACTCTAGTAATTGGTACGAAAACTCGGCGACGCATTGGTACTTCAACGACTAAACCAAGAATTCGAGGCTGAGCGTTATTTGTGCGAAGGGTCGCCACAGCATCTCGCACCTTGCCGACTGGATCTCCGTTTGGATCAAATACTGCAGTTCCGGCTAATCGGGCGAGGAAGATTCGGTTTAATGTGTTCCCGCTCATGGGCTAAGGGTAACTGCTTTATCAGGGGCGATGCGCGCTACCTTTAGCCAATGAGTCGAGATAGCGTCACAACAATGCCCGCCCGCGGCGATCAGATTCGCATGGGGATAGGCATACTTGGCATCGGAACTTCAGGCCCATTAATTGCAATGAGTGCAATGCCAATTTGGGTGTTGATTTTCTGGCGAAATCTTGGTGGTTCAATTCTTACCGCTCCATTTGCAATCAGACACCATCCTGATCGCAATGGCATCAAATGGTCTGCTTTTGCGGGCTTTATTCTGGCTTTGCACTTCGGCGGCTTCTTTCTTGCCATGCGCTACACCAGCGTTGCATCAGGAACTGCAATCGTTGCGCTTCAGCCCATATTCGCAGCGATCTTTGTAAAACTCTCTGGCCAACACATACCTTCAAAAGTTTGGCTAGGAATGGGTGTTGCCTTTCTGGGCGTTCTGCTGATTTCCGGAGTGGATTTACAAATTTCTTTTCGCGCATTTCTAGGGGATATAGCGGCGCTAGTTTCAGCTGCACTTGCGGCTGGCTACATGATGGCTGGCTCGCGTGCGCAACGAACCCTTGAAACAACTACATATACAACGGTTTGCTATCTTGTTTGCGCGCTCACAGCGATTCCTATCGCACTTCTTAGTGGAAACCAATTGTTTGATTACTCTACGCGCGATTGGTGGATCTTAATTGGGTTAATTGCTGGTGCTCAGATTTTGGGTCACACCATGTTTAACTCAGCTTTGAAGCGAGTGTCACCTGCAATTGTTTCGCTGATCGTCTTTTTTGAAGTTCCAGTTAGTGCACTGCTAGCAGTGTGGTGGATGGGTCAGAAACCACCAATTGGAATCATTCCAGGAGTTGTCCTGATTTTAGTTGGCTGTGCTTTAGTGGTAATCAGAGGTCGCGAATCAAATGATTGATTTACATACTCACACCACTGTCAGTGATGGCACTGATACCCCAGCCCAACTAGTAAATAAGGCGCTGGCACAAGGTTTAGATACTTTGGCAATCACCGATCATGATGCAATTGCTGGGTGGTCGAGTGCTGTTCAAACTTTACGTGGTGAACTTAAACTAGTTCTAGGCGCTGAGATTTCGTGCCTAACCAAAACGGGCGTCAGCGTTCACATGCTCGGCCTACTTTTTGATGGCACTAACGCAGTTTTGCTCGAAGCCCTTGAAAATACTCGTGACGATCGCTTGCCACGAATGCGCAAAATGATTGAGTTAATGCAAGCCGATGGCATCGATATTTCAATCACAGATGTTGAAGCTGCAATGCCGCCAGGAGCCACCATGGGAAGACCACACTTAGCAGATGCGCTAGTTTCCAAGAAAATAATTAAGTCTCGTGATGAAGCTTTTGTCGAGCTGCTCAACAATGAATCTAAATATTATGTTACTCACTTTGCCCCAACCCCAGTTGATGCAATTAAATTGATTCGAGGTGCCGGGGGAGTAGCGGTCATCGCCCACCCGTTTGCATCACTGCGTGGACAAATATTGCAAAGTTCAGACTTTATTGATCTTAAAGCAGCTGGTTTAAATGGCATTGAGGTAAACCATCGGGACCAGAGCACTGAAGAACGCCTGAGTTTATTGAGCATCGCAAGTGATTTAGATCTAGTTATGACTGGTTCGAGTGATTACCACGGTACTGGCAAATTAAACTCGTTAGGCGAAAACGTTACTGATCCAGCAGAATGGGAACGTTTAGAAGCAATGGCTGATGCACGAAGGGTGGTAACTGCATGAATCTTGCTGAAGTTAGCGCGATCACTTTTGCGATTCAAAGTTTTGTAACCCTTTTTGTTATTTTTGATCCACCAGGTGCGGCGCCAATCTTTCTAGGTTTAGTTGCCGATCGAACACCTAAAGAACGTCGCAAATTAGCGGTGCAAGCTGCCAGCGTTTCTCTTTTTGTAATTTCATTTTTTGCGATTTTTGGCCAATTTATTCTGGATTATCTGCATATCTCGATTGCCTCTCTTCAAGCTGCTGGTGGTCTTTTGCTGCTACTAGTTTCCCTTGAGTTGTTAACTGGTAAGGATTCAGGTTCAACTGAGGCACGCGATAAGAACGTGGCGCTAGTGCCACTTGGCACTCCACTATTAGCGGGCCCAGGTGCGATTGTGGCCACCATGATTTTCGTACAACAAGTTCAAAATACTGGTCAAGCAATTGGTTTAGTTGCAGCTGTACTTGCTGTTCATATCGTTATTGCACTTGTGCTTATTTCTTCAACTACGATTTTGAAAGTTATTAAGGAAGCTGGCGTAAATTTGGTAGCCCGCATAGCCGGACTTTTGCTAGCTGCGATTTCGGTTCAGATGCTGGTCGATGCGATTAGAGCCTTCATAGCGCAATGAGTACCGTCGAGCTAGGTTTATTTTCACCGTCATCAATTACCTGGAAGATTCATTCAGATCCAGCAATGCTAATTGGTGGTATTCGTGCCCTATTTCAACAAGCACTTCATCCGCAAGCTATGGCTGGTGTTGCCGAACATTCTAATTTTCGTGAAGATGCTTGGGGTCGCTTACAACGCACAGGTGATTACGTAACAGTGGTTACTTTTGGTACGCCAGCGGAGGCAAATGCATTGACTGCTCGAGTGCGAAAAATACATACTCACCTTGGCCTAGATGATCCGAAACTATTGCTTTGGGTTCATATGTCAATGGTTGATTCATTTTTAGATGTAGCGGTTAGATCTGGGCTCAAGTTAACAGAAGCAGAACAAGATCAGTATCTTTCCGAAATGGTGTTATTTGCAAAGGCAGTAGGTATTGATGAGTTAATGGTTCCAAAAAATGTGGCTGAAATGAAGCAATACTTCATTGATATTGCACCTGAATTAATTGCTAGCGATGATGCCAAGCGTGCCGCCCTATTTTTAACGATTCCGCCTCTGCCAACTGCAGTACGTTTTGCAACTCCGGCAGCTCCGGCCTGGGCCGCAGTTGCTGCATTAGCTGGCGCTGCCTTACCTAATTGGGCTCGCGCACTTTACGGCTGGCCAACTCTGCCAGGGCAAGGGTTAGCAACTGATATCGCCATGACAGCACTTCGCAAGAGTTTGCTCGTTCTGCCCTTTGATGGATTGTTGCCACCAGTTTTAATCGAAGCCAAAATCCGTTGGGGAGTAAACGCCGCATGAGTACCCCAATCGTTGTATTAGCTAGTTTCGCTGGCGGAGTGGGTAAAACAACTTTAACCCACGCATTGGCGGTGGCTTGCGCAGAATTTGGCAAGAAAGCTTTAGTAATTGATTTAGATTCATCAGGGGCGCTAACTTTCAAACTTGGCCACGAACGCACTCGCGAGAATGTAATTAACTGCAGCGAACGCTTTGATCTACGACCACACACCGCAACTGATTCGATAACTGCTTTGATCGCAGAAATTCCGGAAAAATACGATTTACTCTTAATTGATTCAGCACCCATTTTTACGGCTGAGTTAGAAGAAGTTTTAAAAAGCGCCCAATTAGTTATCACGCCAGTGCGAGAGAGCATTCATTCCCTTAGAGGCGCTTTATCAGTCATGAAGATAACTTCTGCGCCATTTAAGGCTTTGCCATATTTCGCCGCAAATAATTCTGAGTTAGCCAAAGTGATTGCCACCGAATTAAATTTGCTAGATGGCGAAATTTCAATAGCAGCTGAAGTATTAGCCGCTGAAGCTAAATCCATTAGCGTATTGACTGATAATAAAAATTGTAATGTGGCTCAGCAATATCGTGATGCTGCTTATTCGATCTTAGAAGAACTTAATATTTTTTAGTCAGAAATTCGCTTAGTACGAACTCGATCACGCTTTACCCGCTCCGTTTTAGGCTTTTCGGGCGCACTCTTGCTCTTTGGCTTATCTGTCGACGGGGCGCTCTTAACAGGCGCTATTTTCTTGGCCACATTCATCCGGCCAGTAGAGCCAGCTGGAATCTTGAATTTAGAGAATAGGGAATCAGAGGAAGAATAAGTTTCTTCAGGTTCACCCAGATTTAGATTTAGCGCTGTGTCAATCATTTTCCAGCGAGCTAGTTCATCCCAGTCGACAAAAGTCACTGAAATGCCATGTGCACCAGCGCGAGCAGTACGCCCAATACGGTGCACGTAAGTCTTTTCATCTTCTGGGCATTGGTAATTAACTACGTGCGTAATGCCATCAATATCAATTCCGCGAGCAGCAACATCGGTTGCAACTAGTACATCGGATTTTCCAGCTTTGAAGTCATTGAGTGCTTTTTCGCGAGCGCCTTGACCAAGATCGCCATGAATAGTGTCTGACCTAAATCCACGTTCTAACAGATCATCAGCAGTTTTCTGGCAAGTCCGCTTTGTACGGCAGAAGACAATCGTTGGTCCGCGACCTTCAGATTGCAGAATACGAGCTAGCATTTCAATTTTATCCAAAGCATGTGCGCGTACAACATGTTGTTCGATCTTAGAAACTACGGCGCCTTCATCTTCATTATCTTGCGTACGAATGTGTACTGGCTGATTCATAAAGCGACGAGCAAGAGCGATGATGTCACCAGGCATGGTTGCTGAAAAAAGCATTGTTTGTTGACGATTAGGAGTGCTGGTAAAGATTTTTTCTACATCTGGCAGGAAGCCTAGATCCAACATCTCGTCGGCTTCATCTAGAACTAAACGTGAAACGTTCTTAAGCTTTAATTGTCCTTGACGATAAAGATCAAGTAGGCGACCCGGGGTTCCGACCACGATTTCAACGCCTTGTTCAAGTGCTTCGATTTGTGGCTCAAAGGCGCGGCCACCATAGACAGCCAGTACTCGAACTCCGCGATTGCCAACCAGTTCAGAAATATCCTTGGTTACTTGCACGCAAAGTTCGCGCGTTGGTACGACAACAAGTGCTTGTGGTTGACCCTTAAATTCAAGGGCATCCCATTCGGCATCAAGTGGCGCGATGATGCGCTCAATAATTGGAATACCAAAACCCAGCGTCTTTCCAGTACCCGTTTTAGCTTGACCAATAACATCGCCATCAGAGAGTGCGATTGGTAGTACAGCTTCTTGAATTGGAAACGGCGAAGTAAAACCATGCGCAGTTAGCGCATCAATTGTTGATTTACGTAAAGGTAGATCTGCGAAAGTTATAGACACGTTAGAGGGAGCCGAAACCGACGCGTCGCTCGGTTTGTTCGCCAATTTCTACAAAACCAATTCGATCGGCTGGCACCATGATGGTACGGCCGCGGACATCTTTTAACACCAGGGGAGTTCCAGCGTTAATTGCTGCGCTCACGGCAGCCGAGATTTCAGCTGGGGTGGAAGGGCTCTCAAAAGCAAGGTCGCTAGTTACATTTACGACAGCGATGCGAACCTCTGATTTTTGGACAGATTCAGTTTTCTTTGTAGCCATGGGGCAATCCTATGGGATTACTTCAGTTGTTGCCTAACGGGAAACCGGAAACCCCGCGCCACATCAAACTTTCGATTAATCGAGCCGCTTGCTCACGCGATAACTTGCTATCTCGATCAAGCCAATGTCGTGCACCGACTTGAATTGATCCGATAAGTGAAACTCCGAGCAGCATTGATGCCTCTTGCGGCAAGCCAGTCTCGATTGAGATTACGGCGCTAATAGCAGCTGCGCAGTCGTAAGTCATGCGATTTAAACGTTCGTGTACAGCCGGTTCGACATTCATATCGCTTTCAAAAAGTAAGCGGAATGCTTCGCCTTCACTTTCAATAAAATCAAAATAGGCATCTACGGTTGCGCGAACTCGGCCAGCATTTTCGGTATTAGAAGCGATAGCTCTTTGAATCTGGAAAACTAGTGAGTCAATATGTAAATCTAGTACCGCCAAATAAAGTTCTAGCTTTGATGGAAAGTGTTGATAGAGAACAGGCTTGCTAACGCCAGCTCGGTCAGCGATTTCATCCATTGCGGCGCTGTGATAACCCGCGGCAGTAAAGACTTCAAGGGCTGCGGCTAGTAAAAGTGCTCGTCGCTCGTCGCGAGGTAAACGCGGCTTGTTATCACGTGCATCTGTTGTGCTCATTGAGCCAATGTTAGAGGCAAATCTAGGAAATTACACCTCTTGAGTTTTTCGCGAACGTATTGCAATTAGCAACCGAGAGTCGTTCTACGGCAGAATAACCCCATAATCGGTTTACCAATTGGGCACTAAAAAGGCGATAGAGATGAAGATTCCACCACTAGTAGAACCTGGCCGCGCGCTAACTGTTGATGAAGTACGTCGCTATAGCCGCCACTTAATTATCCCGGACCTTGCGATGGCAGGGCAAGCTAGATTAATGAATGCCAAAGTGCTCTGCGTTGGTGCTGGCGGTTTAGGTTCACCAGCCCTGATGTATTTAGCTGCGGCAGGTGTGGGCACAATTGGAATAGCAGAGTTCGACACAGTTGATGAATCAAATTTGCAACGTCAAATTATTCATGGCCAATCAGATATTGGTAAGAGCAAAGCAAAGAGTGCTCAGGAAAAAATTTCCGAGATCAACCCTTATGTAAATGTGGTTTTACATGAAACTCGGCTAGATACTTCAAATGTCATGGAGATCTTCGCGCAGTACGACATCATCGTTGATGGCACTGATAATTTCGCAACCCGTTACTTAGTAAATGATGCTTGCGTACTTTTAAAGAAACCATATGTATGGGGCTCTATTTATCGTTTTGATGGACAAGCCAGTGTGTTCTGGGCTGAATATGGACCTTGCTATCGCTGCCTATATCCAGAACCACCACCACCCGGAATGGTTCCTAGTTGCGCCGAAGGCGGAGTACTTGGTGTTCTCTGTGCATCAATTGGTTCAATCCAAACAACTGAGGCAATTAAAGTTATTACTGGAATCGGCGAGCCACTAATCGGTTCACTGATGATCTATGACGGACTCGAAATGAGTTATCGCAAGATTAAAGTTCGTAAAGATCCAAACTGCCCAATTTGTTCAGACCAGCCAACTCAAACGGCTCTTTTGCCTGATTACGAAGCATTCTGTGGAGTTTTATCTGATGCTGCTGAAGTTGCAGTTAAAGATGCGACCATCACAGTTTCTGAGCTAAAGAAGAAGATAGATAAGAACGAGAATTTCTTCTTAATCGATGTGCGAGAGCCAAGTGAATTCGAGATCGTACGAATTCCAGGTTCCACCTTAATTCCAAAGCAAGGTTTCCTTGATGGCACAGCACTCACAGATCTGCCACAAGATAAGCCGATTATTTTGCACTGTAAGTCTGGCGTTCGTTCAGCAGAGTGTCTGGCAATCTTAAAAGGTGCTGGTTTTGCAGACGCCACTCATGTAAGTGGTGGCGTACTTGCTTGGGCTAAACAAATAGATACTTCACTTCCGGTTTATTAATGTCTCAGTCATTACAGGGGTACCGCGCACTTCTAGTCCACGCACATCCAGATGATGAAACCATTAATAATGGCGCAACGATGGCTATGTATGCAGCCCTCGGAGCTCAAGTAACTTTAGTTACCTGCACGCGCGGTGAAGAGGGTGAAGTTTTAGTGCCAGATCTGGCACATTTCGCTGCTCACGAAACCGACCAATTAGGTGATCATCGTGTTCTTGAATTAGCTGCTGCTATGAAAGCACTGGGCATAACCGATCATCGATTCCTAGGTGATGACAAAGTTAAGTTTCGCGATAGCGGAATGATGGGTACCGAGCCCAATAATCGGCCTGATTGTTTTTGGCAGGCTGACCTTGATTCGGCTGCAAACTTATTGGTCAAGATAATTCATGAAGTAAAACCACATATCTTGATCACCTACGATGAAATTGGCGGATATGGCCACCCAGACCACATCCAGGCTCATAGAGTTGCAATGCGGGCAGCTGAACTTGCAACCGAGTGGGAAATTTCCAAGATTTATTGGAATGCCACACCAAAATCCGTATTGGCTGATGGCATAGCAGCCATGAAGGAAGTTGGCTCCTCTTTCTTTGGTGCTGAAGACGTAGATGATCTGCCCTTTGCCAAAGCCGATGAATTAGTAACTGCAGTTGTAGATGCCAATGGCTATGTTGATGCAAAAATGGTTGCGATGGCGGCACATGCAACTCAAATTGAATTAGATGGTCCATTCTTTGCGCTCTCAAATCAATTAGGGCTACAAGTTTGGGGTCACGAGTACTACTCCCTTGTCAAAGGCGAAGCTCACGCACCATTTAATAGCGATGGTCGCGAAACAGATTTATTTGCGGGAATAGTTTTATAGCCAATGAAGTTTTTTTATGCCGCATTAGTTGGCGCCCTACTTGGCGCTAGCGCTACTTTGCTGCATTTGTGGCTATTCCCGCTCGGATTGATTCTCGGATTAATGGCTAACGTAATTGGAATCTGGGCTATTGGGCGGGTCTGGCGATTACAGAGATATAAATTTGTAGCGGCAGTTGCTTGGTTAGTCGTAGTAGTTCAAGGTGCAACCGTAGGTGTGGGCGGTGAGTTGTTAATTCAAGGTGACTTGGCTGGGTCACTAGTTCTCTTGCTCGGAACTTTCTCACTACTGCTTGCTATTTTCTTGCCAATCTAGCGATATTCCCATTCCTGTCCATCGGCAGTGTCATTAATTATTAGGCCGGCGATTTCTAGCTCTACGCGCAAGCGATCGCTTTCGCTCCAATTCTTTGCACTGCGTGCAACTTCGCGGTCGGTCAGCAAGCGCGCCAATTCAGCAGGCAATTCAGCTACGACTAGCTCTCGCCCTAAATCAAGAGCTAAAACTCGATCGGCAAATGAAAATATCTCAGCCTTTTCAGCGTTAGATAAGTTGGCGTCTTTCTCGACACTGCGCAAACGTTGAATTACACGTGGAGTATCTAAATCATTGTTTAAGGCTTCCAGCGTTGGCGGGTCAGGTTGGTAATTAGTTGCCTTGCCCAAACCGCTGCGGCGCCACCTCTTGAGTGTGGCATTTGCAGCAGCTATTGAATCCCATGTTAAATCCATCTGCGATCGGTAACGATTCTCAAGCAAACATAATCTCAGCGAGAGTGGGTCATAGCCACGTTCGACCAGATCCGATAGCAAAACCACATTTTCGCTGCTCTTGGCCATTTTGCGACCTTCAAAAAGTAAATGTTCGCCATGTACCCAAAGCTTTACTGACTCGATTCCGGTAACGCAATTAGTTTGGGCGCGCTCATTCTCATGATGCGGGAAACGAAGATCAATTCCGCCAACGTGAATATCAATTTCTTCGCCGAGTAAATCAAGTGACATTGCCGAGCACTCGATATGCCAGCCTGGAAAACCGCTACCCCAAGGAGAATCCCAAACCATCTCAGTGCGTTCGCCAGCTGCTTTCCAAAGTGCCCAATCGGCATGGAAACGTTTTCCACCTTCATCTGTGTATTCATAGCGGTGACCAGGTTTCAAATCCTGCAATCGATTACCGCTAATTGCGCCGTAACTAGCAAAACTTTCAGCGGCAAAATAAACCGAATTATCAGTGCCGACATATGCATGGTTAAGTTCTATCAACTTAGCAATTAGATCATGCATCAGTTCAATGGACTCACTTGCGCGAGGGTAGCTACGAGCCGGATTGATGTTTAAGAGAGCTAGATCAGCATGGAAATTTGCTTCGTATTTGCGAGCAATTTCAAACGGATCAATCTCCTCTAACTTTGCTTGAGCGAGCATTTTATCTTGTGGGTTAACGTCTTCAGCCATGTGTCCAACGTCGGTTATGTTCTGCACCAAATTTACGGTCTTGCCTTGTATTTCTAGAGTTCGGCGGATTAAGTCTGATAAGAGAAAAGTCCGCAGATTTCCAACGTGAGCATCACGGTAGACAGTAGGACCACAGCAGTAAATTGTTACTTCATCTGCAGCGCTAACCACTTCTTTTGTGGCGCGACTCTGGGTGTCATAAATTTTAAGCATATTAACTTAACACCAAAAATGAGTATTCATGATGAAAATTAAAGCCTAAAGATTCGTAAATCCCAATAGCGGTTGCATTACTTGCATCAACCTGCAGCACTGCTTTGGCAGCTCCTTGTTCAAAGCTAGCTTCAAGCGCGGCCGCCACTATAGCTTTTGCTAAACCTTGCCCGCGAAAATCTGGATGAACATACACTCGAGTTATCGAAGACCAACCGTTGGCCAATGCAAAACGGCAGGTGGCTATCGCCTGACCACTCTTAACTACAGTTAAATAAGTTGCTGCACACCTCGACATTATTTTTTCAATTCCTGGTGCTGGTTGAACTGCTAACCACTCATCATTAGGTTGATTTGATTGCATAATTTCAAATTCGGCTGGAACAATCTGGTTAGATGAGGTTATGTCGGCCACCATTGTGTTGCCGCATAATGTTTCAACTGCGCCAATTGATCGCAATTTATCGGATAGAACTTGCCAGCTGGGAAGGGCCACTTGGAAAATTGTCGGCAACTTTCGCGCTTTATAAAATTCTTGGGCTACGGCAAGTTTTTTATCAAAGTCCGTTAGCGCTCCAACTTCGAGATTTGCTTCAAGTGGTAGAACTGAATTGGCACGGTTCGTTACACCATTTGCTGCTCGCATTAGCCAACCAGAGTTTTCTAATTCTTCGGTTGCCGGCCAAGTTAGATTGCAGATTTGATCCAGTTCAAGCACGCGCAGGGTCAGGGGAGCACCTTTGCCAGCCAAAGTCGGGCGTTCGACTATTTCGCGCCAAACAAAGATCTGTTCCGGATCAAAGGAAATTTCTTGGCCTTTGCGATTAATCAAGCTAGTCGCAGTTTTCAAGTGACCTACAACATCTCGATAGCCACCTGCTGGGTCATGCAATCTAATTGAAAACCGTTGACCGATGCGCTCAAGCGGGAGCGGCTGGGTTTCCATGGCTTAACGATAATCGTCTAAGCAAAAAATGCCTCTCCAAAAGGAGTCCAAAAGGAGTTATTGGAACCGCGGTTGCTAAAAGGCGACTCAAACCTCGGCAGGTATTACAATTCTGCGCAGTAGCTACCCAGATGGAGGAATCTTCGTGACTTACATTATTGCCGAACCTTGTGTTGATGTTAAAGATAAGTCTTGCATCGAAGAGTGCCCGGTTGATTGCATCTACGAAGGTTCTCGAATGCTTTATATCCAACCAGATGAGTGCGTTGATTGTGGTGCCTGCGAACCAGTTTGCCCAGTTGAAGCCATCTACTACGAAGATGATGTGCCAGCGAAGTGGCAAGAGTTCGGCAAGATCAATACTGAATTCTTCCTGGAGATTGGTTCACCTGGCGGCGCTAGCAAAGTAGGGCATACCAACTCTGATCACACCACAGTGGTCGCTCTGCCAGCAAAGCCTGAATAGAAAAGTTTTCCACTGAAGCTGCCAGATTTCCCATGGGATGCACTTGCTCCCTACGGTGAAATCGCGCGTGCGCACCCTGGTGGCATCATCGATTTATCACAAGGTACCCCGGTAGATCCGACGCCCGAGTTTATTCAAGTTGTTCTGCAGGAAAGTTCTAATTCGCCAAGCTATCCGGTAACTGCTGGTACGCCAGAACTTCGCGCTGCGATTACTAACTGGGCAAAAAATAAATTAAAGGCGACTGGTGATTTTGATGTGTTGCCACTAATTGGTTCCAAAGAGTTAGTTGCTTGGCTGCCTACGCTTTTGCAATCAAAGTCGGTTAACTTTCCAGAAATCGCATATCCAACCTACCGAGTTGGTGCGATCCTGGCCGGTGCTGCCGAGGCGGCAGTTGCCATCAGCCCAGAGCATTGGCCACAAGCAGATTTAACTTGGGTGAATTCACCTGCTAATCCAACTGGTCGAGTGCATAGTGATCAAGAGTATTTAGCGGCAATCAAATGGGCGCGTGCTAATAATTCGATCTTGGTCTCCGATGAGTGTTATCTAGAATTTGGTGACACCGCTGTTCCTACTTCTATTCTGCAATACACAAACGGCGACAATCACAACATTTTGGCAGTCCACTCACTTTCCAAGAGATCCTCAATGGCTGGATACCGGGGCGCCTTTTTGATTGGCGATAAAGATTTAATTGCTCGCATCCGTGAAGTTCGCAAACACGCAGGCATGATGGTGCCGCTGCCAATTCAAAAAGCAATGACGATTGCCTTAGACGATGAAACTCATGTTGCCGAACAGCGAGCACGCTATAACGCTCGCCGGGCAAAATTAGCGCCAGCCCTTAAAGCAGCTGGTTTTGAAATCGAATTTTCAGATGCTGGCCTTTATATCTGGTGCACTCGCAAGGAAAGCGATTGGGATTCAGTTTCTTGGCTAGCTAACTTAGGAATTCTGGCCACACCCGGAAACTTCTATGGCCCGCTAGGACAATCACATATTCGCGTTGCTATGACGGCATCGGATCTTCAGATAGCTGAGGCTGCTGCTCGAATTATCTCAGCCACACGAGGTTAACGATGACTGTCGGAATTCTTCTAGTTGGTGGCTTTGGCACTCGACTAGCACCACTTACAAATGTAACCCCAAAGCCAATGTTGCCTATCGCTAATCTGCCAGTGACTGAACACCAGTTACTTGTTGCCAAAGCTGCTGGCATCACCAAAGTAGTGCTAGCAACTGCTTATCTAGCAGATACTTTTACGCCATATTTTGGCGATGGCTCAAAGTGGGGGATAGAACTTAAGTACGCGTTAGAAACCGAACCACTCGGAACTGGTGGCGCAATTCGAAATGCCGCCGAGTTAATTTTCTCAGAAATTTCAGAAAACGAACCGATTGTGGTTTTTAACGGTGACGTTCTTAGTCGTCATGATTTGGCTGCGCAAATTAAATTACATCAGAGTTCATCGGCGGCAGTCACCTTGCACTTAGTAAGCGTTGAAGATGCTCGGCCGTACGGTTGCGTGCCATTTGACGGAAGTGGCCAAGTGACTGATTTTCTGGAAAAAATGGATAACCCAATTACAAATACGATAAATGCTGGTTGCTATGTGTTTAGCCCACAAGTGATCCAAGAAATAGAACTGGGTAAAGTTGTAAGTGTTGAACGCGAGGTATTTCCTGATTTACTAAAGCGCGGAAAAGTTGTGCAAGCTTTTGTAGATGATTCATATTGGCTAGATATGGGTACGCCAAAAGCTTTACTTAAAGGTTCGCAAGATTATGTTGGAAATCGCGATTTCATTGTTGGCGAAAATTCAAAGATATCTGCGAGTGCAAAAATTACTGGCGGCACTGCCATCGGAAACAATGTAACTATCGGGGCAAATGTAGAAATTACTTCCTCAATTGTTAGAGATGGTGTAACGATTTCTGAGAACTGTGTATTAGAAAATGTTTTTGTTGAATCAAATACAACTGTCGCAGAAAAGACCAAAGCCAAAGGCGCATATTTGGCTGACGGTGAAATCACGGCGTTGAAACTCTGAGAACCCTCAACTACAACTTTAGTTTTTACGCTTAGTTCAAGTCCTATTTGCCCTTTTTAGGCCTGGTTGGGCTTGACTTAACTGACTTACACGCGTGTAATTCACCTAAGAGAAGGCCGCATGCCGTCAGGGCAGGGCCACTATTTATGTGGAGAGTTATTAATGCCGATTCGTCCAGCGCAAAACCCTTCCTCCTCAGGTCCCGTAATTCAACTAGCCAGTGGCGAGAGCGTTGAGCTTTCCTGGCAAGAACGTGCACTTTGTGCACAAACCGATCCCGAAGCATTTTTTCCCGAAAAGGGCGGATCTACTCGCGAAGCAAAACGAGTATGTCTTTCCTGCGATGTTCGCTCTGAATGTCTTGAATACGCTTTAGCACACGATGAGCGATTCGGAATTTGGGGCGGCCTCTCTGAACGAGAGCGACGTCGACTTAAGCGTCGACCTGCTTAATCGATTTATTTCGATTAATTAGGAAACCAATAAAGAAACGCCACCACTAATTATGGCGACTACAAAAATAACTGATCCATTTCACGTCACAGCTGTAATTGTTTCTCACGACGGTGCACTTTGGTTGCCCGAGGTGGTTGCTGCGTTATCTTCGCAAACTCGCAGGTTAGATCAAATTGTTTCAGTTGATACTAGTTCGAAAGATAATTCTGCTGCACTTTTAAGAGCTGCAAAGATTCCAGTTCTCACATTGCCTCGTGACGCCGGATTTGGTGATGCGGTTTATCGCGCCGTAGAAAAATTCCCTAAATCTAATGACGAACGTAATGAATGGATTTGGGTGATCCATGATGATTGTGCACCGAAATCTGATGCCCTCGAGAAGTTACTCGCTGAAGTCGTAGAACGTCCAAATGTCGCAATGGCTGGTCCAAAGTTATTGGGCTGGCATGATCGCACTCACTTACTTGAAGTTGGCGTGAGCATTACAAATAACGGAACTCGCTGGACCGGCATGGAAGATCATGAATATGACCAGGGTCAGCACGATGGCGTTCGCGATGTTCTCTCAGTTAGCACAGCGGGTGCTCTTATACGCCGAGATGTTTTTGAAGAACTTGGCGGCTATGACCCGCAGTTAGCACTCTTTCGTGATGATGTGGATTTCGGTTGGCGAATCCGAATGGCCGGTCACTCAATTATTGTCGTTACAGATGCAGTTGCCTTTCATGCTCAAGCAGCAGCTTCGGAACGCAGATCAGTAGATGTGGAAGGTGCGTTCTTGCACCGACCATTACTGTTAGACCGGCGAAATTCGGCCTATGTTTTATTGGCAAATTCTTCATTCTGGCTATTGCCGTGGTTGATTCTGCAATTGATCACTGGCGCAGCAATTAGATCCATCGGTTATTTAATTGCAAAACTGCCGGGTTATGCCAGTGATGAAATATTGGCTATCGCTTCACTAGTTTTTCGGCCAGCAACCCTCCGCGCTGCACGTAAGGAGCGCCGGATCCATCGCTTGCTACCTCCTCGAGTGATTGCTGATTTCATTCCACCTCGCTTCACGCAATACCGAAATGGCCTAAATAACTTTCTGGAGTCAATCCGAAACCGAATATTTGCCAAGCTACCAACTGACAACGATATCGATGAAGAATTCAACGAAGACGCCGACCTGTTAACACCGATCAAGGTAGTTAATTGGGGGAGTGTATTTAAACGCCCGCAAGTTGTTCTGGGAATCTCGCTTTTTATTTTCATATTGCTATCTTCTAGATCACGTTTTGGCTCGTTAATTGGAGGTGCTTTAGCAACGACTCCGCACGGAACAAGTGCACTGTGGCGCAGCTATATTGAGTCTTGGCATCAAGTCGGAATGGGAAGTTCAGCTCCTACGCCTCCGTGGGTAGCCTTACTTTCGCTCTTATCAATTCTCTTTTTCGGCAAGCCTGCAGTTTTGGTTACAACGCTAATCTTTGTTGCACCTGCTCTCATGGCAATCTCGGCATATAAGTTCCTCAAACTAGTTACCGCAAATGCATGGCTGCGGGTATCTGCCAGCATGCTTTATGCAATTAGTCCTGTTTCGATAGCAAGTGTCAATACTGGGCGGCTTGGTACCTTAATCTTGCTAATTCTCCTGCCCTGGATTGTTTCAAATATTTCCTCGCTTGATAACTTTGAAAGAATCTCATGGCGCCGAATATTTGGCGTAGCCCTTTTGGTCTCAATTGCCACTTCATTTACGTTGATGATTTGGCTAGCTGTATTGGTCATTACAGTGGTTGGCGTTGCTATCGATTTTCGAAGCTTTAATATCGATCTCAACAAAGAGCTTTTTGATCAGAAGTTAAAGCGCCGAATAGCGTTATTAGTCACGCCTTTGATCGTGACTGCGCCTTGGTCTTTGGTTGCAATTGTTGATCCAAACCGTTTTCTATATGAACCCGGAATTCTCTTAAGTGGGGGTGGGCCGAATCTCGCTTTCTTAGGAAACCCAGGTGGCCCAGGCGCTCTACCTTGGTGGGCAATTAGTCCACTCACCTTAGTTTTAATCGTGGCTTTCTTTGCCAGCACACAGCTGCGCAAGGTCGCACAAATTGGAGTTTTGTTCTTACTTCTCTCCGTAGCGTTAAGCGCAAT
>Ga0315901_10000525_pt1 | contig 57493 bp, 52 predicted proteins | sample LakEriMetagenome_10_FD_203761 | JGI IMG/M metagenome (GOLD analysis project Ga0315901, IMG submission 203761) | Freshwater fungal communities from buoy surface, Lake Erie, Ohio, United States - Buoy 2 MA116 | ecosystem: Environmental > Aquatic > Freshwater > Lake | place: USA: Lake Erie, Ohio... | reverse complement strand
TGTTGGGCTCTGAGAATTTCTACGATGAAATCTTCACCGCACTTCGTATTCCATACCAGCCAATTCGCTGGGCATCAGATTTCGATTTCTCACGCGATGAAGAGATCAATAAGACCGCTCGCGTTCAACAATTGATTCATGCATACCGCACATATGGCCACCTCATGGCAGATGTTGATCCGCTTGAATACTTACAGCGCTCACATCCAGATCTAGATGTTGTTACACATGGCCTGACTCTCTGGGATCTTGATCGTGAATTTGCTACCGGTGGTTTTGGTGGAAAGAAGTTTATGAAACTCCGTACGATTCTTGGAATCTTGCGTGATTCATACTGTCGTTCCGTTGGCGTTGAATATATGTATATCGCCGATCCACAAGAGCGTAAATGGATTCAGGAGCATGTCGAGATTGGCTTTACAAAGCCAGAGCGCGATGAACAGTTAAGAATTTTGCGCAAACTCAATAGCGCAGAAGCATTTGAATCTTTCTTGCAGACAAAATTCGTTGGTCAAAAGCGCTTCTCTCTCGAAGGTGGCGAGTCAGTAATTCCACTCACTGATGCAATCATCTCTGCTGCTGCCGAACGCGGTCTAGACGAGGTATGTATTGGAATGCCACACCGCGGTCGCTTGAATATGTTGGCAAATATTGCTGGAAAGTCATATGGCCAAATCTTTCAAGAGTTCCAAGGCCACTATGCAGAGAACGAAGTTCACGGATCTGGCGATGTGAAGTATCACCTTGGAACTGAAGGTGTATTCACGGCAGAGTCCGGTGCCACAACAAAGATCTATCTCGCAGCAAACCCTTCACACCTTGAAGCCGTTAACCCAGTTCTTGAAGGAATTGTTCGCGCCAAGCAAGATCGACTCAACATTAAAGATGCCTACTCGGTCTTGCCGATCCTCCTCCACGGAGATGCATCATTTGCTGGCCAAGGTGTGAACGCAGAAGTACTACAGCTTTCACAATTGCGCGGATATCGCACTGGTGGAACTATCCATATTGTTATTAATAACCAAGTTGGATTCACCACCTCACCACACGCATCGCGCTCATCAACGTATTCAACAGATATGGCGAAGATAATTTCAGCCCCTGTTTTCCACGTCAATGGTGATGATCCTGAAGCATGTGTTCGCGTTGCTGAGATTGCTTTTGAATATCGCCAGGCGTTCCACAAAGATGTTGTCATCGACATGGTCTGTTACCGACGTCGTGGACATAACGAAGGTGACGAGCCAAGCTTTACCCAGCCAATGATGTACAAACTCATTGATGCAAAGCGTTCAACTCGTACGCTCTATACAGAAGCACTTGTTGGTCGCGGTGATATCACTCCGCAAGAGGCAGAAGAGATCGCAATTGATTATCAGAGCCAGCTCGAAGCGGTATTTGCATCTGTGAATAACCATGTTCCAGAGCATGACGAGAATTTCAAACCACCCGTTGCTCTTGAAGCTGATGCTGTACCTACCGCAATCACTGAAGCACTCGCCCGTGAAATCGCAGCAACTCAAGTAGCGGTTCCAGAGGGTTTCAGCGTGCATCCAAAACTTCTTCCGCAATTGCAAAAGCGTGTGGAGATGCTCAATGATGCGACTATAGATTGGTCGATGGGTGAATTACTTGCCTTTGGTTCACTCCTAAAAGCGGGTCACCCGATTCGTCTTGCCGGACAAGATTCGCGTCGTGGAACATTTAGTAATCGCCATGCAGTTGTCATTGATAAAGAAAATGGCAGTGAATGGACACCGCTTCGCTCGTTAATCACAGATGAGAATCAATTCTTTGTAGTCGACTCTCTCCTTTCAGAGTATGCAGCGATGGGATTTGAGTATGGATACTCGGTTGTTCGTCCTGAAGCGCTTGTGATGTGGGAAGGTCAATTCGGTGACTTCAGCAATGGAGCGCAGACAATTATCGATGAGTTCATCTCATCCTCACTACAAAAGTGGGGCGAGCGTTCATCCGTTGTGCTTTTGCTTCCGCACGGCTATGAAGGACAAGGTCCTGACCACTCATCTGCGCGCATTGAGCGTTATCTGCAATTGTGCGCTGAGCAGAATATGACTGTTGCTCAACCTTCGAGCCCAGCATCATATTTCCACTTATTACGCTGGCATATGGCCAATCCAACACGTCGACCAATGGTTATCTTCACACCAAAGTCAATGTTGCGTCTGAAGGCTGCTGCCTCTTCACTCAGTGATTTCACTTCAGGAACTTTCCGCCCAGTAATTGCAGATGAGAAAGTTTCAAATGCAACACGCCTCATCTTCTGCTCAGGAAAGATTTATCACGATCTCGTTGCAGAACGTGATCGACTCGGAGAGCACACCACTGCGATTGCTCGCGTTGAACTTCTATTCCCACTTCCAATTGATCAGATGCGTGAAGTTGCAGATGCACACCCACAAGCGAACCTGCTTTGGGTACAGGATGAACCTGCAAACCAGGGTCCTTGGTCACACATTGCACTTCGTACATCTGAGGCACACGGTGGTCATGGATTTGGTTCGCGAACCCTTCGTCGAGTTTCACGACGTGCAACCGCATCTCCTGCGACAGGAAATCATCATTTGCACGAAGAAGAGGCAAAAGCTTTAATGGTTGAGGCCTTTACTCGTTAACTCTCGATGCTTAACTAGCGCTAAATTGCCTGAGCTAATTACCTCTTGCTAATTAAGGGTTATTAGTTCAGTCGCGCGGTGCTTTCTTGGTGCGAAAGAGATACTTAGCTTTGACCGCATGTGGTGGAAGCCAACCCCACGTCGTTGAATCAGTACCTTTGGGGTTATCGCTCTTGACCCAGATTCCTTCCGCGGCAATTTGTGTGATCCGCTTGATGTAGAACACCCCCGGCTGCTCATCTCGCTCAAGAATCACGATGCTATTCACCGCCAGAGCGGATGCCTTTGCTCCCTTACGTGAGAACCAACGGACATAGAGTTGATCACCTGGAATAAAGGTCGGGGCCATTGAAGGGCCCTCAACGTTTACCGTGCTAAAAAGTCTCACGCAATGTAGTCTGACATACATGAAAAAATTCTTTAAGCCGACATTAACCGTTTACGCACATTGCGACCTTCCTTGTGGGGTCTATGACCCTGCTCAGGCACGCATTGAAGCCCTCTCAGTGAAAGCGTGCATGGAGAAATATGCCGCCAACCCTGATGCTGATTTCCGTTCACGCTCCGTTGCAATCAAAGAAGAGCGTTCACATGCTGTCAAAGAGCACCTCTGGGTTCTCTGGACTGATTACTTCAAGGCTCCTCACTTCGAGGCATACCCACAGTTGCACTCACTATTTAATGAAGCAACAAAACTTGCAGGTGCTGCAGGAACAAAGGGAACTCAAGATGTTGCAGTTGCAGATTCATTGATCGCAAAGATCGATGAAATTGCTGAGATCTTCTGGGCCACAAAGAAGTAATTAATTAGTTAATAGAGATTGAGCGGCGGTGCGTGCGAGGTAAGAAACTCGCTCCACCGCCTTTCTCTTGATAACTCCTTGAGCTATATGTCGCTCACCTTCATAGAGATCGCAGAGGAAAGTTAACTCGCGCCCCTCCACTTCAATACAGCGAGCAGTACATCTGACTTCAGAGCCAATTCCTACAGAATCAAGATTTGTAATCTCAAAGTTTTCAACAATTGTTGTCTCACCAGATTCTAGATAATCAGTCAGAGCTGCAACGGTAGCGCTCTCCATTGAGTGCATGATGTGAGAACTAGCCAATATCGGTAGATCAGAAATTCCCATCGCAACACATGTGTCGCCGGGTCTGACCACCATCGTTGAAAGCCCAACTGCTCCGATGACTTCCTCTGCGGGTTTCATTACTGCTTATCTCCTGGCATACCATCATCACTGTTACTTTGTTGAATATGCGTTTGTTGAATATGCGTTTGTTGAATATGCGTTTGCTCGATCTGAATCTCGCGATGCTCAACATTTCCAAACTCATCTATTTCTATTGAAATCTCAGTCATTGAGTATGTGGTCACGACTTCAGTACTTTCCTGCCCTCCTAATAATTGATTATTAATCAATTGGCTATGAATGCTTTCATAGAGACTTGCTGGCGCTTTCTCAACGCATGACCTGCGCAAGGCATCCATTAAGAATGTGTGGGTAAGAAGTTCATGCTCTAATTGACGAGAGCATTGAGGGCAGATATCAATATGACCTCTGACCTGATCTGGTCGTTCAACCTGATCGATAGCGTCTTCGATGATAAAGACAAGTGAGGCGAGCACCTCAGGGCAACTCATCTGTTCTGCGCCGAAAGATGTCATGAGTTCACCTCCTTATCAGGTGACTTCTTTTTATCTGAATCAACTGTGTACCCGAGCTCGCGCGCATAGTCCGCTAATTTCTCGCGCAGTAATTTGCGACCACGATGTAGACGCGACATCACGGTGCCGGCTGGGATATCAATAATCTCTGCAATCTCTTTATAGGAGAAACCTTCAACATCGGCTAAGTAGACAGCCATTCGAAATTCATCAGGCAACTCCTGTAGTGCATTCTTAATATCGCTATCAGGTAAATTTTCCAGCGCTTCAACCTCGGCGGACTTTCCAAGATCGCTCGTGTGGCTTTGTGCACGATCAATCTGCCAATCTTCTAATTCATTATTAGCAATCAGAGGCTGGCGTTGCTTTTTGCGATACGAGTTAATAAATGTTGTTGTGAGCACTCGATAGAGCCATGCTCTTAAATTTGTTCCTTCTTCAAATTGATGAAATGAAGTAAAGGCTTTGATATATGTGTCTTGTACAAGATCGCGTGCATCCTCTGGATTTTTTGTATATCGCAGAGCAGCTGCATATAGCTGATCCATGAAGACAAGAGCGTCTCGCTCAAACCGAAGCGTTCGGTCAGCGGCGCTTTCTAGAACTAAATCCTTTGATGTCATTGCTTCTAGGCTATCTCAGCATCAGAGAAAAATCGCATCGAGACGGAAGGTGGTTAAAAGAGTGTTGTCGGTTCGCCAAGAGTGATGGGGGTAATCAGATCCGCTCCATTGTTGGCAACAAGATTGACGCGGGTGGAGACAGGGTCAATGAGAATCCCGTGATCCGGGCGATCAACGACCATGAGATTACGGAGATCGTTCAGGTCGCGCTGTTCTTGGTCTAGCCAATTTTTCCAACGGTCTCGAGGAAGCATCACGGGCATACGACTATGGATTGTTGCTAGTTCACCAACTGCCTCACGAGTAATTATTGATGCGCTATCAATCTGCTCGCCTGTTGGTGAAATCCATCTGCTCCAGATTCCTGCGACAGAAAATGCTGACCCCCATATCTTTGGATCAGGGTTCATATAGAACGGTTGCTTCGGCGAATACTTCCCGAGGGCTGTTGCCCATTCGTAATATCCATTTACCGGAATGATGCAGCGTGTTCTACGGAAAGCATCTCTAAAGGTTGGCTTCTCAAATATGGATTCGCTTCTGGCATTTATTGCATGGGATTGCGATATTCGCGCCGCTGTTGGATCAGCCGACCACGGTGCAATCAATCCCCACGACGCAGTTGCAAGGGTCATCTCTCCGCGAATAATGTAAATCTCATTCGTTGGAGCGATATTCCAATTAAGTGGGAGCGAGCCATCTACTTCGTTGGAATTGATATCAAAGGCAGAGATGATGTCATCTGCACCCTGAGTTCTTGCATAACGACCACACACGGCTGTAAGTCTACGACGGGTAGACTGTACGAATGGAATCGACGACATCTACTCCGTGGCCTGCGATTTATCGCGGGCGCAAGGAGGTCGATATCGTCGTAAGCATTCCCGGATCAAAGTCAGTTACTAATCGCGCATTGATTCTTGCCGCGCAGGCTCAATCCCCATCAACTCTACGTAAACCACTGCAATCACGCGATACCCAATTAATGGTCGATGGTCTTAAGGCACTTGGCACCTCAATTACAGATGATGGCTCTGGAAATTGGGTGATCACTCCGCAGCCCCTGAAGGGTCCGGCAACAATTGATGTTGGAAATGCTGGAACAGTGATGCGTTTTCTTCCGCCACTTGCAGCCCTTGCTCACGGTGAAGTCTCTTTCGATGGTGATACTCGCTCATATGAAAGACCGTTAGGGCCAGTTATCAGTGCGCTAGAAGAGCTTGGAATTGTTATTGATCATGGTGGTAAATATCGCTTGCCGATGAAGATGACTGGAAGTGGAAAAATTCCTGGCGGTGCGATCACAATCGATGCCAGCAAATCAAGTCAATTTTTATCTGCGCTATTGCTCATTGGTCCAAGCATGGTCAATGGAATCTCTGTCACTCATTCAGGGCCCGCGCTTCCATCTATGCCACATATAGATATGACAGTTTCAATGCTACGAGATTTCGGTGCAGTTGTTACCGTCGATACCGATGCACAGCGATGGAGCGTTGCACCAGGGCAATTGCATGGTTTGGATTTAACAATTGAGCCAGATCTTTCAAATGCTGCGCCATTTCTCTCTCTTGCAATGGTCTGTGGAGGTCGCGTCACAATTTCTGATTGGCCACGAAATACAACTCAACCTGGTGATCAGTTACGTGAGATATTTACTCGTATGGGCTCTACCTGCGAACTTAACGACCAGGGATTGACTTTAGTTGGCGGATCATCAATTAAAGGAATTGATATTGACCTCCATGATGTTGGCGAATTAACACCATCGATTGCAGCAGTTGCTGCTCTGGCTGATTCACCATCACACCTTCGCGGTATCGGGCACCTTCGCCTTCATGAAACAGATCGCTTATCCGCACTCACGACAGAGTTGAACTCAATTGGCAGCAAGGTAAGTGAAGATGAGACAAGCTTATTTATCGATCCAACGCAGGGTTCACTTCATGGTGGGCTCTTTCATACATATGAGGACCACCGATTGGCTACCGCAGGGGCAGTTATTGGCTTAGTTGTCCGCGATATGCATGTTGAAAACATCGCAACTACCAAGAAAACACTTCCTGATTTTCCAGGGCTCTGGATGAGTCTTCTTTCATGACCCCGTATTCATATGATGAATCCGATGCGCGGATCAGGCCAGCACGAAGCACGCGCCCGCGCAGTAAAGATCGACCTGCTCATGCTGATGCCATATTTGCACTTGTAACAACAGTGGATCGTGGTCGAACAACCTGCATCACAGATGATGCAGTCATTGTGACTGCGATGAAGGCCCGTGAATTAGGACCAAAATCAGTAGTTGTGGGAGATCGTGTAAAGCTCGTTGGTGATGTGAGTGGAAGCGATGGAAGTCTTGCCCGAATAGTTTCAGTTGAACCACGTCGTAACTCATTGAGTCGCACCGTCGATGATGCTGCACAAGTGGAGCGAACAATTGTTGCCAATATTGATCAGCTCGTTATTGTTGCTGCAGTAACAAATCCAGAGCCACGTCGTGGGCTCATTGATCGCTTCTTAGTCTGTGCCTTTCACGAAAGCATCACACCAATACTTCTCATGACAAAGACAGATTTAGCACCGTTACCTGATTTTGTTGAAGAGTACAGAAAACTTGGTGTCACAATTTTAACCTCGTCATCAAAGGCAGATTCACAAGAGGCGAGCCTTTCAATTATTAAAGAGATCCTTACTGGAAAAACTTCTGTCTTAGTTGGACACTCAGGCGTTGGAAAATCAACTCTCATTAACGCTCTCGTTCCCCATGCTGGACGGATAACAGGCATTGTTAATACTGTGACCGGACGTGGGCGTCACACCTCATCAAGTGCGATAGCCCTTCCACTCTCATCTGAACTGAAGAGCCATGATGGTTGGATTATTGATACACCGGGAATTAGAGCCTTCGGTCTTGCTCATCTTGACTCAAATCGAATCATTGCAGCCTTTGCAGATATCGCAGAGATCACCCAGGGTTGTCTGCCTCACTGCACTCACTATGAGCCAAGTTGTCGCCTCAACGAATGGGTTGCACCTGCAGGTGTTATTGATCAAGAGCGGATGACACGCGTAACGAGTCTAAGGTCACTCTTAGAGCTCAAGGATAAGAACCCTACGCTGAGCGAGTAAGTACATAGCGAAGATAGAATCGGGCTATGAGCGGGGCAGGAAATAACATGGGCGGAAACTCTTCCAGCTTTGCAGATGAACTTACCTTCGCACTCTCACTGGCAGATCAAGCCGATGTTATTTCGCTCTCGCGCTATCGTGCCTTAGATTTAAAGATCACAACAAAGCCAGATAACACTCCAGTAACAGATGCTGATCGTGCCGTTGAAGAAGCCATACGTAGTGCTATTGCCACCAAGTACCCTACCGACACAATTGTTGGTGAAGAGTTTGGTGATTCTCGATCGTCTGCAGATAGCCTCAATCGCTATTGGGTAATTGATCCCATTGATGGCACTAAGAATTTTCTTCGTGGTGTTCCATCGTGGGCAACGCTGATCGCACTTGTTGTAGACGGTCAGGTTGTTGTGAGCGTTGTTTCATCTCCAGCTCTTTATCGCCGTTGGTATGCCACTCGCGGTCATGGCGCTTACATACTAGAAAATTCGACACCACCACGACCTCTACATGTGTCAGGTGTGCAAACAATCGCCGACGCTTCGATTGCGTACTCAGATTTCCAAGGTTGGGGCGATCGCCGTAACGCCTTTGAAACTCTTCTTGATAGCGCATGGCGAACACGTGGTGTCGGAGATTTCTGGTCTCACATGCTCGTCGCTGAAGGCGCAGTAGATGCAGCGATCGAACCATCGTTAGCGCTCTGGGATATGGCAGCGTTAGATTTAATCGTGACAGAAGCCGGTGGTCGATTTACCTCACTCGACGGCGCTGATGGACCATTTGGTCCAAATGCAATCTCATCTAATTCAAAAATACATACTCAAGTACTATCCGCTCTCAATCTAAAGGAAAATAACAATGGCTGAAGATATTTCAATCGACCTTATGCGCCATCGTGAACCTGAGATTTCAATTGACTTAGATAAAGCAATCCTGACTGCAACCACATACTCAGTAACCGGAATGACATGTTCATCATGTGTGGCTTCCGTTGAGCGAGCACTCAATTCCGTCGCTGGTGTTCGCGCCTCAGTAAATTTCGCGAGTGAGACTGTTCACGTTCTTGCGCCAGAAGAGTTACCTACCGATGTGATTATTTCAAAGATTAAATCCGCTGGATATGGCGCGACCTTGATGGCAGATAGTCAGGGGCCAGCACTTGCCAATCGAAAATCAACACGAGCTCTGATCTGGGCAATTCTCTTTGGAGTTCCTGCGATTGCTATCTCAATGGTGATGGATTGGCATATGTGGATCGATATGCAGATTCACGATCTCCTTGATCTCCTCTCAATCCCACATCCACTTTATTCACCTACAGCATGGGTTGTTATTGGTTTGACGACTCCCCTGATTCTCTTTGTTGCATGGCCAATTCATCGCGCCGCAATTCGCAATATCAAACATCCAACAATGGATACCTTGATTTCACTTGGCTCCTTCGCAGCCTTCACATGGTCTATCTATGCAAATGCAACGGGTGATGGAGATGTGTATACAGAAGTTGCCGCTGGTGTTCTTCTCTTCGTAATCTTGGGTCGTTTTCTAGAATCGCGTGCTAAGCATCGTGCTAGTAGCGCCCTCACCTCACTTCTATCTCTGCACGCAAAAGAAGTGATAGTCCTTCGAAGCGGTTTAGAAGTTCTCATTCCTATTGAGCATTTGGTCTTAGGTGATGAATTCGTCGTAAAGCCAGGTGCTCGTATCGCAACAGATGGTGTTGTGATTTCTGGTAACTCTTCCGTCGATAATTCAATGCTTACAGGAGAGTCTGTCCCTGTCGATGTGTCACCAGGCTCACGCGTTATCGGTGCATCGATGAATAACAATGGTCGCATTATCGTTAAGGCCACTCGCGTTGGTAGCGATACTGAACTAGCTCGAATCACTGCCATGGTTGTCGAAGCACAAAGTGCTAGAGCGCCTATTCAGCGTCTGGCAGATCGAATTTCAGCGGTCTTCGTTCCGATAGTCACACTCGTTTCAATCGGAACATTCTTTCTCTGGTATTACTACCTCGATAGCGCCCTCAATGGCGGCGATGGCCGTTCTCTCTCGACATCGATTTCTGTAGCAATCACCGTTCTTGTTATTGCCTGTCCATGCGCTCTCGGATTAGCAACGCCGGTGGCACTTGTTGTGGCATCAGGTCGCGGTGCTTCTCGCGGAATCGTCTTACGTAAACCACACGTCCTAGAGCTTGCTCGCGCCGTAAATGTTGCGATTTTTGATAAGACAGGAACTCTGACCACTGGTGTGATGAAAGTTGGCGATGTTCTGATTCCAACGTCGGCTCAAAAAGTGCTCGGAAATGAAATTTCAGCGATTATCAATGAGCAGATGATTCTCTCAACGGCGCTCACTCTAGAAAATGCAAATGATCATCCGATCGCAAAAGCGATCGCATCTCATTCTCTTTCACGCGGTGCGAAGATCTTGCCTCTTACCGATTTTATTCAGACACCTGGTTCAGGCGTTGGAGGACGAGTTGAGTGTGGCTCGTTCTCACCGCTCGTTCTTATTGGAACCCCAGAGGCGATTGCACATAGCTCAGTGCCCTTTGATCCTCAGATCTCTGAAGGTATTGAAAAAGCCCGTAGCCGCGGTGAAAGTGTTTCTGTGCTTGCTTGGGATGGTGTTGCACTCGCTCTCTTTACAACCTCTGATGTTGTTAAAGATGACGCAGAAGCAACGATCTCGGCACTTAATGCACGCGGAATCACTCCATGGTTAGTCACCGGAGACAATCAAGAGAGCGCTCGTCACATCGCCTCTCTCGTTGGGATTCCTGCAAGTAACGTAATTGCCAACACTTTGCCTGATCGCAAATTACGCGTTGTCGAAGATTTCAAGAAAGACTCAAAGACAGTGCTCATGGTTGGCGATGGCATTAATGATGCTGCAGCGCTAGCCGCTGCCGATTTGAGCATCGCGATGGGAACAGGAACCGACTCAGCAATTGGTAGCGCCGACATCACTTTGATGGGCAAGGATCTAATGGGTGTTGTCAGTTCACTCGCATTGGCCACGAAAACGCTACGAATCATCAAAATAAATCTGGGCTGGGCCTTTGCCTATAACGTCATCGGTATTCCTATTGCCATGGCTGGCGCGTTAACACCAATGTATGCCGCAGCTGCAATGGCGCTGAGCTCACTCCTTGTTGTTACAAACTCGCTTCGTATTCGATAACTCTCAGCCACCGGATCAGAATTCTCACTAGTTAATAAACTGGAATAACTATCTCGTTATATTGCAAAAAGCCTGGCTTAAATGGTGGATCAAATCGACAGATTCTCGTTTCATCCGACAAGGCAAGGTTGACCTGTGCGGCCGCTTTTCGTAGTTCGCTGATCTTCTTCTCTGATAGCTCTTCGGTAGCACGACCGCGAAATGAGGAAGCTATACACGTTTCGCTCTCTAGCTCGCGCAGAACAACACGTGGATCACTCGGATCAGGTAGGTGGCCAAAGGTGCTTCCCGATGGCATTACGAAGGAGACATACCATTCATTGTCATGTGCCTTGTCGGCTTTCTGGGCCGCAATTACCGGCGCAGTCATGGCGATTTTTTCTTCGGTGCGGTTGCCTTTAGAAATGTATCTGATGAGATGCCCGAATGCTGTGCCCGTTGCTTCAGAGTAGCGCGCCGAGATTTTCACTTCTGCGAGAACGCATGGTTGATATTCACGGACTTCAAAAGAAGGATACTTTTGAATAACTCGAAACTCTTGTCTTTGGGTCATAGTTAAATCCTAGTAAGAGACTGTTCAATATGTAACAAAGAGAGGCAAGGATGAGAATCTTGTGAGCAAAGGTTTGGAGTCTTGTAAATCAATCTGAGAAAGCAAAAAGAAATGGCGCCTTTCGGCGCCATTTCTTATGTGATTGGTAGCGGGGGCAGGATTTGAACCTACGACCTCTGGGTTATGAGCCCAGCGAGCTACCGAGCTGCTCCACCCCGCGTCGGTAGAGCAATCTTAATCGCCGCGGGGTCAACCACCAAATTGAGAAGAATTAACTACTACTTCTGCGCATTTGCAGCAGCATCGAGGGCAGATTTCAATCTCTTCTGCGCACGATCGTATGCAGCGAAATCTCCCTTTGCCAGAGCAGCTAATCCATCTTGATATGCAGAAATTGCACTCGCGATTGCACTTGAAACATCTGATGAAGATCCACCAGAGTTCACATCACCGCCACCGGATTGAGTTCCTGAGTTTCCACCGAAGACTTGATCGAGTGCGCCCTTAAGGGTGTCATCAAAACCAATTTGATCTCCGAATGAGACGAGAACTTTCTGTAAGAGTGGATATGCCGCAGCATTTGATGTTGCACGCACGTAGACAGGCTGAACGTAGAGAAGTCCGTTACCTACAGGAAGTGTAAGCAAGCTTCCAAGCACTACATCAGAGCCACCTTGACGAAGGAGCGAGAGTGAATTCGCAACTTCAGGTTTTGCTTCAAAATTTGAGGCTACCTGTGATGGTCCCGCAACGTTTGTACTACGTGGCAATTGCAAGACAGTAATTTTTCCGTAGTTAGGGCCTGCATCAGAATTTGCGACTGCAAATGCTGACAAGTTCTCACGACCACCGCGAGGCACAAATGGTGTTGTCAATGAGAATGCAGGTGTCTCTGCACCAGGCATCTGCAGCGTTAAATAATATGGAGGCTGCGCAGCAGCGTTGCCACCAAATGTTGATGGGTCACGTGGAACGCGCCAGAAGTCCTGACCACCGTAGAAAGCTCCGGCAGTCTTCACATGGTATGAACTCAACACATCGCGTTGAACTCTGAAGAGATCTGCTGGGTAGCGCACATGAGCAAGAAGTTCTGCAGACATCTTGCTCTTCGGGGTAACAGAGCCAGGGAAAACCTTCATCCATGTTGCAAGGACTGGATCCTTCTCATCCCACTGATACAAAGTAACGGTGCCGTCATATGCATCAACTGTCGCCTTGACCGAGTTGCGAATGTAATTCACATTTCGGTTTGCTTGTGCTGTCACAGAAGTTGAATTAGCTGTGAGCGCATCAGAGGTTGCAGAAGAGAGCCCTGTCGTCTGTGAATATGGATAGCTAGAACTTGTTGTATAGGCATCAACAATCCACTGAATGCGTCCATCAACAATTGCTGGGTATGGATCTCCATCGAGAGTTAACCATGGAGCAACCTTGGCGACGCGATCGCGAGGATTGCGCTCAAAGATAATCTTCGAATCCTTGTTGATCAGGCTTGAGAGCAAGATGCGCTGTTCCTGATACTTGATTGCAAAGAGAAGTTTATTAAAGACGCTTCCAACTGGAATGCCACCCTTACCTGTGTAGGTGTAATTGCGCTGTCCATTTGCCGATGAATCATCTGGGTAGTCAAACTCAACAGGAGAATCAGTCTTCACGCCACCGATAATTGAGTAATCAGGTGTGTTCTCACCAAAGTAAATTCGAGGTTGGAATTCACCAAGCCCCTTAGTTGATGGGAGATCTCCAACAGCAAAGGTTGGCTTTCCATCAACATCGCGAGAGTTACCAAAAGCTGCAACAAAGCCAAAGCCGTGTGTATATACAAGGTGATCGTTGATCCAGTTACGACTTGGATTACCTTCAATACTGAGTTCACGAACAGCGACGATTGTGTCGCGGGAAACGCCATTGACTTTATATCTATCAACATCGAGTGACTCAGGGAATGCGTAGTACGGCTTCAACTGCTGAAGCTGACGAAATGTTGCAGAGAGAACATTTGGATCCATGAGTCGAATATTTGCAATTGTCGCTGCATCATCTGCAAGCTGACCCGCATTGGTAGTAAGAGTTGCGTCATAGTTTTGGACCTCAACGTTATCAATGCCGTACGCAACGCGGGTGGCATCAATGTTGCGTTGAATGTATGGCGCTTCCTTTGATGATTCAGAAGGCTTTACCTGAAATTGTTGAACCGCCGCTGGGTAAAGTCCCGCGATTAGCACTGATGAAATCACAAGAAGGGCTGTACCGGCCGTTGGAAGAAGCCATGAACGAGTAAAGATACTTGCAAAGAAGAGTAAGGCGCAGATCACTGCAATTGCCGCAAGAATTGCCTTGGCTGGCAATAATGCGTTGACATCACTGTAAGTCATACCTGTGATGAGTGCATTCTCTTTAAGAGCTAGTGCATATCGGTCATACCAGTAAGCAACCGCCTTGAGAAGAACGAACATTCCTAGAAGGACAGAGATCTGAAGACGTGCAGCACCTGTCGTGCGCTCTGACTGTGCTTGCGGACGTATTCCACCGTAGAGATAGTGAACGCCGATTGCCGCCAAAATTGCAATAACGGTAAGTGAGATTCCCCAACCGATAAGTGCTTGGTACATCGGTAACTTAAATGCAAAGAATGAGATATCAAGTCCAAATTGTGGATCAGTTACGCCAAATGATGTCGCATTTCTAAACTGGAGCCAGGTTGACCAGAAGACTGATCCTGAAGTTCCACCAAAGTAGATAAGCACGCCAGCGATTCCAAGAAATACCCATTTACGAATTGGCTCTAACTGCGCGCGATATCGTTCTAGATTGTCAGCTTCAACTGAGAGCGGAACATATAGAGGACGCTTCTTATATGCGATGTAGATGTTTGCTGAAATGAAGAGCGAAGTAACGAGGCCAACAACAACAAAGAGGACAATCTTTGTGACAAGAATTGTGCTCCAAACCTCTGTAAAGCCAACAGATTTAAACCAGAGCCAATCGATATAAAATCCGCTTGAAGAGACGATGACCGCTCCAAGAAGAACAAGGACACCGAGGGTGATATTCAGGGGTTTGCGCAGTTGATTCATGCGCCTAAACTATCGCAACCTTTCGGGGTCGATGAACTCAGCGCTGCCACAGCCTCATCAATAGTCCCCACCGCAGCCACTGTGATGCCCTCAGGTATAGAAGAAAGTTCTGAACAGTTCTCCTTAGGGGCTAGGAAAAGGTCAACGCCCGCCCTTTTAGCGGCGACAAGCTTCTCCTCGATCCCTCCGATCGGACCGATGGTTCCATCTTCTGCAATCGTTCCAGTTCCAGCCACCGTGCGGCCGTTCAGTAGATTTTCTTTCGTTAACAATTCGATAATGGCGAGCGTGAAGATCATTCCTCCACTTGGCCCACCAACTTTTTCGACATCAATCGAAAGATCTTTTGGAGTTAACTTTTCATAGCCACCATTTGGATAATTCTTTACGAGATAACCCAGCGCTACCGACCGCGCAAAATCCTGCGATCCTTTCATCTCTTCCTTGGAGAGCTTCTCTTCTTCCTCAGAGGTAATTCCTGGTGGATAGATAACGCTGCTTGGTAGAAGCACTTGATCAGTGCGCGCCCAGCGATAGAGCCCTTCAACACCTGAAAGGTATGAACCTGGTGAGGTCACGCGTATCGTTAAAAGATAGAACTGGCCATCGATAGGAAATGCATCTGCTTCACCCTTTGAATTTACCTTTACGATTTCAGGAAAGATTCCCTGCGGTGTGCCGGGTGCGATGGCAACGTATTGCAATGGAGAGAGAAAAGCACCGATAAAGAAAGCGTAGATAAGAACGGTGGACAATCTCGGCAAAGGAGAGAACTTAAGGCCGCGGATTATTTTTCTTCTCCTCGTTGCGATGCATCTTTTCGACCTAAGCCATCTTCTCTATTCTTCCTAACTTCTCTATTCTTCCCATCTTCTCTTTCTTGGCCATTTTTGGAATCATCCACATTTACCACCTGGGCTTGATTGAAAGCGCCCTGGAATCTCTGAAACTGGTCGACCGATCGCGATGTTTGAGTTTCGTATCGGTCTTTAAATTGAGTCACCCAGAGGACATATCCAAGCGCGCCGATTAAGGCCCCAGCGGGGATGACCCACCAGATGAGAGCAAGGAATGCATTCGACATGGGGTAAGCCTAGTCGCAAAATCACCCTCCGCACTTCGATTCAAAAAAGGTAGGGGAAGCGGGGAAGAAATTTCGCCCTCTATGTGTTCTACTTAAAGTCTCGACAACAGAAGTCTCCACAGTAGAAGTCTCCGCCGTAGATTGATAGCAGAAAGGTCTGGGTAGAAGCAGTGTCACCTTTTGGTTTTACCCCACCTGGAAATGGTTCCGATGATGGAAGTTCAGATGGCTCTCAAGATAATAATGGCCCTGAAGATTTCAGTGAAATTCTTCGCGCTATACAAGAGCAGATGCGCGAGCAATTTGAAAAATTAGGAATTCCTGTCGAGAACATGGAAAACATGCAAGCGATGACGAGTGAGAATCTTTCAGCACTCTTTTCCGGCATGGCTGGTGCAGGAGCATTTCCCGGATTTGGTCCGGCCGGAAATACACCGGCGGATCCACTGCCGATAAAGACTGTGCGCGAAACTGCAAAGAAATTTATTACAGCACATGGAGTTCTGCCATTGAGTACTCGGGATCAAAGCGTTGTATCAAGTGCCTATGAAATCTCTGAGGTCTGGCTTAATGAGGCCACATCATTTCCCTCTGCGCTCTTGTCATCTTCGCCATCTGCGGTTAATCGCGCAGATTGGATCGACCTCACAATCAACGGATGGCACCGAGATATTGCTCCTTTGGCAAAAGGGCTACTTGAAGCGATGGCCGATCTTTTGGCGCAGGCTTCACAGGCGCAAGAGCATGATCAGGATCAAGAGAGCCCTATCCCTCTTGATGCAATTGGTGGATTACTTCGTGGATTTATTTCATCGATGGTGGCAACTCAACTGGGGCAATCAATCGGCGCGCTAGCCTCAACAGTTACCGGTGCACACGATGCGGGCTTGCCAATCCTTGATCCCCCACGGCCAGTGTTGATTCCTGAAAACATTGCAGCATGGTCTGCAGATCTTGAAATTCCTCAATCAGAGGTCTATCTCTTTCATGCACTTCGCGAAGGCGCAGTAGCTCGTCTCTTCGCCCATAACCCATGGCTCGTTTCATATATTCAGAGCACCATCACTGAATATGGCCGCGGAATTCGTATTGATCTTGATGCAATTCAACGTCAGGCAGAGGAAGCGATGAGTGGATTTGATCCATCGCAACCTATTGAAGGGCAAGTCAATCTCTCGATTGAATTGAACAATGGAATTTTCTCACCAGAGGAATCACCACAGCAGAAAGCTGCTTTAGAAAAACTCGAGACAGTGCTGGCACTTATCGATGGCTGGACAGATGATGTTCTAGTTACCGCCGCCGGTGATCGCATGCCAAATATCGAAGCGCTCCGCGAGACACAACGTCGCAGGCGCGCATCGTCGACTCCTGCGCAACAACTCTTTGCAACGCTATTGGGTCTTGAAGTTTCTCCACGACTTACTCGTGAGGCGAGCGTTTTCTGGCGAACCATCCGCGAAGAGAGTCAGATTGAAAGTCGTGATGCGCTCTGGGCAGGAATACTTCCCAGTGCAGATGACTTAAAAGATCCAAAGGCATTCATCGCCTCGAGCACCGTTCCCGATGACTTGAGTGGGTTGATTTAAAACTCGCTGACGTGATTTACCTGCGCAAATAAAAGCGAAGTCCCCGGCCGCACATTCCAATATCTGCCTTCCCCTTGCAGATATAGAACGGTTATCCGAGGACTTCGTATGCGAAAAGTACGACGAACGAGCCAGCAAATCAAATGCTCCACGCGTTGACATTTATATCTTTTTTTACTATGCAATTGCGACGAATAACAAAAAACCTCAACACGTACTTGAGGTTTTCACATTTCATCCAGAATTACTCTGCAAGGGGCAGTACTTTTAGAATATGGATAGCCAACTCGACGGGGGTCAGGTCGACGATTCTGACGCGACCCTGCCAGGAATTGGTGAGGGCGAGATCATCGTCATCCGATCCAAACGGCGTAAACGTCACCTCTCGGCCTACCGCCAAGGTGGGCGCATCGTGATCTCTATCCCGGCGAGCATGAGTAAGGCCGATGAGCGCGCCATGGTCCCTGAGATGATCGCCAAGATTCGAAGTCAGGAAGCAGCCAAGACGCCGACCGAGAGCGCGCTGGCTGAAAGGATCGATAGCCTCCTCACCGAATTCGCCCCTGAGATCCTCGAGCGCCCCCAGAGCGTCACCTGGCGCTCAATGCGCGAGCGCTGGGGCTCATGTACGAGCGTGGATCGCACAATCCGCATCTCCGATCGCCTTCGGCTCGCCCCTGATTACGCCCTCGACTATGTCCTCTTCCACGAGGCTATCCACCTCGCCCATAGCGATCATGGCGATGAATTCACCTCCATTTTGGCCCGATTCCCCGATAGCGAGCTCGCTAGCGCCTATCTCGATGGCTATGAAGCGGCAGAACGGGCCTTGGCCGCCCCTGTCGAGCTGAAGAAACTGGGATAAAACCCTGCGGATAGCGCCCACTTTGAGCGTGAGCGGGAGTATCGTCAAGCCTGAACGAGTGCGCTCCTAGCGCATACGTCGATAGGAGGCTAGAAAATGGCAGAGACAAACGAGGCTTACAAGGGTGATGCCTACTGTGTGAAGTGCAAAGCGAAGCGCGACTTCGAAGGCATGGTTCACATTTCGGATTCAGGTCGCCGCATGGCAAAGGGCAAGTGCCCAGTATGCGGAACAACGGTCAACCGAATTCTCGGTAAGGCGCAGTAACTCGCGAGGGACAGTAACTCGCAAGAGTTAACACCCGCACCATAACTACTAGCCACAGTCACGCTTTCATTAGCAGGAATTGGTGAGTAGAAATTAGATCTACTGGATTCACCCCGTATCACTGATACGGGGTGAATTTTTTTCTACACAGGAAGTAGCCAGAGCGCTCTATTGGCGCGATCGTGTGGAGGCGCTCGCAGGTCGGTATCCACCTCGCTGGAACTCTTCGCGCTATGACAACAACACCCACCTCACTCGCCCACCTTCGTCTCAAAGAAGGAATCAATATCTATCGCACCCCCATTGGTCTGCGCTGTGGCACAGCGCGTAGCTCTTTTGCCATCACAGAGAACGGTTATGTGCGCGCTCTTGAAATGCTCGCCGGTCAGATCGATACCGATATCGCAAGTGAGTGTGGAATTTCACCAGAGGATCTCAGTGAACTCATCTGGAATTTAGAAGAGCACGAGTTTCTTGAAACCTCTCCTTCAGTTTTAGCAATCACTAGCCGTTATCAATCTGTGGCAAAACATAAACGTCGCGACATCTTGCCCGATGCTGCATTCTCACAATTGCAAAGAAGAGTTGCACCTGAGTTGTCACATGCTCGATTACTTCCTGGTGTGCACGATTCGGGAGTTTCAATTATCAATGCGCGACAGAATGTGAGAATTGAAATTTACGGCAGCGACAGAATCGCAACTCTGCTCTATGGAATATTGCTCTCAAGCGGTGTGACATACACTCACTTTGCACTAGGCTCTCGTTCAGATTCTCCAACAATTACCGATAGTGATCTCAGCGCTGGATTCATACGGGCTACAGATGTGGGACTTGGATTTAAACAGCGCATGGATGATTTAGGTAAAGAACTGTCTCTCTTTCCGATTGAAAGCCATGAAAATGCACAAGAACTCGACGGTCAGGAACCTGAGCGATTTATCAAGATTCACACTGGCCAATTAGATCCGTTACTTCTTGCCCAATGGATGGCATCTGGCCATGAACATATCGTCATCTCACAACTCGATGGTGGACAGCTTGTTTTTGGACCCATTGTTGAGCCAGGAAAAACACCGTGCACGCGATGTCGAGATATCACCATTGATCACGTTCTTGGCGGTGTAAGTGTTATTGCCGATAAGTTCTCTCTCAGCACACCGCCACAGATACAACAACCTGCAGTCTTTGCCGCACATTATCTTGCCGGCTTAATCGCCTCATTTCTTCTGACTCATATCGATCAAGGAGAAAGTCAATTGACCGGGGGCTATATGGCCGTGGATACCTTAAATCCGAGTGAGAGTTCATTGATCACACTTGGCCGAAATCCTGAATGCGGCTGCCACTGGTTGTGATCTTGCCCATCTCGCACCTGTTTTGCCACTTTCATTTGGCGCAAAGGTGAGATCGAAGAGAAGATACGGGTGTGGCCAAGAAACCTGCAGATGTAAAGATTCCGAGTACGACGAGTGCTCGTTCTGCTCGCATGGTTTCAATTCCTGTCGGTATTGCAGGTCGTGGCGTTCTGGGAATTGGTAAGCAACTTGTTGGTCAATCATCTTCTGTAGTCCTTGCAGATATTCAAGAAAAGACTGCTGAGCAACTCTTTAAAGTTCTAGGAGAACTTAAAGGTGGGGCGATGAAATTCGGGCAGGCGCTCAGTGTTTTTGAGGCAGCCCTTCCTGAAGAATTTGCAAAGCCATACCGTGAAACATTGACTAAGTTGCAAGAGTCGGCGCCACCACTTCCAGCAAAAGTTGTTCATAAAGTATTGGCAAAGGAACTCGGAGAAGATTGGCGCGATCTCTTTATCTCATTTGAAGATGAAGCAACCGCATCAGCTTCCATTGGACAGGTTCATCGAGCTGTGTGGAGTGATGGAACAAATGTCGCGGTGAAGATTCAATATCCAGGAGCCGCTGAAGCGCTCGTGAGTGATCTCAATCAGATCCAACGTTTTTCAAAGATCTTCGGCCTTGTTCTTCCGGGCATTGATATGAAGCCGCTGATGGAAGAACTTCGCGCGCGCATTATTGAAGAGGTCGATTATCTCTACGAGGCAGAGGCACAACGCGCCTGCTACGCCGCCTACGAAAATGATCCTGATATCGCGATCCCGCTCGTTCTGCATGCAACTGCAAAGGTATTAGTCAGCCAATGGATAGATGGAAAGCCACTGGCTCAGATCATTAAGAGCGGTACACAAGCAGAGCGTGATGCTGCAGGAATACGTATTGCTCGCTTCCACTTCACCTGCCCAGACCGCGCAGGGTTACTTCATGCAGATCCACATCCCGGTAATTTCAGATTACTTGAAGATGGACGCATCGGTGTTTTAGATTTTGGTGCATGTAATCGACTTCCAAACGGTTTCCCTGAACCCTTTAAAAACCTTCTGAAGCACGCCCTCGATGACAACGCCCAAGCACTGTACGACGGTTTCAAAAAGGATGGATTTATCCTCCCCGAAGTAAATGTCGATCCAGAATTAGTACTTGAATTTCTCGTTCCGCTCGTTGAACCGCTACGAACTCCCACCTTTAAATACTCGCGTGAGTGGTTACGCGATCAAAGTGCGCGCGTGGGCGATCCACGAAATCCCACCGCAAAGATTGGCTTTCAACTTAATCTTCCTGCGGAATACGTCTTGATTCATCGAGTCACAATGGGAACCACTGGAATCTTCTGCCAACTTGAAGCAGAAGGACCATTTCGTGATGAAGCACTTGTCTGGTTCCCAGAGATCTCACCTGTAACGAATTAACTTCACCTGGCGTAACCGACAGCGGTTCTTAGATATTTGTCAGCGGATCAGCCAGTGCTACTAGCGCTGATTCAATCCCAAGTGTTTGCTCTACATAGGATAATTCATACTTTAGTTGAAAATCTATCTCCCTATTTGTCACGCGTACATCTTGGAGTATGGTTTCAGAATCAACCGTACATGAGCCATATTCAACGGCCTCGTTATTTATCAGCATCTGATACTCAGTACCGATCACAAGAATGAACTGATCGAGAGTTACGACTTCTCGAAATCCAGAGGATGCGTATGAGTATGCACTCTCCCAATCTTCGCGAGAGAGAGCAGAAATTTGTTCGCCAATATGCTTTTGAACCAAGCGACCTTGGCTATCGGTACATGCTCCATCTGCTAACTCGCCAAAGGTGTCAGCCTGGGAACACCCAGTTAGAGTGATGAGTGCAAGGCAGACAGCCAGTAGCGCTTTCATCGCACGAGTTTATCCAGCACCTTGCGGATGCGCCTTGTGAACTCTTGCAGTTAAACTCGCGCCATGCGAGCCAAGACTAAAAATGGCTTCCCGCCCAAGGTTTGTCAGCGCTGTGAACGCGAATTTGAGTGGCGCAAAAAGTGGGCGCGCGATTGGGAGAATGTGAAGTACTGCTCGGAGAAATGTAAGGCTGGAAAATAATGCCTGAACTTCCTGAAGTAGAAACTGTTCGACGAGGTCTGCACCATCTGATCTCTGGCTATCGCATCGTCGATGCGCTAGATCTTCATCCACGCACGCTCAAAGCTGAATCCATCGCCCCTCTATCAACACTTAAAGGTGCTCGAATTACCGGCACTGGACGCCGTGGAAAGTTCCTCTGGATAACTCTTGATCGCCCATTTGTATTGGTAGCGCATCTTGGAATGAGTGGGCAGTTTCTTATTGCGCAGAAAGATAGACCTGCAGCTAAACATGTACGCGCACAATTCGCTCTGAAGAAATCTCTACGCAGTCGTGAGCTTGTATTTAACGATCAACGAACCTTTGGTTGGCTCTCAGTAGAGCAGCTCACCGATGGGGTGCCGAGCTCTGCTCAACACATTGCTCTGGACCCATTTGATCCCAGCTTCGATTATCAGGGGACTATTACAAAATTTGCGCAACGCCGAGTTCGAATTAAGACTGCCTTGTTAAATCAAGAAATCATGTCGGGAGTTGGAAATATCTATGCAGATGAAGCGTTGTGGCGAGCAAAGGTGCATCCAGAATCACTGACTTCTGAACTATCAAGAAAAAGGATCACTGCTGTCATTGATTGTGCAACGCGAGTAATGCAAGAAGCAATTGCACAGGGCGGCACTTCGTTTGACGATCTCTACATTGATGTCAATGGAGAGAGTGGATTCTTCGATCAATCCCTTTCTGCGTATGGGCGAGAAGATGAACCGTGTCCACGCTGTGGTGCGCAAATTAGGAGAATAGTTTTTGGCGCACGCTCGTCACATTTCTGTCCACGATGTCAGCGCAAAACTTAAGCGGCAACTGTCTTTAGGCAGCAACTGTCTTTAGGCAGCAGAGACCTTCGGTGGACGACCCGCACGACGACGACGTTCAATGATCACGCCATCTTCAATCAACTGTCCACCCCATACTCCGCATGGCTCTTGACGCGAAAGCGCGCCATCGAGGCAGGCATTACGCATCGGACATCCACCACAGAGCGCCTTGGCAGCCGCTGTTGCGCCGTCATCATCGGCGAAGAAGAGTTCGGGATCTGCTGTGTGACATGGCAAGGTAAAGGCTTTGGCATCGTCATATGTGAATGTCACATCGCTTAAGCCAATCTTGTCGCCGGTCTCTGCCCAGCCCGGTAGTTGCAGTTCACTGAAGAGAACGGTCATCGCTCTCACCCTCTTTCTTCTCTCTCGATCTTTCTCTGGTTGCTTTCTCTGGATATTTTCTTTGGATAAAGAAAAAGGACCTCTAAATCCTTTTCGGATTTGAGGCCCTTGTGTGGGTTATATCGATTTACTCGATTGACCCTCCGGTTGCCTCATCCGCTGTGGCATAAAAAGCTGCGTAAAACGCTGGCTTTGATGCGCGTGGCCAAGATGTTCGCTTGTTAGCGGCAGCTGTGGCTAGATGTGAATGGGCATGAGAGATCGCGGCAGCAACTGCTACCTGTGTTGATACTCCCTGTACGGACATAGCGCTAAGGGTAGAGCAAACCCTGGATTTCGCGCAAGTAATTAAATTTTGGCCACTTGTGAGCGTAAAGGTGAAGGTTTGGAGCTCGTTCCACGCATACCCAACAGAAGAACATTAGGTGAATTCATGATAAAAAACGATTAGTTAGGGTCACCTAAATGATGTGGCGTTACATAGAAAGTTTCACCTTTGTAATTGCACTGAACGTTATTTCCTCGTTTGATATCTTCAACATTGAAGTCTTTTTCAACAGTTACGTAAGTGCCTCTTGATATCGCTCCCGACTCAATAATCACGGCAGGTTGACCCTTCTTCCACATTGGACTCTTGACCTCTACCAGATGTGTTGAAGTAATTTCATAGTTACTACCCTGAAAGCTACAGGTGACTGTAGAACCTCTTTCTCGATCACTTTGTGAAAAATCTCTGACTACAGTAACTTTTTTTCCTTTGCTAATGGCTCCACTTGATATTAATTCAAGAATTTGGCCTTTGACCCAATCACTCATGGAATCTCCTTATCTTGAGACTTGTCTATATGTTTCATGAAGTGCGGCACTTCACGATGTAAAAATTGATCGTAGACTCCATGTCAGCGTAATTCAAGAGGTGCAAAAAAGGTTTGATTGGCCATTTAGCCTATGAACTGGCGAGTAACCCGGATTCGCGTAAGAAGCGAGATGGTTGACCGCGGTATGAGATGTGAAGATCAACCTTTGCGCGGGTCATACCAACATAGAACAAACGTCGCTCTTCTGAAATAACCGCATCCGTAGTTCCAGTTGAACCAGTTTCTAAAGGCAAGATCCCTTCAGATGCGCCGATCAGAAATACTCGCTCCCACTCAAGACCTTTTGCAGCGTGAAGAGTTGCAAGAGTGATTACGGGCATTGTCGGTGGATTGTTCTGTGTGACGCGATCTTCGACTTCACGTAAGAATCCGCGCAGAGTCTTTGGTGAGAATCCTTCATCGTCATCGAGCTCGCGTCCTAAATGAAGCAGAGCTGCAATTCCATCAATACTTTCACCTGTTAAATAAGGCTGAGCAATCGTGCGCAATTCATCGAGCCATGTAGCGCCTTCTGTTGGAATCACAGATGCTTGACGTACTTGCTTGAGGAAATCTCTTACATCTTGGCGCTCAAAGAATCTTTCGGTACTGCGCACTTGATATGGAAGGCCTTTGCTATTCATCGCACGTTCCATGCCTTTGAGCTGGCTATTGGTACGAGCCAAGATTGCAATCTCTTGTGGCGCAGTTCCATCGCTGAGCAGTGCGGTGATCGATGAAATAATTCCTGCGATCTCTGCTGTCTCATCTTTAAATCCATCAACGCTGGGCCGATGTCCATGGTCATTACTTGCGGTGAGCTCTTGCCCCATTGACGATGTTCGCAGCAGCGCATTTGCAGCAAATGTAATCTCTGGTGTTGATCTGTATCCAGTGCTGAGGCGGATTACCTGCGCCTCTGGGAAACGTTGTGTGAAGGTATTTAAGAAAACTGGGGTCGCCCCAGCGAATGAATAAATCGTCTGTGCCGGATCTCCTACAACGCAGATATCTTTTCGACTTCCAAGCCATGCGTTAATAAGTCGCTGCTGAATTGGTGAGATGTCCTGATACTCATCAACTGTGAAGTACCGGTATTGATCCTGTACACGCTCACGCACTGCTCGCTCTTCTTCAAGCATCGCCGAGGTGAGAAGTAAGACATCTTCGAAATCAATCGCAACTTCTTGCTTTTTGAGACTTTCATAAGCCACATAGATCTGAGCAATGTGTTCAGGTTTAATGCGTGGTTTGGTTAAACGCTCTGATACCTGATCTAAGTAATCAATTGGTGCAACCTGTGAAACCTTTGCCCACTCAATCTCAGTTGCAATATCTCTCATTGTTTCTCGAGAGGTACTGCGAACCTCCCCCGACAAATTAGCGCGGTTGATCGCTTCAGTAAGAAATGGAGTCTTGCTATTCATTAAATCAGGGGTACGCCCGCCAAAGACTGTCGGCCAAAAATAGATCAGCTGCTTGAGCGCTGCCGAGTGCACTGTGCGCGCAGCAACAGTGGGAACGCCCAATGAACGAAGACGGGTACGCATCTCACCTGCAGCGCGCGCAGTAAAGGTAAGTGCCAACACTTTGCTGGGATCCATTGTTCCAATCGCTGCGGCGTAGGCGATGCGATGAGTGATTGCGCGAGTTTTTCCAGTACCAGCACCTGCAATTACACAGACAGGACCACGTGTTGCTAAAGCCACTTCTCGTTGATCATCATCGAGTGCTGCGAGGATCTCGTCACCGCGTAGGCTTGGTTCTCCCCCAAGTTTGGGAACTATCTCCATGTTTCGCCACCGACGGCCGTCTCACCCAACCAACGTTCAATCATTTTGCGAGCAACTGAAATCGAAGGTGGAAGCAATAGCGTTCCTGCCTTTGCTTCTGCGCGAAGTTGATCGCGAGTAAACCATTTCACTTCAGTAATCTCGGCGCCATCAGGTCGGGCAGTTTCAGGAAAATCTGTCACTGCATCAAATGAAATCATGATCGATGCTGGGAAAGGCCATGGTTGTGAACCAAGATATGAAATCTCACGAACTGCAACACCGGCTTCTTCAAAGACTTCACGAGCAACACATTGTTCAAATGTTTCACCAGGTTCTAAAAATCCGGCAAAGCATGAGAATCGCCCTTCTGGCCAGACTGGTTGGTGTCCAAGAAGAATACGATCATCTTTATCTCGCACCAATACGATGACAGCGCTATCTGTACGTGGATGATGTTGGCTCTTATCTGCATCGCAGACACGAACTGCCCCGCCTAAATCAACGCGAGTCTGCGCTCCGCACCTGGCACAACAAGGATGCGATTGGTGCCAGTTACTTAATGCAACAGCATGCAATGCAAGCTCGACATCTATATCTGAAAGAGCAGCGCCTACTTCGCGAAGAGTGGTAAATCCAATCTTCATCTCTTCATCTGTGCGTGCAGTTGTCCACCGTGTATCCCATGCAAAATATGGATCGCCAGAGACTGCATCTAAACCGAGAAAGTAACGTGAGCCTTCCTTAAATTCACCATCTGCAATCAGAGATGCGACCTGATCTGCACCTAGATATCCATCTGCTCGTATCCGACCCTGTGCGATCTGAAGGATTTTGGCTCGCATCCAGAGCTGATCAAGAGTTGCCGGGTTTTCACGCAGGTGGCCGGCGCGGTCGATCCGTGATGGTTGGCTATTGATCGCGCTCATAAGGGGCAACGGTACTAGCCTGCTCGCTATGCGCATTACCTCGTGGAATATCCTGCATGGAATGGCGATCCCGCCGACCCCCGTAGCCGATATCGCTGCCCTAGCCCAGGCCGCCGAGAAAATTGCGACCGACCTAGCACCCGATCTGATTGCCGTACAAGAATGTGATTACCGACTTGCACGCACTGCAGATGTCAATCAAATTTCAGAGATTGCTCAGAGTATTGGTGCACAGCACTTTGCATTTGCTCCGTGCATTATTGGAACACCAGGTGAAAAGTGGCGAAAAGTTAACGCAAGCGATCAAAAAATCATCACTGAGAGCGATAGCGCAGACACGGATGAAGGTGGATATCAAGGTGGATATGGAATTGGCATCGCCTCAAAGATTGAAGTGGTTAAGTGGCATCGACTAGATCTTGGCAACGCACCCATTGGTATGCCACTTCTGGTTCCAGGTGATGAAGCAAATCCAGGAAAACTCCGGCCAATCTATATTCGTGATGAACCTCGTGTAGCACTTGCGGCAACCTTGGTAAATGGAATTACCGTGATCAATACACACCTGTCCTTTGTTCCGGGATATAACCTCAAACAACTTCGCGCAATCAAGGGTTGGGCAATTGAACTAGAGAGAGAAATGAATACAACGGCAATCATTGTCGGGGATTTAAACCTGCCAAAGAATCTGCCAGTCGTTGCCTCGAAGTGGAGATCGCTAGCAACCCAAGCAACATATCCAAGTTGGGGAGCAAAAATTCAATTTGATTACATTCTTACTCGATCAGCTATGGAATCTACGCAACTTCCTACCGTTGCAACTGGAGTAAGTGATCACTTGCCGCTCTCTGTTGATCTGAAGTTGAAGTAAGCAGTTGAATTAAGAATTGAACTGCTCTAGCAATGCAATGAGTTCATCGCGCCCCATCAGATCTGCAGGGCGATCAGTAATCGAGGTTGGCACATAGTGGAATGCAGCGCTGACTTTCTCTAGCTCAACATTCTTCAAGGTCGCCCACGCTAGGCGATAGACAGCCAATTGAATTGCCGCTGATTTACCTAGCTTTTTAGACCCTGTTTTCCAATCGATGACTTCATAACTATCGCCTTCTTTATAGACAGCATCAATGCGGCCACGAATAAGAACGCCAGCAATAACGGTTTCAAAGGGAACCTCAACGGCATACGGAGTGCGCCCAGCCCAGGTGCTTGCTAGCCACGCACTCTTTAACTCTTCGAGGGTCTGATCTGCTTCGAGCGGCTCAAGGAGATCGAAATCTTCATCATCAAAGAAGGTGAGCATGTTGAAATGCTTCTCGATCCATAAGTGGAAGGCAGTTCCGCGACGAGAGAATTCATCACTTGCTCGTGGCATTGGACGTCGAATCGAGAGTGCAAGTGCTTGTGGGTCTTCATAGAGTGCGATCAACGTTGATGTCGCCATACGAGGAGGCAGAGCCACACTTGCTAGAGCGTTCTTGTAATTCTCAAACTCATTAATTATTGCTTGGCTATCACGAATCCATGAACTGATCTCTTCATCTTTGGAATCAGAGAGCGCTGTATCGAGAGAGACCGGTGCTTTTGATGTAACGAGTGCGACCTCAGCATCAAAGCGTTGCCTGCGATCACCGAGTGCATCGAGAGGCCAGGAAGCACTGGCAGGGTTCTCGCGAAGTGGATTCTTCTCACCATCAATCGGTGCATCCTCAAGGTTGATGATGCGACCGACTCGAGTTGCAACAGATTGTGCTTGCTCGAAAATTGATGAAGGCGGAACTTTCTTCTGACCATCACGCCACCACGATGATGTACAGATCAGATGTGTCTTCGCGCGAGTCATTGCAACATAGCCAAGGCGAATCTCTTCCTGCTCTTTAAATGTGTTGCACTGTTCTTTAAATTTCTTTACCGCTTTTCCAGCATCAGCATTTGATGTGGCACCGCTCCATGAGAAGACCGGAAGTTGTCCACCATCACCGCGCAGAGCAAAGGGAATATGCCTTTCATTGGTGATCCAGTTATCGGGATCTCCCTTGTGATCGCTCGGGAATGTGCCATGAGCTAACCCTGGCACTGCGACAAGGTCCCATTCAGCGCCCTTTGCGCTATGAATTGTGAGTATCTGTACAGCATCAAAATTCACTTCAGCAGCGCCTGCCTTAAGGCCACCTTCTTCTCGGCTGGCAATTGCTAACCATTGCAAGAAAGCGTTTAGTGATGCTCCGTTACGGGCAAATTTAGATGCCTCATCCATAAAGCGATCAATGTGTCTGCGACCTGATCGAGTGCCATCACGTAAGAGAACTTCAACTTCAAGGTTGAGATAACGCTCGATCTCTGCAATGAGATCTGTAATCGCTCCGGCGGAGCGAGAACGAAGCCGTCTGAGATCTGCGGCAAATTCGGTGAGGCGTTGGAAACCAACTTCACTAAATTTAGATTTATCTGCCTTTGCGATCTCATCGAGTGCATCGATGAGTGAACCAAGGAATTGATCATCAGCCTCCGCAGAATCTGGATTTCCTGCAACAATTTTCTTTACAAGTGATCGGCTATCACTCGAGGATTCCTTTGCAAGCGCGCGTGAGTATGCGCCAAGTGCTGCAATATCGGCAGCCCCCAGAGCAATATGAGGACCAGTGAGCATGCGCATTAGTGATGCACCAGCATCTGGATCGGCAATAATCGAGAGCATTGCAACAATATCTGCGATCTCAGGAACATGGACAAGGCCACTTAGTCCAACGACTTCACATTCAATTCCAGCGCTACGTAACGCTCTTTGAATCGCGGGAATCTGTGAACGCTTTCGTACCAGTACGGCAAAGCTCTTTGGAACTTTACTATCTTCAATTAAACGCTCTGGGTTATTCCAATGTGGCTCAATGTATTCAGCGATTGCATTTGCTTCAGCCTCCATAGTTTCAAAGAGCCCCACAACGAGATCGCCCTTGCCGGCATCTGGCCTTGGTTTAAGTGCGGAAACATCGAGACCACCGAGTGAGCGCACCTGTTGCGAAATTTCATTGGCAAGTTCGAGGATTGCTTCATCATTTCTAAAGGTGGTTAATAACTCATATATTTCAAGGCCTTTCGAGCCGGGCGCCTTAGGGAAGTGATCTTTAAATGATCCGATGGTGCCAGCAGATGCACCGCGCCAGGTATAGATCGATTGGCATGGATCGCCAACGGCGGTGACAGGATGGCCATTACCGAAGAGGGCAGAGAGTAAACGTACCTGTGATTGAGATGTATCTTGATATTCATCGAGTAAGACAACTGCGTATTTACCGCGTTCGATCGTTGCAACATCTGGGAACTTCATTGCGATATCTGCAGCGAGTGACATCTGATCATCAAAGGAGAGATCACCTTCGCTGCGTCTCGTTTCAATAAATCGTTCAACCAGTGGCAAGAGCGCAATTCTTTGGCGGGCAGTTTTCGATACGGCACGGACCTCGTCATTTGGTCCGCCAGAAAATTGTGCGAGCTCAGCCAACGTTTGCTCATCGGCGGCGCGAATTGATTCCAGTGGCACCTGATGTTCAAGTACTAAAGATGCCAGCCCCATCACATCATCAATAGCCGTGTTGAGTGCGCCTTCATAGACAAAATCAGGATCGTTCCATGTACTCACCAAGGTATTGGCAGACATCCAGAGCGCGGCTTCACCCATAGGTTGGGCATCAGCATCGATACCAAAACGGATCGCATGTTCACTGAGTAAGCGACCGGCATATGAGTGATATGTGGTCACCGATGTATCAAGGGTTGTAAATGGAACCTCTAGCCCCGCTTTCTCCATTGCAAGTTGCAGTTGGCGAAGACGTTTGCGAATACGAGCAGAAAGTTCACCTGCTGCTTTACGGGTAAATGTGAGACCCAAGATCTGGTCAGGTTTTACAAAACCATTTGCAACAAGATAAATCACGCGAGATGCCATTGTCTCGGTCTTACCCGAACCAGCACCTGCAATTACAACAGCGGGTTCAAATGGATTACTAGCGATTGAGATGATGGCAGCCTGCTCGGGGGTAGGGTCGTAAAAGCTAGGATCCACACTCCTTATAAGGGCGCTGACTTGAAGTGGTGAGTATTTCTCAATCATGAAATCACCGACTGACCTGCGGGTTGCACGGGACATGATGATCGAACAACACATCGTGGGCACATCTCATTGACTGTTGCAGTAAATGTTGCAGCGCCCATCCCGGCACCAATAATTGATAATTGTGTACGAACCTCATCTGCATCAATTACTGGGCGATGACGTAGTGCGACCTCTTTTGTATCGTGAGCAAGAAAGACAAGGTGTGAACCGCTGGTCTCATTGCCTTTGAGTTTGTCGCCAAAGCCACCCATGATGACACCGAGCTGGTAACAAGCGAGTTGTAGGTTAGTCAGCGCCTCTTTATGTCCAATTGGATACTTTCCAGTTTTAAAGTCAACGACAAAGTACTTACCTTCACTATCGACTTCAAGACGATCAGCATTTCCTTTTACAATGACGTTACCAAAAGAGATATTGAAATCCATCTCAACGCCAACAACACTTCGATCGCTCTTGGTTTCGATATCGTTGTGATACTGAGCAAATCGTTCAAGCATGCGTTCAGCGCGCTTAAGGGCTGCGGCGCTAAGCCATCCACTTGATTGATCGATAAGTGACCAAGAACTTTCTAACTTTTCTACTAGTTGCTCATGTGTGATTCCTGGAATTTCAACTTTCAGTCGAGCAAACTCATGAATTGCAGAACCCAATAGCTGTGCAACGCCGTCACCATTAGTTCCACCACTTTTTTCAAGGAACCACTTCACTCCGCATTCGGTGAATGTCTCGGCTCCACTTGGAGAAACATAGACAGGATCACCTTCTTTAACTACAGGTGCATCAGTTGATAGTGCGCGTGCACCCACCCAGTTCTCACTTTGAGCCAGTGAAATTCCTGATGCAGCGAGAGTGGCAAGAAGCACTGCGGCAGAGTCGGAATTTTCGGACGCTAAATTGCGGCGAAGTGTTGCCACCAACGCCGGAGCGGTCAGTGGGCGGGCAGGAAGCGCCTTTGCTGCCTGCGGTGAATCGGCTGCAAAACCATGTATTTCTTCATATATTTCATGGAAGAAAATCGATGGTTCATCATCTTCGCGAGAAGTTGCCGTGACCAGAAGATCAGATGTAGCCCGAGTCTGTGCAACATAAAAGAGACGTCGTTCATCTTCAAGAAGAGATGATGCAGTAATCGCTTGTAGTTCACGATCAGGTAGATGATCTCCATGACGTTCACGTTCGACTAAGCGTTCAGCGCCAAGAAGAGTCGAACGCACCTTTAAGTTGGGCCAGATTCCTTCTTGCACACCAGCGATAATCACAAAGGGCCATTGGCGACCTTTAGCGCTATGAACGGTAAGGATTTCTAGCGCATCAGGGCGAACACCTTTAGCTGTGATCACATCTGCTGCAATGAATTCTTCGCTGATCTGGTCAAGAAACACTGATGGCGTAGCACCTGGAAAACGTTCAATAAATCGTGCAGCACTTTCAAAGAGAACGATCATTGCATCAAGATCACGATCGGCGGCAGCGCCGCGAGAACCTCCACGAAGGGCTGCATCTCTCCACGCATCACTGACTTTATTTCCATCACTTGTCACCGCGTTATTCCAGATTGCCCACAAGAGATCATGGACCGTTGGATTTTTACGCGCGAGCGATTTACGGGCTGCTGATAAAAGTGCGTGCACTCGATTAAGTTCAGGTGCATCTGCAATGGGAATATCACCATCGATAAGCGCATCGATCAACATTGTCGAACCGGTACGAAGATCATCATCGCCACGTGAGGCCAGAAGCGACCTGCGAATACGGCGCAATGAGATTGCATCGCTTCCACCAAACTCGCTGGTGAGTAACGCTTCAGCATCAGCTAAGGTCAATTTCTTTGGATTAGTTGCAATGCGCGCCAACAATAGGAACGGTGCTATCGCAGCGTTGTTGCCGAGCGCTTCAACCTCGCCCACTGTAGGAATTGATGCCTGCATGCACGCCCTGCGAATAGCAGATGCACCGGCACCACCTGATCGCAGAATAATCGCCATATCTGAATACGGGATTCCATCGAGTAGATGAGCTTTTTTGCAGTGGTGGGCAATGAGATGGGCCTCTTCTGACGCACTCGCTGCCATCACCGCATCGCGCTTTGCTGGATTTCTAAAGTTGCTTTCAAGTGTGATCACGATGCCGTGATCGCCGATGAGTGAGTGGGCTGCGGTATCGGCACCATCTGGATCAGCGCCACGGAATCTACCCACCGCGCTCTTGCTATCGAGTGCGATCAGAAGATCACTCGGTGCAATCAGGGCGAGAAGTTCGCGTTGGGCTGGATCGGATTCTTGAAACTCATCAATGAGGATTGTGGCAAAAGATTTACGGAGCGTTGCAAGAAGTTCTGGACTGTTCTTTAAATGTGCAATCGCAGCATTAATCAATTCGGAAGGATCAATGCGAACTTTGGCATCCCCAGCTCCAGATGTGGCCAAATCCATCACACCTTCGTAGCGCGTCCAGAATGCAGCCGCTGGCGACCAATATTTTTCACCGAGTTGTCCCCCACGTGTTGCTAACTCTTGAGGTGAAATCTTCCGTTCATTTGCACGCATCATCAGATCGCGAAGTTCGCGAATGAATCCACGAGTAAGTAGCGGGTTACCTAATTTCTCATCACCATCGCGTAGCTCTGGTGGCCACTCTCTATATCCGTCGGTGACATCGCCCTCAAGTAAGTCAGCAATTATTTTCTCTTGTTCAGCACCTGATAACAGAATCGGTTCGCGGTAATCATCACCGCTCTTCATCTTGAGAATCGAAAAAGCTAATGAGTGAAATGTTCGCGCGAGTGGTTCATATCCCGTTGCACTGCTACGAATTGCAATTGCATCGCGAATAAGTGAAGCGCTCTCACGGCCATAGGTGAGAAAGAGAATCGAATCTGATGACACACCTTCTTGAATACGTGCAATTGCAGATTCAATAAGAAGAGTGGTCTTGCCCGAGCCCGCTGCACCTTTAATTAACAATGGTGAACCACGGTGGGCGATCACTGATTGAGAGGCACCATCAAAGTCGAGAGGTTCGACTGAGATGGGCTCTTTAATCAACTTCATAGGCGCCATTTAACCCTAGTCATCCGACAAAGGTTGAGAAGGCTCAGAATGGAGAGAAAACGGCCTAGCTATCTGCAGCCAGGTTCGCCTTCTTCTGACGAGAAGTCGCACGTGCGCGCTCGTTCTGGTCAAGGACAACCTTACGAATACGAACTACAGCAGGTGTGACCTCTACGCATTCATCTTCGCGACAGAATTCGAGAGCACCTTCCATGTTCAACTTCTTAGGTGGAATCAAACGCTCTGATTCATCGGTCCCTGATGCGCGCATGTTGGTAAGTTTCTTTTCGCGAACACAGTTAACGTCCATGTCATCGCTACGAGAGTTCTCGCCGATGACCATACCTTCGTAAACCTCATCACCTGGCTCAACAAAGATTGTTCCGCGATCTTGTGTTCCATACAAAGCGTATGAAGTAACCGTTCCCATACGATCTGAAACAAGTGAACCTGTTGCGCGTGTGCGAATATCGCCATACCAAGGCTCGTAACCATCAAAGACGTGGTGGAGTAAACCTGTACCGCGAGTTTCTGTAAGGAACTCGGTACGGAAACCAATAAGTCCACGTGATGGAACCTTGTAATCAAGACGGATCCATCCGGTTCCGTGGTTGACCATCTGCTCCATGCGTCCCTTACGAAGTGCCATTAATTGAGTAAGAACACCTAAATAATCTTCAGGTGCATCAATTGTTAAACGCTCCATCGGTTCATGAATTTTGCCATCAATCTTCTTGATAACAACCTGTGGCTTTCCAACAGTAAGTTCGAAACCTTCGCGCTTCATGATCTCAACGAGAACAGCCAACTGAAGTTCGCCGCGACCTTGAACTTCCCATGTATCTGGACGATCAGTATTAAGAACGCGCAGTGAAACGTTACCTACGAGTTCGGCATCAAGGCGACCCTTTACTTGGCGTGCAGTGAGGAGCTTGCCGCTCTTTCCAGCCAAAGGAGATGTATTGATACCGATGGTCATCGAAATTGATGGTTCATCGACAATAATCAAAGGCAGAGCGTGCGGATTGTCATTATCTGCCAGCGTTTCACCGAGAGTAATTGTCTCGATACCCGCAACAGCGATGATGTCTCCAGGATGTGCCTCAAGGGCTGGAACGCGCTCGAGAGCTTCGGTAATCAAGAGCTCTGAAATCTTTACTCGCTCTTGCGTGCCATCTGTCTTCATCCATGTAACGGTCTGACCTTTTTTAATCACACCTTCGCGAACGCGACAGAGTGCAAGACGACCAAGAAATGGTGACGAGTCAAGGTTTGTTACATGTGCTTGAAGTGGTGCACCTTCGTGATACACAGGTGCTGGAATTGCAGAGAAGATTGTGTCGAAGAGAACGTCAAGATTTGTCTCTTCTGGCATTCCACCATCTGCCGGACGAGTCAATGATGCGCGTCCTGCTTTAGCTGATGCATAGACAACTGGAAATTCAATCTGCTCTTCATTAGCGCCAAGATCAAGGAAGAGTTCATAAGCTTCATCGACAACTTCCGCGATACGTGAATCGGGGCGATCGACCTTATTGATTAACAAAATTACTGGCAGATTCTTCTCAAGCGCTTTACGCAATACGAAACGAGTCTGTGGCAGTGGGCCTTCTGATGCATCAACGAGCAAGATAACGCCATCGACCATTTCTAGTCCGCGCTCTACCTCGCCGCCGAAATCTGCGTGGCCTGGTGTATCAATAATGTTCACGATCGTGTTGCCGCGCTTTACTGCGGTGTTCTTAGCAAGGATCGTAATTCCCTTTTCGCGCTCAAGATCCATTGAATCCATCATGCGGTCCTGGCCTTCGCCCTGAACTTTGTGGGCCGCGAACGCACCGGATTGCCACAACATCGCATCAACGAGTGTTGTCTTTCCGTGGTCTACGTGAGCAATGATTGCAACGTTACGAAGGTCTTCACGACGCTTCTCTGGCAAGCCTTTGAGGTGTTCTTGTTTTTTAGACATTGAATCGAAACTCCACAACATCTCCGTCGGCCATTACGTATTCTTTGCCTTCCATGCGAACTTTCCCCTTTGATTTTGCTTCAGTCATAGAACCCGCTTCTACCAAGTCGGCAAAAGAGACAATTTCGGCTTTGATAAAGCCTTTTTCAAAATCTGTATGAATAACACCAGCAGCCTTAGGAGCGGTATCGCCTTTATGAATTGTCCAGGCACGCGCTTCCTTTGGACCTGCAGTTAAATATGTTTGCAAACCGAGCGCGTCAAAACCAACGCGAGCAAGTGTTGCAAGACCCGGCTCTTTCAGACCAATAGATTCAAGAAGTTCCATCGCATCTTCATCTGAAAGTTCGGCGAGCTCTGCTTCAGTCTTTGCATCAAGGAAAATTGCTTGAGCAGGTGAAACAAGTGCCTGCAATTTCGCGCGCAGATCGTTATCGCCCAGTTCTGCCGCATCAACATTAAAGACGTACAAGAATGGCTTGGCAGTCAATAAGTGAAGCTCATGTAAAAGTTCGCGATCAATTGAAGATTGCGATAGAGGCTTTCCTGATTGCAACCATTCATTTGCAGCCTTCACCGCTTCAAGAACTGGCAGGCGATCTTTTGCAGTCTTCGCCTCTTTCTCAAGACGCGGAATCGCTTTCTCGATTGTCTGCAAATCTGCGAGCGCTAACTCGGTATTAATGGTTTCCATGTCGCTGCCTGGATCGATTCGGCCATCAACGTGAACAACATCGTCATCGTTAAAGACGCGGATCACTTGGCAGATGGCATCGGTTTCGCGAATATTGGCCAAGAATTTATTGCCAAGGCCGGCACCTTCTGATGCTCCCTTAACGATTCCTGCGATATCAACAAAGGAGAGTGCGGCTGGAAGGAGCTTTTCAGAGGAGAAGATTTTCGCCAGAACCGATAAACGCTCATCGGGTACGCCTACGACTCCGACGTTGGGTTCAATGGTGGCGAAGGGGTAGTTGGCCGCTAAAACATTGTTCTTGGTCAGAGCGTTAAAAAGGGTCGACTTGCCCACATTCGGCAGGCCGACGATTCCAATGGATAGGCTCATAGGAGGTAGAGCCTACGCGTGATTGTCGGTGGCTCCTGCCACGATAGGGGCATGACCAGCACAAATAGCCCACTCGTGACCATTATTACCCTCATGATCGGCCTGATTCTCGGCCTTGTCATTGGATTTCTTATCTGGCGACGAGGTTCATCAGGTACTGCCATCGATTCAACTGATCTCACAGAACAACTCAGTGCTGCGCGCGCCGAACGCGATCTCTATAAGAGTGAACGAGATAACGCAGTTGCTGGTTCGAAGTTAGCGGGCGAACTTGAAGCGATGAAGGGCGCGATGGAAAAGTTACAGAAGGAAGCCGGTGATGCTGATCGCCGTCGCATCGAAGCCGAATCAGATATTCGCGCACAAGTTCGTGCGATGTCAACGCATAACGAATCACTGGTGGCACAGACCAAAGCAATTGCTGGTGCGCTCACTAACGCTGCTACCCGCGGAAAATTTGGTGAGGCGCAACTTGAGTTGATGCTTGAAAATGCTGGCCTGCGTAAAGATATTGAATTCACCGCCCAGCGTTCGACAACTGATGCTGACTCATCTGGAATTCCAGATATCACCGTCAAGATGCCAGGTGGCACCAAACTCTTTATCGATTCAAAGTTTCCCTTTGATCGTTTTATCGAAGCGCATGAAGAAGAAGATAGCGATGCGCGTGAGGCTCTCTTTGCCGAGCATCGTAAAGATCTCTTCAGCCATGTACAGACGCTGGCAAAGCGCGGCTATCACGCCTCACAAGATTCGCCAGACTTTGTCATTCTCTTTGTCCCCTTTGAATCACTGCTTACTGAGGCTCTTCGCGTCGATCCACTCTTCCTGGAAAACGCCTTTAAACTCAATGTCACTATTGCAACGCCAACGTCGATGATGGCACTGCTTCGCACAATCGGAAATGTCTACTCACGTAACGCTGTTGCGCGAAATGCTGAAGATATCTCCAAGTCAGCCGCTTCATTTATGAAAGATCTGACACTTCTTCACTCTCGCATTATCAAAGTCGGTACCGCAATCAACTCTCTCAGCAAGGCCTATTCCGAGCTGATTCCAACGGCTGAATCCACCGTCAAGCGCGCTGCTGCGAAGATCTTGAGTTATGGAGTTTCCGGAGATAAAGATAAACTCGCACTTGCATATCCTGATGCGCCAGCACAGGTCCGTGAGATTAAAAATAGCGATATCGCTGCAGAAGATGACTTTATCGATGCAGAAGAGGTGAAGGAGGACGAGTGACAAGTTCACTTCCAGCAATTAGCGGTCCTGGCCTAAAAAAGCAGGGCGTTGTTGTTCTGCAGATTTTCTTTATCTTTCTCTTTACCGTCGCAGAAATCTCACTTCGCGGTGGCACAGGCGTCCTTACTGGCCTTGTTATCGCCGTTGTTACCTTTGGTGGGATTCGCTTCGGTCGCCCCGGAACGCGTTATGTATCAGTTGTGACACCACCACTGGTTCTTGCAGCGCTCGTTACTTTTTACTTCCTTGCAACTGATGGCTTTTCAATCTCGCGCCTTGGCATTGATATCTTGGCGGCCCTTGCCTCAGTTGGTCCGTGGCTACTTGCTTCAGCGCTATATGGATGGTTTATGTTCCTTAATGAAAAAGCGAAGAAACGTAAGCCAAAGAACCGTCTTTAAGCCTTACCCATCGCTTTGAGATCTCTACGCAACTCTTGCGGTAGCGAGAAGAGCAGTGATTCTGTTGTAGCGCTAATCTCTTCAACATCGCTAAATCCATGAAGGCTAAGCCAATCAAGAACTGTGCGCACCAAGATCTCAGGTACTGATGCACCACTAGTTAAACCGACAGTCTTCACGCCGACCAACCACTCATCTTTCGCCTCTGAGGCATAGTCGATAAGAAATGCCTTTTTGGCGCCATACTCCAGTGCAACCTCAACCAGGCGCACTGAGTTAGAAGAGTTCGTTGATCCAACTACGAGAACTAGATCTGCCTGCGGAGCAATTGCCTTAATTGCTTCTTGGCGATTTTGGGTTGCATAACAAATGTCATCTGATGGTGGATCTTGAATCTCAGGAAAACGCTGACGCAAGATTGCAACCGCTTCTAGAGTTTCATCAACGCTCAGAGTTGTCTGCGATAACCAGACTAACTTCTTGCCAGGTGTTGGTTGCACGGTGCGAGCACCATCTAGTCCATCAACAATTTTAACCTTGCCGACTGCTTCGCCAGCCGTTCCTTCAACTTCTTCGTGGCCTTCGTGGCCGATGAGCAAAATCTCTGTCTCTTCATTTGCAAAGCGACGTACCTCATGATGAACCTTGGTAACAAGTGGGCAAGTGGCATCAATTGTTTTCAGACTTCGTGCTGCTGCCTGCTCGTGCACGGCTGGTGATACTCCGTGGGCTGAGAAAATTACGGTCTTGCCTTCAGGGACTTCATCTGTCTCGTTAACAAAGATGACACCCTTTTGTTCAAGAGTGGAGACAACGTGCTTGTTATGAACAATCTCTTTACGGACATAGACAGGTGCGCCGTAAGCCTCAAGCGCTTTTTCGACTGTGATGACGGCGCGATCAACGCCGGCGCAATATCCACGGGGGGCGGCGAGAAGTACGCGTTTGCCTGAATCCATGTGGGTGAGTCTATTAGGCTGGGCTCATGTTCGAAACTTCAAGTGAGAAACCCGCGCCAGTGCGCGTTGTCACTGAAGCAATTAAGGAGTATCTCGATCGATTAGGCCCCATCTGGATTGAGGGCGAGATCTCAGAGCTCAACGAACGTAGCGGTGGAATGGCATTTATGCGCCTGCGTGATACCAGCGCAGATATGAGTCTTTCAGTCATGTGTTACAAAACCGTCTTAGCGTCGGTGCAACCGCTTCCTGCAAATGCACGCGTTGTGATTCATGCAAAGGCGTCTTGGTATACAAAGAGTGGAACGCTGACTATGTCAGCGAAGGAAATCAGACAGGTTGGCGTCGGTGAGTTATTGGCGCGCTTAGAAGAACTTAAGGGAGTACTCGCCAAAGAGGGGCTCTTTGATTCAGATCGTAAAGTGAGTCTGCCGCGTCTACCAAAAAAAGTGGGCCTGATCTGTGGACGTAATACAGATGCGATGAAAGATGTTGTTGAAAATTCCCGTCGTCGTTGGCCGGCAGTTGAATTTGAGATACGCGAAGTTGCGGTGCAGGGAAGTGCCGCAGTTGTTGAGGTATCGCAAGCTTTAGCCGAACTTGAAGCACGCGCAGATGTTGATGTCATCATCATTACTCGCGGCGGTGGATCATTTGAAGATCTCTTGCCATTTAGCGATGAGAGCTTGGTTCGTCTCGCTGGTTCGTGTCTGACACCGATTGTTAGCGCGATCGGCCACGAAAAAGATTCGCCGCTGCTTGATCTTGTCGCAGATTACAGAGCATCGACTCCTACCGATGCCGCCAAGCGCGTTGTTCCAGATATTGCACAAGAGATCGCCGATATCGACCTTATTCGCCAGCGCTTGTTTCGCAAGGTCACTCATCTTCTCGATTTTGAAATCTCAACAATTTCGCATCTCACAGCACGCCCTGTGATGAAAGATCCAATGGTGATTGTGACTTCACGAGTAGATCAGATTTCAACTGCGCGCGATCGTGCAGCACGCACGATGACTGCGCTGATTGATAGCGAAAAACGCGAACTTAAACAGGTACGCGCTCACCTGCGATCCCTCTCGCCGCAGTCGACCCTTGATCGCGGATATTCAGTTGCCACCTTAGAAGGTGGTGCGATCGCACGCGATGCGGCAAAGATTCCCGCAGGCTCCAACCTCACAATTCGTCTGGCAAAGGGCTCATTAGAAGCAACGGTAGAAAGAAGAGTAGATTAGGAACATGGCTGCAGAGAAGAAGATCTCCTACGAACAAGCCCGTGATGAACTTGCCGAGATTGTGGAATCTCTTGAATCAGGAAGTGCCACTCTCGAAGAATCTCTTGCACTCTGGGAGCGCGGAGAAGCGTTAGCAAAGATCTGCCAAGAGTGGCTTGATGGAGCAAAGTCGAAGATTGCAGCAAGCCGCACATCTGCCGAAGATGGCTCCGACTAGGAGATCACCATGGCGCCACAATTTTCATACTCAGATCTTCTTCCACTTGGTGAAGATTCCACCCAATACCGCCTCTTAACAAAAGAGGGTGTGAGTGTAAAAAAGCATGGCGATCTTGAATTTCTCCACATTGAACCGTCAGCGCTTTCACATTTAAGTGAAGTAGCGATCCACGACATTTCTCATTACCTACGTGCAGCTCATCTTCAACAGCTAACAAATATTGTTAATGATCCTGAAAGCTCGCCTAACGATCGCTTTGTTGCTATTGATCTTCTTAAGAATGCAAATATTGCAGCAGGTGGAGTTCTACCGATGTGCCAAGACACTGGAACTGCGCTGATTACAGGAAAGAAGGGTCAATATGTATTGACCTCAACCAAGGATGAGATTGCCCTCTCGCAGGGAATTTATGATGCGTATACAAAACTCAATCTCAGATATTCACAGATGGCCCCTGTCACTACGTGGGAAGAGAAGAACACGGGCAATAACTTGCCCGCTCAGGTCGAGATTTATTCAGATAGCGACCATAGCGATGAGTACAACTTCCTCTTTATTGCAAAAGGTGGCGGAAGTGCCAACAAATCATTCTTGTACCAAGAGACAAAGGCTGTACTTAACCCCGCATCATTTATGACATGGCTTGATGGAAAACTTCGTTCAATCGGAACCGCTGCCTGCCCTCCGTACCACCTTGCAATTGTTATCGGCGGAACCAGTGCAGAGCACACAGTAAAGACTGCCAAATTGGCATCGACAAAGTATTTGGATTCACTACCAACATCAGGTGATGCCGCAACAGGACATGGATTTAGAGATATCGAACTTGAAGGCAAGGTCCTTGAACTTACTCGCACACTAGGAATTGGCGCACAATTTGGTGGAAAGTACTTCTGCCACGATGTGCGCGTTGTCCGCCTTCCTCGCCATGGCGCATCACTTCCGATTGCAATCGCCGTTTCGTGTTCGGCAGATCGCCAGGTCAAGGCAAAGATCACTCGCGATGGCGTCTTTATTGAAGAACTCGAACGCGATCCAGCCCGCTTCTTACCTGAAACAACCGATGAGCATCTCGACGATAACGTTGTTGCAATCGACCTCAATCAATCGATGGATGCAGTACGCGCCGAACTTTCAAAGCACACAGTAAAAACTCGGGTCAGTCTGACTGGAACGATTGTGGTTGCGCGAGATCTTGCTCATGCAAAGATCAAAGAGATGATCGATAAGGGCGAGCCAATGCCGCAATACCTGAAGGATTACGCTGTTTATTACGCGGGCCCTGCAAAGACTCCTGAAGGATATGCATCAGGTTCATTTGGTCCAACAACTGCCGGTCGCATGGATTCATATGTTGATTATTTCCAAGAGAAGGGTGGCTCATTTGTCATGCTGGCAAAGGGCAATCGCTCACAGGCCGTGACAGATGCCTGCAAGAAATACGGCGGCTTCTATCTCGGATCTATCGGAGGGCCAGCAGCGCGTCTTGCCCAAGATTGCATCACTAAAGTTGAGGTCTTAGATTTTCCTGAACTAGGAATGGAAGCAGTCTGGAAGATTGATGTCGTGAATTTCCCAGCATTTATTGTTGTCGACGATAAGGGCAATGATTTCTTTGCTCAGACCTCAAAGCCGATGACTATCGGGACGCGTCCTAGCGAAGTTTAGAAAATCGCTCTTTAGTAGTAATTACTGCGCTTGAATTTTGACCAAGCCCGGCAAGGGTTGTCATAGCGAATCTCGATATAGCGAAGACCCCAACGCATCTGAGTTACTGGGTTTTTGCGCCAATCGCTGGAAATGATCTCCATACGGTTCGCTGGGTAAGCCTGTGGGATTCCATGAGCGCCAGTACGTGGGTTGCGAGCTTTGTAATTCCAATTGCTCTCTTTAGTCCACAAGTTATTGAGGCAGGCGAATTGATATTTGCCCCAGTTGTACTCGGTCTGCATAATCTGGCGGGCGACATACTTTGCACCATTTGGGGTGCGGGCAATCTCAACTTGGCGGGTGACCGATGCGACAAGGGCCATCTCGGAGGCGAAGAGGGATTGAGAGAAATCAAGTTGTGAAAATAGTGGAGCGCCTTCTGAGAGGTCGACCATTGAAGATTTGAGGTTTGTTGCCTCAGGAAGAACCAGACGGGTGCTCTGAGGAAAATCTAAACCGTAGGCAGTTGGCTGAGCGCTGGCCAGAATCAAAAGGGTCGCGACAAGAGACCAGAGGCCAACAACTTTGCGTCGCGGCCGTGCAATACGTTCTCGCATCTTCAGATCCTCCTGTTCTCTACTCTTCTTTCCGGCAAACCCTTATCACCCCAAAAATGGGGATCTAAGGGAAGGGGGAATGGCTTTAGGGTGGCAAGAGAAGGGGGCATGGGCAAATCAGAACACGCATAAGGCGGAAATTCCCCGAAAAGTGACTGGTTGTGGATAGGTAAAAGTGCTGGTCAGAATGGGGGAAGTCCGATATGTACCTTTTGCGACTGTGATCTTTAAAGACGGTCTTTCTCAGGGTCTAGCCGACGGGTCCTTCGAGCATCTCGGTGACCAGGGCTGCAATTGGCGAGCGCTCTGAGCGGGTGAGAGTGACATGGGCGAAGAGTGAGTGACCTTTGAGCTTTTCAACGACAGCGACAACGCCATCATGGCGACCCACCCGCAAGTTATCGCGCTGGGCGACATCGTGGGTGAGGACAACTCGTGAGCCTTGGCCGATTCGAGAAAGGACGGTGAGCAGAACTCCGCGTTCTAGTGATTGGGCCTCATCGACAATGACAAAACTATCGTGCAGAGAACGGCCACGGATATGGGTTAGTGGCAGAACTTCAATGAGTCCGCGGGCGATGATTTCATCGATCACCGCTTGGCTGACCAACGCCCCCAAAGTGTCAAAGACTGCCTGTGCCCAAGGCGACATCTTCTCGCCTTCACTGCCCGGCAGGTATCCAAGTTCTTGTCCGCCGACAGGATAGAGAGGGCGGAAGATCACAACTTTCTTATGGAGACGTTTCTCCATCACCGCTTCCAGACCGGCGCACAAGGCGAGGGCAGATTTTCCTGTTCCGGCCCGCCCGCCGAGAGAGACGATACCGATCTCATCATCTAGGAGAAGATCCAGTGCGATCCGTTGTTCAGCGCTTCGACCGTGAAGGCCAAAGGCGTTTCGATCACCGCGCACTAAACGCAACTGCTTATCTGCAGTCACTCGTGCCAGAGCACTTCCTTTTTCAGAGTGCAGAATAACCCCGGTATGAACGGGCAAGGTATGGGCGCATTCATGATCTGCGCGATCACCTGAATAGAGATCATCGATGATGTGATGGCCGACATCGATCTCTTCGATTCCAGTCCACCCGCTACTTGAAACTAACTCTGCTAAATATTCTTCGGCCTGAACTCCGACAGATGATGCCTTAACGCGAAGTGGCAAATCTTTTGTCACCAAGATGACGTCTCGGCCATCTGACATCAGGTTTTTGGCAATCGCCAAGATGCGAGAATCATTGGTGCCATCGCGTAAGAAGCCATGTGGCAAGGTGCTTAAATCTGTGTGATTGAGTTCAACAGAGAGCGTGCCACCTTCTGGAGTAATCGTCAGTGGCTGATCTAGGCGGCCATGCTCGATTCGTAGATCATCAAGTGCACGAAGTGCGGCGCGGGCGAAGTATCCAAGTTCTGGGTGATCTCGTTTTGTCTCAAGCTCTCCGATTACCGCGATTGGGATGATGACTTCATGCTCATCAAAGCGCAGTAAGGCCCCTGGATCTGCCAAAAGAACGCTGGTATCTAATACGTATGTCTTACGCGGTGGGTGTGCCAACGGTGAGAGCTCGCAATTCTTTAATTGTTCTAGAAGGGACCTGCTTCGGATATTCAAATCCTAGAACTGAGAAGCCATTTCTTTCAGCGACACGCCACTACTTACCCAGCCGGCGATGGCGTTGTGAATATGAGCGAAGTGCTCGAAGGAAATCAACCCGACGAAAATCTGGCCAATACGCCTCACAGAAATAAAACTCTGAGTGAGCGCTCTGCCATAACAAGAATCCCCCAAGGCGTTGTTCACCCGATGTACGAATTAAGAGTTCGGGATCTGGCTGGCCTGCCGTATATAGATATTGCGAAATCTCTTCAGCGTCTAATTCAGCCATCGCTTCATCAATGCCCTTGCCTTGCGTTGCCGCCTTCGATAGATAACTCTTTACGGCATCAACTATTTCGCGCCGTCCACCATAGCCAATCGCGACATTGACCTCCATCGTTCCTGGGTGGGTAGGCAGTGAGGACAACTTCTTCTGCATCCACTCAGGCAGGAGATCGAGCGCGCCCACTGACTTAATCGTCCAACGACCTGTCCGAGATAACTCATCAACGCTCTCGCCAATAACGGCTAAGAGTGCATCAAGTTCTTCGGGGGTACGTTTGAAGTTATCAGTGGAGAGCATCCAGAGCGTGACAACTTTTACCTCTGCCTCTTCACACCAACCAAGAAAGTCGATGATCTTGTCAGCACCTCTTCGATGTCCTTTGGGATCTTCCGCACTTGGATTGCTCATCGCCCATCTGCGATTGCCATCAAGAATCACACCGACATGCTGTGGGGTCTGACTAAAATCTAAATCGCGAACAATTCTTGATTCATAGAACGGGTAGAAAACACCCTTGATCGCTTTACGGGTTCTGCTTAACAACACGGCGCTCCAAAACAAATGATGCGATCGGCAAGGTCCCACCCAAGATCATCCAAATCATGCCTTTGATGCTCTTGCGCATTTTCACACTGAGTTGCAAGGCGGCTAAAACGTAGAAGATGTAGAGAGCCCCGTGAATGTGGGTGATCCAGACAATCCACGGCTGTGTGCGTTCTAGGTGAAAGAGATATTTGGCTGGCATATAGAAAAACCAGAGTATTAATGAGAGGTAGCCACAGATTATTGCCATGACCCGGAAGCGAAAAACCGCGCTCTTCATGCGCTCAACGTATCGCTTTCCTGGCGCTTTCGGTAAAAAGGCAGATAGATCACAATCGCAGCCATCAGCCACCAGATGATGACGTAAGAAATATGTTGCCAGTAATAACCGGTCGCCTTGGACTTTACCGGTGCAAGAGTGATTCGATCTCGATCGATGACACCTTCGCTCACCTGTTCACCCGTTGCTAGTAGAAAACCGTCATAGAGATCTAGATCTGTCTGCGCCACGATCACACTGCTATCGACGCGAGAAATTACGCCAGGAGAGTTCGTTGACACATCTTCAAATTGGCGAGGTTGAACAATTGCTTGCAGATCCACGCCACTTGCCATTGCAACGCTGGGCTCAATTAAACGATCTTTCCAGTATCCGCGAAGGACTAGAACAGCGCTCGATTGATCGACCTGCATCAACGCCACTTCCCAATCGCTGGTTACACCTTGCTGATCAATCTGATTCGGAGCGCGAAATGTCAGAATGTAATTACCGCGCAGAGAAACTTTTTTTCCAACAGAACGTGAGTCAATAGCCATAGCAGGAGATGCTAAATCTGATAATTGATAGATGGTTGTATCTGGTGCAACTTTCTTCGCTGCCTGCAATTTATTGGCGGCATCGAGTTGCCATAACCCTAAGAAGATAAAGATGGCGACCAATGTGAGAACCACAACAGTCTTGCCAAAAAGTTTAAATGTCACCGTTATTTTCGCGATCTTTCATTTTGTTGAAACGCTTATAGAAACTGCGAAGCAATAAGGCCACGGTGATGCAGAGAATCAAAACGGTAAGCGAACCCGCTGACCCCATAAAATCTTCATTTTCCATGAGAGAATTCTCCCATGTCATCACCCAATGAGAACCCTGTAGGTGATGAGACCTTTGACTACAACGATCGCTACGGAATTACGCGAAAGAGATCCTGGATCCTGCCGGCTGCAATCTTTGCCATTATCGGTATTCCCTGGACAATTTGGGCCGCACTCGATCACTCTCAGCCAGAGTTAAGTTCAAAGCTCTACTCTTTCTCTATCACTGGTGAGCGTGAAATCACAATGCGATACGCGATAGAACGTAGAGACCCTGATGCCGTTGTTCTATGTACTTTAGTTACTCTCGATTTTGATAAAAACATCGTGGGACAAATTGATGATCGAATCGAGGGCGGTGAGTCCACAGTTGAACGAATCGTTGCGATCCCTGCCCGTTTACCCCCTGTAAGTGCGCGTATCGTCTCCTGCAGGATTTCCTAACTCGGCCATCACCGCTAACCTTTACGCCTATGAGCACTCCACAAACCTGGTTGACCCAAGAGGCGGCCGACCGTCTCAGATCAGAGTTAGAGACTCTAGAGACAACTGGTCGTCGTGATGTGACTGCAAAGATTGAGGCAGCGCGCGCCGAAGGTGATTTGAAAGAGAACGGTGGCTATCACGCTGCTCGTGATGAACAGGGCAAGATGGAGGCGCGCATTCGCCAACTGAAGCAGATTCTTGAAAATGCTCATATCGGAACGCCACCTGCCAGCGCAGATGGAGTTGTTGGCGCTGGAATGGTTGTCACTGCAAAAATTGCAGGGGACGAGATGAAGTTTTTGCTGGGATCTCGCGAAATCACATCTGATGAATTTGATGTTTATAGCGAGAAGTCACCACTAGGCAGCGCTGTGATGGGTGCCAAGATCGGCGACACTGTTTCTTACACAGCACCTAACGGCAAGGCGATCTCAGTTGAGATCATTGAGGCTCGTTTTATTTAGACCAGAGCTACTGTTAGCTTCCCAAATGAATTTGGGATGAATTCGAGTTTTCCTTGGTGGTATTCAATCTTTTCATCTTTAACTTTCCAGTTGTATGGAGAATTGAGGAGAGTTTCAAGAAAGACCTTTGCCTCAATTTCGGCAATGTGGTTACCAATACAGGTATGAGGTCCAAAACCAAAGCTAAGGTGAGGATTCCTACCCCGATTTAGAATGACTTTATATGGATTCTCAAACACATTCTCGTCAAAATTGCCTGAGATAAAACTAACCCCAACGTATCGATCGTCTGGGAGCTCCGCAGAACCACTTTCTGGGACAGTAGTTCTATTCATCTGAGGCAGTGGTGTGAGAAACCTTAAAAACTCTTGCACGGCAGAATCAATCAACTCTGGGTTCGCCCTAAGAAATGCAAGATCTTGAGGATTATGTCCGAAATACCAGATCATCCCGGTAATGAGTTTTACTACAGTGTCGCGGCCACCTGCGAGCATTACACCAGCAATGCCACGGAATTCTTCAGGTGATATCTGTTTTTCTTCAATTTCTAAATGGGAGAGATCTCTCCATACATCATCCTTTACACCTGTAACGGCCTCAGCATAGATTCGATCTAAATATTCATGTAAAACTTTGCCATCACGTACGGGAGAGCTCGCAGTCCATACATCTGGGCCCCAGCTGATCCATTCTTGAACATCTTGTGGTCGTCTATAAATCACACCAAGGTTTTTCATCACAAATGGGAGGGCCAATTCTGAAACCACATCGGCTGAATCATTTGCAAAGAATTGATCAATTAATACGGTGGCGATCATCTTAAAATCGGGAATCAGCTTCTCGATCGACGGTTTAACAAAATAGGGCGCAAGCGCTGCTCGATAGAGATGATGCCGCGGTGGATCTATCTCTAGCGGCAGTTGCCGATAATCTCTGACGTCAGCATCACCCTGAAGATCTGACGAATATGTAGCAGTATCGCGCAGCGCTTCCCTTACCGCTTTATGGCCTGTAATGACCTGGCTGGGTTTTGGATAATGTACAGTCACTTCTGAAGAGTAATTGACTGAAGTAAGTAGAACAAGGGGTTAATTGGGACATGCGGGCTGTTGCAACTTTTCCACACATCGCACCTCACAACTTAGCCGAGTTTAAATCGGTAGCGAAGCAAATGCTTGAAAACATTCAGAAACAAGAATCAATTCTGCGGTATGACATGTTTTTTAATTCCGATTCAACCAAGTGTGTGGTTCTGGAAGAATTCTCAACGCCAGAAGCCGTCTTTGAACACGTTAAGAAAAACAAAGAATTCCTTGATCAACTCGTAAGGCTAGGAGGTGAAATCAAGGGCAGCATCTTTCCAATCTCTGAAGATGGGGATGCTCTCGAAGAAATCAAAAACACCTGGGACTCTACCGTTCACCTTCATTTCGCTGGTAAAAAGTAAGGTTTCCCTAACAATTAATTAGCAGCTCGGGCATACTTTCGCGCACTCAGCGGAATAAATATTGCCATCAGAATAACCATGTAAGCCAGTGAAGTAATCAGAGGATACTCACTTGGGAACGATCCGGCAGTTGCGCCAAATTCCGTCTCAAGACCGAAGAGCGAACGACATCCTGCCACCATTGTTGAGACTGGATTCCACTCTGCAAAGTACTGCAGTGCGCGCGGCATTCCTGTCGTTGGCGCGAATGCATTCGATAGGAAGGTCAGTGGGAATGTGACAATAAATGAAACGTTCTGAACAACGCGAGCATCTTTTGCCGATAGGCCAACAAGAACGCCTACCCAAGAGAGTGCGTAGCCAAAGAGCAGAAGGAATAAGAAGCCAAGGAGCATGTTTCCAACTCCGCCAGTTGGACGCCAGCCGACGATATAACCGGTGATTCCCATGACTGTAAGAACAACGATGTTAAGAAGTGAATCTCCCAGCGTGCGTCCGATGACTAACGCACTTCGTGAGATCGGAAGTGATCTAAATCGATCGATCAGACCCTTCTTCATATCTTCAGCAAGACCTGATGCGGTACCTGCAAGAGTAAATGCAACGGTTTGCACGAAGATACCAGGCATCAGAAGTTGAACGTATCCGCCTGGTTGACCTGTATCAATAGATCCACCGAAGACAAATCTAAAGAGAAGTACAAACATCACTGGCTGAATTGTTGCAAAGATGAGGACTTGAGGCACGCGCACCAAGAGCAAGATCTGGCGGCGAGTAATGATGAAAATATCCTTAAGTTCTCTCATTGCTTAACCTCTTCCTTGATCTCTTCTGCAACATGGCCCGTCAGCGACATGAATACATCATCAAGGGACGGGCGCTTAAGGGATACATCGAGTGGATGAATGCCAGCACCATCAAGTTCGCGCAGCGCTTCGATCAAGGCCGCTGAGCCAGTTGAAACTGGGGCTGAGATTAGGCGCATACCGTCATCAAGTGTTGCTGGGTTCTTGCTGACACGAGAAACAATCTCTAGCGTCTGTGAGATGTGGCTCGGTTCCACAACGATCTGTAGACGCTCTCCGCCGACCTGCTTCTTAAGCGCATCAGATGTTCCGCGAGCAATTACCTTGCCGTGATCAATCACAGCAATTTCATTAGCCAATTGATCTGCCTCATCCAAATATTGTGTTGTTAAGAGAAGTGTTACTCCACCTTTAACAAGCTCTTGAATAACTCCCCACATCTCTTGGCGACCACGTGGATCAAGACCTGTTGTCGGTTCATCGAGAAAGAGCACCTTTGGTTTAACAATCAGCGATGCTGCAAGATCAAGACGGCGCCGCATTCCACCTGAATATGTCTTAATTGGTCTGCGCGCACTTTCGGTGAGTGAGAACTGTTCCAATAACTCTTCTGCGCGAGCAACCGCCTGTTTCTTTCCTAAGTGATAGAGCTGTCCAAACATCACCAAGTTATCCCAGCCGGTAAGAATCTCATCAACTGCTGCATACTGACCTGATAGGCCAATTACTTCGCGTACCTTCTCTGGATGTTTAATCACATCAATTCCACCAACAGTTGCTCGCCCTGAATCAGGGTTGAGGAGTGTTGCAAGAATGCGAACCGTTGTTGTCTTTCCAGCACCATTTGGGCCTAATACGCCCAAAACGGTGCCTTCTTCAACATCTAGTGAGAGGTGATCAAGTGCGCGAACAGCGCCCTTGTCATAGGTTTTTACGAGGTCTTCAGCGATGATTGATTTCACGCGGTAAACTTATTACCTTGCAGAAGAAATTCCAAATATTCACTCAATTTCATAGCAGTACAACTTAAATGGGGTCAACCATGTCGATGAACGCACCAGCTAAAGCACACACACATAAAGAGATCATGGTCATCCTCGGAGGCCTCATGACCGGCCTTTTACTAGCGGCCCTCGATCAGACAATTGTTTCCACCGCTCTTAAAAGTATTACTGAAGATTTCAATGGACTTAATCACTACACCTGGGTTGTCACCGCATACTTACTGACATCGACAGCATCAACTCCGCTTTATGGAAAAATTTCTGATATCTACGGACGTCGCCCAGTCTTTCAATTTGCAATCGTTACCTTCCTATTAGGTTCACTATTAGCCGGTGCCGCACAAGATATGAATCAGCTCATTGCTACGCGCGCGCTTCAAGGTCTTGGGGCTGGTGGCTTGATGGCACTCACATTTGTGATCATCGGTGACATCGTTCCTCCACGTGAACGTGGCCGCTATGTCGGTTACTTCGGTGCCGTCTGGGGATTATCTTCAGTTGCCGGACCACTTCTTGGTGGCTTCTTCTCAGATCGCGAAACAATTCTTGGAATCACTGGCTGGCGCTGGATTTTCTACATCAATATTCCATTTGGAATCCTTGCGCTAGTACTTACAAGTGCCACACTGCATTTAGCAAAACAGAAGCGTGAACACTCCATCGATTATCTCGGTGCGGCAATGCTTGTTACTTCGGTAACTCTCGTCCTGCTCTCACTCAGCGTCTATGGTCCACAAGATGGCTGGACTGATTCACGCACTCTCTCTTATCTCGCTATTGGTCTGATGCTGACTGTTCTCTTTATATGGTGGGAGGGTCGCGCTAAAGAGCCGATCATTCCTCTTGATCTCTTTAAGAACCACACGTTCACTCTCACCTCAATACTCGGTGCAATCATCGGTGCTGGAATGTTTGGCGCAATTGTTATGTTGCCTCTCTATCTCCAGGTAGTAAAAGGCGATAGCGCAACATCTGCAGGCCTCAAACTCATTCCACTCATGCTGGGAATCGTCTCCACTTCAATTATCAGCGGTAAGTTGATCTCAAAGCATGGCAATTACAAGCGTTTTCCAATAATGGGAACAGCGTTGATGACAATCGGAATCTTGGCGATGTATCGCCTCGAGATTGATACACCGTTCTGGGAGATTGCAATCTATGCACTGATGGTGGGCGCTGGTCTTGGCCTTTCTATGCAGACTATTGTGATTGCACTTCAAAACGCAGTTGATTTCAAAGATATGGGTATTGCTACAAGTTCAAATACCTTTTTTCGTTCATTGGGATCTGTCTTTGGAACCGCTCTCTTTGGAGCAATTCTCTCTAACCGTCTCGGTCACTACCTGATCGTCGGACGGGAAGAACTAGCAGCAAGTAATCCGACCGCCGCACTCTCATTTACCGAGAGCGATATTGAGATGATCAAGCAGAACACCGGCGTAATTGCTCAGCTGCCACCGGATGCACAGACCACTGCGCTCAACGCCTTCGTAGATTCTTTCCATATTGTCTTCCTTGCAGCGGCGCCGCTTACAGCAATCGGATTTTTCATCGCACTCTTCTTACGTGAGGCCCCACTGCGTACCAATGAAGATTACGCAGCAGCGCGCCAAGAGTCAGCCGGAGAAACACTCGGTTAGCCCCGATCCTGCCTATGAAATTTCAATCACCACTACGCGATCTTCCCCGTGAAGTAAGTGTCCTTGTTGTTGCTTCCTTCTTTGTAGCAGTCGGCTTCGGAATCATCGTTCCCGCCATCCCGCTCTTCGCACGATCTTTTGAAGTCAGTAACGCTGCAGTCGGATTGATCATCTCCCTCTTTGCATTTACTCGTTTCGCATCCGGGCTTTTCTCTGGCAAACTCGTCGATAAATTTGGTGAGCGCACAGTCTTTGCAGTTGGTGTCGCACTTGTTGCAATTTCAGTCGGTCTATGTGGAGTGGCGCAGAGCTACAACCAGCTTCTCTTCTTCCGCGCAGCAGGCGGCCTTGGTTCTTCCATGTTCTCTGTCGCTGCAAGCTCAGTCATTCTGCGCTCAGTTACCGATGCCCAACGCGGTCACGCTCAATCTGTCTACAACGGATCTTTTCTTCTCGGTGCAATCGCTGGGCCAGCAATTGGTGGGGCACTTGCCGCAGTTTCACTTCGCGCACCATTTTTCGTCTACGCAATTGCTCTATCAATCTCGGGCACCGTTGCCTTCATCTTCTTCACCAGTGAGCATCTGCAAGCACCAAAAAAGAGTGATGGAAAAAAGGCCGTCATGTCTTTACGTGAAGCGCTCTCCCTTAAGGGTTACCGATATGCGCTAGTAATTACCTTCGTTGCTAGTTGGGTTCTCTTCGGTGTTCGAACATCAATCTTGCCTTTATTTATTACTGAGCAACTGAAATCAACAGCTGCCGTTGTGGGATGGGGCTTTACTATCTCAGCTGTTATCCAAGGAACGCTAATTTTGCGTGCAGGACGTTTATCTGATGAACGCGGTCGCCGATTTATTTTGATCGTCGGCACCACAATCGCACTTGTTGGCATTGTGATTATGACTCTCACCCTTAACCCACTGATGTTCTTTATCTCTATGGCCATCATGGGTCTTGGAAACGCATTTCTTGCCAGCGCGCCCGCAACTATTGTTGGCGACCTCATTGAAGGAAAGGGCGGTCAAGTAATTGCGCTCTTTCAAATGGCAGGGGATGCTGGAATGATCGTTGGCCCTGTGGTTGTTGGTTTTATCGCCGATCATTACGGTTATCGCGACGCATTCGCAGTCAGCGGACTTGTCTTCTGTATTGCAATAGTGCTCTCAATAAAGATGCCCGAGACTCGAAAGTCCCGGGCATCAATAACTACTGTTGATCCTTTACATTAATCGTTTCCACGAAGAATTGCAATCAAGCGAAGCATTTCAAGGTAGAGCCAGACCAAAGTAACCATCAAGCCAAATGCTGCGCGCCATGATTCAATCTGTGGCACACCGCCCTTAATCGCTCGATCAATTTGATCAAGATCCATCACGATAAAGAGTGAAGCAAGAACAACTCCGCCAGCTGCAAGGATTAGCCCGAGTCCACCAACGTTATAAAGACCGCCCGGTGTTCCCATAAAGCTTGCAACAATACTGACGAGTGCAAGACCCAAGTACCCAATAAGCGCACCAAACATCACGCGCTGGAACTTAGGGGTTACACGAATACGTCCACTGCGGTATGCAAAGAGCATTCCACCGAATGCACAGAGTGTTGCAAGAACTGCTTGGCTTGCAATGCCAGGGTATGCAGTCTCAAAGAAACTTGTAATTGTTCCAAGGAATAAACCTTGGAAGGCAGCGTAGGCAACGACTAGTCCTGGGCGAACCTTCTTACTAAATGTGTTGACCATGCTGAGGGCGAAACCACCGATGAGGCCGATCAAAAGCGCGGTACCGCCAAGGTTGGCATTCCATGCATATGCACCCACAACAAGAAGGACTGCAAAGAGAGACGCAGTTTTAACAACTACATCTTCCATTGTCATGCGGCCTGTCTGCAGCGATGTTGCAGATGGGGCTGAATATGTTTCCTCTAGGTCCTGTGTTTGCAAACCGTTTGGATTCATACGGGCAAAACCCTTACCCGAAAATGATCGAGATAAGACTGGATTTGAACTCTTCACTTGAAGCACCTTTCGTGACGCCACTAGTTATTCCTATTTTTACCCCTGTTGCCAGGTAGCACTATTTAAAACCATCCGGACACTTTTTTCATTCCCAATGGTACGGGCTTCGCCTCGAGGCTTTGTTTAGACTTTTAGTCTCCTGCTGAAGAAGTGGTGGGTGATTCAGGTAACCTCTATTCGTGCCGAAAAAGGGGAAAAAGGAGACCCGAGTGCTCTTCATCATTGGAGCACTCGCCTTCAGTATTTTCGCTCTCTCTGCTTGCACCGTGACTTCTGAAACAGAAAGCGCACCGACCGCAGCCAACACGGTCACCAACTCAGCAGTAGATCAATTCATTGGAACCGTCACTGGATATGGAGTGGAAACTCAAGGGTATGGCGGAGATAACGAGAACACTGTCTACGTCGATAACAAGAGAGTGGATTTAGATCTCATCTGGCCATATTCAGCTGGATGTATGGAGAGAGAGCTCGTTCAAGATAAAGCTTTTGCATCAGCGCGAGATGCACTTGAGAAGACTCTTCCCATCGGCCAAAGAGTCTTAGTTGTATTAAGCAACTTTGAAAATGGCGAGTGGGTCGGTGATCGTAGTAAAGGATTTGTTCACATTCTCCAAGATAAGGACACTCCTGAAGTCACTCCCCCTGCTGATTCAGTGAATGAGCGATTAGTACTAACGGGCTATTGGGTTCCTCACGGAATGGGTATTGAATTCGACGCTTACACTTTCAATGCTACCTACGGAAACTTCAATGCTGACTATTTATCGCAGAAACAGGAAGAGTACCTTCCTTATATTTTGGAGGCTGGAAATAAAGCTCGCACTAATCAGGCTGGTGCGATACCAATTTGCTCGACCTTAGCTCTCGATTATGAAATTGACGCCTTTTATAATGGATTGTCTTTTTCTCGAGATGAAGAAGAAGAGACTCGCTTGTGGTGGATCGAGCGCAATAAACCTGTTAACTGTCGCGACGGAGATGGCGACGGAATCTGTTTTGAGCGATAAATTTAGTAGGTAAAACGCGTTTCAAATTGTGTTGTGTAAGGGCCATCAAAGCCTTTCTTTCCCTTGATACAACTATCTCCATACCCAAAACTGATTTCACGAGTCTCACCCGGGCCAAGTCTGTAAATCGTTCCGAGGAATGAAGTCCCCTTGCGTCCAGCTTCGATTTGTCCCTGAGACAGTGGCCCGTTTGCTACAAAAGCTTCAATCCCGGCAGTAAGAGTGAATTCAGAGACATTGCGGGCTGTCGCCTTGAGGCTGACACGTTCCGAAGGCCCATCACACATTGCCTTCACTGCACTCCACTCAAATGCATTTAATTGATTGAGGGTTTCTAAATTCTCGTCGCTAGGTATCGTAAATACTGTTGATGGTTCACCAACTACCTGGCCCTTCTTGCATCCTTCTCCACCCTCAAGAGAGATCACCGTAAAACTATCTGGAGGAAGATCTAAGAAAACACCAGAGAGCGGAATCATGAATTTTTCATATGTAGTAACAGGAATCTCGGCTCTGCCAGAGATCGGTGTATTTCCAGAGTTTCTCACCTCCAGAGTCCCTCCCATGAAATAGTCCGTGCACTCCGTCGTGACCGCTCCATAACTCACACTTACTACCGGTGAAACACTGGGAGTAGGAGTAGCCGGCTCATTGTTACCCGAGATATTCGGAGTCAGCTCTTTAATTCCACTAGAGATGCTTGACCTATCAAAATTAGCGAACTCACCAACAGAAGATAGCCAAGGCACCTGTAGGAAGATGACAAGTGCGAGGAGTACACCGCTATTAACCTTGTTATTTCTACCGCGACTAAATACGTAGAAGCCGAGTAATACCGGCCAGAGAAATACATACATTGGTAGACGAATGGCTATATGTAGATTACTAAACTTGCCCCACGCATTTTCCAACGCACGGATCACTTTAGTATTCATAGTGCCTAGTATTCTATGCTGATTTTTCCTAGCCTCAGCACTTCTTCTGCTTTAGACTTCAGATTTTTCAAGCTCCGACCAACCCGCGGCGCTACATAGAGTTTGAATAACAGTTTCGTCAGAGTTGGCTATTTCTTGCATAAGGAGATTTCAATATCCGGTTGCGGGAAAGAATCTCTGGCACTATAGTCGAGGGGAGAAAGAGTGAGTGGACCTTGAATCCCTCTATCGCGGAAATTCCAGTTCCTTTTCATCAAACTCAGCCACTCATGGTATGTCCAACTGCGGTTTTCCACAGAGTTAATCTTATAAAGAATTGGCCCGACGTATCGCGGATGTCTAAGCTCTGCCTCTGAAATAGAAAACCAGAACTTGCCTTCTCTTAGAACCATTCGAAATCCATTACGCACTTTGGCCGGTAGTTCGTAGTTGTCGCCACCTACGAAATTGATATCGTACTTATATACGAATCTATCTTCCAATTCCTGACAAGTAATATTGGTAAAGGTCACTGTTGGTTTAATGTAATCTGGCAGACCATCTCCATTTGCATCATTTCTAACCGTTGTATCTGGCTCGGTAACTTCTTCACTCGGACTACTCGTTGGCTTAACTGACTTTATAGGTGTTGGGGATGCTGTCTTTGTGACTATCGCAGAAGGCTTCACACTTGGTTTGGTTGTTGGTGAGGGAGTGTTTGAAGCTACACGAGGCGTCTCTTCCGCAATCGCAGACGGCGACGATACTTCCGTTGTTGGCTTTGTT